>Ga0210090_1000044_pt1 | contig 12486 bp, 14 predicted proteins | sample Sandmound_ThreeS_7_FD_185572 | JGI IMG/M metagenome (GOLD analysis project Ga0210090, IMG submission 185572) | Wetland microbial communities from San Francisco Bay, California, USA, that impact long-term carbon sequestration -... | ecosystem: Environmental > Aquatic > Marine > Wetlands ...
AAGTCTTTGTTAATTATAGCGTATTGGAACTCGCCGGCGTGGTTCAACTCCTCGCGGGCGGCGTCGAGCCGGCGGCGGATGACGGCCTCGCTGTCCTGGCCCCGGGCGCGCATGCGCCGCTCGAGCTCCTCGACCGAGGGCGGCAGGATGAAGATGCCGACGCACTGCGGGTGGATCCTGCGCACCTGCCGCGCGCCCTGCCAGTCGATCTCGAGGATCAGGTCCTCGCCCTTCGCCAGCGCATCGCGGATCACCTGCTTCGCGGTGCCGTAGCGGTAGCCGTGCACCTCGGCGTCCTCGAGGAACTCGCCGCGCTGCTTCATGGCGAGGAACACGCCGTCGTCGACGAAGTGATAGTCGACGCCGTTCTTCTCGCCGCGGCGCGGCGCGCGCGTGGTGTAGGAGACCGAAACCTTGAGCGTCGGGTCCTCGCGCATCACCGCGTCGATGAGCGAGGTCTTGCCCGCCCCCGAGGGGGCAGTGATGACGAAGAGACAGCCTTTCATTCGATGTTTTGGACCTGCTCGCGAATCTGCTCGACGAGCAGCTTCAATTCCAGCGCCGCTTCGGTGACGGCCTGGCTCGCGGCTTTCGACGCGAGAGTGTTCGCCTCGCGGTTGAGCTCCTGGGCCAGGAAGTCCAGCCTCTTCCCGGCGGCGCCGCCTTGCTTCAGAACGCGCTCCACCTCGCCGAGGTGCGCGCGCAGCCGTGTCAGCTCCTCGTCGACATCGACCTTGGCGGCGAACAGCGCGACCTCGGCGCGCACGCGCTCGTCGTCCGCGGAGCCGATCGCCTCGAGAAGCCGCGCGGTGAGTTTCTCCTTGTACGCCGCCACCGACTGCGGCATCAGCGGCACGACCGCTTCCACACGCTGGCGCATTGCCGCGACGCGCTCGGCGACCGCGGCGGCGAGCTTTGCGCCTTCGCGGCTGCGCGCGGCGACCAGCTCGTCGAGCGCGCGCCGGCACAGGCCCTCGGCGAGCGCGCGCAGCTCGCGCTCGTCGCTCGCGCCGCCCGCGACTACGCCGGGCCAGCGCAGCACGTCGGCGATGCGCAGATCCTCCGCCTTGGGAAAGGACTTCCTTGCTTTCGCGGCGAGCGCCTTCAGCTGGGCGAGGGCAGCCTCGTTCAGTTCCGTGGCGGGAGCAGCGCCCTCGACCAGAAAGAGCCGGCAATCCAGCTTGCCACGCGCAATGCGCTCGCTGATTCTCTCGCGCAGCATCGGCTCGAGCGCGCGCAGCTCCTCGGCGATGCGCATCTGCACATCGAGAAAGCGCGAGTTCACCGAGCGCAGCTCGAGCGCGAGCGTGCCGCGCGCCGACTCGGCCGTCGTCGCCGCGTAGCCCGTCATGCTCCGGATCATTCGCTATCATAGCGGGCGTGCAACTGAACCTGCCACTGCAGGTCGGCAGCCGGCTCGAGAACTATCGCATCCTGCGCGTGCTGGCCGCCGGCGGGTTCTCCTTCGTCTATCTCGCGCACGACGAGAACGACGCCCCGGTGGCGATCAAGGAATACCTGCCGGCGACTCTGGCGCTGCGCACGAACGGTTCTTCAGGCACCCGTCTGCCGGAGGCCGACCGCGGCTCCTTCCACGCCGGCATGAAGTGCTTTTTCGAGGAAGGACGCTCCCTCGCGCACCTCGCGCACCCGAACGTGGTGCGGGTGCTGAATTTCTTCCGCGCCAACGAGACCGTCTATCTCGTCATGCGCTACGAGCGCGGCCGCACGCTGCAGGAGCACATCCAGGCGCATCGCGGCGCGCTCGAGGAGCCGTGGCTGCGCTCGACCTTCGCGCAGCTGCTGAACGGGCTGCGCGAGGTGCATTCCAACAAGCTGCTGCACCTCGACATCAAGCCGGGCAATGTCTACGTGCGCAACGACGGCTCGCCGCTGCTGATCGATTTCGGCGCCGCGCGCCAGCAGTTCTCGGCCGAGGGGCTGAAGCTGCCGCCGAGCTACACGCCGGGGTTCGCCGCCCCCGAGCAGCATGAGGGCAGCGCGCCGCTCGGGCCGTGGACCGACATCTATGCGGTCGGCGCGACGCTCTACGCCTGCCTCGCCGCCGGCGAGCCGCAGCCGGCGGACGCGCGGATCAAAGAGGACAAGCTGGTGCCGGCGCGGCGCGCCTGGCAGGGGAAATACTCCACGCAGCTGCTCGACACGGTCGACTGGTGCCTGAAACTTTCACATCTTGACCGGCCGCAGAGCGTTTTCGCGCTGCAGAAGGCGCTGCTCGGCGAAAGCGGCGGCAAAATGGCGGCGACATGAGGTTTACGCTCGCTCAGGACACGCGCATCGGCCAGCGGCGTGTGAACCAGGATCGCGTCGCGACCTGGAGCACGCCCGAGTGCCTGCTGCTCGCGGTCGCCGACGGGCTCGGCGGCCATCTTTACGGCGAGGTCGCCGCGCAAATCTCGATCGACCTTCTCGGCAAGGCGTTCGAGCGCGAGGCGAAGCCGAAAATCGCCGATCCCGGGGCCTTCCTGTTCCGCGTCATCGGCGCCGCGCACGCCGAGATCCTGCGCGAGGCCGACAAGCGCCGGCTCGACGACACGCCGCGCACGGTGCTCGTCGCCTGCGTGATCCAGGACGGGCGCGCCTACTGGACGCACGTCGGCGACTCGCGCCTCTATCTCCTGCGCGAGGGACGCATCCTGCATCGCACGCGCGACCACACCCTGGTGCAGCAGCTGATCGACGAAGGCCGCATCCGCGAGGAGGCGGTCGCCACGCATCCCGAGCGCAACCGCCTCCTGCAGTGCATCGGCGGCTACCAGGCGCCGCGCCCGGATCCGGCGTCGAACGCACCGCTGGAGAAGGGCGACGTGCTGGTGCTCTGCTCCGACGGCCTCTGGGGGCCGCTGACGCAGCGCCACCTCATCCATGCGCTGGTCTCGCGGCCGCTCGAGCCGGCGATCGCCGAGCTGGTCGAGCTCGCGGAGCGGCGCGCCGGCGCGCACTGCGACAACATCTCGGTAGTGGCGATGACCTGGCACGAGGAAGGGAAGATCGAGGAGCGCACGCCGGTCGGCGCCGACACCGAGATCCGTGATCTCACCGCCACCGACCTCGATTTCATGCGCATGACCGACGAGGACGTGGAGAAGGCGATCAACGAGCTGAAGGCCGCGCTGCGGAAGAACGCGCCGCAATGACGGCCGCCGGCAGGACTTCGGGCCGCAAGCCCGACGAGCTGCGCGCCGTGCGCATCCAGCGCGGCTTCACCAAGCATGCCGAAGGCTCGGTGCTGGTCGAGTTCGGCGACACGCGCGTGCTTTGCACCGCCAGCGTCGAGGAGCGGGTGCCGGGATTCCTCAAGGACTCGGGCCGCGGCTGGGTCACCGCCGAGTACGGCATGCTGCCGCGCGCCACCAACACCCGCACCGACCGCGAAGCCGCGCGCGGCAAGCAGTCGGGCCGCACGCAGGAAATCCAGCGCCTGATCGGACGCTCGCTCAGAGCGATCGTTGACCTCTCCGCGCTCGGGTCGAGGACGATCCAGATCGATTGCGACGTGCTCCAGGCCGACGGCGGCACGCGCACGGCCGCGATCACGGGTTCGTTTGTCGCCCTGCACGACGCCATCACGTGGCTGGAAAGCAAGAACCTGATCATCGAGAATCCCATTCGGGACCACGTCGCCGCCGTGTCGGTCGGCGTCTGGCAGGGCGTGCCCCTCCTCGACCTCGACTACGGCGAGGATTCGAAGTGCGACTGCGACATGAACGTCGTCATGACCGGCGCCGGGCGCTTCATCGAGGTGCAGGGCACGGCGGAGGGCGAGCCGTTCTCGCAGGCCGAGCTCGACACGCTGCTCGGCCTGGCCTCGCGCGGCATTGCTCAATTGGTCGCTTTTCAAAGACAAGCCCTGCGGCCGTGAGGCTGGTGCTGGCTTCGGGCAATCCCGGCAAGCTGCGGGAGATCCGGGAATTCCTCCGGCCTTTCCATTTTGAAATTCTTTCCCAGTCCGAGCTCGGTATCGGCGAGGCGGACGAGCCGCACGACAGCTTCCTCGAGAACGCGCTCGCCAAGGCCCGACACGCCAGCCGGGCCGCCGGCCTGCCGGCGCTCGCCGACGACTCGGGCCTGAGCGTGGAGGCGCTCGGCGGCGCGCCCGGGGTGCAGTCGGCCTACTACGCCGGCCGCGAGGGCAGCCGCGAGGAGCGCGACGCGCGCAACAACGAAAAGCTGCTTCGCAACCTGAAAGACGACCGGCGCGCGCACTACACTTGCGTCATGGTGATGGTCCGCGACGCAGACGACCCGAGCCCGCTCGTCGCCGAGGGCGTCTGGCACGGCGAGATCGCGCGCTCGCCGCGCGGCGCGAACGGCTTTGGCTACGATCCCTTGTTCTACCTAAGAGAATTGAACAAGACCGCCGCGGAGCTCGACTCCGGGCACAAGAACCGCATCAGCCATCGCGGCCTCGCGCTGCGGAAACTGCTCGCCCTGCTGAATGAATCCGGTCGTCGTTGAGCGCCCCGGCGTGGTGAAGCTGGCGACGCTGCCGCCGCTCGCGCTCTACATCCACATTCCGTGGTGCGTGCGCAAGTGCCCGTACTGCGACTTCAACTCGCACGAGCGGACCGGCTCGCTGCCCGAGACCGAATACGTACAGAGATTGGTCCTGGACCTGGAAGATCTGCTTCCTTCCGTCTGGGGAAGGCGGCTCATCAGCGTCTTCATCGGCGGCGGCACGCCCAGCCTTTTCTCGCCGGAGGCGATCGACGCGCTGCTTTCCGCCGTGCGGGCGCGGCTGCCGCTCGAGCCCGGCGCGGAAATCACCCTGGAGGCGAATCCCGGCACGGTCGAGGCCGCGCGCTTCCGCGGCTTTCGCGACGCCGGCGTCAACCGCATCTCGATCGGCGTGCAGAGCTTCGACGACCGGAGGCTCGCCGCGCTCGGGCGCATCCACAGCGCGCACGAGGCGCGGCGCGCGATCGACGCCGCGCTGGCGTCGTTCGAGCGCGTCAACGTCGACCTGATGTACGGACTGCCCGGGCAGGACCTCGCCGGCGCGAAGTCGGATCTCGAGCAGGCCATCGCTGCCGGCGCGCCGCACATCTCCGCGTACCAGCTCACCATCGAGCCGAACACCGCGTTCTTCAGCAAGCCGCCCGCGCTGCCGGCGCACGACGCGTGCGCTGACATGCAGGTGACGATCGAGCAGGTCTTGAATGAAAGAGGCTTTGAACACTACGAGACGTCGGCGTTCGCCCGCCCCGGGCAGCGCTGCCGCCACAACCTCAATTACTGGGAATTCGGCGACTACCTCGGCATCGGCGCCGGCGCGCACGGCAAGGTCTCATTTCCCGACCGCGTGACGCGGCATGAGCGGCCGAAACCGCCGGCGAGCTACCTGAAGGGCGAGGCGATGAAGGAGACGCGGGTTGCGCCCGCCGAGCTGCCGTTCGAGTTCATGCTCAACGCGTTGCGGCTGGTGGAAGGTTTCCCCTCGACGCTTTTCCAGGAACGAACCGGATTGCCGCTTGCCACGATTTCCCGTTCTTTGAAGAGCGGTGAAGAAAAAGGCTTGCTCGAGCGCGATCCGCGGCGCATCCGGCCCAGCGCGAAGGGCCGGCGCTTCCTCAACGACCTGCTGCAGGAGTTTCTCGCTTCCTGAAGTAGAGATCGCGGATGGGATGGCCGAGCTTCCGTCCGCGCGCCTCGAACTTGGTTGTCGGCCTTCCAGCGAAGCCGCCCTCCACGTTTTGGAAGTCCACGGAAAACACCGCGGCGATCTGCTCCGCATACTCCGGCCAGTCGGTGGCGGCGTGAAAGATGCCCCCCGGCCGGAGCTTCCTGCCGATCAACGAAGCGAAGGAGGCCTGCACCAGGCGGCGCTTGTGATGGCGCTTCTTCGGCCACGGGTCGGGAAAGAAGAGATGCACGGCAGCGAGCGAGCCGTCGGCGACCATGCGCTCCAGGACCTCGACCGCGTCGTGGCGCACCACGCGCAGGTTTTCAACCTTTTCGCTGTGCACCCTGTTCAGGAGACTGCCGACGCCGGGGCCGTGCACTTCGATAGCGACGAAATCGGCTTGCGGATGGGCTTTCGCGATTTCGATCGTGGTCTCGCCCATGCCCGAGCCGATCTCCAGGATAAGGGGCCGCTTGCTTGTGATCTTTTCAGGAAACGGAATTCCATAAACCGGCAAGAGCGCATCCAGCGCGCGCTGCTGCGCCGGCGTGATCCGACCCTGACGCAGGACGAAGCTGCGAATGGGTCGCTTCAAGCGGCCTTCGGAGCGATCTTTCCTTCGCTGGGCGAGGAGGGCGCGGCCGAATAGAGCTTCTTCGGCATGCGGCCGGCGAGGAAGGCCTCGCGGCCGGCCTCGAGCGCCTTCTTCATCGCGCGCGCCATCATCACCGGGTCGCGCGCCAGCGCGACCGCGGTGTTCATCAGCACGCCGTCGCAGCCGAGCTCCATCGCGATCGACGCGTCGGAGGCGGTGCCGACGCCGGCATCGACGATCACGGGCACCTTCACCTTGTCGATCACGAGCTGCAGGTTCCAGGGATTGAGGATGCCCATGCCCGAGCCGATCAGCGAAGCGAGCGGCATGATCGCCACGCAGCCCGCGGCCTCCAGCATCTGCGCCTGGATCGGATCGTCGGAGCAGTACACCATCACCTTGAAGCCTTCGGCGACGAGTTGCTCCGCCGCCTTCAGCGTCTCCGGCATGTTGGGATAAAGCGTGTGCGGATCGCCCAGCACCTCGAGCTTGACGAGGTCGTGCCCGTCGAGCAGCTCGCGCGCGAGCCGCAGCGTGCGCACGGCGTCGGCGGCGTTGTAGCAGCCGGCGGTGTTCGGCAGATAGGTGAACTTCGACGGCGGTAGCGCCTCGAGCAGGCTCGGCTCGTTCGCGTTCTGGCCAATATTTGTGCGGCGGATGGCGACGGTGACGATCTCGGCGCCCGAGGCCTCGACCGCGGCGCGCGTCTGCGCGAAGTCCTTGTACTTGCCGGTGCCGATCAGCAGCCGCGAGCCGTAGCTCTTGCCGGCGATGACGAGAGGGTCTTTCACCTATCCACCCCCGACCGCGACGACGATCTCGAGCTGATCGCCGTTCTCGACCAGCGTCTTCTGGTGCAGGCTGCGGGGAACGATCTCTCCGTTCTTTTCGACCGCGATCTTTTTCCCGGCGAGCGCCATCTTCTCGATCAGTGCGCTGACCGGCAGTGGCTGCTCGAAGCGCTGCGCCGCGCCGTTCACCGTCACCTGGATCATTTCCGCTCGATGATACGGTACTCGCCTTCGATCACCTGGCTGCCGCCGTGGCGGACGTGACGCGGGCCGTGCCACCACAGCCAGGCCCAGGCGAGCAGTCCGGCGGTGAGGATCACGGCGATCAGCACCGAGGTGATGAAAAAGGCGACGACGACAACGGCAAGGCCCAGCAGGGCGGCGAGGATGCGTTGCAGCATGGCGCCATTATCGCACCTGTAGAATCACGATCGACGCGGGTGTAGTTCAATGGCAGAACGGCAGCTTCCCAAGCTGCATACGAGGGTTCGATTCCCTTCACCCGCTCCAGCGCGTCCCGGACTTACGGCTTTGGCAAGGCTTCGATCGGTACCGGTCTTCCGAGCATGTACCCCTGGGCCACTTCGCAGCCATAGCGCTCGAGCGCGCTCAGCTGCTCGGGCGTTTCGACACCCTCGGCAACGACGTGCATGTCGAGCGCATGCGCGAGCTCCAGCGTCTTGCGCACGATGATGTTTGCCGATTCGTCGCTCAACATGGTCTGCACGAAGGACATGTCGAGCTTCAGCTCTCTCGCGGGGATGCGCTGCAATTGCTGCATCATCGCGTAGCCGGTGCCGAAATCATCGATGGACAGGGCGAAATTCTTGAGTCGCATCCGCGCTAGGATGTCGAGCGCGGTATGAAGCTCCCGGATCAGGCCGCTCTCGGTGATCTCGATGACGAAATCGGAGGGCTGCCCGCCGTGGGCCGTGATGAAGGCCAGCAGTTTTTCCGGCAGCGACAGGTCGCGCAGCGAACGAGCGGAGATGTTGATGGAGACCGGGATGCGGTGACTGCCGGCTCCCCATGCGCGTTTGTCGGCGAGAACCTTCTTGATGACAATCCAGGTCAGCTCGTCGATCAGGTCCGACGCCTCAAAAGCCTGGACAAATGCGGCGGCAGGCAGGAGGCCCCACGTCGGGTGTTGCCAGCGCACCAGCGCTTCGACGCCGGCAAGCTTGCGCGTCTTCACGTCGTACTGGGGCTGATAGTGAACGAGAAGCTGGTCGTCCGTAATCGCGCGCCGAATTTCCTCATCCGTAGCGCCTTCGCCGGCCCGGCCGGTCGGCCGCTGCTGCCTGGGGTCGCCGCGCTGGGTGAGAATCTCGCGCAGCGAATTCAGGCCGATCGGTTTCTGAATGGAGGCGCGGACGTGGAGCCCCAGCGCTTTGGCCAGCTGCCCGGCAACCGTCAGGACTTTCTTGTCGTAGCCGCTGATGAGGATGATTTCGGACTGGAATTTCTGACTGCTCAGGTACCGCAACACCTGAATGCCGTCGACTTCGGGCATCATCAGGTCGACCACGACGACGGACGGTTCGGGGGTCAGGCTGGCGGCGAATCCTTCGAAGGTGGTCGAGGACGCGGCCTCATAGCCGGCGGAAGTGGCGGCATTGACCACCAGCGCGCACATGTCCGGATCATCATCGAGCACCAGCAGACGCTCCACAGCTCCCCCAACCCGAAGCGGGCCTGAATCTGCCGGCCCGTATCGTCCATCATACGTTTTAGGCTCTCCCGCCTAGTAAACATGTTCTTGCGGGGTGCAATAAATTGACAGGGTATTAGCCCGAGACCGTTTCCAGAAGCGCGAGCAAGCCGCCGAGCAGCGCGACCGGCGTCGGCGGGCAGCCCGGGATGTGGAGATCCACCGGCAGCACGGCCGAGACGCCGCCGACGCAGGCTGGGCTGCCGGCGAAGCAGCCGCCGTCGCGGCCGCAGTCGCCGACCGCCACCACCCATTTCGGATCGGGCGTCGCCCGGTAGGTGCGCTCGAGCGCCTGCCGCATGTTCTTCGTGACCGGTCCGGTCACCATCAGTACATCGGCGTGGCGGGGCGAGGCGACGAAGCGCAGGCCGAAGCGCTCCAGGTCGTAGAGCACGTTCCCGAGCGCGTGGATCTCGAGCTCGCAGCCGTTGCAGGACCCCGCGTCGACCTCGCGAATCGAAAGCGTGCGTCCCAGGCGCGCGCGCGAGGCGGCATTCACCCGCGCGGCCAGCTCGGCGAGCGCGGCCGGGTCGACCGGCGGCGCGGGCTCGGTGAGCGGCGCGTGGAAGAAATTTCTCAGCAGCAGCCTAGAGGTCATGGCCCGAATACGAGCAATTGAACGACTTATTGCACAGCGGGAAGTCGGCGACGATGTTTCCCTCGATCGCCGCCTCGAGCAGCGGCCACTGGAACCAGGACGGATCGCGCAGGTGGCAGCGTTCCACCCGGCCGTCGGCGCCGATGCGGACCCAGGCGAAGATGTCGCCGCGGAAGCCCTCGACCAGGGCCGCCCCCTCGCCCTGCGCCGCGGGGAGCGCCGCGAAGATCGGCCCCCCGGGCAGGCGGGCGACGATTTGCGCGATGAGCGCGAGGCTCTGCTCCACTTCCTGGATGCGAATCCACACCCGTGCGTTGACGTCGCCGGCCTGCACCGTCGGCACTTCGAAGCGCAGCTCGTCATACGGCGGATAGCCGGGGGTGCGCCGGGCGTCGAAATCGCGCCCCGAGGCCCGGCCGACATAGCCGCCGGCGGCGTATTGGCGCGCCAGCGCCGTCGAGAGGATGCCGGTACTGACGGTGCGATCCTTGAGCGAGGCCGTGTTGTCGTAGAGGTCGACCAGCTCGGGAAAGCGCTGCCGGATGAGCGCGATCAGCGACGCGACTTGCTGCGCGCCTTGCGCGGAGAGATCGCCGCGCACGCCGCCCGGGACGACGCAGTCCATCATCAGGCGGTGGCCGAAGCAGGCGCTGGCTGCGCGCAGCACCTGCTCGCGCAGCCAGCCGCATCCCGCGTGCATGATGCTGAACGCCGCGTCGTTGCAGACCGCGCCGATGTCGCCGAAGTGGTTGGCCAGCCGCTCGAGCTCACCGGCGAGCGCGCGCAGCCAGACCGCGCGCGGCGGGACCTGCGCGCCGAGGGCATCCTCGACCGCGCGCGCATAAGCGAGCGCGTAAGCGACGGTGCTGTCGCCGGAGACGCGCCCGGCGAGCGTGGCGGCGCGCTCGATCGACGCGCCCGCCATCAGCGCGTCGATGCCCTTGTGCACGTAGCCGAGGCGCTCCTCGAGGCGGACCACGGTCTCGCCGTTGGCGGTGAAGCGGAAATGGCCGGGCTCGATGATGCCGGCGTGGACCGGACCGACCGGGATCTGGTGCAGGCTTTCGCCTTCCGCTGCGAGGAAGGGGTACGGCGCGCCGTGCCGCAGCCACGGCCGGGTGTCGGGCGAGCCCTCGGCGTCCAGCCCCGCGAGATCGCGCATCGTGCGTTCGAGCCGGATCGCCGGCGCGTGCAGCCGGCCGATCGAGGGGAAGCGGTTGTCCGCGCACGGGAAGTGGAGCAGCCGCGGCTTGCCCGAAGGATCGATGAGCGCCAGGTGCGCGACTCGCGGCTCGCCCCACAGGCTGAGCAGCAACAGATCGCCGGCGGCCAGCCGTTCGCCGGCTTCTGTCCAGGCGCGCGGATCGACGTTGAGAGCGGGCCAGTTCATCAGTTGAGGAGCGTCGCGACGTACTGGAACCAGGCGACGAGCGCCGGCGGCAGCCAGATGCCCGCCGCGAGCACGAGCGCGAGGTGCAGGCCCAGCGGCAGGAACGAGGCCTTGGTCGGATCGTTGCGGCCGTCCGGGTCGCCGAACGCGAGCCCGTTCAGGCGCAGGAGCAGCGCGCCGAGCGCGATGACCAGGCTCGCGCCGAGGATGATCGCGAGCGCGGGCGCGCGCGCGAAGGTGGAGGTGACGATCAGGAACTCGGTCATGAACAGCCCCATCGGCGGCAGGCCGGCGATCGCCACCACGCCCAGGCCGAGGCTCCAGCCGAGCGCCGGGTGCGAGACCGTCAGGCCGCGGATGTCGGCCATCCGCTGCGTGCCCTTCACCTGCGCGATATGGCCGACGCAGAAGAAGATCGCCGACTTGGTGAGGCTGTGCAGCGCCATGTGCAGCAGCCCGGCGAAGTTGGCGAGCGTGCCGCCCATGCCGAAGGCGAAGGTGACGATGCCCATGTGCTCGATCGACGAGTAGGCGAACAGGCGCTTGATGTCCTGGCGCCGGTACAACATGAAAGAAGCGAAGACGACCGAGGCGAGCCCGAGCGTCACCATCAGCGGCCCGGGCGCGAGCGCCGCCGGGTTGGCCGACATGATGCTCTTGAAGCGCAGCACCGCGAACAGCGCCACGTTGAGCAGCAGCCCGGAGAGCACGGCCGAGATCGGCGTCGGGCCCTCGGCGTGCGCGTCGGGCAGCCAGGCGTGCAGCGGCACCAGCCCGACCTTGGTGCCGTAGCCGAGCAGCAGGAAGACGAAGGCGAGGTTGAGGAGCGCCGGATCGAAGCTGTGCGCGTTCGCCACCAGCACGTTCCAGGCCATCGCGTCCAGCCCTTCGCCGACCACCGAGCGCGCGGCGAGGTAGACGAGGATGGTGCCGAACAGCGCCAGCGCGATGCCGACGCTGCCGAGGAGGAAGTACTTCCACGCCGCCTCGAGCGCCGCGGGCGTGCGGTAGATGCCGACCATCAGCACCGTGGTCAGGGTCGCGAGCTCCACCGCCACCCACATCAGCCCGACGTTGTTGGAGAGCAGCGCCAGGTTCATGCCGAACATGAGCACCTGGTACATCGCGTGGTAGAAGCGCAGGTAGGCGTGCGTCAGGTGCCCGGTCTCGAGCTCGTGCGCGATGTAGCTGCTGCTGAAGACGCTGGTGGTGAACCCGACCAGCGTGCTGAGGATGATGAACACCACGTTCAGGTCGTCGACGATCAGGAACGGCCCCGGCTCGGGGCGCTCGAGCAGCAGCGCCAGGGCGCAGAGGAAGGTCAGAAACGAGACGAAGGCGTTGAGCCAGGCGCCCTTGCGATCGTCCGAGATCAGGGCGAGCAGCGCCGCCCCCAGCGCGGGAACGACCAGGATGGCGGCGACGACGAGCACGCCGTTGCCCATGAGGAGCGCGCTGGCGCTCAGGGCTGCTCTCCCCGGTGCTCGTGCAGCAGGTGGATGTCGACGGTCTCGAAGCGCTCGCGGATGCGGAAGAGAAAGATGCCGATCACGATCAGCGCCACCAGGATCGAGAAAGCGACGCTGATCTCCACCACCAGCGGCATGCCCTTGGCGCCGGTCGCCGCCATGATCAGGCCGTTCTCGATGGACATGAAGCCGATGACCTGACTGACGGCGTTGCGGCGCGTCACCATCATGAGCATGCCCAGCAGGACGACGGAGAGCGCAAAGGTCAAGTCCTCGCGCGCCAGCGGA
>Ga0210090_1000046_pt1 | contig 12353 bp, 11 predicted proteins | sample Sandmound_ThreeS_7_FD_185572 | JGI IMG/M metagenome (GOLD analysis project Ga0210090, IMG submission 185572) | Wetland microbial communities from San Francisco Bay, California, USA, that impact long-term carbon sequestration -... | ecosystem: Environmental > Aquatic > Marine > Wetlands ...
GGCGCGCCAGCCTTTTCCGTCGGCGTAGACCTTGCGCGCAGTCTCGGCGTAGGGCACCGGGCTGACGATGGCGCGGATTTCCATCTGCTTGTGCCGCTCGATGGTCGGCTTCCTCGTGCCGCCGTTTTCCTCGCCCCAGACCAGGGTCACATCGGTACCCGGCTCGGCGTGCTCGGGCTCGAGCACGGCGATGGTGAGCATCTTGCGCTCGTTCGAGCTGTAGCCGATCCAGGTCGAGATGCCGACGGTGTCTCCCTGGACAGTCACCTTGTCGTAGGGGTGCATCGAATAGACCGCCGAGGGGAATTCCATGAACTTGCCGCGCTCGGACTTCTCCAGCTGGCTGCCGATGATCTTGAGCACGTCGGCGTTCTCCAGGGCGAGCGTCACCTTCTTTCGATGCGGCCCCTTGGCGAGCTTCTGCAACGCCTCGCGGCCGATGAAGTCGTGCTCGTAGTCGATGAACGAGCCGTAGCCCATGTCCCACGGCGAGAGGTAGTAGTCCTCGATCTTCTTCGAGACCAGGCTGCCGCCGATCGACGCCTTCGCTTCGTAGGAATCCGCGGTCAACCATTGGCGGTAGGGCTTCATCTTCTCGCCCGAGTAGATAGCGGGCAGCGGCGAGGGGATCCAGCCCGACTCCAGCGTGTTCGACGAATACGCGCGGCCGCCGACGAGGCGCAGGCCGAACTCCTCGCCCGCCTTGAAGATCGCATCGCGCACCGCGTCGCCCTCGGCGTACGGCCCGACGAGCTCGAAGCCGGGCTGTCCCGCCATGCCGTGGCGGAGCGCGGTCACCGGCTTGCCGGCGATGGTGAGGGTCGTGACGTGGAAAAACTTCACTTCCGGCGGCTTGGTCCCGAGGACCTTCTCCATGGTCTTCATCGCGTTCGGACCCTGGATCTGGAAGCGGTAGGACTTGCGGTTGAACGGGTCCTTGCGCGCCGCCGAGCGCTCGTCGAGCTCGAGCTTGACGTCGTACTTGCCGGTCTGGGCGTGGTACTGGATCCAGTTCAGCGCCGGGATCCGGCCGACCAGCACGTACTTGTTCGCCGCCGAGTTGAAGAGGATCACGTCGCCGATGACGTGGCCGTCGTAGCTGCACGGCACGAACTGCTTGGCGCGCCCGGGCGAGACGTTCTTGAAGGTGTTGATCGCGAGTCGTGATAACAGCCGGGTCGCGTCGGGGCCCTCGACATACAGGTCCGCCATGTGGAACGACAGGTTGAAGAGCACGCAGGTCTTCTGCCACGCCTGCTGCTCGTCGCGCCAGTTGGTGTACTCCGGCGGCACGCCGGGGTACACGTTCGGCCCGCTTTGCGAATTCCTCAAGTACTCAACAGCGTTACCTGCCGCCTGAAGCAGGTCCTCGAGGGATTTCATACGGTCGCTTTGCTGCGCCAGCCCTCGTGGTAGGTCGTCTGCGCCTGCTTGGCATAGGGCGCCGGGCTGACGATGGCGCGGATCTCGATCTGCTTGTGGCGCTCGACGGTGGGCTTCTTCGAGCCGCCGCCTTCCTCGCCCCACAGCAGCTTCACCTCGTTGCCGAGCTGGATGTCCGGGTCGACGATGGCAAGCGAAAGCATCGAGCGCTCGTTGTAGCTGTAGCCGCTGAACATGTTGAGGCCGACGGTCTTGCCCTGGTGCGTCAGGCGGTCGTACGAGGCGGAGGTGTAGTTCGAGAGCGGCAGGTCGATGTACTTGTAGGGGTCGCCCTTGTCGAGCATGGAACGCCAGACCTTGACCACGTCGTCGGCGTTCCAGGCGAGCGTCACCTTGCGGCGATGCGGCTTGCCGGCCATCTTCTGCAGCGCTTCCTTGCCGATGAAGTCGTGGTCGAACTTGATGAACGGGCCGTAGCCCATCTCGTAGGGCGTGACGTAGTAGTCCTCGATGTTCTTCGAGACGAAGCTGCCGCCGATCGAGCCGGTCGCTTCGTAGCTCGAGGCGGGCAGCCACTCACGGTACTTCTTCATCTTCTCGCCGGTGTACACGGCGGGCAGCGGCGAGGGGATCCAGCCGGACTCGCACGTATTGGTGGCATAGGCGCGCGCGCCGACCTGCTTCAGGCCGAACTCCTTGCCCGCGGCGACGATCGCATCGCGGATCTCCTCGCGCTCGGCGTACGGACCCCAGATCTCCAGGCCAGGCGCGCCGGCCATGCCGTGGCGCAGCGTGCGCACCTTGCGGCCGGCGAGGTTCATGGTGCCCATGTGGAAGAACTTGACCTCGGGCACCGGCCCGCCGTTCAGCTTCTCGATCACCTTCCAGGCGTTGGGGCCCTGGATCTGGAAGCGGTAGTTGGTCCGGTTGATGGCCAGGCCCTTGGTGTTGCCGGGCGAGCGGTCGTCCTTCTTCGTCTTGACGTTGAAGCCGCCGGTCTCGGCGTGGAACTGGATCCAGCTCGCCGCGGGCGCGCGGCCGACGAACACCATGTGGTTCTCTTCGAGGTGGAAGAGGATGCCGTCGCCGATCACGTAGCCGTCGTAGTTGGTCGGCGCAAGCTGCTTGGCGCGGTCGACCGGGAAGTTGGCGAAGCTGTTCATGCCGAGGTGGCTGAAGAGCTTCATCGTGTCCGGGCCCTGCACGTATTGCTCGACCATGTGGTGCGACTGGTCGTAGAGCACCGCGGTCTTCTGCCACGCCGCCTGCTCGTCGCGCCAGTTGGAAAACTCGGAGGGCACCACCGGATACACATAGGCGCCGATCTGCGAGTTGCGCAGCATGTCGACGGGATTGCCCGCCGCCCTGAGCACTTCCTCAAGGTTCTTGTGACTCATGGATGTCTCCTCTTAGGCCGCTTGCTTCAGCGCAAGCGCTTTGTCGGTTGCTTCCCACGTAAATTCAGGCTCTTCGCGCCCGAAGTGGCCGTAGGCGGCAGTCTTCTCGTAGATCGGTCGCAGCAGGTCGAGCATCTGGATGATGCCCTTCGGCCGCAGGTCGAAGTTCGCGCGCACCAGCTGGGCGAGCTTGTCGTCGGAAATCTTCCCCGTACCCTGCGTCGTCACCATCACGCTGGTGGGCTGCGCGACGCCGATGGCGTACGACACCTGCACCAGCGCCTTGGAGGCGAGGCCGGCGGCGACGATGTTCTTGGCCACGTAGCGCGCCGCATAGGCGGCGGAGCGATCGACCTTCGAAGGATCCTTGCCCGAGAAAGCGCCGCCGCCGTGCGGCGCGGAGCCGCCGTAGGTGTCGACGATGATCTTGCGGCCGGTGAGACCGCAGTCGCCTTTCGGTCCGCCGATCTCGAACGAGCCGGTCGGGTTGACGAGGTACTTGATCTTGCCCTTCACCAGGTGTTTCGGCAGCACCGGCTTGATGATCTGCTCGATTACCGCTTCCTCGATCTGCTTGTGCTGCAGGCCGGGGGCGTGCTGCGTCGAGAGCACCACGGTCTCGATCGCCTCGGGCTTGCCGCCGGCGTAGCGCAGCGTGACCTGGGACTTCGCGTCCGGCCGCAGCCACGGCAGCTTGCCGTTGCGCCGGACCTCGGCCTGGCGCTCGACCAGGCGGTGCGAGAGATGGATCGCCATCGGCATCAGGCCCGGCGTCTCGTCGCAGGCATAGCCGAACATCAGGCCCTGGTCGCCCGCGCCCTGGTCGAGGTCGAGTCCCTTGCCTTCGTCGACGCCCTGCGCGATGTCGCGCGACTGCTCGCCGTAGGCAACGACCACCGTGCAGCCGTCGGCGTCGAAGCCGATCTTCGGATCGTTGTAGCCGATGCGGTGGATGGTCTTGCGCGCGACGTGCTGGAAATCGACGTCGGCGTTGGTGGTGATCTCGCCCGCGAGCACCACGAGGTTGTCCTTCACCAGCGTCTCGGCGGCGACGCGCGAGCGAGGGTCCTGGGCTAGAATCGCGTCGAGCACGGCGTCCGAAATCTGATCCGCGACCTTGTCGGGATGGCCTTCGGAAACCGATTCGGAGGTAAAGAGAAAATCGCTCATTGCCGGCGTTTCTTCTGCTAGTGGAAGGCCGCAAGGATACCAAATCTTGTCCCGCCTCCCCACGCTGATTCTGCGAATCCTGAGTCTCCTGCCGCTGCGCGTGCTGCATGCGTTGGGAAGCGTTCTCGGCTGGATCACGTATGGGACGTCGCCCACCTATCGTCGCCACCTGCGCGCGCATCTCGCGCAGGCGGGCTTCACCGATGCGCGCCTGCGCCGCGCGGCGATCGCTTCGGCGGGCAAGATGATCGCCGAGGTGCCGGCGCTCTGGTTCCGCCGGCACGAGGAAGTGGTGGCGCTGATGCGCGAGACGCACGGTTTCCACGAGGCGATCGCCCAGCGCTCGCGCGGCAAGGCGGTGCTCTTCCTCACGCCGCACATGGGCAGCTTCGAGGCGGCGGCGCAGTACGCGTCGGCGCACGCGCCGATGACCTTCCTCTATCGCCCGCCGAAGATGCGCTGGCTCGATCCGCTGATGCGCCGCGGGCGCAGCCGCGGCGGCGCGCAGCTCGCGCCGACCGACCTGAAGGGCGTGCGCCAGCTCTTTCTCGCCCTTCGTCGCGGCGAGGCGGTCGCGTTCCTTCCCGACCAGGTGCCGGGCAGGGGCGAGGGCGAATGGGCGGAGTTCTTCGGCCGGCCGGCGTACACGATGACGCTCGCGATGCGCCTCGCCGAGCGCGACAACGTCGCCTGCTATCTCGCCTACGCGCGGCGCCTGCCGCGCGGGCGCGGCTACGCGCTCGAGGTGCGGCCGATGCCCGCGGCGCAGCCCGGCGAGACGCCGACGCGGCGCCTGAACCGCGGCATCGAGGCGCTGATCCGCGAATGCCCGGAGCAGTACCTGTGGGGCTACAACCGATACAAGGGCGCGCCGGCATGACCCGCGTGGTCATCTTCGTCATCTGGGCGCTGCACTTCCTGCCTCTTGGCGCGCTCGCTCGGTTCGGCAATGCCATCGGCCGCATCGCCTACTGGCTCGTGCCCGAGCGCCGGCGCGTCGCGCGCATCAACCTCGAAAAATGCTTCCCGCAGCGCCCGGAGGCCGAGCGCGAGCGCATCGCGCGCGCCCACTTCCGCTGGTTCTGCCGCAGCATCGTCGAGCGCGGCATCTGGTGGTGGGGCTCGCGCGAGCGCATCCGCCGCCTGGTCCGCGTCGAGGGCGAGGAGCACCTCGCCGCGCTCGGCGGCCGCGGCGCGGTGCTGCTGGCGCCGCATTTCGTCGGCCTGGACGCGATCCTGCGCCTGGCGATGCAGTACCCGATGGTCTCGACCTACTCGCACCAGAAGGATCGCGTGCTCGACGAGATGATCTTCAAGCGGCGCACGCGCTTCGGCGGCGGGCTGTTCTCGCGCCAGGAGACGCTGCGGCCGGCGATCCGCGCCATCAAGGCGGGCTCGCTCTACTACTACCTGCCCGACATGGATTTCGGCCGCAAGGGCACCGTGTTCGTGCCGTTTTTCGGGGTGCAGGCCGCGACCGCGATGGGACTCGCGTATATTTCGCGCTTGGCCCGCGCGCCGGTTCTGCCCTGCGTGACGCGCATGCTTCCCGGGGGCGCCGGCTACGTGATGCGCATCTACCCCGCGTGGAACGACTTTCCGAGCGGCGACGACAGGGCCGACGCGCGGCGCATGATGGCTTTCATCGAGGAGCGCGTGCTCGAGATGCCCGAGCAGTATTTCTGGCTGCACAAGCGGTTCAAGACGCGCCCCGAGGGAGAGGCGAGGTTCTATTGAAGGGAGCCACGCGGGTCGCCATTATCGGCGCCGGTCACATGGGCCGGCTGCACGCCGAGAAATTCTCCCGCTGCGAGGGCGCCGAGCTGGTCGCGGTGGTCGATCCCGACGCCGCGCGCGCCGAGGCGGTGGCGAAGCCGCACGGCGCCCGGGCTTTCTTGCATTTCAAGGAGATTTTTTCCCTCGCCGATGCGGCGGTCATCGCCGCGCCGACCGAGCGGCATCACGAAATCGCCGCCGCCTGCCTTGGCGCCGGCCTGCACGTCCTGGTGGAGAAGCCCATCGCGCGCACGCTGCAGGAGGCCGACGAGCTGGTCGCCCTCGCGGCGAAGCAGGACCGCGTGCTCGAAGTCGGGCACGTCGAGCGCTACAACCGCGCGGTGCTGGCGCTGTTCGAGCGCCTCAACCGGCCGGTGTTCATCGACGCCGAGCGGCTCTCGCAATTCAAGCAGCGCGGCGCCGACGTCGACGTGATCCTCGACGTCATGATCCATGATCTCGACCTTGCCGCCGGGCTGGCGCGCTCGCCGGTCGAGAGAATCAGCGCCTGCGGCTTCAGCGTCCTCACCGGCGATATCGACATCGCCAACGTGCGCATCGAGTTCGAGAGCGGCTGCGTCGCCAACATCTCGGCGAGCCGCGTCAGCCAGACGCCGGTGCGCAAGCTGCGCGTGTTCCAGAACGACCTTTACGTCTCCGCCGACCTGCAGGGCGGCAAGCTGCGCTTCGTGCGCCGGCGCGACGGCAGGATCGAGGAGTCGGAGGAGCGCTTCGAAGGCGACGCGCTGTCGGCGCAGGCGGCTGCGTTCGTCGCCGCGATGCGCGCCACCGGCCCGCGCCCGCGCGGTCACGATGGGCGTCGCGCGCTCGAGCTCGCGCTGGAAGTCGGCCGGCTGGTGCGCGAGCGGATGAAGCGCGTCGCATGAAGCTGCCGTTCACCAAGATGCACGGCGCGGGCAACGATTTCGTGGTCATCGACGCGACCCGTAACGACTTCTCGCTCACCCGCAAGCAGATCCGCGCCCTCGCCGACCGGCATTTCAGCGTCGGCTTCGACCAGCTGCTGGTGGTCGAGCGGCCGACGAAGAAGGGGGTCGACTTCCGCTACCGCATCTTCAACGCCGACGGCGGCGAGGTGGAGCAGTGCGGCAACGGCGCGCGCTGCTTCGTCAAGTTCGTGCGCGCCAGGGGCCTCACCAGCAAGCGCGAGATCCGCGTCGAGACGCGCGGCGGCATCATCGGCCCGCGACTGGAAGCCGACGGCGAGGTGAGCGTCGATATGGGGGCGCCCAAGCTCGCTTCACCGCTTCTTCAGGAGATTCAGGTCGAGGGAATCCTCGTCAAGGTCGCCATCCTTTCCATGGGCAACCCGCACGCAGTGCAGGTCGTCGCCGACGTCGAGCGCGCGCCGGTCACGACCCAGGGTCCCCTGATCGAGCGGCACGCGCGCTTCCCCGAAGGCGTCAACGCCGGCTACCTGCAGATCCTCGGCCGCCACCGCATCGCCCTGCGCGTGTGGGAGCGCGGCGCGGGCGAGACCCTCTCCTGCGGCACCGGCGCCTGCGCCGCGGCGGTGGCGGCGATCGCGCAAGGGCTCGCCGACTCGCCGGTGCGCGTCGACACGCGCGGCGGAACGTTGACCATCTCTTGGGCCGGCGGCGACAATGCCGTATGGATGAAGGGTCCGGCCGAGACGGCCTTCGAAGGCAGCCTCGAGCTCTAACAAGATGAACGCCGACGACATCGCCATCTTCCTGCGCAGCAACCCGAAGTTCTTCGACCAGCATCCCGAGCTCCTCGAGAACATCCACGTCCCGCACCCGCACGGCGGCCGCGCCATCCCGCTCTCCGAGCGCCAGACGGTGGCGCTGCGCGAGAAGATCAGGCTGCTGGAAGGCAAGCTCGCCGAGCTGATCCGCTTCGGCGAGGAGAACGACGCGATCAGCGAGAAGGTGCATCGCCTGGCGGGGGCGCTGGTCGCGGCGCGGGACTTCGCGGCGCTGGTGCATTCGCTCAACTTCCACCTGCGCGACGACTTCGCCGTGCCGCACGTAGCGCTGCGCATCTGGGGCAGGGCGCTGCCGGCGGGTTTCGACGCCGCCGGCGCCGTGGACGAGGCGCAGAAGCGCCAGGCCGCGGCGATGGGCTCGCCGCAATGCGGGCCGGCGGCCGGCAACCCCTTCGTTTCCTGGTTCGGCGAAGCCGCCGAGCACGTGCGCTCGATGGCGCTGGTGCCGCTGGGCGACGCCGCGGTATTCGGCATGCTGGCGCTGGGCAGCGAGGACGCGCAGCGCTTCTTCCCCGAGATGGGGACGCTGTATCTCAGGCGCATCGGCGAGCTGTGCGCGGCCGCGGCGACGGCGCGTCTCTAGCGCGCGAGTACCTCGAGGCGCTGAAGAGCCAGCGGCGTCTGTCGCCGGCGACGCTGCGCAACTATGCGCAGGCGATTCAGACGTTGTTGGGTTTATTGGAGAAGCAACCCCTGGATTCGCTGGATGCCGCTCAAGCGCGCCGCTTCGTCGGCGTGCTGCACAGCCGCGGCCTCTCGCCGCGCACGCTGGCGCTGACGCTCTCGGCCTGGCGCGGCTGGTACCACTGGCTGGTGCGCCAGCACGGCTTCAAGGCCAACCCGCTGGTCGGCCTGCGCGCGCCGAAGGCGAAGCGCGCGCTGCCGAAGGCGCTCTCGGTCGATGCGACGCAGCGGCTGCTCGAGGGCGAAGAGGGCGCCGCCGCGGACCTGGCGCGCGATCGCGCCATGTTCGAGCTGCTGTATTCCTCCGGCCTGCGGCTCGGCGAGCTGGTGGCGCTCGATGTCGACGATGGCCGGCTCGATCTGCGCGAGGCGGAAGTGACCGTGACCGGCAAGGGCTCGAAGACGCGCACCGTGCCGGTCGGCGCGCGCGCGCGCGAGGCGCTGAAAGACTGGATCGGCAAGAGGAACGGCCTCGCCGCGCCCGGCGAGAAGGCCCTGTTCGTCGGCGCGCGCGGCAAGCGCATCGCGCCGGCAGTGGTCGGCGAGCGGCTCGCGGCCTGGGCGCGCCGGCGCGGGCTCGCCCAGCGGGTGCATCCGCACATGCTGCGCCATTCCTTCGCCAGCCACCTGCTGCAGTCGTCGCAGGACCTGCGCGCGGTGCAGGAGATGCTCGGCCACGCCAGCATCTCGACCACCCAGGTCTATACCCACCTCGATTTCCAGGCGCTGGCGAAGGTCTACGACGCGGCGCATCCGCGCGCCAAGAAAAAATGATCATCCTGAAAAGAGGCAGGGAAAAATCCCTGAAGCGCCGCCATCCCTGGATCTTCTCCGGCGCGGTGGAAAAGGCGAGCGGCAAGGCGGGCGATACGCTCGAGGTGCGCGACTCCGGCGGCAAGCGGCTGGCGCTCGCCGCCTACAGCCCGAAATCACAGATCCGTGCGCGCGTCTGGACCTTCGACACGAGCGAATCGGTCGATGCGGATTTCTTTCGCAGGCGAATCGAAAGGGCGCTGGCGCTGCGCGAGTCGCTGCCGGCGGCGAAGCACAGCAACGCCCTGCGGCTCGTCAACGCAGAATCCGACGGCCTGCCGGGCCTGGTGGTCGACCGCTATGCCGACGTGCTGGTGGCGCAGTTCCTCGCCGCCGGCGTCGAGCGCTGGCGCGACGCGATTCTTGATTCATTGACCGAGCTCTCGGGTTGTGAAGCGATCTTCGAGCGATCCGATGCCGAAGTGAGAAGACTCGAAGGGCTGGAGGCGCGCGTCGGCTTCGCGCGCGGCAACCGCAACGCCTCGCGCTGCCCGATCATCGAGCACGGCCTGAATTTCCGCGTCGACGTCGAGCAGGGGCAGAAGACCGGCTTTTTCCTCGACCAGCGCGAGAACCGGCAGCGCGTGCGCGCGCTCGCCGCGGGCCGCGAGATGCTCGACGGCTTCTGCTACACCGGCGGCTTCTCGATCGCCGCGCTCGCCGGCGGCGCGACGCGCGTCTGCGCGGTTGAATCTTCAAAGGATGCCATTCAAATCGCGCGAGAGAATCTGGCCGCGAATCCCCTCGATGCGTCGAAGATCGAGTTCGTGCAGGCGGACGTCTTTTCCCATCTCAGGACCTTGCGAGACCGGAACGAGAAATTCGGCCTGATCGTGCTCGACCCGCCGAAGTTCGCGCCCAGCGCGGCGCAGGTGCAGAAGGCAGCGCGCGCCTACAAGGACATCAATCTCTGGGCGCTCAAGCTGCTCGCGCCCGGCGGGCTGCTCGCCACCTTTTCCTGCTCGGGCGGCGTCTCCGCCGAGCTCTTCCAGTCGATCGTCGCCGGCGCCGCGGTCGACGCCGGCGGCGAGGCGAAGATCATCGAGCGCTTCGGCGCCGCCGCCGACCACCCGGTGGCGCTGGAATTCCCGGAAGGCGAGTACCTGAAGGGCCTGCTGGTCCTCAAAGGTTAGAATCCCGCCATGCAAGAAGAGAACATGGTGCCGGTGACCATCCTCACCGGCTTCCTCGGCAGCGGCAAGACCACGCTCCTCAACCGCATCCTCAAGGAAGACCACGGCCGGCGCATCGCCGTGATCGAGAACGAGTTCGGCGAAGTCGGGGTCGACAGCGAGATCATCGAGAGCGGCGAGGAGCAGATCGTCGAGATGAACAACGGCTGCGTCTGCTGCACCGTGCGCGGCGACCTGATCCGCATCCTCGGCACGCTGAAGGAGAAGCGCGACAGCGGCGCGCTCAAGTTCGACCGCGTGGTGATCGAGACGACCGGCATGGCCGATCCGGGGCCGGTGGCGCAGACCTTCTTCACCGACGAGGAGATCGGCAACTACTATCTGCTCGACTCGATCATCACCCTGGTCGACGCCAAGCACGCGCCGCAGCAGCTCGACGAGTTCCACGAGGCGCAGGAACAGGTGGGGTTCGCCGACCGGATCCTGCTGTCCAAGACTGACGTCACCGACGAGAAAGACACCGAAGTGCTGATCCAGCGCATCCGCAAGATGAACCCCCGCGCACCGATCAAGAAGGTGCACTTCGGCAACGCGCCGATCGACGAGGTGCTCGACATCCGCGGCTTCAACCTGAACGCGATCCTCGCCCTCGAGCCGGACTTCCTCACCGACTCGACCCACGAGCACCACGACGAGGTCGAGTCGTTCGTGTTCCGCTCGAAGAAGCCGTTCGACGGCGCCAAGCTCGAGGCCTTCCTCTCCGGCATCATCCAGGTGCACGGCCCGGACCTGCTGCGCTACAAGGGCGTGCTGTGGATGAAGGGCAACCCGCGCCGGGTGGTGTTCCAGGGCGTGCACATGATGATGGGCGGCGACATGGGCAAGCCCTGGGCGAAGCACGAGGCCAAGGAATCGGTGCTCGTCTTCATCGGCAAGAAGCTGCCGAAGGATCTCTTCATCGCCGGGCTCGAGGAGTGTCTCGCCAAGTGAATCTTGCCGGGCGCCTGCTCCTGGTCGCTGTCCTGCTGTTCGCGCAGGCGGCCGGACTCGCGCACCAGATCTGGCACGACGCCGCTCCGGTCGTCGCTCACGCCGATGAAGTCGACGGCCCGGGCAAGGCTCCTCAGAAGAGCATCCTCTGCGACTTCCACAGCGCGCTTGGCGCGGTGCTCGGCGCGCTCGCCGGCGGCAGCCATGTCGCGCAAGCCGCGGCAGCCGCCGATCTCGCCTTCTTCCCCGCCGACGTCCCGTCGGCGCGCTTCTCCACACTCGCCCCCCAGTCCCGGGCGCCGCCGACGCTTCTCTAGCAAAGCTTCGAGCGCGCGCCGCGAGGCGCGTCTTTCGATCTTTCGGAGGAGTGGTCCATGTTTCGACCAGTGTGGTGTGCAGTCGCGCTCGCTACCGCGAGCGTGCAGCATGGATACGCGCAGTCGCAGCCGGATGCGGCGCTGCGCGAAGACGTCAAGGCGTTGCAGCAGCGTGTCCAGGACCTGGAAAGGCAGGCGCAGTCGAGCGCGCGTCCGGCCGCGGAGAGCGCGTTCAATCCCGCGATCTCGGTGATCCTGCAGGGCACGGCGGCGCGCAGCTCGCAGAATCCGGACGACTATCAGATCTCGGGCTTCGCGCCCTCGGGCGGCGAGGTCGCGCCGGCGCGACGCGGTTTCAGCCTCGGTGAATCCGAATTGGTGTTCGCCGCCAACGTCGATCACCTTTTCCGCGCGCAGCTGGTCGCCTCGCTGACGCCGGAGGACGAGGTCGAAGTCGAGGAGGCGTTCTTCCAGACGCTGCGCGTAGGCGGCGGCTTCACGCTGAAGGGCGGTCGCTTCCTCTCGGCGATCGGCTACCAGAACCCGATCCATCAGCACGCCTGGGATTTCCAGGACGCGCCGCTCGCCTACAAGGCGTTCCTGGGCGGGCGCTGGAACGACGACGGCGTGCAGCTCAAGTGGGTCGCTCCCACCGACCTTCTCGTCGAGCTCGGCACCGAGTTCGGCCGCGGCCGCACCTTCCCGGCGACCGACCCGAACCGCAACGGCGCCGGCGCGTGGTCGCTGTTCGGCCATCTCGGCGGCGACATCGGGGATGGCACGGCCTGGCGGGCCGGCCTTTCGTACCTCGACACGTCGCCAAGGGAACGCAGCTTCGAGGATGCCGGAGTCATGCAGTCCTTCACCGGCAGGAGCCGGCTGTGGATCGCGGACTTCGTCCTCAAGTGGGCACCGAACGGCAACGCCACCTCCACCAACT
>Ga0210090_1000047_pt1 | contig 12306 bp, 12 predicted proteins | sample Sandmound_ThreeS_7_FD_185572 | JGI IMG/M metagenome (GOLD analysis project Ga0210090, IMG submission 185572) | Wetland microbial communities from San Francisco Bay, California, USA, that impact long-term carbon sequestration -... | ecosystem: Environmental > Aquatic > Marine > Wetlands ...
CCTCGACCGCGCCCTTCAGCGCGCCGTAGGCGAGGCTTTGCAGCTTGCCGTCGATGGAGAGCTGAAGGTCGACGCCATCCTGCGCGGCGCGGATCGATTCCACGTCCTCGACGATGTGCCCGAGCCGGTCCTTGATGACGCGCCGGCTGCCGGGCTTGCCGGCGAGGGTGGCCTCGTGCGCCAGCTCCACCCCCTCCTGGCCGCGATCGTCCACGCCGGTGAAGCCCAGGACATGCGCCGTGACCTCGCCTCCCGGGTAGTAGCGGCGGTATTCCGGGTGCTGGTACACCCCCGGCACGGCGAGGGTGGCGATGTTGTGGGCGGTCTCCGGCGGCACCTGGCGCTTGAGGTAGAGGAAGTCGCGCGAGGCGGCGTCGGCGAGCTTGCGGCTGAGGTCGGCCGGCTCCATGCCGAGCAGCGCCGCGAGCTTGCGGCGCTGCTCGCGCGAGAGCTCGACGTCCGAGGGGATCGCCCAGATCGACTGCACCGGGGTCGAAACCGCCAGGGCATCGCCGTTACGGTCGAGGATGCGGCCGCGGGTCGCCGGGACTTCGATGACGCGCGAGTAGCGCGCGTCGCCCTTTCCCTGGAGGAAATCGGTCTTCAGCGCCTGCAGGTAGACCGAGCGCGCGCCGAGGACGCCGAAGGCGAGCGCGAGCACGGCGAGCACGAAGCGTGCGCGCCAGACGGGCAGCCTGACGAGGCCCTGGGCGGCCGCGCTCACCGCGAGGCGTCTCGGCCGGCGAGCCGGGTCCTGCGCGCATCGGCCGGCCGCATGCCGAGCGCGCCCTTGGCGATGCGCTCGACGCGGGCGTGCAGCGCCCATGTGCTCGCTTCGAGCTGCAGGCGCCCGTACTCCACGTCCAGCTCGCGCGCGCGCGCGTGCTCGCGCTCGAGGTTGGAGAAGAGCTTGCGGGCCTTGTGCTGCGAGGTGACGAGCCCGAGCGCACAGGCGACGAGAACCGCGAGGAGGAGGAGGTTCAGTTTCGCCACCGGGCGCCGGGCTCGATTCGGGTGTAGGGGACCGCAGTGCGCTCGGCGACCCGGAGGGTTGCGCTCCGCGCCCGCGGATTTCTTGTTATTTCCTGGGGGGACGCGCGCTGCGCGCGGCCCACGATTCGGACAAGGGGTTGCGGCATCTCGCTGGCGCGCAGCGGCAGTCGCCGCGGCACTTCGGGTCGCGCCAGCGCCTGCAGGAAGCGCTTGACGATGCGGTCCTCGAGCGAATGGAAGCTGATCACGGCGAGGCGCCCGCCTTCTCTGAGCCGCTCGACCGCCTGGGGAAGCATCAGCGACACTTCCTCAAGCTCCCGATTGAGGTGAATCCGTAGAGCCTGAAAGGTGCGCGTCGCCGGATCCTGGCCCGGCTCGCGTGTGCGGACCGCCTGAGCCACGAGATCGGCAAGTTGCCGGGTGCGGACGATCGGTTCGCGGCGGCGAGCAGCAACAATCGTCGCTGCAATCTGTTGAGCAAACCGTTCTTCGCCATAGTCCCGGATGACCTCCGCTATTTGTTGTTGTTCGGCAGTGGCGAGCCATTCAGCGGCGCTGGGGCCGGAAGCCGGGTCCATGCGCATGTCCAGGGGGCCGTCGGCGCGAAAGGAAAAGCCGCGCCGGGGCTCGTCGAGCTGCGGCGACGACACGCCGAGGTCGAAGAGCATGCCGTCGACCTGCGGCGGCAGCGCCGACAGGTCCGAGAAACGGGTCCTGACGAAGGAGAAGCGCGGATCGCCGATCGCCAGCGCCGCGGCCTCGGCCTCGGGATCGCGATCGAGCGCGATCAGCCTGCCGTGCGGACCGAGCTTGGCGAGGATCGCCAGGCTGTGGCCGCCGCGGCCGAACGTGCCATCCACGTAGAGGCCGCCGGCCTTCACTGCCAGCGCCGCGACCGCCTCGTTTTCGAGGACCGGCCGGTGCATCGGCGCTCACAGCGAAAAGTCTTCCATGCCCGGAGGCGGCGTGCCCGAGCCGGCGAGCGCCTGCGCGAGCTTCGCCGACCAGACGCCCGAATCCCACAGCTCGAAGTAGCGGCCCTGCCCGACCATCATCGCGTCGCGCTCCAGGCCGGCATGCGCCCGCAGCGCCGCGGGCAGGAGGATGCGCCCCGAGGCGTCGGGCGTCATGTGCTCCTCGAAGCCGAGAAGCAGGCGCTTCCACCAGCTCGCCTGCGGGTTGAAGCTCGGGAAGGATTCCACTTTCGCGCGCACCGGCTCCCATTCGGCGCTGGGGTAGATGAGCACGCAGCCGTCCGGATGCGCAGTGAGCACCAACCCGCCGTCGGCTTCGAGCAATGCTGAGCGGTGGCGCGTCGGAATCGCGATGCGACCCTTGGCGTCAAGCGTAATGACCGCCGCTCCATGAAACGCTGCTCCCATATTCCTCTTTTGGCTGTTGTTGCCACTTTTTTCTACGTTTTTCCACTTTACTGGGATATTGTTGGGCTGGTCAAGGGCTTTTTCTTGGCCTGACAACGACTTAGCAGAGTTTTATTACACCGAATCTGACAGACATGACTATATATATTTCAGTGGCTTACAAGACCAACTAAAAGTGAAAGGTGAGAAGAGGCGTGCGGCGGTGCAATGCGATAATTTTGCGGCTCGTGATCGACAAGTTCTTCCCCAACCCCGAAGCGGCGCTGGCGGATCTCCCGGACGGCGCGACGGTGATGATCGGCGGCTTCGGCAATGCCGGCATGCCGGCGGCGCTGATCGACGCGCTGATCGCCCAGGGCGCGCGCGATCTCACCATCGTCAACAACAATGCCGGCAACGGCGACACCGGTCTCGCCGCGCTGCTGAAGGCGAAGCGGGTGAAGAAGATCCTCTGCTCGTTCCCGCGCCAGGCCGACTCGTGGCATTTCGACGCGCTCTATCGCGCCGGCGAGATCGAGCTGGAGCTGGTCCCGCAGGGGACCCTTGCCGAGCGCATTCGCGCCGCGGGCGCGGGCATCGGCGGCTTCTACACGCCGACGGCCTTCGGAACCAAGCTGGCGGAAGGGAAAGAGACCCGGCGCATCGGCGATCGCGACTACGTGCTCGAGTACCCGATCCACGCCGATTACGCGCTGATCAGGGCGGACCGCGCCGACCGCTGGGGAAACCTCGTCTACCGCAAGACGGCGCGCAATTTCGCGCCGATCATGGCGAGCGCGGCGAAGTGCACCGTGGTGCAGGTGCGCGAGACCGTCGCGCTCGGCGCCCTCGACCCCGAGGCGATCGTGACCCCGGGAATTTTCGTGAAACGTGTGGTGAAAATCGCCGCGTCTCTGCAAAAGGCCGCGTGATGAAAAAGCTCGACCGGAACCAGATGGCGGCGCGCGTGGCGCGCGACATTCCCGAGGGCTCGGTGGTGAACCTCGGCATCGGCCTGCCGACGCTGGTCGGCGATCACCTGCCGAAAGGCCGCGAGATCATCCTGCACAGCGAGAACGGCGTGCTCGGCGTCGGCCCGCGTCCTGCCCCCGGCGAGGAAGACGAAGACCTGATGAACGCCGGCAAGGAGCCGGTAACGCTGCTGACGGGCGGTTGCTACTTCCACCACGCCGACTCGTTCGCGATGATCCGCGGCCGGCACCTCGACTTCTGCGTGCTCGGCGCCTTTCAGGTCTCGGTCGCCGGCGATCTCGCCAACTGGCACACCGGCGGCGCCGACGCGATTCCGGCCGTGGGCGGCGCGATGGACCTCGCCGTCGGCGCGAAGAAGGTGCTGGTGATGATGGAGCACCTGACCAAGAAAGGCGAAAGCAAGATCGTCGAGCGCTGCACCTACCCGCTCACCGGCGCGCGCTGCGTGAACCGGATCTACACCGATCTCGCGGTGATCGACGTGAAAGCCGACGGTCTCCACGTCGTGGAGACCGTCGACGGCCTGAGCTTCGAGGAACTCCAGCGCCTGACCGGAGTTCCCCTGAAGCGGCTGCTTACTGCGGCTTGATTCCGGCGGCGGCCGCCGTCTTCTTGCTGTCCTCGATCTCGCTGCGCACGAACTTGGCGAACTCGGCGGGCGCCATGTCCATCGGCGCGCTGCCGGTGTTGATGAGCCTCTGGCGCACCTCGGCGTCCGCGAGCGCGCGGCGCACGTCAGCCGAGATCTTGTTCACGACATCCGCCGGCATTCCCGCCGGGCCCCACAGTCCGAACCACAGGCCGAAGTCCGCCCCTTTCACGCCGGCTTCCGCGGTCGTCGGCAGCTCGGGCATCAGCGGGCTTCTCCTCGCCGTGCTGGTCGCGAGGGCACGCAGTTTGCCCGCCTTGATATTCGAGACGCCCGCCGAGATCGGCACCCAATAGCAGTCCACCGAGCCGGAAAGGATCGCCTGCACCACCTCGGGCGTACCCTTGAACGGCACTTGTGTCACGTCGATTCCGGCAGCGGTAATCAGCTTGATGGTGTTGAGGTGGGTGCCGCTGCCCACGCCGGCGTGGCCGAAGTTGAGCTTGCCGGGATTCGCCTTGCCGTAAGCGACGAGATCCTTCAGCGACTTGTACGGCGACCCGGCGCCAACCACGAGCACGTTCGGCTGCTCGGCAAGCGGCGCGATGTCGGTGAAATCCTTGGTGGTTTCGTACGGCATCTTGGCGTAGATCGCCGGGTTCACCGCGTGCGCATTGGAGTTGATGAGCAGGGTGTAGCCGTCGGCAGCGGCCCTCGCCACCACCGCGGAGCCGATCGCGCCGCCGGCGCCGGAGCGGTTCTCCGGCACGACCGGCTGGCCCCAGTACTCGGCGAGCTTGGCGGTGACGATGCGGCCGACGATGTCGGTGGCGCTGCCGGGCGTAAAGGAAATGATGACCTGCACCGGCTTGTTGGGATAGGACTGCGCCGTCGCCAGCGCCGCGAACGCGGACAATGCCGCGCCCAAGATGGTCTTGCTCAGCTTCATTGCTTTCCTCCTAGTTATGGGTTCTTGCCTTGGCCCAGTAGTCGGGCCTCGCTTTCGACTGTTGCAACGCTTCAGCGGTCTCGTAACCCGGCGCCATCGATGCCGTCGTTCCCGCCAGAACCTGGTGATGATCGATGTTGAGCAGCCGCAGCCAGCTCTGCTGCCCGAGCGTCAGGCCGATCATGCAGCCGAGCTCGACCAGCTCGGGCTCGCCGAAGTGCCGGCGCATCCGCTCCCAGAAAGCATCGTCGGTGTCGAGGTGCCAGGCGATCGCCTCGGCGTACGCCAGCGCCGCCTTCTGCCGCTCGGAATAGCGCTTCGACTTCTCGAAGTTGAGCAGGTCCTTGACGTCGTCCTCGATCATGCCGGCGCCGGCCGCCTTGACCGAGCGCTGGTTGCCGCAGTAGTCGCACTGCACCGAGCGCGAGATGTAGAGGCGGCACAGCTCCTTGATCGGGTGGTCGAGCACGCCGTTCTTGAACAGGTCGCGCCAGGCATTGGCGAAGAACCAGAAGCACGCCTTGACGTGGGCGCGCACCGCCGAGCTTTCCGGCCGCGGCGTGCCCTCGCGCTGGCAGCGCTCCATCTCCCGGCGCATGTCCGCGTCCATGTCCTCGAGCGGGACGTAGCTGATGCGTTGCTTGGCCATGCCTCGATCCTCCAAGGTTGCGACTATAAACCGCCCTAGCCCTTCATCGGCGGATAGTCGCGCGACCAGACCGGGTGCTTCAGGAACTCCTTCGGGTCGTAGGTCCAGAACTGGCTGACGTCCGGGTAGGTCTGGATGTTGGTGTTCACCAGCCGGCCGTCCTTCTTCTCGACCTTGCGGATGTAGATGTTGCCGACCACGTTGCCGTACTGGTCGAACTTGATCGGTCCGCGCAGCGTGTCGACGCGTACCGCGCGCAACGCCTTGATGAAGGCGTTCTTGTCCTCGATCCTGCCCTTCAGCGCACCAATCGCTGCCGCGAGCACCTCGCCGTAGAGGTAGGTGCCGGACGCGTATTGCCCGGGGTCGTAGCCGTTCTCCTTGAAGTAGGTGGCGACGAAGCGCTTGTTGATCGGATTGTCGAGCTGCGCGGTGTACCAGCAGCTCGAGATCGCGCCGAGCGCGTAGTCACCCATGTTGCGCACCGCCACCTCGTCGAAAGCGGTCATCCCGCCGAGGATCGGCGTCTTCATGCCGTACTCGTTGTACTGCTTGAAGAAGCGGAAGCCGTTGCCGCCGGCGAAGCCGAGGAACACGGCGTCGACATCGCTCTTCAGTTGCGCGATGTAGCTGCCGTAGTCGGGTGCGTTGAGCGGCGAGAAGAGCTTCTGCACCAGCGTGCCGCCCGCGTCCTCGAACACCTTGTGGAAGCCGCCCAGCAGCTCGTGACCGTAGGCGAAGTCATCAGCGATGGCGGCGATGCGCTTGTACTTCAAGTGTTTCGCGGCGTAGTCGGCGATCGGATACGAGCACTGCGCGGAGGTGGACGTGGCGCGCACGAACCACGGGTTCGCTTTGCGCTGCGTCATGTCCTCGGCGCCGGCGATCGGCAGGGTCGGGATCTGCGCCTGGCGGATGTAATCGTCCATCGCCAGCGCCTCGAACGCGGCGAGCGGGCCGACCACCGCCTGCACGCGCTCACGCTCGACCAGTTCCTGCATCTTGGTGCGCGCCTGCGCCGGCACGCCGCCCGAGTCGGCCACCGCCAGCTCGACCTTGCGGCCGCCCAGCGTGTAGTTCTTCTCCTTCAGGAAGATGGTGAGCCCGCGCTCCATGTCGATGCCGCCGGCGGCGAGCGCGCCGGTCTTGATGGTCAGCAGGCCGAGCCGGATCGGCTCCGACTGCGAGCGCACGATCGACGGAAAACCGAGAGCCGACGCGCCCGCCGCCGCGCCCGCCGCCTTGACGAACTTCCTGCGATTGAATGTCATTTCGCCTCCTCCACCATGGAAAATCGCTCATCCGCGGCCAGGCAGGCTGCTTCGGGCAGCTTGCGCTCGCGCCGCACCCGGTTCGTTCCCCGCACGATCGATACCATCTTGTAGAACGCGTGGCGTCGGCTCATGCCCTCGCGCCCCATGCCGCAGTCGGAGCCGAGGATCAGCCGCTCGGCGGGAATGTGCTCGAGCGCCTTCCTCACCAGCGCCGCGACCTCGTCCGCGGTCTCGACCTGCAGCGTGTGGTGGTCGACCACGCCGATGCAGATCTTCTTGTCCTTGATGCCCTTGCCGATCGCCTCGAGGTCCATGCCGCCGGAGCTGCAGGTCTCGAAGGTGATGACGTCGGCGTCGATGCGCGAGAGCGGCTCGAGCGCCGCCTTGTAGCTCGGCGTGCTGGCGAACAGGCGCTGCGCCGCCGGATTGCCCCAGCAGGTATGGCACCAGACCTCGGTCTTGGCGCGCAGGCCGCGCACGGTGTTGTTGAACACCTCGACCATGAAGTCGGGATTGAGAACCTTGTCGACCAGGCCCTTCGCCGCGAGCAGGTGGATCTGCGGCTCTTCCATCTGGATCACCTTGCAGCCGGCGTCGGCAAGCTCGTGCAGCTCTTCGTTCAGCGCATCGCTGATGGCGAGGATGGCCTTCTTCAGGTCCTTGTAATGCAGGTCGCGCACCGCCATGGCGATGAGCTCGGGCATGATGGTGCCGAACTTCACCGGCCGCGGCGTCAGCCGCTGCGCCGCCTTCCAGATCGCGGTGTACTGCAGCGTGCCGCGCCCGACCGGCCCGGTCAGGTCCGGCATCATCCGCGTCTCCAGGACGTCGTGCAGGATGTTCCCGGGCTTGTGCGGGAAGCCCGCCTTGCCGCCCGCCTTGTAGAACGACGCGCCCGAGAAGCCGCTCATGCGCAGCGGCGCGTAGGAAAACCAGTTGTGGCCGGCGACGTCGGCGTCGAAGCGGCAGTCGCCGTCGGTGACGATGTCGAGCCCGGCGACCTCCTGGTCGCGCAGGTAGGTCGAGACCGCGTCGAGATACTGCTCGCGATAGCTGCGGTCGACCATCGCCTCGCGGAACTCGCGCCGCCCGAGGTTCTGCGTGTACCACGCCGGCCGCGGCAGCGAGCCGATGATGGTGGTGGGCAGGACGACGTTCGCGGTCGCGGTATACATGTCAGCTCGAGAGTCCGTCTGCCACTTGCACGTTCTCGGGCTTGAGCTCGATGCCCGACGCTTTCGCCTGCATGAGGAGCAGCGTCGAGAAATCCTGCTCGGTCATGCCGTGGCCGATCATCTGCTGCAGCAGGTCGCGGGTGAGCGAGCTGAGCGGCATCGGCACCTCGAACTCCTTGCCCGCGTCGAGGCCGAGGTCGAGGTCCTTGCGCAGCAGCTTGGGCGTGAAGGTGACGTGAAAGTCGAGATTCACCAGCGCCGGCGTCTTGTAGCGCGTGAACATCGAGCCCATCACGCTCTTGTTGAGGAAATCGAGGAAGGCGTGGCGCGGCATGCCGGCCTTCTGCGCGAGGATGGTGATCTCGCACAGGTTCTGGATCACCACGCCGAGCATGACGTTGTGGCAGATCTTGGCGATGCGCGAGAGCTCGCCTTCGCCGACGTAGCTCGAGCCCGTGCCCATCATGTCGAGGTAGGGCTTCGCCCTCTCGTAGGCCGACTTCGGGCCCGAGACGACGAAGGTGAGTTTTCCGGCCTTGATCACCTTGGCGTTGCCGCTCACGGGTGCCGCCAGGTACTCGATGCCCTTCGAAGAAAGAAATTTCCTCAACTCAGCGGATCCCTCAAGGGAAATGGAGGAGCACTCCACCACCATCTTGGGCTTGCCCATGGCGAGCGCCTTGCCGAGGACCTCCTTCACATCGTCGTAGGTCGAGACCATGACGAAGAGAATGTCCTTGGTCGAGAGCTCCTCGAGCTGGTTCACCACCTTCGCGCCGTGCTTGGCGAGCGGCTCGGCCTTCGTCCTGGTGCGGTTCCAGACGGCGATGTCGCAGCCGCCCTTGGCGAGCCGCTCGGCCATGGCGTAGCCCATGCGGCCGGCGCCGATCCAACCCAGGGACTGTTCAGTAAGGGTTGGCAATCGGCAGTTCCTCTGCAGGGTAAAGCGAGATGACCTTGGCGCCATCAGGGGTGAGGATGACCTCTTCCTCGATGCGCGCAGCCGAAACGCCGTCGCTCGCCGGGCAGTAGGTCTCGACGGCGAACACCATGCCAGCCTTGAGCTCGATCGGCTCGCGCAGCGACGTGAGGCGCGAGATGAGCGGCCGCTCGTGCAGGCCGAGGCCGAGGCCGTGGCAGAAGTTGAGGCCGAAGGCGTCCATCTCGCTCGCGAAGCCGATCTCCTTCGCCTCGGGCATGGCGAGGGCGATCTTGTCGCTCGACATGCCGGGCTTCAGCAGCTCGATGGCGCGGTCCATCCATTCGCGCGCCTTGCGGTAAGCGGTGCGCTGCGCCGAGGTGGCGCGGCCGACGTTGAAGGTCCGGTAGTAGCAGGTGCGATAGCCCATGAACGACTGGATGATGTCGAAGAACGCCTGGTCACCCGGGCGGATCAGCCGGTCGGTGAAATTGTGCGGATGCGGGCTGCAGCGCTCGCCCGAGATCGAGTTGATCGCCTCGACGCAATCCGAGCCCATCTCGTACAGGCGCTTGGTGGCGAGGGCGACGATCTGCGACTCCTGCACCCCGGGCTTGAGCGCCTCGGCGATGTCCGTGTAGACGCCGTCGACCATCGCCGCCGCCATGTTGAGCAGCGTCAGCTCGTCGACGTTCTTCACCTCGCGCGCCTGCAGCATGGTCTGCTGGCCGTCGCGCACCTCGATGCCTTCCTTCTGGAGGGCGAAGAGCATAGGCGGCTCGACCACGTCGACACCGAGCGGCATGTTGGCGACGCCCTCGGCCTTCAGGATCGCCTTGATCTCCTTCGCCGCGTTCTTGAACAAGGTCAGATCCGAGCCCACTGCGCCGCGCATCCCCAGCAATCCGGCGCGGCAGTGGTCGTTCTTCAGCCACGGCGCGTACAGCTTGTGGTGGCGCGCGGCGCTGCCGAAATCCCAGATGTACGGCTCGCCGTTTCCCGTCAGGAGCGAATAGCGCGTCAGCTTGTCGCGCGCCCATTCGCCGATCACCGTGCTGGTGGTGTAGCGGATGTTGTGCTGGTCGAACGACAGCAGCGCGCCAAGGCCCGATTGCGCCAGCGCCGCGCGCGTGCGCGCCAGACGGTAGTCGTGCAGCCGCCGGAAATCGACGCGCTCCTCGAAGTCGACCTGCGTGCGGCCCGGCGCCTGCAGCGGCCGGTCCCAGCGATGCTTCGGGTCGACGCTGTCCGGGCCCTTCCTCTTCGCGCTGTCCGGACCTTTCCTCTTTGCCATGCCTCCTCCTGCGAAGATTCTAGCCGGAGATCATCCCTTCTCGGCGAGCGCCTGCACCTTTGCGCGAGGAAGCTTGACACTGTCGGCGGCGACGAGAATCTCCTCCCAGGTCGTCGCGTCCACGGGCATGCCCTCGCGCTCGCGCTGGGCGCGCAGCTCGCGCTCCGGCTCGCCGGCGATGCGCACCTTGTCGAAGCCCGGCGCGGTCCGCCCCTTGCGCAGCCACTCGAGGAAGAGCCGCGCCTCCCGCGCGAAGACGTCGGCGGTGCCGAGCTTCGCCGGGTCGATGACGATCGCCAGCATGCCGTTCAGCACGCGCTGCTGCGACGATTCCTCGTAGTGCCAGGTGCCGCCGCCGGTGAGCGCGCCGCCGAGCAGCTCGCAGGCAAGCGCCATGCCGTAGCCCTTGTACTCGCCGAAGGGCAGCATCGCGCCATACGGCGGCACGACCGCATAGCGCGGATCGTCCGTCGGCTGGCCCGCATCGTCGATCAGGCGGCCGGGCGGGACCTTCACCCCCTTGTTGTGGGCGACGCGCAGCTTGCCCTGCGCGACCGCGCTGGTCGCGTAGTCGAGGAGAAACGGCGGCTCGCCCGGCAGCGGCACGCCGATGCAGCAGGGATTGGTGCCGAAGCGGGCGTCGCGCCCGGCGTAAGGCGCGACGCGGGCATGCGAGATGACGTTGACGAAGTGGATCGAGACGAAGCCGCGCGCCACCGCCATCTCGGCCCAGTGGCCGATGCGCCCGAGGTGGTGCGAGTTGCCGAGCGTCAACACGCACGAGCCGTGCTTCGCCGCCCGCTCGATCGCCATCGCCATCGCCTCGTGGCCGATCACCTGGCCGTAGCCCTTGCAGCCGTCGAGCGCGAGCAGTGCGCCGGCGTCGAGGTTGACCCTGGGATGCTGGTTGACCGCGAGGCCGCCTTCGAGAAGCGCGGCGATGTAGCGCGGGATCATGCCGATGCCGTGCGAGTCGTGCCCGAGCAGATTGGCGAGCACCAGGTTGCCGGCGACGAGCTTCGCCTCGCGCGGCTCGCTGCCGCCCGCCAGCACGATCGCCTCGATCGCGCGCTCGAGCGGCGCGGCGCGAAAGACGTGGGTTTGCATCGTGGAAATTATAGAGGGGGGCACCGCGGCGGCCGTTTCATCTAGAATTCCCGCCTCCCATGCCGCAGAAGAGGAAGCGCCCCGAGGAGCTGCGCTCGCACCGCTGGTATGGCGTGCAGGACCTGCGCGCCTTCGGCCACCGCTCGCGCACCGCGCAGATGGGCTACGACCGCAGCGACTACGCCGGCAAGCCGGTGATCGCGATCATCAATACCTGGTCGGACATCAACACCTGCCACACGCACTTCAAGCAGCGCGTCGAGGAAGTGAAGCGCGGCGTCTGGCAGGCCGGGGGCTTCCCGGTGGAGATGCCGGCGATGTCGCTCGCCGAGCCGATGCAGAAGCCGACCACGATGCTCTATCGCAACTTCCTGGCGATGGAGACCGAGGAGCTGCTGCGCTCCTACCCGGCCGACGGCGCGGTGCTGATGGGCGGCTGCGACAAGACCACGCCGGCGCTCGTCATGGGCGCGATCAGCATGAACCTGCCGGCGATCTATCTGCCGGCGGGGCCGATGCTCTCCGGCCACTGGCGCGAGACCACCCTCGGCTCGGGCTCCGACAGCTGGAAGTACTGGGCCGAGCTGCGCGCCGGTACGATCACGGAAAAGGACTGGCAGGAAATCGAGGACAGCATCGCCCGCTCCCCCGGCACCTGCATGACCATGGGCACCGCCGCGACCATGATGTCGCTCGCCGAAGCGCTCGGCTTCTCCCTGCCCGGCGCCGCTTCGATCCCGGCGCCGGACTCGAATCACGCCAAGATGGCGACGCTCACCGGCAAGCGCATCGTGGGCATGGTCTGGGAAGATCTAAAACCTAGAGACTTTTTAGAAAAAGAGTCTTTTGATAACGCGATCGTGACCCTCCTGGCCATGGGCGGCTCGACCAATGCCTTGATCCACCTGGTGGCGATGGCCGGCCGGGCCGGCATCAAGCTGCCGCTCGATCGCTTCAACGACTTCTCGGCGAAAGTGCCGCTGCTCGCGAACGTACGGCCGTC
>Ga0210090_1000048_pt1 | contig 12292 bp, 10 predicted proteins | sample Sandmound_ThreeS_7_FD_185572 | JGI IMG/M metagenome (GOLD analysis project Ga0210090, IMG submission 185572) | Wetland microbial communities from San Francisco Bay, California, USA, that impact long-term carbon sequestration -... | ecosystem: Environmental > Aquatic > Marine > Wetlands ...
TGCCGGCCTCGAGTATCGGTTACGTCTACCTGCCGGCGCTGGCGCTCGTCGTCAGCACGAGCATGCTCGCCGCGCCGCTGGGCGCGCGCCTTGCGCATCGCCTGCCGGTCAAGCGGCTGCGCGCCATCTTCGCGCTGATGCTCTACGCATTCGCGAGCAAGATGCTCGCCGGTCTTTGGTAAGCTCGGCGCGTGGCCGGCCCGCTCTCGCACATCAAGGTTCTCGATCTTTCGCGGGTCCTCGCCGCGCCATGGGCCAGCCAGAACCTCGCCGATCTCGGCGCCGAGGTGGTGAAAGTCGAGCGACCGGGCGTTGGCGACGATTCGCGCGCGTTCGGGCCGCCGTGGATGAAGGACGCGCAGGGCCGCGAGACGAAGGATTCGGCGTACTTCACCTCGGCCAACCGCGGCAAGAAATCCGTGACGCTGAACATCGCCGTGCCCGAGGGCCAGGCGATCGCGCGCGAGCTGGCGAAGAAAAGCGATGTCCTGATCGAGAACTACAAGTTCGGCGACCTCGCTCGCTACGGCCTGGGCTATGAGGACCTGAAGGCGTTGAACCCCGCGCTGATCTACTGCTCGGTGACCGGCTTCGGCCATACCGGACCCTATCGCGAGCGGCCGGGATACGACTTCATGATCCAGGGAATGGGCGGCATGATGAGCGTCACGGGCGAGCCCGACAGCGTGCCGGGCGGCGGACCGCAGCGCGCCGGCGTGCCGATCGCCGACATCATCACGGGCATGTACGCCTCGATCGCGATCTGCGCCGCGCTCGCCGGCCGCGAGCGCACCGGGCGCGGCCAGCACCTCGATCTCGCGTTGCTCGATTCGCAGATCGCGCTGCTCGCCTACCAGAACACCAACTACTTCGCGACCGGCGTGCCGCCGAAGCGGATCGGCAACCTCCATCCCAACATCGTTCCATACCAGCCGTTTCGCACGCGCGACGGCGACGTGATCCTCGCCTGCGGCAACGACAACCTGTTTCGCAAGTTCTGCGAGGCGGCGGACTGCGGCGGGCTCGCCGTGGATCCGCGCTTCGCGACCAACGGCAAGCGAGTTGAGAATCGAGCCGAACTGACGCGCTTGCTGCAGGAGGTGTTCTCGAAAAGAACGACGGCGCAGTGGGTCGCGCTGCTGGAGGCCGCGGGAGTGCCCAATGGGCCGATCAACAACATCGCCCAGGTGTTCGCCGAGCCGCAGGTGAAGGCGCGCGGCGTGCGCGTCGAGCTGCAGCATGCCAGCGGCGTGACGCTGCCGCTGGTCGCAAGCCCGATGCGCTTTTCAGAAACGCCGGTGGAGTATCGCCTCGCGCCGCCGGTCCTCGGTCAGCACACCGAGGAGGTGCTGCGCGGCCTCGGCAAGAGCGACGCCGAGATCGCCCGGTTGCGCGGGGCCGGTGTGATCTAGGTTTCGAGCCGGTTGAGGGCGATTTCGAACACGTCGAAGTTGCGCGGGCGCGGCGCCAGCGGCGCCCGCGTGCGCCGATTGAAGATCAGAGGCACGCCCTGCTCCGAGACGCCGCCGTGCGAGCGCAGCGGGGCGTCCAGTCCCGAAAGGTCGTGCCTTTCACGGCTCGTGCCCAGGACAACGTGCTTGCTGGCGACGATGATCACGTCGCCGAGCCGTTCAGGCGGCAGCTCGAAGCGCGAGCAGCCTTCCTCCCGCGACAGCGCCAGCTCGATGCCTTGCATTTCCCGCAGCCGCGCCAGCACCGGCCCTGGATCCACCGTCGCTGGCAGGTAGGCGGTGGCGAAGGAGCCGAGCGATCCGTGGTGCACGACGTAGGGATCGGTGATCGGCAGGATCACGCGCGCGGCCGCTGCGCCGAGCCAAGCGTCGAGGACGTCCTGCAGGTAGATCACGTTCGGCGCGCCGCCGGCGCCGAACTTGTCGTTCATGCCGTGGTCCGCGGTGAGCGCGACGACGGCGCCGAGCGCATCGAGCCGGGCCAGGTAGCCGTCCAGCATGCGGTAGAAGGCATTCGCCGCCTCGCTGCCCGGCGGTGCCTTGTGCTGCACGTAGTCGGTGGTAGAGAGGTACATGAGGTCGGGCTTCGAGCGCTGCAAGACACCGACACCCGCCGCCATCACGAATTGCGAGAGCTCGGCGCTGTAGACCGACGGCACCGGCATGCCCGCCAGCTCGACCGCGACAGCGTCGGCGGACTCGGCGGAAAAGCAGGTGCCGTTCAGATCCTTGCCCAGGAGCCGGCGCAGCTTGTCCTTCGCGGTGATCGCCGCCACACGCGCGCCCGCGCCGGCAAAGGCGGCGAGAATGGTGCCGACACGCAGGTACTTCGGGTCGTTCATCATGACCTCGACGCCGGCGTCGCGATCGTAGAAATAGTTGCCGCAGATGCCGTGCACCGACGGCGGAACGCCGGTGACGATCGACATGTTGTTCGGATTGGTGAAGCTTGGAATCACGCAATCGCCGACCAGCGCCGTACCCTGGCGGATCATGCGCTCGAAGAAAGGTGCGGCGCCCGCCGCCACCGCGCGCGAAACGTAGTCGTATTCGCAGCCATCGACGCAGATGACGACCAGCGGCCGCTGCGGCCAGCGGTAGCTGCGTCCATTGACGGTGAGAGGGCGTTGTTCGTTCATAGCCGCAGCAGGCACAGCGCCAGCGCGCCCGCCAGCACGCCGACAAAAAGGTTGCGCCGGGTCAGCCAGAAGTATGCCGCGAGCGCGGCAACGCTGCACAGGGCGCGCTCGAGGTGCGAGGTCTCAGCCAGTACGCCGGTCGGGATGACGAGCATGCGTGAGACGACGCCGGCGATGATCGCGTAGGCGACGCAGGAGATCCAGCTGAACAGCTCGCCCCTCGGGTCGAGGCCGGCGGAGATGCGCACGCCGGGCCCGCGCCACAGGTAGGTGGCGGCACCGCAGGCGCCGAGCAGCAGCCAGAGATCCATCAGCGCATCCGCAGCAGCAGGTAGGCCGCGGTGCCTCCGGCAAATCCTGCCAGCGGCACGCTCCATTCCGGCGTCGCGACGTAGGCGAGGGGGCCGGCGAGCGCGCCGCAGGCGAGGCCGAGCGCGGCGGTGCGCTCGCGCACGGCGCCGAGCAGGATCAGCAGGTAGTACATCGGCACCATCATCACCAGCGCCAGGCGCGCGAGCGGTGGCAGCCGATCGGCGCCGACGTAGCCGACCGCGGTCGAGCCGGCGCTGACGAGAATGAGGACGAGCGTGAAGCCGTAGAACCATGCGAGGCGCTGCGCGCGCGGGATGCCGGGAAAGCGCGCCACCGCCATGGTCCAGCCGCTGAGCGAGAGCAGCTGCGCGGCGACGTAGTACTGCCACGCCGGCCTGCCCGGCTGGCGCATCTCCGGCATGAGCATCAGCGTCATCGGCAGGAAGCGCGCGGAGGACAGCATCACCGCCACCACGGTGGCGAGGAGCGGTGCGCCCAGCGTGTGCATGTCGATGAAGATCAGCTGTCCGGGGAGGGCCCAGATGACCACCGTGGAGGCGACGGCAATGCCGAGCGGAACCTGCTGCGCGGCGGCGAGGGCGCCGAAACCGACGAAGCCGGCCACGAGCACCGCCGAGGGCACGCCCGCAGCTTCGCGTGCCCCTTGGAGGAAGGCATGGTTGGTCACTGACCCGCGGGAGGCTACTGCGTGCGCAGCCGCGGGTCGAGGGCGTCTCGCAGCGAATCGCCGAACAGGTTGAAGCCGAACACCCCCAGGCTGATCGCCAGGCCCGGGAAGATCGCCATCCACGGCGCCGTCTCGGCGAACTCGACCGCGGCGCCGCGCAGCATCAGGCCCCAGGCCGCGGTCGGCTCCTGCACTCCCAAGCCGATGAAGGACAGCGACGCCTCGAGCAGGATCGCCTCGCCGAGGAACGCGGTCGCCATGATCAGGATCGGCGCCATGACGTTGGGCAGCATGTGGCGCAGGATGATGCGCGGGTGGCCGAAGCCCGAGGCGCGCGCCGCGTCGACGTACGGCATCTCGCGCACCGACAGGGCGCTCGAGCGCACGACGCGTGCACAGCGTGGCACCATCGGCGCGGCGATGGCCAGGATGACGTTGCCGGCGCCGGTGCCCAGGACGGCGACTACCACGAGCGCGAGGATGATGACCGGGAAGGCGAACAGAACATCCATGATGCGTTGCACGAACAGGTCGATGCGGCCGCCGAAATATGCGCTTGCCACCCCGATCAGCGAGCCGAAGCTCGCGCCGAGCAACGACGCCCCGAGGCCGACCATGAGCGCGGTGCGCGAGCCGTACAGGATGCGCGTCAGTACGTCGCGGCCGTACGCGTCGGTGCCGAGCCAGTGCTCCGCGCTGGGTGCCGAGAGCATCGCCGCGTAGTCATTCTCGAGCGGGTTGTAGGGGGCAAGAAGCCCCGCCGTCGCCGCCATCGCGACCATGAACAGGATGAGCAGGGCGCCGATCGCGCCGAGCGGGCGGCAGCGCACGAAATCCACGACCGCGCCGAGCCAACCGGCGCGAGGTGCGCTCGTACGGGTCAGCTCGTCTACCGTCTGCGGGTTGGCGGCCATGCGATCAGCGATACCGGATGCGCGGGTCGATCCAGGCGTAGGCGATGTCGACGAAGAAGTTCACGAACAGGAAGAAGGTCGCGACCAGCATCACCAGGGCCTGCGTCAACGTGTAGTCACGGTGCGCGATCGCCTGGACAAACAGCATTCCCAGGCCGTTCAGGTTGAACACCTGCTCGGTCACGACCAGGCCGCCGAGGAGGAACGCGAACTCCAGGCTCATGATGGTCAGGACCGGCAGGATCGCATTCTTCAGTGCGTGGCGCGTGAGGATCAGCTTCAGCCAGAGCCCCTTGGCGCGCGCCGTGCGGATGTAGTCTTCGCGCAGCACTTCGAGCATCGCCGAGCGCATCATGCGCGTGCCCACCGCCGAATAGCGGTAGCCGACGGCAAGCGCGGGCCAGATCAGCTGCGCCAGGTTCTGCCATGGGTCCACCCAGAATGGCGTGAACACCATGGGCGGTACCCATTTGAAGACGATCAGCATGAACAGGATCATCAGGATGCCGAGCCAGAACGAGGGCGTGGCGAGGCCGGCGATCGAGAACACGCGCACCGCGTAGTCGACCCAGGTGTCCTGCTTTACTGCCGCGAGGATGCCCAGCGGGATGGCGAGCAACTGTGCGAGCAGGCTGGCCATGATCGCGAGCTGCAGCGACAGAGCGAAGCGCAGCTTGATCTCCTCGGTGATCGGCGAGCCGGTCCACATCGACAGGCCGAAGTCGAGGCGTGCGATGCCGGTCATCCAGGTTGTGAACTGCTTCCACAGCGGCTGGTCGAGGCCGAGCTTCGCCCGCTCCTGGTTCATCAGGTCCTGCGACTGGAACTGGCTGCCCTGCGCGAGGTAGCGCGCCTCGACCACGTCGCCCGGAACGACCCGCAACAGAACGAAGATCAGCACCGCGACCCCAAGCAGCGTTGGCACCATGGCCAACAGCCGCTTGAGGATGTAGGACGCCATCGCCTACTGCGACAGCCAGACGGTATCGAGGGTGTTGTTCAGATAGTGGCTGGGCGTGACGGTCCAGCCGTGCACTTTCGAGGAGTGCGGGATGATGCGGTGCCACTGCAGCGTCATCAGGTAATGCGCCTCCTCGTCGAGCACGCGCTTCTCGAACTCGCGCACGATCTTCTTGCGCGCCGCGACGTCGGTCGTGCGGCTCTGCTTGTCGTAGAGCGCGTCGAGCACGGGGTCCTTGTAGCGGCCGTAGTTCGCCGGGTTGCGGTCGACCGACAGGAACTTGTACATGTCGAGGTCGGGCTCGACGATGTAGCCGCACTGGAAGTCCATCGCCACCTCGAAGTCGCCCTTGCGGATGACGCCGAAATAGGCCGCGGCCTCGATCACCTCCTGCTTGACGTTGAGGCCGACCTGGCGCCACTGGTCGATCATCCACACGCCGAGCGGCTCGTAGGGCATCGGGATGCCGCGGTTCTTGAAGGTGAACGAGAAGCCCTCGGGCACACCCGCCTCCTTCAGCAGCCGCCTCGCTTCGGCGCGCGACTTCGCGGCGTCGGTCCAGTAGCCGGCGAGCTTGTTGAGCTCGGCCGGCGGCGTCGCGAACGGCGTCCCCGGCACCTGCACCCCGGCAACCTCCTTGACGATCGCGATCTGCGACAGCGCCTTCGAGCCGGTGTGGCGGTCGAGCGCCAGCGTCAGCGCCCGGCGCACGCGCTTGTCGTCGAAGGGCTTCTTCTCATGGTTGATCGCGCCGAGCAGGATGCAGTCCCAGGGCGATTCCTGCACCGTGATCTTGTCGCCGAGTGCCGCTTTCAGGTTGTCGCGGTCCTTGGGCGAGAAGCCGCGGAACTGGATGTGGGCGCGCTCGCCGCGGATCGCCGCCACCTCCGCCGATGAGGAGTTGGTGAAGATGGCGCGGAAGCCATCGAGGTAGGGCTTGCCCTTGTCCCAGTAATTCGGGTTCCTCTTGCCAACCACGTGCGAGCCCTTGACGTGCTCGACGAAAATGAACGGCCCGGTGCCCATGATGTTCTTCTCGTACCAGTGCGGGTCCTTCGCCAGGATGTCCGCCTTGTAGATGAAGTTGTAGGGCGAAAGCAGCGAGGCGATGAACGAGCCGGACGGCTCTTTCAGGCGGAAGACCACCGTGGCGGAGTCAGGCGCCTCGACCTTCTCCACGTCGGCGTACTGGCCCTTGCGCGTCGAGCCGACGCCGGCCGGCGGGAAGATGATCTTGTCGTAGGACGCCTTCACGTCCTTCGAGGTCATCTCGGAGCCGTCATGGAACTTCACGCCCCGGCGCAGCTTGAAGGTGTAGGTCTTGCCGTCCTTCGACACGGTCCAGCTCTCGGCAAGTGAGGGCGCCGGCTTGGTGCCGCTCTTGTCGAACGGGTCGACGCGCAGCAGGGTGTTGTAGAACGGCGCGATCGGATGGATCAGGCCGAAGGTCTCCTCGCGGTGACCGTCGTACGAGGGCGGCTCGGACGGCACGGGGAAGACCAACTCGCCGCCGTGGCGCGGGGTTTGCGCGAGCACTGGCGCCGCCAACGCCGCGCAAGCGGCAAGAACGAACACACGCACGAACTGCTTCATGAAACGCCTCCTCCTCGATGACCTAGGGAAGACCCTGCATGGGGGTCTTGCTTGGTTGTTGCGCCGCCTAGTTAAGGGCGACTAGGGCCGACTGTCAATGGCGGCGATCAAGCGAGATGGCAGGCGGCCCAGTGTCCCGGCTTGATTTCCCTCAGGGGTGGAATTTCCGCACTGCAGCGTTCGACCGCCAGGGGGCAGCGGGGATGGAACACGCACCCTGGAGGCGGCTGCAGCGCGCTGGGAACCTCGCCGCGCAGCACCGTACGTTCGCGCTTAGCCTCGAGCGCGGGGTCCGGGATCGGCACGGCGGACAGCAGGGCACGGGTATAGGGATGGAGGGGCTCCTCGTAGAGTGCGCTCCGGTCGGCGATCTCGACGATCTTGCCGAGATACATCACCGCCACCCGGTCGGAGATGTGGCGCACCACCGAGAGGTCGTGGGCGATGAAGAGATAGGTGAGCCCCAGGCGGCTCTGCAGATCCTCGAGCAGGTTGATGATCTGGGCCTGGATCGACACGTCGAGCGCCGAGACCGGCTCGTCGCAGACGATGAGCGATGGCTCCATGGCGAGCGCCCGGGCGACGCCGACGCGCTGGCGCTGGCCGCCCGAGAGCTGGTGCGGGTAGCGGCGCGCGTGCTGCGGCAGCAAGCCGACCTGCTGGAGGAGCTCCTGCACGCGCGCTTCGCGCGCCGCCGGATCGGCGACGATGCCGTGCACCTTGAGGGGCTCGGCCAGGATCTGGCCGATCGTCATGCGCGGATTGAGCGACGCGTACGGGTCCTGGAAGATGACTTGCACGCGGCGGCGGACGTCCCGCAGCGCCTCGCCCTTCAGGGTCGTGACGTCCGTGCCTTCGAACAGGATGCGACCGCTGGTCGCGCGCTCGAGTTGCAGGATGCAGCGCCCGGTGGTGGTCTTGCCGCAGCCCGATTCGCCCACCAGGCCGAGCGTCTCGCCGCGGCGAATGTCGAAGCTCACGTCGTCGATCGCCTTCACGACGCCGCTCTCGCGCGCGAGCACGCCGCCGCCCGCCGGGAAATGCTTGACCAGGTTGCGCACCTCGAGCAGCGCGCCCGACGCGACGCTCATGCCGCCAGCGCCTTGATCAGGCGGGCCGATTCCCAGCAGGCCGACGTGTGCCGTTCGGCGACGCCTTCCAGCGGTGGCGCGGACGCGGCGCAGCGCTCGACGCGATAGGCGCAGCGCGGCGCGAACGCGCAACCGGGCGGCAGGCGGCTGAGATCGGGCGGTTGCCCGTCGATCGGATCGAGGCGCGCGCGACGCGGCTCGTCGAGCCGCGGCACCGAGCGCAGCAGGCCGAGCGTGTACGGATGGCGGGGATTGGCGTAAAGCTCGGTCGCGCTCGCCTGCTCGATGATGCGGCCGGCATACATCACGTTGACGCGATCGGCGTAGCGCGCCACCACGCCCAGGTTGTGCGTGATGATGAGCAGCGCCACGCCGAGACGTCGCGACAGGTCGCGCATCAGCTCGAGGATCTGCGCCTGGATGGTCACGTCGAGCGCGGTGGTCGGCTCGTCGGCGAGGATGAGGGAGGGATTGCAGGCGAGCGCCATGGCGATCATCATGCGCTGGCGCATGCCGCCGCTGAAGTGATGCGGGAACTGCGCCAGGCGGCGCTCGGCATCCGGAATGCCGACCATGCCGAGCAGCTCGATCGCCCGCGCGCGCGCCTGGTCCGGTTTCATTGCCGAATGAATCTCGAGCCCCTCGGTCAGTTGCCGGCCGATCGACAGCACCGGGTTGAGCGAGGTCATCGGCTCCTGGAAGATCATGGCGATCTCGCGGCCGCGCACCCGGCGCATCTCGGCCTCGCTCAGCTTGAGCAGATCGCGGCCCTTGTAGACGACCTCGCCGCTTTCGATGCGCCCGGCGGGCGGCGCGACCAGCCGCATGATGCTCAGCGCAGACACCGACTTGCCGCAGCCCGATTCGCCGACCAGGGCGACGGTCTCGCCTTCCTGGATGTCCCAGGAGACGCCGTCGACTGCGCGCACTACACCGGCCGCGGTGAGGAAGCTGGTACGGAGATTCCTGACTTCGAGCAGGGTCGCCATGGGCCGGTCAGTCTAGCACCGGCCTCAGGCGACCTTTCTGGATGGAGTCCGCGCGCACTCGGCGAGATGTTCCATCGCGGCGCGCACCCCTTCGTTCTTGACGGGCACGCCGGCGAGCTCGAGGCCCATCTCCACGCCGGCGAGCGTGCCGACGAGCGTGAGGTCGTTGAAGTCGCCGAGATGGCCGATACGGAACACCTTTCCGGCGAGCTTGCCCAGGCCGGTGCCGAGGGACATGTCGAAGCTCTCCAGCACCGCCTTGCGCACGCGGTCGGCATCGTGACCGGCGGGAACGAGCACCGCCGTGAGCGACGGCGAGTACTCGCGAGGATCGAGCGCGAGGACTTCCAGACCCCAGGCGCGCACCGCGCGACGGGTGGCTTCGGCGTGGCGCAGATGGCGCGAAAAGACGGCGTCGAGCCCTTCTTCATCGAGCAGCATGGTCAGCGCTTCGCGCAGGCCGTAGAGGAGGTTGGTGGCCGGCGTATACGGGAAATAGCCGCTCTTCCCGTTCGCGATCATCTCTTCCCAGCTCCAATAGCTGCGCGGCAGGCGCGCCGATTTCGCAGCCGCCAGCGCCTTGGCCGAAATGCAGTTGAAAGACAGGCCGGGCGGCAGCATCAGGCCCTTCTGCGAGCCGGCGACGGTGACATCGACGCCCCACTCGTCGTGACGGTAGTCGACCGAGGCGAGCGAGGAGATCGTGTCGACCATGAACAGCGCCGGGTGTGCGGAGGCGTCGATCGCCTTCCTCACCTCGCTGATTCGTGAGGTGACGCCGGTGGAGGTCTCGTTGTGCACCACGCACAGCGCCTTGATCTCCTTCGCCGCGTCGGCGCGCAGGCGCTTGCCGATTGCCTCCGGATCGGCGCCGTGGCGCCAGTCGGTGCCGAGAAATTCCACCACGAGACCGAGCCTCGCCGCCATCTTCTGCCACAAGGTCGCGAAATGGCCGGTCTCGGCCATGAGCACGCGATCGCCGGGCGAGAGCGTGTTGACCAGCGCCGCTTCCCAGGCGCCGGTGCCCGAGGCGGGATAGATCACGACTTCGCCCTGCGTCGACTTGAAAACGCGCTTCATGCCGGCGAGCACGGTCTTGCCGAGCTCGCCGAACTCGGGCCCGCGATGATCGATGGTCGGAGAATCGATCGCGCGCAGCACGCGATCCGGGACGTTGGTCGGCCCGGGGATCTGCAGGAAATGACGGCCGGCGCGCCGAGGCATGCGGTATTCTACTTCGCTCCATGAAATCCCTTGCCGAGCGACTCGCCAGGGAGCTCGACGGCGAGGTGCTGTTCGATGCCGCGAGCCGCGGTCGCTATTCCACCGACGCTTCGATCTACCAGGTGCAGCCGATCGGCGTGGTCGTGCCGCGCAGTGAAGCGGCGGCGCGGGCGGCGATGGCGATTGCCGCGGAGCAAGGCGTGCCGATCCTGCCGCGCGGCGCGGGCAGCTCGCAGTGCGGGCAGAGCGTCGGCGCGGCGCTGGTCATCGACCACAGCAAGTATCTCAACCGCGTGCTCGAAGTCGACGCGCAAGCCGGCACCGCGCTCGTCCAGCCCGGCGTGGTGCTCGACGCGCTGAACGCACAGCTGCGCTCGAGCGGCCTGTGGTTCCCGGTCGACGTCTCCACCAGCGCGCAGGCGACGATCGGCGGCATGACGGGCAACAATTCCTGCGGCTCGCGCTCGATCGAATACGGCAACATGGTGCACAACGTGCTCGCCATCGATGCGGTCACGGCCTCGGGAAAGCAATGGCGCTTCGGCCCGATGGCCGGCGCGAGCGGCGAGTACGGCGAATTCGTGCAGAAGTTGCAGAGTCTCTACGAGCGGGAAAAGGCCGAAATCGAGGCGCGTTTTCCCAAAGTCCTGCGCAAGGTGGCGGGCTACAACCTCGACCATCTGGGCGCGCCGCACGCGAACGCGGCGCACCTGCTCGTGGGCTCGGAGGGCACGCTCGCCTATTCCGAGCGCATCCTTCTCAAGCTCTCGCCGTTGCCCCAAAGGCGCACGCTGGGCGTCTGTCACTTCAAGACGTTCTATCGGGCGATGGAAGTGACGCAGCACATCGTCAAGCTCGGGCCCTCGGCGGTGGAGCTTGTCGACCGGACCATGATCGGCCTCGCCCGCGAGATCCCGGCGTTCGAAAAGACGGTGAGCGCGTTCATCCAGGACGATCCCGACGCGATCCTGCTGGTCGAGTTCGCCGACGAGCGCACCGGTCGCCTGAAGGATCTGGTGCAGCTCATGGCCGACCTCGGCCTTCCCGGGAGCGTGGTTGAAGTTGCGGATGAGAGGCTGCAAAAGCAGATTTGGGAGGTGCGCAAGGCCGGCCTGAACATCATGATGTCGATGAAGGGCGACGGCAAGCCGGTCTCCTTCATCGAGGACTGCGCGGTGCCGCTCGAGCACCTCGCCGAATACACGGCGCGCCTCACCGCCATCTTCGAGAAATACGGCACGCGCGGCACCTGGTACGCGCATGCATCGGTCGGTACGCTGCACGTGCGCCCGGTGCTCGACATGCGCCGCGACGGCGCGGCGAAGATGCGCGCCATCGCCGAAGAGGCGTGCGCGCTGGTGAAGCAATACAAGGGCGCGTACTCGGGCGAGCATGGCGACGGTCTGGTGCGCTCGGAATGGATCGCGCCGTTCTTCGGCCCGCGGCTCACCGCCGCGCTTGGCGAGATCAAGGAGTGGCTGGATCCGAAGGGCCTGATGAACCCGGGCAAGATCGTGCGCCCGTCGAAGATGGACGACCGGACTCTGTTCCGGTTCAAGCCTGGCTACGAAACGCGCCTGCCGCTGCAGGTGCTCGACTGGAGCGAGTGGGGCGGCTTCGACAAGGCGGTCGAGATGTGCAACAACAACGGCCACTGTCGCAAGTTCGACGCCGGCACGATGTGCCCGTCGTATCGCGCCACGATGGACGAGCAGCATCTCACGCGCGGCCGCGCCAACACGTTGCGCCTTGCACTTTCGAACCAGATTCCGTTTGATGAAGCGAAAGATGCCCTCGACCTCTGCGTCTCGTGCAAGGGCTGCAAGCGCGAATGCCCGACCGGCGTCGACATGGCGCGCATGAAAGTCGAGTTCACGGCGCAGTACAAGGCGAAGCATGGCTTCACGGC
>Ga0210090_1000049_pt1 | contig 12181 bp, 12 predicted proteins | sample Sandmound_ThreeS_7_FD_185572 | JGI IMG/M metagenome (GOLD analysis project Ga0210090, IMG submission 185572) | Wetland microbial communities from San Francisco Bay, California, USA, that impact long-term carbon sequestration -... | ecosystem: Environmental > Aquatic > Marine > Wetlands ...
CCGCCGCTACCTGTTGGACAATTACGAGGTGCGGCCGCTCGGCACCGGCTTCGTCCTTCTCGAGCGTCGCCCGGACCGATGACGCCCACCCGCAAGCCTTTCCTGCCGTTCGCGCTTCCCGACATCGGCGAGGAGGAGATCGCCGGCGTGGTGGAGACGCTGCGCTCGGGCTGGCTGACCACCGGCCCGAAGACGCAGGAATTCGAGCGGCGCTTCGCCGCCTTCATCGGCGACGGGCTCGAGGCGGTCGCGGTCAATTCGGCCACTGCCGGATTGCATCTCGCGCTGGAGGCCGCCGGAATCGGCTCGGGCGACGAGGTCATCACCACCACCAATACCTTCACCGCGACCGCCGAAGTGGTGCGCTACCTCGGGGCTCATCCGGTGCTCGTGGATATCGACCCGGCGACGCTCAACCTGGACATCGGGGCCGTGGAGCGCGCGGTCACGCCGCGAACGAAAGCCATCCTGCCGGTGCACTTTGGCGGTCTCGCCTGCGACATGACCCGCCTGCTCGACATCGCGCGCCGCCGGGGGCTGCGCGTGGTCGAAGACGCGGCGCACGCGCTGCCCGCGACGCACGAGGGCGCGCTGATCGGAACGCTCGCGAGCGATGCGACGGTATTCAGCTTCTACGCCACCAAGACGATCACCACCGGCGAGGGAGGGATGGTGGTGACGCGCGACGCGGCGCTCGCCCGGCGCTGCCGGGTGATGCGGCTGCACGGCATCGACCGCAACGTGTTCAACCGCTATGTCTCCAGCGAGTCGCCGTGGTACTACGAGGTGCTCGCGCCCGGCTTCAAATACAACATGACCGACATCGCGGCGGCGATCGGCATGCCGCAGCTCGCCAGGGCGCGCGACTTCCATCGCCGGCGCTGCGAGCTCGCGGCGCGCTACGACGCGGCGCTCGCCGGCCTGCCGCTCGAGCTGCCGCCGCGCGGCCGCGACGATGCGCACGCCTGGCACCTGTACGTGATCCGCCTGCGTTCCGAGGCGGGCATCGAGCGCAACGCGTTCATCGCCCGCATGGCGGAGCTCGGCGTCGGCTGCTCCGTGCACTTCATTCCCCTGCACCTGCAGCCCTACTGGCGCGACACCTACCGGCTGCGCGCCGAGGATTTCCCGGCGGCGACGGCGAGCTTCCAGCGCTCGGTGAGCCTGCCGATCTACACCCGCATGAGCGACGAGGACCAGGACCGCGTCGTCGCGGCGATCCGGCGCCTCCTCGGCGGTGCATGAAGCGCCTGCTCGACGTGGTGGCGGCGGCTCTTGGGCTCGCGGCTCTCTCGCCGCTCTTCCTCGTCGCGGCGCTCGCCATCCGCCTTGACTCGTCCGGGCCGGTGTTCTACCGGCAGGAGCGCGTCGGGCTGCGAGGCCGGCGCTTCCGCATCCACAAGTTCCGCACCATGGCCGCCGATGCCGGGGAGGGGCCGCAGCTCACGGTCGGCGAGGACCAGCGGGTCACGCGCGTCGGCCGCGTGCTGCGGCGGTACAAGCTTGACGAGCTGCCGCAGCTGATCGACGTCGTGAGGGGAGACATGAGCCTGGTGGGCCCGCGCCCCGAAGTGCCCCGGTACGTGGCGCATTACAGCCCACGCGACCGCGAGATCGTGCTCTCCGTGCGGCCGGGCATCACCGATTTCGCCTCGATCCGCTATCGGGACGAAAGCGAGGTGCTGGCTCGCTACCCCGACCCGGAAGCGACCTACGTGCATCGCATCCTGCCGCGCAAGCTGCGCTACTACCGCTTCTACGTGGGCCGCCGCTCGACCTGGCTCGACCTGCGCCTGATCGCGATGACGCTGTGCGCCCTGGCCGGCCGGGAGCCGCGCCGGTGAAGCTGACCGCCCGCTCCCTCGCGGCCCTTGCCTACGACGTCGCGGCGGCCCTGGTGACGTGGTGGCTCGCGTATCTGCTGCGCTTCAATTTCTCCATCCCGGCGGAGGAGTGGGGCACGCTGCGCGTCGCCATCCTGGTCGCGACGCCCGCGTACGGGGCGATCTTCCTCGCCTTCGGCCTCTACTCGGCGATCTGGCGCTACGCGAGCATGCACGACCTGCGCCGCATCGTCTTCGCCGTGGGGCTCGGCGCCGTGATCGTGCCGACCGTCTTCATCATGCTGCGCGTGGCCGATGACGCGCCGCGCGCGGTGCTGGTGATGCAGCCGCTGCTGCTTCTCTTCCTGGTCGGCGCGTCGAGGATCGCGCTGCGCGCTTGGCGGGAGGGCGGCCTGTTCCGCCTCAGCTCCAAGGAGCGGACGCCCATCGTGGTGCTCGGCGCCGGCGCGGCCGCCGCCAGCCTGATCCGCGAGATGAACCGGCAGAGCACCTGGCAGGTCGCCGCGCTGCTCGACGACGATCCGCAGAAGCAGGGGCGCGAGATTTCCGGCTACCGGGTGGTCGGGCCGCTGCAGAACGTCGGCCCGGTGGCCGGCGCGCTCGGCGTGCGGCATGCGGTGATCGCGATGCCCGGCGCCACGCATCAGCAGAGGCTGCGCGCGCTCGACCTGTGCAAGGCGGCGGGCCTGGACGTGCGCACCGTGCCCTCCTATTTCGACCTGGTGAGCGGCCGGGTGAGCGTGTCCGACATCCGCGAGGTGCAGCTCGACGACCTGCTCGGCCGCGACCCGGTGCAGCTCGACGAGGCCGGGCTGCAGGGCTTCTTCGGTGGCAAGACCGTGCTCGTCACCGGCGCTGGCGGCTCGATCGGCGCGGAGCTCTGCCGGCAGATCGCGCGCTTCTCGCCCGCGCGCCTGGTGCTGTTCGAGCAGTCGGAGTTTTCGCTCTACAGCATCGAGCAGGAGTTCCGCGATCGGCGCCTTCCGGTCGAGGTCGTCGCCGCGATCGGCGACGCGAAGAACGAGGCGCGCGTCGGCGAGGTGTTCGCCCGGCACCGGCCCGAGATCGTCTTCCACGCCGCCGCCTACAAGCACGTGCCGCTCATGGAGGAGGGCAACGCCTTCGAGGCGGTGCGCAACAACGTCGGCTCCACGCTGGTCGTGGCGCGCGCAGCCCGCGCCAACGGCGCCGGCAAGTTCGTCCTGGTCTCGACCGACAAGGCGGTGAATCCGGCCAACGTCATGGGCGCCTCCAAGCGGCTGGCCGAGATCGCCTGCCAGGCGTTGCAGATGCAGGCCGATGGCGCCACCCAGTTCGTCATCGTGCGCTTTGGCAATGTGCTCGGCTCGACCGGCAGCGTCGTGCCGCGCTTTCGCGAGCAGATCGCGCGCGGCGGCCCCGTCACCGTCACGCACCGCGATATCCAGCGCTACTTCATGTCGATCCCCGAGGCGGCGCAGCTCGTGCTGCAGGCCGGGCAGATGGGCAGGGGTAGCGAGATCTATGTGCTGGACATGGGCGAGCCGGTGCGGATCGTCGATCTCGCCCGGCAGATGATCCGGCTCTCGGGCTTCGCCGAGTCCGACATCCGCATCGAGTTCACCGGCCTGCGTCCCGGCGAGAAGCTCTACGAGGAGCCGCTCGCCGACGCCGAGACGACGCTGGCGACGCCGCATCCCAAGCTGCGCATCGCGCGCGTGCGAACGCCGCAGGACGGCGATTTCCTCGGCGAACTCGACGCCTGGCTGGCGAAGCCCGCCGACAGCGGCGCGTCGGGCGTGCGCGCCCGCCTGCAGGACTGGATACCGGAGTACCGGCCCTCTACAACCAGTCCGTGACGGGCGGCGTCGGCGCCGGCAAGGCGCCGCCCGTGCGGACGCCGCTGCCGCGCTCCGCCGCATCGCGCCAGTCGAGCGCCACGCCACCGCGCATCTCTGCCACGCCCCACTGAGGATCGCTGCGAGTCGTTCGCGGCGGCGGCAGGATCGCTCGCGTGCGCGCGCCGAGCACGTTGGCCGCCCAGTGAGAGAAGCTCGAGGTGGGCGTGGCGATCAGCGTCGTGCAGCAGGCGAGGCCGAAGAGGTCCACCACCGGATGGCCGGTCGAGCGGTGGCCGGGCAGAAGGCTGCGGTACCGGAACAGCGGCGGCAGCGTCACCACGTCGAATTGGGCTTGCAGCCGCGCCAGCGCCGCCGGCTCGCCGCTGTAGCCGATGACGAAATGGACGCCGGGGAAGGCGAGGGTGTATTCGCGCATCACGTGCTCGTACCACCAGAGGCCCGGCGCCGGGTGGCGATGCGCGCTGGCGTCGTAGACCTCGCTCGAGACGTGAAAGTCGCCCTGGCGGATATGCACGGCGACCGCCGGCCGGTCGGCAAGGCGCGCGAACGTTGCGCGAATTCCTTCGGCGATGCGCGGATGGACGGCGAGGCGGGCAGCGGTCGGCAGCACGTAGCGGCGCTGCAGCTCGCGCGGACCGTAGGTCGAGCGCAGACTGATCACGCGCCTCGCTCCGAGCGCTTCCAGTTCCGCGCTGCCGAAATCGCGCAGCTTCAGGCTGCCGATGCGCTGCCAGGGCATGATCGCGCCCCGGCGCGTTCCCGCGACGCGCAGGCTGTCCCGCTCGGGCCAGTCGAGGAAGATGGCGTGGCCCCAGCGGTCCTCGATCATCGCCGCGATGACCAGCGCCTCCAGCCGGTTGCCCAGGCCGGAGAAGTTGGCGATGTAGATTTTCCTCACCTACCGCAAGCGCTCGAAACGGTACCAGTGCCGGGCCGTGCCGACGACCGGGAAGATGACGAACATCATGCCGTACGCCATCTCCTCGACCTGCGCCACGAGCTGCGGGCCAGCCTGGTTGAGCTCGACCTCCACGTGCTGACGGCCGGACATGATGTAGCCGGCGATCCAGCGGCGATCGCGCACGATCAGCCGCCCGCCCCGGCAGCTGAAGTCCTTGTCCTTGCGCAATGTTCTGGCGAAGAGCTGGCCGGCGGCGTCATTGGCCACCGAGATCTCGAGCACGCCCTCTTTCGGCATGGCCAGCTGTACCGTCCTGGCGTTCTCCCAGTCGCTGAACTCGCCGAAGAGCTCGCGCGTCAGCGATGGCTTGCTCGGATCGTCGTCGCGCTCGCCGCGGTCGGCGAAGCGGCCTGCGAACTCGCGGCAGTCGCTGTCGGCCTGCGGCACCAGCGGGTCCCAGGCGGTCGGGTAGGGATACTCCGCGACCGCGCAGCCAGCAAGGCAGAGGCAGGCGAGGCAGAGGCAGGCGAACGCGGCCCTAGCCGTGCCCATAGTAGGACTTGAACCATTCCGCGAAGCGCGCGAGGCCCGTGGCGAGCGGCGTCGACGGCGCGAATCCCACCGCGCGGCTGAGCGCCGTGGTGTCGGCGTAGGTCGCCTTCACGTCGCCCGGCTGCATCGGCTTCATCTCGAGGCGCGCCTTCCGGCCGAGAGCCTTTTCCAGGGCAGCGATGTAGTCGAGCAGGCCGACCGGCGTATGGTTGCCGATGTTGTAGACCGCGTAAGGGACCGGGCGGTCGAGCACCCGCAGCGTCCCCTCGACGATGTCGTCGACGTAGGTGAAATCACGCTGCATGTCGCCATGGTTGAAAACGGCGATCGGCCGGCCTGCCATGATCGCCTGGGCGAACAGCACCGGCGACATGTCGGGCCGGCCCCAGGGACCATAGACCGTGAAGTAGCGCAGCCCGGTCGCGGGCAGTCCATAAAGATGGCTGTAGACATGCGCCATCAGCTCGTTCGACTTCTTGGTCGCCGCGTACAGGCTGATCGGCCGATCGACGTTGTCCGCCTCCGACCAGGGAAGCTTCTGGTTGGCGCCGTAGACGCTCGAGCTGGAGGCGTAGACGAGGTTGCGCGGCGGATGCGCGCGGCAGCACTCGAGCAGATTGGCGAAGCCGACCATGTTGGTCTGCACGTACGCCGCCGGGTTCTCGAGCGAGTAGCGCACGCCCGGTTGCGCCGCGAGGTGCAGGACGGTCTGGGGTTGCTCTTTCTCGAAGACTTCCTTCAACGAGGGGAAATTCGCGATATCGCTCTTGAAGAAACGAAATCCCTTCTTGCCCTGCAGCCGGGCGAGGCGCGCTTGCTTCAGCTCCACCGAGTAATAGGGCGAGAAGTTGTCGACGCCGATCACCTCGTCGCCGCGCTCGAGCAGCCGCTCGGCGCTGTGCATGCCGATGAAGCCGGCGACCCCGGTGACCAGCACCTTCACGGCCGTCCTTCCGCGCGCCGCAGCTCGATCAGCTTGGCGTACTTGAGATAGCTGTTCATGCAGCCGATGGAGATATGCAGCAGCCCCGGCACGCCGTCGAGGAAGCCGAGGCGCAGCAGGTAGAACTTGATGAAGCGCACCACGGGAGAAAGGACGAGATGCGCGATGCTGGCGCTGCGTCCCTGCTCGAACGCCTGGCGCGCAGCGAGGGTGGTGTAGCGGTTCTGACGCTCGAGATACGCGGTCAGGTCGTCGGCGGAGTCGTGCATCAGGTCGCCGGTCAGCGTCCCCGGCGTGACCGCGTACAGCACTTTCTCGTGCACCAGATCGTCGCTCCAGCGCGCGCTCTGGCGGTTGAAAAGGCGCGGGCTCCAGTCCGGGTAGCCCTCGCCGTGCCCGAGCCAGCGGCCGAGGAAGCGGTTGCGCCGCGGCATGCGGTACACCGGCGACACCGGCGCCGCGAGCGCGGCCTGGATGCCGCGCGCGAGCTCGGGCGAGACGCGCTCGTCGGCGTCGATGCACAGCACCCAGTCGTGCTTCGCCTGCTCGACCGCGAACTGCTTCTGCCGGCCGAAGCCGAGCCACTCCTTCGGCACCAGGCGCGCGCCGCGCTCGCGCGCGATCTCCGGCGTGCGATCGCTCGAGCCCGAATCGACGATCACGACCTCGTCGGCAAAAGCGAGACTCTCGAGGCAAGGGTCGAGGACGTTGGCGGCATTGCGCGTGATCAGCACCGCCGAAAGAGGAGCCTTCAAAAGCAATTCCCTTAGAATCGGGCGGCCTATTCTAGCCAATGCCTCGCATCCTCTTCGTCAAGACCTCCTCGCTCGGCGACGTGGTCCACAACTGCCCGGCGGTGAGCGATGCGGCGCGCGCGCTCCCTGGCGCGCAGATCGACTGGGTGGTCGAGGAGCCTTTCGCGCCGGTGGCGGCGATGCATTCTTCCGTACGGCGCGTCATTCCGGTCGCGGTGCGGCGCTGGCGGGGTGCGGCGTGGAATCCATCGGTGTGGCGCGAGATCCGCGACTTTCGCCGCGCCGTCGGCGCCGAGCGCTACGACGCCATCGTCGACACGCAATCGCTCCTGAAGAGCGCGCTGATCGCGGCGTGCGCGCAGGGGCCGCGGCACGGCCTGGACGCGGCGAGCGCGCGCGAGCCGCTGGCGGCGCGCTTCTACAACCATCAGCATGCCGTGCCGCGCGATCTGCACGCGGTCGAGCGCAACCGCCGGCTGGCGGCAGCCGCGCTGGGATATGCGGTCCCCGCGTCGCTCGACTATGGCTTGCGTCCGCCGCGCAGCGTCGATGGCGCGCGGCCGGCGGTTCTTCTGACGATGACCAGCCGGGACGACAAGCTCTGGCCCGAAACGAGCTGGATCGAGCTCGGCCGAGCGCTCGGCGCGCCGGCGGTGCTGCCGTGGGGTAGCGAACGGGAGCGACTGCGCGTCGAGCGGATTGCGCAGGCGCTGCCGGAAGCGCGCGTGCCGCCGCGAATGGCCATCGACGAGCTGGCGGGTCTCTTCGCCGGGGCGCGCGCCGTGATCGGCGTCGACACCGGGCTCACGCATCTCGCCGCGGCGCTCGGCGCGCGCACCGTCGGCCTTTATTGCGGCTCGGATCCCGCGCTCACCGGCATCCACGGCGCGCCGCGCGCGGTGAACCTCGGCGCTCCGGGGCGCGCGCCGGCAGTCGCGGAAGTGCTCAAGAGCCTTTCGTGAGGACGCTCTACACCGTAGTCCTGCGTCTCGCGCTGCCCTTCATCCTGGTGCGCCTCTGGCTGCGCGGTCGCCGCGAGCCCGGCTACCGTCAGGCGATCAGCGAGCGCTTCGGCGCCTACCGCGGCGAGAAGCCGGAGAAGCTGATCTGGGTGCACGCGGTTTCGGTCGGCGAGGCGCGCGCCGCGGCGCCGCTGGTGCGCGGGCTGATGGCGCGCCTGCCCGACCATCGCGTCCTCGTGACTTGCACCACCGCCGCCGGGCGGGAGACGCTGAAGCAGGTGTACGGCGAGAGCATCCTCGCCGCCTATCTGCCCTACGACTATCCCGAAGCGGTGCAGGGGTTTCTCGCGCATTTCTCGCCGCGCCTCGGCGTCCTGATGGAAACCGAGGTCTGGCCCAACCTGCTCGCGGCCTGCGCGGCGCAGGGCGTGCCGGTGGTACTCGCCAATGCGCGGCTGTCGGAGAAGTCGGCGCGCGGCTATCTGCGCTTTCGCTCGCTCGCGGCGCCGGCATTCGCCAGCCTGGCGCTGACCTGCGCGCAGAGCGAGGCGGACGCGACGCGGCTGCGCTCGGTGGGCGCGCGGCGCGTCGAGGTCACGGGCAACCTGAAATTCGACGTCGGCCCCGACCCCGCGCAGCTCGCCGCCGGGCGCGCGTGGCGCGCCGCGCTGGGTCGGCCGGTGCTGCTTCTCGCCAGCACGCGCGAAGGCGAAGAAACAATGTTGTTGAAAGAAATTGCCGAAGAAAAAGATCTTCTCGTGCTGATCGTGCCGCGCCATCCGCAGCGGTTCGACGATGTCGCGCCGCTGGCGCAATCGCGGCGCAGCCGCGAGCCGGTTCCGGCGCCCGAACACCGCGTGCATCTCGGCGACACCATGGGCGAGATGCCGTTTTATTACGCGGCCTGCGACGTGGCGCTGATCGGCGGCTCCTTCCTGCCGCTCGGCGGGCAGAACCTGATCGAGGCGCTCGCGTCCGGCGCTCCGGTCGTCGTCGGTCCGAGCATGTTCAATTTCGCCGAGGCGACCCGGCTCGCGCTCGAGGCGGGCGCGGCGATCCAGGCCGCGGACACGGCCTCAGCGGTGAAGCGCGCGCTGGAGCTGCTGCGCGACGGCCGCGAGCGCCGGCGCATGGGCGATGCGGGCCGGAAGCTCTGCCAGGCGCATCGCGGCGCGACCGAGCGTCACCTCGCGCTCATCGCCGAGGTGATGGCGCCTACAGCGCCAGCGCGCGGCTGATTTCCTCGACGTCCTCCTCGCGCAGGCTGCCCGCCGCCGCCTTGAGCCGCAGCTGGTTGGTGATGGTGTTGTAGCGCGCCACCGCGAGGTCGCGGCGGGTCGAGAAGAGCTGCTGCTGCGCGTTCAGCACGTCGATGTTGATCCGCACGCCGACTTCGTAGCCGAGGCGGTTGGAGTCGAGCGCGCTCTGCGAGGAGATCATCGCCTGCTCGAGCGCGCCGACCTGGGCGATGCCGTTGATCACCGCGAGATAGGTCTGGCGCGCGTTGAGCGCCGCCGCGCGGCGCGAGTTTTCCAGGTCGTCGCGCGCCTTGAGCGACAGCGCCGCGGCTTCCCTTTCCTTGGAGCTCAGGCCGCCTCCCTGGTAGAGCGGGAACGCCAGCTGCACGCCGATCTGCGCCGTGTTGACGTCGCGGCCGATGACGGTCGCCAGGCTGCCGTTGTCGGTGTTCTGGCCGTAGCTGCCGACGATGTCCAGCGTCGGCCAGTGCGCCGCGCTCGCGCGCCGCGCCTCGCGCCGCGCCACCTCGGCCGCGGCCTCCGACTGCTGCACCGAGTAGTTCTGCTTCTCGGCGAGCTGCACCCAGGACTCCATGTCCTTCGGGTCGGGCGGAGCGAGCTTCACCTCGGCGCGCAACGGCTTGAGCTGCGTGTACACCTTGCCGGTGAGCTGCTGCAGGCTGCGCTGCTTGCTCTCGAGGTCGTTGAGCGCCGCGATTTCCTGCGCGCTGGAGAGGTCGAAGCGCGCCTGCGCCTCGTGCGTGTCGGTGATGGTCGCCGTGCCGACCTCGAAGTTGCGCTTCGCCTGCGCGAGCTGCTCGGAGATCGCCGCTTTCTGCGCCCGCACCAGGTTCAGCGTATCGAGCGCCGCGAGGGCATCGAAATACGCCTGCGCGACCCGGATGACGAGATCCTGGTAGGCGAGGCCGAAGCTCGCCTCGGCCTGCCGCACCTGGAACTCGGCCTGCTCGTACTGGATCCAGTTCTGCAGCCGGAAGAGCGGCTGGCTGAGCGTCAGCGTGTAGGAGGTGGTGTTGGCCGAGCGTATGAAGGGCGGCGAAGTCGCCGGGTCGTTGGTCTCGACGTCGAAGCGCGAGCGCTGGGCGCTGCCGGTCAGGTTGAGGGTGGGCAGCACCAGGGCGCGGCCTTGCGGCAGCTTCTCCCGCCCCGCCTCCAGCGCCTGGCGCGCCGCCGAATACGCCGCGTCGTAGCGCTGCGCGTCGCGATAGACCTGGAACAGGTCCTCGGCCGCCGCGGCGAGCGGCAGCAGCAGGGCGAGCGCCGCGCTAGTAAAGAGGGACTGACGGATCAACGGTTCTGGACCAGGCATCGATGCCACCGGCGAGGTTGTGCACTTGGACAATACCGCTCTTCTCGAGGAACAGGGCGACCTGCATGCTGCGCCCGCCATGATGGCAGATGGCGACGACTTCGTTGTCCCTGGAGAGTTCCGTCAGGCGGGCCGGAATCTCGCGCATCGGCACGAGCTGCGACCCGGCGATGCGCGCCCGGTCGTACTCCCACGGCTCGCGCACGTCGAGCAGGACCGGCGGTTCGCGGCTCTTGTCCGCGAGCCACGCCGCCAGCTCGGCAGGGCTGATTTGCCTGATCAACTCAGAACTTGAATCGCGACGGCTGCTGGGCATTGACGAGCGGCCGGATCACCGTCTCGAAAAGATCGGTGGAGCGCTCCTCGCCCGGAGCGACCGAGACCACGAGGCGCGCGGCCATTGCGGGCGCTTCGCCGACGACCGCGAACAGGCGCCCCGCGGGCGCGAGCTGCTGCAGGAACGCGGCGGGCAGGACCGGCGTCGAGCCGGTGAGGACGATGACATCGTAGGGCGCGTGCCGCTCCCAGCCGCGCGCGGCGTCGCCGACCTCGAGGGTGACATTGTCGGCGCCGTGGCGCTCGAGGTTGCGGCGGCCCATTTCCGCCAGCGCCGGATGGATCTCCACCGAGCACACTTGCGCGCAGCGGTGCGCGAGCAGCGCGGCGAAGTAGCCGCTGCCGGTGCCGACCTCGAGGGCGCGGTCGGTCTTGCGTAGCGCCAGCTCCTGCAGCACGCGGGCTTCGAGCTTCGGCTGCCACATCCGCTCGCCCGCAGTGTTCCCGGCCTCGAGGGGAATCTCCAGGTCGGAGAAGGCGAGGGCGCGGTGCTCCTGCGGCACGAACTGCTCGCGCGGCACGAGGTACAGCAGGTCGAGCACGTCCTGGTCGAGCACCTCCCAGGTGCGGATCTGCTTCTCGACCATGTTGGCGCGCGCCTGCTCGAGGTTCATAGCCCGGGGATTATAATCGCCGTCTTAGCGTTGGGGGTCCTATGCCGGGGTCGGTATGGGTGAGATAAACCCTTCGAACCTGAAGCGGGTAATACCGCCGGAGGAAAACGCCGATGAACGCCAACCCGAAGTTTCTCGCCGCAACCGCCCACGTCGACGACGCAGCGATCAAGCCGCTGCCGAATTCGAGGAAAGTCCACGTCGGCCCTCTGCGAGTGCCGATGCGCGAAGTGGGCCAGTCGGACACGCCGGGCATGTTCGGCGGCGAGAAGAATCCGCCGATCACCGTCTACGACTGCTCGGGCCCATATACCGACCCGGCGGTGAAGATCGACATCCGCTCCGGCCTGCCGGCCCTGCGCGAGCCGTGGATCGTCGGGCGCGGTGACACGGTGGTGCTGGACGGACCGTCTTCTTCCTTCGGCAAGGAGCGACTGGCCGACCCCAAGCTCGCAGAGCTTCGCTTCGACCTTCACCGGAAGCCTCGCAAAGGCCAGCGCAACGTCACACAGATGCACTATGCGAGAAAGGGGATCGTCACGCCGGAGATGGAATTCATCGCGGTGCGCGAGAACCTGCAGCGCGAGCAGTACATCGAGAGCTTGAAGGGCACGACCGGCGACAAGATGCGGGAGTTGCTATTGAAACAACACCGGGGGGAGTCCTTCGGCGCTGCCATCCCGGAAAAAATCACTCCCGAGTTTGTGAGGAGCGAGGTGGCCCGCGGCCGCGCCATCATCCCGGCGAACATCAACCACCCGGAGAGCGAGCCGATGATCATCGGCCGCAACTTCCTGGTGAAGGTCAACGCCAACATCGGCAACTCGGCCGTGTCCTCGGGCATCGGCGAGGAGGTCGAGAAGAT
>Ga0210090_1000050_pt1 | contig 12133 bp, 14 predicted proteins | sample Sandmound_ThreeS_7_FD_185572 | JGI IMG/M metagenome (GOLD analysis project Ga0210090, IMG submission 185572) | Wetland microbial communities from San Francisco Bay, California, USA, that impact long-term carbon sequestration -... | ecosystem: Environmental > Aquatic > Marine > Wetlands ...
CCCGCCGCAGGTGGCGATCGTCGCTTTTGGCCGCGTCGCGCCGCGCCCGTGGGTGGAAGGCGACGCGCTGCGCGTCATGCCGACGGTCGTAGCGAGCCTCTCTGCCGACCATCGCGTGAGCGACGGCCACCGCGGCGCGCTGTTCCTCGACGCGCTGGCAAAGCGGCTGCAGGAGCCGGAGAAGCTTTGAACGCGAGCGAAATCCGCGCCGGAATCCTCGCCGAGCTGAGGCGCATCGCGCCCGAGCTGGAGGAGGGCGAGCTCAGGCTCGACCAGCCCTTGCGCGATCAGATCGACCTCGACTCGATGGACTGGCTGAATTTCCTGCTGGCGCTGCACGAGCGCTTCAAGGTCGACATTCCCGAGTCCGACTACCAGAAGCTCGGCACGCTGGACCAGATCGTCGCCTACCTGGCGGGCCGCGTGCCGGCCTGACGCCAGCCGCTCAGATGCCAGCCGCGGCGGCGACCAGGGCTTTCAGCTCGCGCTGCAGCCGAGCCTGGAGCGACGCCGCCGAGCGGCTGCCCGCCAGGTTCTTCAGCTCCCAAGGATCGCGCTCGAGGTCGTAGAGCTCGTCGAGCTCGCCGTTGCGGCTGCGGTTCAGCCAGCGGATGTATTTGTAGCGATCGGTGCGCACGGCCTTGTACGACATGCCGACCAGCCAGGGCAGGGCCTGCTCGGCCCAGTACTCGATCAGGATCGATTTGCGCCACGGCGCTTTGCGTTTCCTGAGCAGCGAAATCAGGGAACGGCCCTGCACGTGCTCGCCGGGCCTTCCGCCGGCCAGCTCGAGCAGCGTAGGCGCGATGTCCTGGCAGATGACGAGCTCTTTCTTCCGGATGCCGGGCTTGACCAGCGGCGGATAGCGCAGCACGAAGGGCGAGCGGATTCCGGCTTCGTACGCGAATCGCCTTTCGGGGCCGAGGCCATGCTCGCCGAAGAAGTAGCCGTTGTCGCCGAGGAAGAGGATGAGAGTGCGATCGAGTTGATCCGTTTTTTCCAAAGTATTCAAGATTTCGCCGACGCCTTCGTCGACTGACGCCATCATCGCCGCGCGCAGGCGGATCTCTTCCTGCTGTCCCGCATGGATCGGGGCGAGCAGGGCGCGCGAGCGCTCGGACTTCTTCAGCTCGAACGCCTCGGTCCACGCCGGCTTCGCCTTCACGACTTCTTCGGGGGAAAGCATGTTCGGCGTCTTCGGGAAGACGCCGCCCTTGTAGAGGTCGCGATGCCGCTCGGCGGGCAGGTAGCCGATGAGGCTGAGCGTGCCGTCCGCCGCCTGCTCCGCGTCCGGGTGCACGGCTTTATGCGCAAAGAAGAGAGAAAAGGGCTTCTTCCTCTCCTTGCGGAGGAAGGCGAGGGCTTCTTCGTTGAGGAGGTCGGTGATGTAGCCGCTGCGCTGCTCGTAGCTGCCGTCGACATTGAGCCTCGGGTCGGAAAGGCGCCCATGGCCGTCGAACGAAACCCAGCGGTCGTAGCCGGGCCGCGGCCGGCCGTCGTTGCCCATGTGCCACTTGCCGATGTGCGCGGTCTCGTAGCCGAGCCTCTGCAGCGCGAGGTGGTAGTTGGGCAGCCGGTGGCTCATCGCGTCTCGCGCCACGTTGTCGATGATCCCGTGGCGGCTCGCGTACTGGCCGGTCATGATCGACGCGCGGTTCGGCGAGCAGATCGGCGTGGTGTGGAACGCCCGCTCGAAGATCGCCCCCTCCTTCGCCAGCCGGTCGATGTGCGGCGTCTTCATGTAGGGATGGCCGCCGGCGCCGAACTCGTCGAAGCGGAGGTCGTCGATCAGGACGACGATGAGGTTGGGCTTGCGCATGGGCCGGCGCAGCGTAGCGCAGGCGCCCGTGCGCGACAACGAGCGCGCTAGAGCGGCAGCTGCAGGAAGCGGGGCGACACCCAGTCCGGACGGCAGCGAATCGAGGGCGTCGGCGAGGCGTCGTCGATCCCGGACAGCCAGCGGCAGCTGAGGCAGCGGTCGAGGTCGATGTCGCCGCCGCGCACCGGGCAAGAAACGCGGCCAGCGTCGATGGTGCGCCGGTCGAGCGGAGCCGGAGAGATGCGGAGCATGGCTAGACGGTCAGCAGGGCGAGCAGCAGGAACAGCACCGCCAAGCCCTGCCAGCCGACGCGCTGGAACATGAGCTCGTGGCTGTGCAACTGGTCGGCCTCGCCGCCGTGTGCCATCGAGGCCACGCCTTTGGTGAACGACATCGCCGCGGCAGCGGCAGCGACGAGCACGAGAATCGTCAGTGCGTCCATGGCTTACCTCCTCCTTGTCGTTTACGCCGATGGCCGGACGGCGTATTGACGCATCTCAAGCCGGCGCGGTCGGCTGGTAGACTGGTCTCCATGCGTAAGCGCGGCGCGGTCTACAGCAGCTCCCGGCGCATGCCGGTCGTGGAACAGACCGCCGTAGTCGCTCCTCCTGCGCCAAGGCCGCCCGCCAAGCCCGTCCGCCGCCGGCGGACCTGGATCCTGCCGGCCGCGGCGGCGCTGGTCCTGGCCGGCGCAGCCTGGATGCTGGTCCCGACCGCACCACCTCCCGAGCAGGCGGTGGAAGAGCCGCCGCAGAAGGAAATGACCTCCGCCGACGCGTACGAGAAGATCCGCCCCTCGGTCGTGATGGTGCGCGGCTCGCCGTACGATGGCACCGAGGAGGTCGAAGGCGAAGCGCAGGACAGCACCGGCACCGGCGTCGTCATCGTCGACAACGGCATCATCCTCACCAACCTGCACGTGGTGCACGGCGCGAAGCGCATTCGCGTCATCTTCGCCGACGGCATGGAGGTGGCCGCGGACATGATCGGCGCGCGTCCCGAGCACGACCTGGCGGTCCTCAAGGCGCAGTCGGTTCCCGACGACCTCGAGCCGGCGACAATGCGCTCGACCATGGGCCTCAGGCCCGGCGAGCCGGTGGTCGCGGTCGGCTTTCCCTTCGGCATCGGCCCGTCGGCATCGGCCGGCGTCATTTCCGGCCTGGGGCGCGAGTACCGCTCGATCGAAGGCAAGCGCATCCTGACCAATCTCATCCAGTTCGACGCGGCGGTGAATCCCGGAAACTCCGGCGGCCCGCTGGTGACCAACGAGGGCGAGGTGATCGGCATCGTCACCGGCCTGCTCAACCCGACCGAGCAGCGGGTCTTCGTCGGCATCGGCTTCGCGGTGCCGATCGAGAATGCCGCCGCCGCGGCCGGCCTGCCGCCTTTCTGAAGGGAAGTCATGGAATCCAACCACGTGTCGCAACTCATGGAGCGGCTGCTCTATGAGATCAAGAAGACGGTCGTCGGCCAGGATCACTTCCTGGAGCGGGTGCTGGTGGCGATCCTCGCGCAGGGGCACCTGCTGGTCGAGGGCGTGCCCGGCCTCGCCAAGACGCTGACGGTGAAGACGCTCGCGGCGGCGCTGCGCGGCAGCTTCCGCCGCATCCAGTTCACGCCCGACCTGGTGCCCGCCGATCTGGTCGGCACGCGCATCTACAACCAGAAGACCGCGGATTTTTCCACTGTGCTCGGCCCGGTGTTCTGCAATCTGCTGCTCGCCGACGAGATCAACCGCGCGCCGGCCAAGGTGCAGAGCGCGCTGCTCGAGGTGATGCAGGAGCACCAGGTGACGATCGCCGGCGAGACCCACCACGTGCCCGAGCCCTTCCTCGTCATGGCGACGCAGAACCCGATCGAGACCGAAGGCACCTACGCGCTGCCCGAGGCGCAGGTCGACCGCTTCATGATGAAGGTGCTGGTCGGCTATCCGAGCGAGGAAGAGGAGTTCGTGATCGTGCAGCGCGTCACCGGCATCACGCACGAAGTCGCGCCGGTCGCGACCACCGAGCAGCTGATGGCGCTGCAGAAGGAATGCCGCAAGACCTACGTCGAGCCGGCGCTGGTGCAGCACGCCGTGCGCCTTGCCGCGGCGACGCGCGATCCCGAGCGCTATGGCATCAAGGGGCTGCAGAAATACCTCACCTACGGCGCCAGCCCGCGCGCCTCGATCTGGCTCATCGAGGGCGCCCGCGCGCTCGCCTTCCTGCGCGGCCGCGACTACGCGCTGCCGCAGGACGTGACCGACCTCGTGCCCGACACCTTGCGGCATCGCCTCGTGCTTTCCTACGAGGCGCTGGCCGAGGGGCTCACCGCCGACGACCTGATCGGCCGCATCATGCAGGTCGTACGCGCGCCCGAGAAGCCGCTGGAGACGCATGTCCAAGTCCAGTCCTGAAGCGCTGCTGCGGCGGCTCGAATGGACGGCGCTGCGCCGTCTCGACGGCTTGCTGCAGGGCGACTACCGGACGCTGTTCCGTGGCTTCGGCCTCGACCTGGCCGACCTGCGTGAATATCAATATGGCGACGACGTGCGCCACATCGACTGGAACGTGACCGCGCGGCTGCAGACGCCGTACGTGCGGGAGTTCCACGAGGACCGCGAGATCACCGCCTGGTTCCTGGTCGATCTCTCGGGGTCGATCGACTTCGGCTCGCGCGAGACCAAGAAGCAGGCGATCGCGACGCAGTTCGTCGCGCTGCTCGCGCGGCTCCTGACCCGCCGCGGCAATCGCGTCGGCGCGTTGCTCTACGGCACGAGCGTCGACACGGTGATCCCGGCGAGGAGCGGCCGGCGCCACGTGCTGCAGATCCTGCATCGCATGCACTCGCGGCCGGCCGCGCCGGGCGCGGGCGAGACGAAGCTCGCCGAGCTCCTGCTCGCGGGCGCGAACGCGATGTCGCGGCGCTCGCTGGTGTTCGTCGTTTCCGACTTCATCAGCGCGCCGGGCTGGATCGCGCGGCTCGGCCAGCTCGCCCTGCGCCATGAAGTGGTCGCGGTGCGGCTGCACGACCCGCTCGAGAGCGAGCTGCCCGACCTGGGCCTGCTCCTGTTCCGCGACGCCGAGACCGGCGAGCAGCTGTTCGTCGACACGCATGATGCGAAGTTCCGCAAGCGCTTCGCCGCCGCGGCGGCGAAGCGCGAAGCGATGCTGCGCGCGGCGTTCCGCGACGCGGGCGTCGACGCGATGGAGCTCTCCACCGGCGCCGACCTGGTCGAGGAGATCAGCCGCTTCATCGAGCTGCGCCGCCGGCGCGGCCGCTCCGGGGCGAAGGCCGCTGCGGCATGAGCTTCGAGTGGCCCGGGCTGCTGTGGCTGATGCTGGCGATCCCGCTGCTGGTCGCCTTGTATCTTTTTATTCTCAAGAGAAAGAAAAGCATGGCGGTGCGCTATGCGAGCCTCAGCCTGCTGAAGGAGGCGATGCGGGGCGCGGCATGGCGTCGCCACGTTCCGCCGGCGCTGCTGCTCGTCGCGCTCGGCGTCATGATTGCCGCCATCGCCCGGCCGACCGCGGTGGTGACGCTGCCGTCGCAGCACGAGACGGTGATCCTGGCGATGGACGTCTCCGGCAGCATGCGCGCCAGCGACGTCGAGCCGAACCGGCTGGTCGCGGCGCAGAACGCGGCCAAGGCTTTCGTCTCCCAGCAGCCCGAGAACGTGCGCATCGGCGTGGTCGCGTTCGCCGGCACCGCGACCGTGGCGCAGGCGCCGACCCGCAGCCGGGAGGACGTGATCGCCGCCATCGACCGCTTCCAGCTGCAACGCGCCACCGCCATCGGCAGCGCGATCATCGTCTCGCTCGCCACCCTCTTTCCCGGCGAGGGCTACGACGTCTCGGCGTTCAGCTACCTCTCGGAGAAGAAACCGCAGAAACCGTCCAACTTCAAGCCGGTGCCGCCGGGCTCCTACCAGTCGGCGGTGATCATCCTGCTCACCGACGGGCAGCGCACCACGGGGCCGGACTCGGTCATGGCGGCGCGGCTCGCGGCCGAGCGCGGCGTGCGCATCTATACCGTCGGCGTGGGCACGCCCGCGGGAGCGACGATCGGCTTCGAGGGCTGGTCGATGCACGTGCGCCTCGACGAGGAGACGCTGCGCTCGATCGCCGACCTGACACGCGGCGAGTACTTCTACGCCGGCAACGCGGTGGAGCTGAAGCGCATCTACGAGACCATGCGCGCGCGCATGGTGCTCGAAACCAAGAAGACCGAGGTGACGGCGATCTTTGCCGCGGTCGCGGCGGTGCTGGTCGTCCTGGCGGCGGGGCTCTCGCTCGCCTGGTTCAACCGCATCCTCTGAGCGCTACTTCTTCAGGTTCTTGAGGTTCATCGCCACCATCTCGAGCTGCATGGCGCTGCGGCGATGCTCCGGCTTGCCCTGAATCCAGCTCAGGGCGGAGACCACGGCGGCACCGAGCTGGGCCGAGGTCATCTGCTCCAGCCCCGAGAAAAAGTCTGCGAGCTCCCTCACGCCGGAGTCGCGCACCTCCACCAGGCGCTTCTCGATGCCAGCGCGATCTAGGTTGGTTGGCCAGCGTAACGTTTCGTACTCGTCGGTCATGGCTTATCCGTGCGTCCGATTGTAACCTCTCTGCATCCTGTAGAATCCCGCGCTTTTCCCCTCGTGGGAAGGCGCGTGGCCCTGATCGTGCAGAAATTCGGCGGCACCTCGGTCGGCTCGACGGAGCGGATCCGCAACGTCGCGCGCCGTATCGCCAAGTGGAAGGCGGCAGGCTACGACATCGTCGCCGTTCCCTCGGCGATGGCGGGCGAGACCAACCGCCTGCTCGCGCTCGCCGCCGAGGTGCAGACCCATCCCGACCCGCGCGAGCTCGACGTGGTCGGCGCCACCGGCGAGCAGGTCACCATCGGCCTGCTGGCGATGGCCCTGCTCGATCTCGGCGTGAAGGCGCGGAGCTATGCCGGCTGGCAAGTGAGGGTGCTCACCGACTCGGCCTTCACCAAGGCTCGGATCGTATCGATCGACGAAGAAAAAATAAAAAATGACTTGAGAAATGGTTTCGTTGTCGTCGTCGCCGGCTTTCAGGGGGTGGACAAGGACGGCAACGTCACCACGCTCGGCCGCGGCGGCTCGGATACCTCCGCGGTGGCGCTCGCCTCCGCGCTCAAGGCGGCGGAGTGCCAGATCTACACCGACGTCGACGGCGTCTACACCACCGATCCGCGCGTGGTCCCGGAAGCGCGGCGGCTGCGCACCATCACCTTCGAGGAGATGCTCGAGCTGGCGGGCGCCGGCTCGAAGGTGCTGCAGATCCGCTCGGTGGAGTTCGCCGGCAAGTACAAGGTGCCCACGCGCGTGCTCTCCAGCCTCACCGACCCGGCGCTGCCGGTGGCGGAGGAGGCGGTCTCGGGCACGCTCATCACTTTCGAGGAAGACCCGCACATGGCGATGGAAAAGGCAGTCATCTCCGGCGTCGCGTTCCAGCGCGACGAGGCGAAGATCACCGTCAAGGACGTTCCCGACCGGCCCGGCATCGCCTACGCGATCCTCGGGCCGATCGCCGAGGCGCACATCGACGTCGACGTCATCGTGCAGAACGTCGGCCACGACGACATGACCGACATGACCTTCACCGTGCATCGCAACGACTACGCGAGGGCGATGAAGATCCTGAAGGAGCAGGTGCAGCCGCACGTCCGCTGCAGGGAAGTGACCGGCGACGAGAAGATCGCCAAGGTCTCGGTGGTCGGCATGGGCATGCGCTCGCACGCCGGCATCGCGGCGCAGATGTTCCGCACGCTGGCGGAGGAGGGAATCAACATCCAGATGATCTCCACCTCCGAGATCAAGATCACGGTGGTCATCGAGGAGAAATACACCGAGCTCGCGGTGCGCGTGCTGCACAAGGCCTTCGAGCTCGATCAAGCCTAAAATGTCGGGGTGAAGCCCGACGATCTCTCGCGGCTGAGAATCGAGCGCTCGCCCTCGGCGCCTCGCCTGAAACGCCGCTGGGGCAGGCTGGCGCTGATCGGCGTCGCCGTGGTCGCGGCGGGCGCGTTCGCGCTGACGCGCTTTGCCGGGCCGGTGCAGGTCGAGACCGTCACGGTCTCCACCGTCTATCCGTCGCAGAACTTCACGCTCCTCAACGCCACGGGCTACGTCGTGCCGCAACGCAAGGCGTCGCTCTCGTCCAAGGCCACCGGCCGCCTCGAGTGGCTGGGCGTCCTCGAGGGCTCGCGGGTGAAGGAGGGTGAGGTCATCGCGCGCCTCGAGAGCCGCGACGTGCAGGCGGCGCTCGAGCAGGCCGAAGCGCAGGTGAACGTGGCGCGCGCGAACCAACAACAGGGCGCCGCCGAGCTGCGCGACGCCGAGGCGAACTACCGGCGCTCGAGCGAGCTGCTGGCGAAGAAGTTCATTTCCGGCGCGCAGCACGACACCGACCGCGCGCGTCTGGACAAGGCGCGCGCCGCGATCGCCTCGCAGAAGGCCGCGGTCGCTTCCGCCGAGGCCAGCCGGCGCAGCGCCGAGGTGGGCGTCGAGCAGACGCTGATCCGCGCGCCGTTCGACGCTATCGTGCTCACCAAGAACGCCAACGTCGGCGACAACATCACGCCGTTCTCCTCCGCCGCCGAGGCGAAGGGCGCGGTGGTCACGGTGGCCGACATGGAGACGCTGGAAGTCGAGGCCGACGTCGCCGAGTCGAGCATCGCCAGGATCAGCGTCAACCAGCCCTGCGAGGTGCAGCTCGACGCGCTGCCGGACACGCGCCTTGCCGCGGTCGTCTCGCGCGTCGTGCCGACCGTCGACCGCTCGAAGGCGACGGTGCTGGTCAAGGTGCGCTTCGTCGAGCGCGACCCGAGGGTGCTGCCCGACATGAGCGCCAAGGTTGCTTTTTTGAGCAGAGAAGCAAAAGAAACTGAGAAGAAACCCGTCACCGCAGTGCAGCCGGGCGCGATCGTGGAGCGTGACGGAAGGAAGCTCGTTTTCGCGCTCAAGGATGAGCGCGCCCGCGCGGTCGAGGTGACGACCGGCGGCAGGATCGGCGACCTGGTGGAGATCAGGGGCGTGAAGGCGGGCGAGCGCCTGGTCCTCGCGCCGGGCGCGAAGGTGCAGGACGGGACGGCGGTCGCGCCGCTGAAAAAGTAGTGCTGGTCGAGATTCGCAACCTCGCCAAGTCGTACGTGCGCGGCGGGCAGGCGGTGCCCGTGCTTGCCGACATCACGCTCGACGTCGAGGCGGGCGACTTCATCGCCCTGATGGGGCCGTCGGGCTCGGGCAAGACCACGCTCCTCAACCTCATCGCCGGCATCGACAAGCCCGACGCCGGCGTGCTGCGCGTCGGCGGCGTCGACATCGCCGCGCTGCCGGAAGCCGAGCTCGCCGACTGGCGCGCCGCCAACGTCGGCTTCATCTTCCAGTTCTACAACCTGATGCCGGTGCTCACCGCCTACGAGAACGTCGAGCTGCCGCTGATGCTGACGCCGCTGTCGCGCGCCGAGCGGCGCTCGCGCGTCGAGCTGGTGCTCTCGGTGGTCGGCCTCTCCGACCGGATGAAGCACTACCCGAACGAGCTCTCGGGCGGCCAGCAGCAGCGGGTGGCGATCGCCCGCGCGGTGGTCGCCGACCCGACGATCATCGTCGCCGACGAGCCGACCGGCGACCTCGACCGCGTCTCGGCGGTGGAGATCCTCACCATGATGCAGAGCCTGAACCGGGATCTCGGCAAGACCATCATCATGGTGACGCACGACGCCAATGCGGCGCGGGCGGCCAGGCGTCTCGTGCACCTCGAGAAAGGCGAGCTGATTGTTTCTCCTTAGGCTCGTCCTGCGCAACGCCTTTCGCCACCGGCTGCGCACGCTGCTGACCATCGCCGGGCTGGCGATCGCGGTGCTGGCCTACGGGCTGCTGCAGACCGTGGTCGACGCCTGGTACGCCGGCGCGGCGGCGGCTTCGAACGCCCGGCTGGTGACGCGCAACGCCATCTCGCTCGCGTTCTTCCTGCCGGTGTCGTACGAGGCGCGGATCCGCGCCGTGGAAGGCGTGACGCGCGTCTCCCGCTCGAACTGGTTCGGCGGCATCTACCAGGAGCCGAAGAACTTCTTCCCGCAGTTCGCGATCTCGCCTTCCTACCTGGACCTCTACCCGGAATTCGTCCTGCCCGCGGAGGAGCGCGCCGCCTGGCAGCGCGACCGCAAGGGCGCGCTGGTCGGCCGCCAGCTCGCCGACCAGTTCGGATTCAAGGTCGGCGACGCGCTGCCGATCCGGGGCACGATCTATCCCGGCAACTGGGAGTTCGTGGTGCGCGGCATCTTCGACGGCGCGGACAGCGGCACGCTCACGCGCCAGATGATGTTCCACTGGGATTACCTCAACGAGACCTTGCGCAAGCGCGCGCCGCGCCGCGCCGACTACGTCGGCGTGTTCGTGGTCGGCATCGACCAGCCCGACAACGCCGCCGCCATCTCGACGCAGATCGACGCGGTGTTCCGCAACTCCCTCGCCGAGACGCTGACCGAGACCGAGCAGGCGTTCCAGCTCGGCTTCGTCGCCATGTCGGACCAGATCATCGCCGCCATCCGCGTCGTCTCCTACGTGGTGATCTTCATCATCCTCGCGGTGATGGCCAACACCATGGCGATGAGCGCGCGCGAGCGCACCTCCGAATACGCGACGCTGAAGGCGCTCGGCTTCGGGCCGGGCTTCCTCGCGGCGCTGATCTTCGGCGAGTCGGCGGCGATCGCGACGATCGGCGGCGCGATCGGCATCGCGCTCGGCGCGCCGGTGGCGGTCTTCTTCAAGCAGGCCGCCGGCATCTTCCCGGTGTTCGAGATCTCCTCCGACACGGTGGCGCTGCAGGCCGCTTGCGCGGCCGTCGTCGCCGTCGCGGCGGCGGTGCTGCCTGCGGTGCAGGCGGCGCGCGTGCGCATCGTCGATGGCCTGCGCGCCATCGCCTAGATGGCCATTCCGCTTTCCTACGTCGCGCGCAACCTCTGGACGCGCCGCCTGACCACGGCGCTGACCGCCGGCGGCCTGGCGCTGGTCGTGTTCGTCTTCGCCACGGTCCTGATGCTGGACGCGGGCCTCAGGCAGACCCTGGTCGCAACCGGCGAATACGACAACGTCGTCGCGATCCGCAAGGGTGCCGGGACCGAGATCCAGAGCGGCATCACGCGGCCGCAGGCGGCGATCATCGAGACCCATCCGGTGGTCGCGACGGGCGAGGGCGGGCGACCTCTCGCTTCGAAGGAGACCGTGGTGCTGATCGCGCTGAGGAAGGCCGGCGCCGCCAAGCCGACCAACGTCGTCATCCGCGGGGTTTCGCAGGCCGGCTTTGTCCTGCGCCCGCAGGTGAAGCTCGTGCAAGGGCGCCGCTTCGCGCCCGGGTCGACCGAGATCGTGGTCGGGGGCGCGATCGCGCGCGGCTTCGAAGGCGTGCGCGTCGGCGAGCGGCTGCGCTTCGCGCAGCGCGACTGGACGATCGTCGGCGTGTTCGGCGCCGGCTCGAGCGGCTTCGACTCCGAGATCTGGGGCGACGCCGACCAGCTCATGCAGGCGTTTCGCCGCGTCGCCTATTCCTCGGTGATCGTGAAGCTGCGCGACGTCGACGATTTCGAGCGCCTGCGCGCGGACGTCGACGCCGATCCGCGCCTCACCAACGAGGTGAAGCGCGAGCGCACCTTCTACAGCGACCAGTCCCGGGCGCTCTCGACTTTCATCACCGTGCTTGGCCTGACGCTGACCGCGGTGTTCTCGATCGGCGCCATGCTGGGGGCGATGATCACGATGTATGCCTCGGTCTCGAACCGCGTCGCCGAGATCGGCACCCTGCGCGCGCTCGGCTTCCGCCGCGGCGCGGTCCTCGGCGCCTTCCTGGTCGAGTCTCTGCTGCTCGGTCTGGCGGGCGGCGTGTGCGGGCTCGCGGTCGCCTCGCTGATGCAGTTCGCCAGCTTCTCCACCACCAACTTCCAGACCTTCGCCGACCTTTCGTTCAAGTTCCTGCTCACGCCGGCGATCGTTGCGCAGACGCTGGCGTTCTCGCTTGCCATGGGGCTCCTCGGGGGATTCCTTCCGGCACTGAGGGCGGCACGCCTGGAGATCGTCGATTCATTACGTTCCGCGTAGAATCGCCGCCTCACGCCGGAGAGATGCCCGAGTGGCCGAAGGGGGCGCCCTGCTAAGGCGTTATACGGGCTTAAACCCGTATCGAGGGTTCGAATCCCTCTCTCTCCGCCAGTTTCTCCTGTAAAAATCCTTGCTGGATCAGGGCCGTAGGAGCGGGCTTGCAAGTTACCTGTTAAACTCGCTCCCCTATGGTGCGTCCTGCCTTGCTGGCGAGGCTAGCGGCAGCC
>Ga0210090_1000051_pt1 | contig 11939 bp, 8 predicted proteins | sample Sandmound_ThreeS_7_FD_185572 | JGI IMG/M metagenome (GOLD analysis project Ga0210090, IMG submission 185572) | Wetland microbial communities from San Francisco Bay, California, USA, that impact long-term carbon sequestration -... | ecosystem: Environmental > Aquatic > Marine > Wetlands ...
TGCTGGAGGTCGCGGAGGCCGACGTCGAGTTCGCCGCCGGCGAGTTCCGCGTCGCCGGCACGGATCGCAAGGTGACGTTTGCGGAAGTAGCGCGCGCGGCCTACGCGCCGCAGCGCTACCCGCTCGAGAGCCTGGAGCCCGGGCTCGACGAGACGGCCTACTACGACCCCCCTAACTTCGCCTTCTCCAATGGCGCCCACGTCTGCGAGCTCGAGGTCGACCGCGAGACGGGCGAGGTGCGGGTCATTCGCTACAGCGCGGTCGACGACATCGGCACGGTCATCAACCCCATGATCGTCGAGGGCCAGCTCCACGGCGGCGTCGCGCAGGGGCTGGGCCAGGCGCTCTTCGAGCGCACGGTCTACGAGGAAGGGCAACTCCAGTCCGCGTCGTTCATGGACTACGCCATCCCGCGCGCGAGCGACCTGCCGGCGTTCGACTCGGAGACCGACGAGAGCCAGCCCTGCACGCACAACCCGCTCGGCGCCAAGGGATGTGGAGAAGCGGGGACGATCGCCGCGCCTGCGGCGGCGATCAGCGCCTTGCTTGACGCGCTTGGCGTCGACGATCTCGAAATGCCCGCTACACCGCATGCAATATGGCGCGCCATAATGCGCAAGTGATCCAGGAACTGAACCCGGCCAAGCTGGCGCAGCTCTATCGCAGGCAATTCGAGCTGTGCCAGGTGAAGAAGGGCGAGACCATCGCCGCGGTCAGCGACCTCGGCACGCGCCGCGAGTACCTGCAGGCCGCCTTCGCCGCCGCCGATGATCTCGGCGCCGACATCTACGAGCTGTGCGTCAATTCCCTGCCGTCCTGGACCAAGGTCGGCGTTCCGACCATCGGCAAGTGCAAGGGCACCCTCGAAGCGGTGAGCGCGGCCGACCTGGTGGTGATCTTCCACGTGCCGCTCTTTACCCGCTGGCTGAAGCAGGTGATGGACCGCGGCGTGCGCGTGCTCATGATCATCGATTCGCCCGACGACCTCGAGCAGCTCATGGCGCCACGAGGCCTCAAGGAAGCCTGTAAACACGCAGAGCATCTCTACCGTGGCGCAAAACGGGTCCGCGTGCGGAGCGAAGCGGGGACGGATCTGCAGTATGACTGCGGCGAGTATCCCGTCATGACGCAGTGGGGCTACGCCGACGAGAAAGGCCACTTCGACCACTGGGGCGGCGGGCACATCCACACCTTCCCGAACGAAGGCAGCGCCAGCGGCACGGTCGTCTTCCAGCCGGGAGACATCGTCATCCTTCCTTATTGCCGCTACATCACCGATCCGGTGCGGCTGCAGGTCCGCGAGGGCCACATCGTCGACATGCAGGGCGGCATCGACGCCAAGCTGATGCGGGACTGGCTGGGCGACGGGCGCGCGGACGAGAAGGACCGCGACCCGTTCGCGGTGTCGCACCTCGGCTGGGGCATGAATCCGCAGGCGCTCTGGTACGGCATCGCGCTGCACGGCGATGATCCCGAGCGGCATCGCGCCGCGGCGCGCACCTTCCCCGGCAACTTCCTTTTCTCGACCGGGCCGAACACGCAGGGCGGTGGCAAGCGCGACACGCGCGGGCACTACGACGTGCCGATGCGCGATTGCACGGTCGAGCTCGACGGCCGGGTGGTGATCGACAAGGGTCGCATCGTCGAGGAGAAAATGAAGGTCAACCGGGAGGCACGATGAAACGGCTTATTTTTCTTTTGTTTTTCCTCAGCCTGTCCGCGCACGGCGCGGACAAGGTCAAGATCGGATTCATCAGCACGCTTTCCGGGCCGAACGCGTCGATCGGCACCGACATTCGCGACGCCTTCAACCTCGCGGTCAAGCTGAACGGCGGCAAGCTCGGCGGGCTGCCCGCCGAGGTGCTGGTGAGCGACGATCAGCTCAAGCCCGAGAACGCGAAGCAGATCGCCGAGCGCTACCTGCAGAGGGAGAAGGTCGACTTCATCACCGGCATCGTCTTTTCCAACGTGGTGATGGCGGTCGCGCCCGACGCGATCGCGAGCAAGGTGTTCTTCATCTCGCCCAACGCCGGGCCGGCGCCGTTCACCGGCGCGCAGTGCAGCCCCTTCTTCTTCGCCGCATCCTGGCCGAGCGAGGCCTACAGCGAGGCCGCCGGCCAGTACATGACCAGCAAAGGCATCAAGAACGCGATCTTCCTCGCGCCGAACTATGTCGGCGGCCAGGATGCCGCCACCGGCTTCAAGCGCTACTACAAGGGCAAGCTGGTCGAGGAGATGTACACCAAGCTCGGCCAGCTCGACTACGCCGCGGAGCTGTCGCAGATTCGCGCCGCCAAGCCCCAGGCGCTGTACGTGTTTCTGCCCGGCGGCATGGGGATCAACTTCATCAAGCAGTTCGTCGCTTCGGGCATGTCGCGCGACATCCAGCTGATCGTGCCGCTCTGGGGCTCGGACCAGGACATCATTCGCGCCGTCGGCGACCCGATGCTGGGACTGTTCAGCGTCGGCCACTGGTCGATCGATTTCGATAACCCGGCCAACAAGAAGTTCGTCGCCGAGTTCGAGAAGGAATACAAGCGCCTGCCCACCGGCTACGCCGCCTCGGGCTACGACACGGCGATGCTGCTCGACTCCGCGATCCGCAAGGTCAAGGGCAAGATCGAGAACAAGGATGCGCTACGCGCTGCCATCCGCGCCGCCGACTTCAAGAGCGTGCGCGGCGACTTCAAGTTCGGCAGGAACCAGTTCCCGGTGCAGAACTACTACCTGCAGCTCGTCGGCAAGGGCCCCGACGGCCGCATCGTGCACAAGACCATGGGCACGGTGCTGACCAATCGGGGCGATGCCTACGTGCAGAACTGCAAGATGCAGTGAGACGCTAGGTCTGGATCAGCTGCGTCTGGCCGGGCTTCATCACCGTCACCTGGACCGACGGGGCGATCTGCGCCATCGCCTTGCGGAAGTCCTCGCCGGCCTCGACGCCGCGCACTAGCGGGTTGTGCGCGTAGTGCACGGGGATCGCGTGCGAGACGCCGAGCCACTGGCACGCGCGCGCGGCTTCCTCCGGACCCATCGTGAAGGGTCCGTCGCCCACGCAGACGATCGCCAGGTTCGGCTGGTAGCGCTCGCCGAGGGTCTTCATGTCGCCGTACAGGTCGGTATCGCCGCTGATGTAGACGCGCACGCCGCCGATGTCGAGCATGAAGCCGGCGGCGGGGAAGGCGTGGAACGTCGAATGCACCGCGGGCACGAGACGCACGGTCATCGCGCCATGCTTCGACGTGCCACCGAAGTTCATGCCGGCACCGCCATTGACGACGATCTTCGCCGGCGTCAACCCTGCCTTCTGGAAATCCGGCAGAAGGCCGGTCGGGGTACGCATCAAATCGCTTTGCCCCGCGGTCATGACCGGCACGCCGGCATCGACCAGCGCCTTGAGGGCGTCGAAGTAGTCGCCGGCATGGTCGGCGTGGTCGTGCGTCAGCAGCACGAACACCGCCTCGGGGTTCTTGCCACGCACGTACTGCGCGAAGGCCTCCTTGCTGGTGTATTCGGCCGCCTTCGGCACGTTGAACCGCGTCCAGCCGGCGTTGCTCCAGAACCATGCGTCGGCGTAGGCGATCTGCTTGTAATCCGGCGTCGCGAGCTCGCATACGCCGCCGCCCAGCCAGCGCACCGACATCCGGCCGCCGCTGAGGCGCGCGCTGCCGCCGGTGCCGGCCCCGAGCGGGCTGCCGCCGCCCATGGCGCATCCGCCGAGCGCGAGCGCGCCGCCGAGCCCGAGCATGCCGCGCAGCAACGCGCGGCGCTGAATCAGGAATTCCGCATTGTTCATTTCTCTCCTCCTCCGTTAGCGGGAAACGCGACTATACGTCGCTCGACGAGACCTGCAATGTCCTGCTGCGAATAGCCGAGCTCGCGCAGCAGCTCCAGGCCATGCTCGCCGATCATGGGCGGGTCCGAGCGCTTCGCGAGCCGCTTGCCGTCCAATTCGATCGGCAGCGCGGGAATATGCGAGCGCTTCCCCATGTACCGGGTCTCGAGCAGTCCGCCGGAGGCCTTGAGGTGCGGATCGTCGAGCAGGTCCCAGGGCTTGGCGATCGGCGCGAAGGGCATGCCGATCGCTTCCAGCTTCGCCGCCAGCTCGTCCGCGGAGTGGCGCTTCGTGATCTCGTTGATGCGCGGAATCAGCCAGGAGCGCTCTTTCACGCGCATGGCGTTCGTCCTGAGTCTTTGGTCTTTTTCCAAGTCTCTTATTTCAAACTCGCGGCAAAAGACTTCCCATTGGGTGTCGGTTACCACGCCGACGAAAAGCCGCCCGCCGCCCGCGGTATCGAAGATGTCGTACACGCCCCAGGCGGGGCGCTTGACCGACATCGGCGGCGGCGCTTCGCCGGTGAGCTCGTACTGCGCCATGTGCTGCGCGACCAGGTAGGCGGTGCTCTCGAACAGGGCGCTGGTGACGCGCTTGCCGCGCCCGGTCTTCTCGCGCTCGCGCAGCGCCGCGAGGATCGCGACCGCCGCGAAAGTGCCGCCCATGATGTCGACGACCGAAGACCCGGCGCGCAGCGGCCGGTCGGGCAGGCCGGTCATGTAGGCGAGCCCGCCCATCATCTGCGTCACCTCGTCGAGAGCGGGGCGGTGCTCGTACGGCCCCTTGAGGAATCCCTTGAGGGAGCAATAGACCAGCCGCGAATTGAGTTTCTGCATTTCCTGAAAGGAAAAGCCGAGCTTGTCGAGCGCCCCGGGGCGGAAGTTCTCGGTCAGGACGTCCGCGCTCGCCAGCAGCTTGCGCGCGATCTCTTTGCCTTCCGGCGCGGAGAGGTCGACCGCGAGGCTCTTCTTGTTGCGGTTGAAAACCGGGAAGAATCCGGCGCCGGCGGCTTCGAGGCGGCGGGTGTTGTCGCCGGCGAGCGGCTCGACCTTGATGACTTCGGCGCCGAGATCGGCGAGCACCAGGCCGCAGGAGGGGCCCATCACCATGTGCGCGAACTCGACGACGCGCACCCCCTCAAGCGGCAGCACGGAATCCTTTGGGCAGACCTGCGTCCGGCGTGTGGCCGTAGATCGGCTCGTCGGGCAAACCCTGGATCAGGGTTTTTCTTGCAACAAACAATTTCTCCAGATCGATGCCGGTCTTCACGCCCATGCTCTCGAACATGAACACCAGGTCCTCGGTGATCACGTTGCCGCTCGCGCCCGGCGCGAACGGGCAGCCGCCCAGGCCGCCCATCGAGCTGTCGAAGTGGCGCACGCCTTCCTCGTAGGCGGCGAGCGCGTTGGCGAGGCCGAGGCCGCGGGTGTTGTGCAGGTGCGCCGCCTCGAGCTTTTCGCCGATCCGGTCCCTGACTTTCCTGAAGATCCTTCGGATCTGCGCGGGATTCGCATAACCCACGGTGTCGGCGAGCGCCACGCAGTCGCAGAATTCGGCGAGCGCGGCAGCGATGCGCACCACATCGTCCTCGGGCACTTCACCCTGCAGCGTGCAACCGAACGCGGTCGATACCGCGCCCTCGATCTCGACGCCCGGGTGGGGAAGCTGCGCGCACTTGCGCACCTCCTCGATCATCTGCTCCGGCGTCATGCGTACGTTCGATTCACTGTGCTTGCGGCTCGCGGAAACGGGGAAGGTGACCTTGTGCGCGCCCGCCTCGAGCGCGCGCTGGAAGCCCTTGAGGTTCGGCGCCAGGGCTACGACTTTGACGCCCTGGATCGTCCTGGCGAAAGCAACGATTTCGCCCGTATCCGCCATCGCCGGGATCAGTTTCGCCGGCACGAAGGAACCAACTTCGATTTCCTTCAACCCCGCGGCCGCAAGTGCGGCAATCCACACCTTCTTTGCCTCGGTGGGCATGAGGTGATGCGCGTTCTGCAGGCCGTCGCGCGGCCCGACCTCGCAAATATGCACGCCACTCATGGCTAGGCGGCCGTCACCGGCAGCTTCAGCTCGATGATCTTCCTCGACCACTCCGCCGGGCCGGTGGTGTGTACCGAGGTGCCGTTCGCATCGACCGCGACCGTCACCGGCATGTCCTGCACTTCGAATTCGTAGATGGCTTCCATGCCGAGGTCCTCGAAGGCGAGCACGCGCGACTTGCGGATCGCCTTCGCGACGAGATAGGCGGCGCCGCCGACCGCCATCAGGTACGCCGCCTTGTGCTTGCGGATCGATTCGATCGCGGCGGGCCCGCGCTCGGCCTTGCCGACCATGGCGATCAGGCCGGTCCTGTCGAGCATGGTCTCGGTGAACTTGTCCATGCGCGTCGCCGTCGTCGGGCCGGCCGGACCGACGACCTCGTCGCGCACCGGATCCACCGGGCCCACGTAGTAGATGACTCGATTGGTGAAATCGACGGGCAGTTTCTCGCCTTTCGCCAGCATGTCCTGAATTCTCTTGTGCGCGGCGTCGCGGCCGGTGAGGAGCTTGCCCGAGAGGAGCAGACGCTCGCCCGGCTGCCACGAAGCGACTTCCTTGCGGGTCAAAGCATCCAGAGAAACTTTTCTTGAACTCGAATCCGGCTGCCAGGTGACGGCGGGCCAGTCGGAGAGCTTCGGCTCCTCGAACTCCGCGGGCCCCGAACCGTCGAGCACGAAGTGCGCGTGGCGCGTCGCCGCGCAGTTGGGAATCATCGCCACCGGACGGTTGGCGGCGTGCGCGGGGTAAGTGCGGATTTTCACGTCGAGCACCGTGGACAGCCCGCCGAGGCCCTGCGCGCCGATGCCGAGGGCGTTGACCTTGTCGTAGAGCTCGACGCGCAGCTTCTCGACGTTGCTCTTCGCGCCGCGCGCCTTCAGCTCCGCCATGTCGATCGGTTCCATCAACGATTCCTTGGCGAGCAGCATCGCCTTTTCGGCCGTGCCGCCGACGCCGATGCCGAGCATTCCCGGCGGGCACCAGCCGGCGCCCATGGTCGGCACGGTCCTCAGCACCCATTCGGCGATCGAGTCCGAGGGGTTGAGCATGGCGAACTTCGACTTCGCCTCCGAGCCGCCGCCCTTCGCCGCCACGTCGACCTCGACCTTGTCGCCCGCAACGAGCTGGACGTTGACCACGGCTGGCGTGTTGTCCTTCGTGTTCCTGCGGCCGAAGTCGGACTCGTCGAGCACCGACGCGCGCAGCTTGTTGTCGGGATCGAGATAGGCGCGGCGTACGCCTTCATTGATCACCTCTTCCAGCGCCGCGGAAAAATCGAAGCGCACCTGCATGCCGATCTTGAGAAAGACGTTGACGATGCCGGTGTCCTGGCAGATCGGCCGGTGGCCCTCGGCGCACATGCGCGAGTTGCTGAGGATCTGGGCGATCGCATCCTTCGCCGCCGGCGACTGCTCGCGCTCGTAGGCGCGGCCGAGCGCGCGGATGTAGTCGGCGGGGTGGTAGTAGGAGATGAACTGCAGCGCGTCGGCGACGCTCTGGACGAGGTCCGCCTCCTTGATGGTGACCATGCGGAACTGTAGCATCCCACGGAAGCCACGGAGGAGGGTGCATGGCGTCGTCGACGATTGAGTCAGTCCTGCAGGAAAAGCGGGTCTTCAAGCCGAGTCCCGCGTTCGTCAAGCAGGCGAATATTTCCGGCATGGACGCGTACCGCAAGATGGTCGCCGAGTTCGAGCGCGACTTCGCGGGCACCTGGGGCAGGCTGGCGCGCGAGACGCTGGCGTGGTCGAAGCCCTTCACCCAGGTGCTGGATGAAACGAAGGCGCCGTTCTTCCGCTGGTTCCACGACGGCGAGCTGAACGCCTCCTACAACTGCCTCGACCGTCACCTCAAGACCCAGCCGAACAAGGTCGCGATCATCTTCGAGGCCGACGACGGCAAGGTGACCAGGATCACCTACCAGGAGCTCTACAAGAAAGTCTGTCAGATGGCGAACGCCCTGAAGGCCCATGGGGTGAAGCTGGGCGACCGCGTGCTGATCTACATGCCGATGTCCATCCAGGTGGTGGTCGCGATGCAGGCCTGCGCGCGCATCGGCGCGACGCACTCGGTGGTGTTCGGCGGCTTCTCGGCCAAGTCGCTGCAGGAGCGCATCATCGACGCCGGGGCGACCGAGGTCATCACCGCCGACGGCCAGTTCCGCGGCGGCAAGGAGATTCCGCTCAAGCCGGTGGTCGACGAAGCGTTCGCCATGGGCGGCTGCGAAAAGGTGCGCAACGTCATCGTCTACAAGCGCTCCGGCAGCAAGGTGCCGATGCAGGCGCCGCGCGACAAGTGGTGGGACGACGTCGTCAAGGGCCAGCCCGACACCTGCGAGCCGACCAACGTCAACGCCGAGCATCCGCTTTTCATCCTCTACACCTCGGGCTCGACCGGCAAGCCGAAAGGCATCCAGCATTCCACCGGCGGCTTCCTGCTGTGGTGCGCGCTGACGATGAAATGGGTGTTCGATAACAAACCTGAGGATGTCTTCTGGTGCACGGCCGACGTCGGCTGGGTGACCGGCCACAGTTACATCACGTATGGCCCGCTCGCCGTGGGCGCGACCGAGGTGATGTTCGAGGGCGTGCCGACCTATCCGGACGCCGGGCGCTTCTGGAAGATCATCCAGGACCACAAGGTCAACGTCTTCTATACCGCGCCGACCGCGATCCGCTCGCTGATCAAGGCCGGCGGCGATCTGCCGAAGAAGTACGACCTGTCTTCGCTGCGCATCCTCGGCACGGTGGGCGAGCCGATCAATCCCGAGGCCTGGATGTGGTACCACGAGACGGTCGGCGGCGGCCGCTGCCCGATCGTCGACACCTGGTGGCAGACCGAGACCGGCGGCCATCTCATCTCGCCGCTTCCCGGCGCCACCCCGACCAAGCCCGGCTCGGCGACGCTGCCGCTGCCCGGCATCTTCGCCGACATCGTCGATGAGACCGGGCATTCAGTGGGCAGGGGCAAGGGCGGAATCCTGGTGATCAAGCGCCCCTGGCCGTCCATGCTGCGCACCATCTGGGGTGACCCGGAGCGGTACAAGAAGACCTACTGGCCTGACGACTTCAAGGGCAAGCTCTATCTCGCCGGCGACGGCGCGAGCATGGACGAGGAGGGGTACTTCCGCATCGTCGGCCGCATCGACGACGTGCTGAACGTTTCCGGGCACCGGCTGGGCACGATGGAGATCGAGTCGGCGCTGGTGGCGAACAGCAAGCTGGTCGCGGAAGCGGCGGTGGTCGGGCGCCCCGACGAGCTCACCGGCGAGGCGGTGTGCGCGTTCGTGGTGCTGAAAGGAGCGCGGCCGACCGGCGAGGAGGCGAAGCGGATCGCCAGGGAGCTGCGCGACTGGGTCGGCAAGGAGATCGGCGCGCTCGCCAAGCCGAAGGACATCCGCTTCGGCGACAACCTGCCGAAGACGCGCTCGGGGAAGATCATGCGCCGTCTGCTGCGCGCGATCGCCAGGGGCGAGGAGATCACGCAGGACGTGTCGACGCTCGAGAATCCGGCGATCCTCGAGCAGCTGAAGCAGGCGCAGTGAGCGAGTTCGAAGGCAACGGCCAGCGCCTGATCGCGCTGTGCCTGCTCGGCTGCGTGCTGTTCAACTACCCGGTGCTCGCGCTGTTCAACGTGCCGGGCACGGTGCTCGGCATCCCGGTTCTCTACGCCTATCTCTTCGGCGCCTGGGCGGCACTGGTCGCGCTGATGGCCTGGATCGTCGAGAGGCGCCGCTAGCGCGAACGCCGATGCTCCAGGGCTGGATCATCGTCTGCACCTCGTTCGCCTACCTGGGGCTGCTGTTCGCGATCGCCTACTACGCCGACAAGCGCGCCGACGCCGGCCGCTCGGTCATCGCCAGCCCGTACATCTACAGTCTGTCGCTGGCGGTGTACGCGACGGCCTGGACCTTCTACGGCAGCGTCGGCCGGGCGGCGAGCGACGGCATCGGCTTCCTGCCGATCTACATCGGCCCGACGCTGATGATCGCGCTGTGGTGGGTGGTGATGCGCAAGATCCTGCGCATCAGCAAGCAGAACCGCATCACCTCGCTCGCCGACTTCATCGCCTCGCGCTACGGCAAGAGCGCGCTGCTCGGCGGCGCGGTGACCGTGATCGCCGTGATCGGCATCGTGCCGTATATCTCGCTGCAGCTGAAAGCCGTGTCCAACGGCTTTCTCATCGTCATGCAGTACCCCGAGATCGTCATGCCGGCGAAGCTGGGCGCAGTGCCGGTGGCGCAGGACACGGCGCTCTGGGTGGCGCTGATCCTGGCGCTCTTCACCATCGCCTTCGGCACGCGCCATCTCGATGCCGCCGAGCATCACGAAGGCATGGTGGCGGCGATTGCGTTCGAGTCGCTGGTAAAGCTGCTGGCGTTTCTCGCCGTCGGCATCTACGTCACCTTCGTCGTCTACGACGGCCTCGGCGACGTGTTCGCGCGCGCGGCGGCAAACCGCGAGCTGGCGCCGCTGCTCACGCCGCTCGAGGGGCTGGCGGGCAACTACGCCAGCTGGGCCTGGCTGACGATCCTGTCGATGGCGGCGATCATGTTCCTGCCGCGCCAGTTCCAGGTCGCGGTGATCGAGAACAAGGACGAGCGCCATCTCAACAAGGCAATCTGGCTGTTCCCGGTGTACATGCTGGCGATCAACCTGTTCGTGCTGCCGATCGCCTTCGGCGGCCGGCTGCACTTTCCCGGCGGCAGCGTCGACGCCGACACCTTCGTGCTCACCATCCCGATGGCGGAGAAGCAGGAGCTGCTCGCGCTGCTGGTGTTCATCGGCGGCCTTTCCGCGGCCACCGGCATGGTGATCGTCGAGACCATTGCCCTCTCCACCATGGTGTGCAACGACCTGGTGATGCCGGTGCTGCTGCGCCTGCGCAGCCTGCGCCTGAACGAGCGGCCCGATCTCACCGGTCTGCTGCTCGGCATCCGGCGCGGCGCGATCGTTTTCGTCTTGCTGCTCGGCTACCTCTACTTCCGCGTCGCCGGCGAAGCCTACGCGCTGGTGTCGATCGGGCTGATTTCGTTCGCGGCGGTGGCGCAGTTCGCGCCGGCGGCGCTCGGCGGCATCTTCTGGAAGGGCGGCACCCGCCGCGGCGCGCTGGCCGGCCTGTGCGCCGGGTTCGCGGTATGGGTCTACACGCTGCTGCTGCCGGCGCTCGAGCGCTCCGGCTGGCTGCCAATCGGCCTGCTCGAGCAGGGCCCGTGGGGAATCGAGCTGCTCAGGCCGCTCGAACTGTTCGGGCTGAAGGGCCTCGACCAGATCACCCACGCGATGGTCTGGAGCATGATCGCCAACGTCGGCGCCTACGTCGGCGTCTCGCTCGCCGGCTCGCCCAGCGCCGAGGAGACGCGCCAGGCGAGCCTGTTCGTCGACGTCCTGCGCACCCAGCCAGCCGGGGGCGGCGCGCGCTTCTGGCGCGGCACCGCCTCGGTGCCGGAGCTGCAGAGCCTGCTCGCGCGTTTTCTAGGCTCAGAGTCGGCCGAGGAAGCCTTCCACGCCTACGCGCGCGCGAAGGGTCTGCGCTGGCCTGGCGAGGCGCTGGTGGCGGACGCGGAATTCGTGCATTACGTCGAGACGCAGCTCGCCGGTGCCATCGGCGCCGCTTCGGCGCGCATCATGGTCGCTTCGGTGGTGAAGGAAGAGGCGCTGACGCTGGGCGAGGTGCGCGCCATGCTCGACGAAGCGTCGCAGGTAATTGCCTACAGCCACAAGCTGGAACAGAAATCCCAGGAGCTGGAACGCGCGACCAACGAGCTGCGCGCCGCCAACGCGCGTCTTACCGAGCTCGACCGGCTGAAGGACGAATTCGTCTCGACGGTGTCGCACGAGCTGCGCACGCCGCTCACCTCGATCATCGGCTCGCTGCAGCTCATCAATTCCGGTGTCTTCGGCGACCTGGAAAAAGACGTCGCGGAGCTGACCGGGGTCGCCGAGCGCAACGCCCAGCGCCTGCTCGACCTGATCAACGACATCCTCGACATCGAGAAGATCGAGTCCGGCCGCTTCTCGCTGCTGCCCGAGGAGATCGCGCTCGACGAGCTGGTGCGCGAGGC
>Ga0210090_1000053_pt1 | contig 11650 bp, 12 predicted proteins | sample Sandmound_ThreeS_7_FD_185572 | JGI IMG/M metagenome (GOLD analysis project Ga0210090, IMG submission 185572) | Wetland microbial communities from San Francisco Bay, California, USA, that impact long-term carbon sequestration -... | ecosystem: Environmental > Aquatic > Marine > Wetlands ...
GGGCCCCTGCCAGCCTCGTCCACGCCGCAGACCATCGGGGAAGATGCGGCCTTAGCCACGCCGCTCCAGGACCTTGAATACCGCGTCGGCGGCGCGCTCGGCGGAGTTGCAGCGCAGGAGCCGGTGGAATTCGGCGAAGCGCTCGCGCTGGCGCCGCTGCGCGTCGGCGTCGCGCAGCAGGTCAATGAGCGCCGCGCAGAGCGCGGCCGGCGTGGCTTGGTCCTGCAGGAGCTCGGGCACCAGCCTCTCGCCGGCGAGGATGTTCGGCATGCCGACGTACGGCAGGTACGCCATCGCGCGCATGATGCCCCAGGACAGCGGCGACTGCCGGTAGGCGATCACCATCGGCGTCTTGAACAGCGCCGCCTCGAGCGTCGCGGTGCCGCTCGCGACCAGCGCCAGATCGGCGGCGGCGAGCGCCTCGTGAGAATGGCCGAACAGCAGCGTCAGCGGCAGGTCGGTTCGCTGGTTCTCGTACAGCGCGCGCTCGAACATGTCCCGGGTTTCGCGCGTGACCGTCGGCACGACGAAATGCACGTCGTGCACCTCCTGCCAGAAACGGTGCGCGGCGAGCACGAAGGTGTTCGCCATGTACTGCAGCTCCGAGCGCCGGCTTCCCGGCAGCATCGCCACGACCAGCTTGCCCGCGGGCAGACGCAGCTGGGCGCGCGCTTCCTCGCGCGGCGGGGTCTCCGGAATGATGTCGGCGAGCGGATGGCCGACGTAGGTCACGGGCACGCCGGCCTTCTGATACAGCGGCGCCTCGAACGGAAACATCACCAGGACATGGTTCACCGAGCGGGCGATCCGCCGCACCCGCCAGCCGCGCCATGCCCAGATCGAGGGACTGACGTAATGGATGGTGGGGATGCCGGCGTCCTTCAGCGCACGCTCGAGGCCGAGGTTGAACTCCGACGCGTCGACGCCGATGAAGAGGTCCGGCCGCTCGGCGAGCAGCCTCTTCGTCAGGCCGCCGCGGATGCTCAGGATCTCCCGGAAATGCAGCAGCGCCTCGGAGTAGCCGCGCACCGACAGCTTCTCCATCGGGTAATGCGAGACCAGGCCCTGGTTCATCATGCGCGGGCCGCCGATGCCGGCGAACTGCATCGGCCGGCCGCGCGCCTTCAGCGCCGCGATCAGGTGCGCGCCAAGCTGGTCGCCGGATGCCTCGCCGGCCACCATGCCGACGCGCAGGGGTGAGGCCATTTAGCGGATGAAGCCGCGCTTCGAGCGGGTGATGAAATCCAGCAGCTCGCGCACCGGCACGCATCCCGCCGCCTGCGCTTCAAGTTCCCGTTTCGCCTCCTCCAGGCCGAGGCCGCTGCGGTAGAGCGTGCGGTAGGCCTTCTTCAGGCCCGCGATCGCTTCGGGCGAGAAGCCCCTGCGCTTCAGGCCCTCGGCGTTGATGCCGATCGGCCGGGCCATGGGCCCCGCGGCCATGACGAACGGCGGCACGTCCTGCGACAGGCTCGAGCCCATGCCGGTGAACGCATGCGCGCCGACGTGCACGAACTGGTGCACCAGCGTCATGCCGCCGAGGATCACCCAGTCGCCGACCGTCACGTGGCCGGCGAGCTGGGTGCCGTTGGCGAAGATGGTCTGGCTGCCGACCTGGCAATCGTGCGCGATGTGGCTGTAGGCCATGATCCAGTTCTCGTTGCCCAGGCGCGTCACGCCCACGTCCTGCGCGGTGCCGCGGCTGATCGTGACGTACTCGCGGATGGTGTTGCCGTCGCCGATCTCCACCGAGGTCGGCTCGCCGGCGTACTTCTTGTCCTGCGGCGGCGCGCCGACCGACGCGAAATGGAAGATCTTGTTGCCGCGGCCGATGCGCATCGGGCCTTCCAGCACCACGTGCGAGCCGACCCAGCAGTCCTCGCCGAGCTCGACCCGTGGGCCGATCACCGAGTAAGGACCGACGCTGACGCCGTGGGCGATCCTCGCACCCGGGTCGACGATGGCTGTCGGGTGAATCATTTCCCGGCGGGCTGGATCGTGCACAAGATCGACGCCTCCGCGACGACCTCGCCCGCCACGCGGGCCACGCAGTTGAACTTGCCGATGCCGCGCATGGCGCGGTCGAACATCACCTCCAGCTCGAGCTGATCCCCCGGCAATACCGGCTTCTTGAAGCGCGCGTTGTCGATGCCGAGGTAGTAGTAGACCTGGTTCTCCGGCGCGTCGGCGTCGGTGGCGAGCATCATCACCACTGCAGCCTGCGCGAAGGCCTCGAGGATCAGCACGCCGGGCATGATCGGCCGGCCGGGAAAATGCCCCTGGAACTGCGGCTCGTTATTGGAGACGTTCTTGATCGCGACGATGCGCTTCTTCGGCTCGAGCTCGCGCACCTTGTCGATCATCAGGAACGGGTAGCGATGCGGCAGGAGCTTCAGGATCCGCTGCAGGTCCACTTCAGCCATTCTTGTCCGCCTTTCCTTCGAGGGCTCGCACGCGCTCGGCCAGCTCGCCCAGCCGCCTGACGAGGACGGCGGTGCGCGCCCACGCTGCCTTCTCCTCGATCGGGAAGAGCGCCGTGTACGTGCCCGCCTTGAGAATCGAGCTCGGCACCGCGGTGCCGCCGGAAATTTCCACCCCGTCGACGATCCTGAGATGGCCGCCGATCATCGCCGCGCCGCCGATCGTGCAGTGCCTGCCGATGTCGGTGCTGCCGGCGATGCCGGTGCAGGCGGCGATCGCCGTATGCGCGCCGATGCGCACGTTGTGGCCGATCTGGATGAGGTTGTCGAGCTTCACGCCCTCCTCGATGACGGTGTCCTGCAGCGCGCCGCGGTCGATGGTGCAGTTGGCGCCGATCTCGACGTCGTCGCCGATGCGCACGCCGCCGATCTGCGGAATCTTCAGCCAGCGGCCGGCGTCGTTGGCGAGGCCGAATCCGTCCGCGCCGATGACCACGCCGGAATGCACCACCACCCGGGCGCCGAGCGTGCAGCCGGCATAGATCACCACGCGCGGATAAAGGCAGCTGTCGTCGCCGATGCGCACCCCCTCGCCCACCACGCAGCCCGGGCCGATCGAGACCCGGGCGCCGAGCTGCGCGCCGGGCGCGATCACCGCCGACGGGTGCACCCCGGGAGCCTGACGGGTCGCGGGGTTGAACAGCTGCGAAACGCGGGCGAAGTACACGTAGGGCTTGTCGCAGACGATGCGCGGCAGCGCGGTCAGGCTCTCGCTCTCCGCGGCAACGATCACCGCGGCGGCGCGCGTCGCGGCGAGCTTCGCTTTCAGCTTCGGGTCGGCGAAGAAGGTGATCTGCTGCGGCGTCGCGTGCTCGAGCGAGCCCACCTGGGCGACAAGCGTGTCGGCGTTTCCGGCGACGCGACCGCCGAGACGCGAGGCGATCTGCCCGAGCGTGAGCGGCCCCGGCATCGGCCTATTTCGCCGGCGGCTTGCTTTCGAGCGCCTTGATCACCCGGTCGGTGATGTCGATGCGCGGGCTGCGGTAGACCGCATCCTGGAGGATGAGGTCGAACTTCTCCTGCTCGGCGATCTGGTTGATCACCCGATTCGCCTGCTCGACGACCTGCGCCAGCTCCTCGTTGCGGCGCTGGTTGAGGTCCTCGCGGAATTCGCGCTGCTTGCGCTGGAAGTCGCGGTTCATCTCGCCGAACTCCCGCTCGCGGTTGCGCCGCTGGCCTTCGCTCATGGTCACGGCGTTCTTCTCGATGTCGTCCTGCATGCGCTTGAGCTGGTCGGCCATCTTGGCCAGCTCCTGGTCGCGTTTCTGGAACTCGGCCTCGATCTTGCGCTGGGCGCGCACCGCCGGCGCCGCATCGCGCAGGATGCGCTCGGTATTGACGTAGCCGATCTTCATCGACTGCGGCGCGGCCGCCGGGCCCTGCGCCGCGGCGGCGAGCGCCGTCACCGCCAGGAGCGCGGCCAGACCGATGCGATTGAGGTGGGGGCTATTCAAGCTTCAGAACACGTTGCCGAACGTGAATTGTAGCCTCTGTATGTGGTCCGTGCTCCGGGCGTTGAGCGGCTGGGCGAACGACAGCCTCAGGGGGCCGAACGGCGAAGACCACGCAAAGCTGATGCCGGTCGAGTAGCGCAGCTCGCCGAAATCAATCTGGTTGATGAACACGTTGCCGCCGTCGATGAACCAGGCGAGGCGAAGCGACTTGTCCTGCAGGGCGCCCGGAACCGGGAAGAGGATCTCGCTGCTGCCCGTGAGCTTGCGGTTGCCGCCGACCACCGTGCCGTTCGCGTCCACCGGCCCCAGGGTGAGCGAGCCGTAGCCGCGCACCGAGCCGGGCCCGCCGGCGTAATAGTTCTTGAAGAACGGCAGGGGCTTGTCGCTGTATCCCTCGGCCATGGCGACGTCGACCCCGAAGAAGAACGTGTAGATGCGCGTCAGCGGGTAATAGAACTGCTGCGACGCGCCGAGCCGGTAGTACTGCAGGTCGCCGCTCGCCAGCTCTCCGGTGACGCGCGACAGCGTACCGGCATTGGTCTGGATGAGGCTGTCTCGCGTATCGCGCGACCAGCCGTTGCTCAGCGCGCCGTACGTGTACTGGTGGCCGAAATCCTTGACGAAATCCAGGTACTGCTGCGGGCTGCTGTCGTAGGTGTCGAGCCTCACCCGCTCCATGTTGAAGCCCGCGTCGATGCGCGAGTACTCGGAGATCGGATAGCCGAACTTGATGCCGCCGCCGTAGGTATCGGTGGAGTAGGCGCCGATCGCGAGCTGCGAGGCGTTGGTCTTGCGGCGGTACACGTCGAAGCCCTGGCTCACGCCGTCGACGGTCCAGTACGGGTTGAGGTAGGACAGCGAGTACACCTTGTTGACGCTGCCGCTGTTGATGTTGAAGGAAAGGAAGTTGCCGGTGCCGAAGACGTTCGCTTGCGTCAGCGACGCCGACAGCGAGAGCTTCTCGACGTTGGAGAAGCCCAGGCCGAACAGCAGCGCCCCCGTGGGGCGCTCCTTGACCGAGTAGAGGATGTCGACCTGGTCGGGGCTCGTCTCCACCGGCTGGGTCTCGACGTTCACCTCGCTGAAATAGCCGGTGCGGTCGATGCGCCGGCGCGAGAGCTGGATGCGCGAGGCGTCGTAATACGCGCCTTCGATCTGCCGCATCTCGCGCCGCACCACCTCGTCCCGGGTCTTGACGTTGCCGGCGACGTCGATGCGGCGCACGTAGACCCGGCGGCCCGGATCGATGACGATGTTGAACGCCACCGTGCGCTTTTCCTTGTTGATGTCGGGGATGGCATTGGCGTTGGCGAAGGCGTAGCCGTCGTTGCCCAGGCGATCGGTGATCGCCTTGGTGCTCGCGGCGAGCTTCTCGCGGGAGAACACGTCGCCGCTCTTCAGCTGCACCAGCGCCTCCAGCTCCTGGCGCGGCACCAGCATCTGCCCCGAGAGGCGCACGCCGGTGACGGTGTATTTCTCGCCCTCGGTGATGTTGACCGTGACGTAGATGCCGAGCCGGTCGGGGGTGATCGAGACCTGGGTCGATTCGATGCTGAAATCGAGGTAGCCGCGATTCTGGTAGAACGAGCGCAGCGTCTCCAGGTCGGCGGCGAGGCGCTCCCGGGCGTAGCGGTCGAGCTTGGTATACCAGGTGAGCCAGCCGGGCGTGCGCAGCACGAACTGGTCGAGCAGCTCGTCCTCGCTGAAGGCGCTCGCGCCGACGATGTTGATGCCGCGAATCTTGGCCACGTCGCCTTCGGTCACCGTGATGTTGATCGCGACGCGGTTGCGCTCGAGCGGCGTCACGGTGACCTGCACCGTGGTGGCGTAGAGGCCCTTCGACAGGTACTGGCGCTTGATCTCCTGCTCGGTGGAGTCGAGCAACGCCCGGTCGAAGATGCGGCCCTCGGCGAGCCCCAGCTCGCGCAGCGCCTTCTTGATGTTGTCGGGCTCGAATTCCTTCATGCCCGCGAAGTCGATCTGCGCGATGGCGGGACGCTCCTGCACGAACACCACCAGCACGTCCCGGTCGACCTCGAGGCGCACGTCCTGGAAGAAGCCGGTGGCGTACAGGGCGCGCACGGCCTGGCGTGCCTTCTCCTGGTTCATCGTCTCGCCGACCTTGATCGGCAGGTAGCTGAACACCGTGCCGGCCTCGGTGCGCTGCAGGCCCTCGACGCGGATGTCCTTCACCACGAAGGGCTGGAAGGACTGGGCAGCGGCGCCGGCGGCGGCCACGAGCAGAATCGCGGCGCATACCGCGGCGAGCCCTCTGCGCATTACGTCAGCCCGTGAGAAGGCGATTGAGGTCGTTGTAGAACGCGAACGCCATCATCACCAGCAGCAGCGCGAGGCCGACCCGCTGGCCGAGCTCCATCGCCCGCTCGGAGACCGGCCCGCGCTTGACGATCTCGATCGCGTAGTACAGCAGGTGGCCGCCGTCGAGCAGCGGGATCGGCAGCAGGTTCAGCACGCCCAGGCTGATGCTGATCAGCGCCAGGAAGCTGACGTAGGAGATCCAGCCCAGCTGCGCCGACTGCCCGGCGAAGTCGGCGATCGTCACCGGACCCGAGAGGTGCTTCCACGACACCTCGCCGATCAGCATCCGGCCGAGCATTTTCAGGCTGAAGATCGAGATGTCCCAGGTCTTCGCCACGCCGCGCGCCAGGCTCGCCAGCGGACCGTGCTGCACGCGCACGAACATCTTGGCCACGTAGTCGTCGGACTGGCGGACCTGAGCGCCGATGATCCGCGTCTTCGGGTCCGCGGTCACCTCGATCGTCAGCGTCGCGCCGCCCCGCTCGACCAGCAGCGGGATCGGCGTCCCCGGCCTGGAGCGCACCACGCTCACGAAGTCGTCCCACGTCCTGATCGACTTGCCGTCGGCCGTGAGGATGCGGTCGCCCGGAGCGAGCCCGGAGCGCTCGGCCGAGCCACCGGGCACCACCTTGCCGATCACCGGGACGAGCATCGGCCGATAGAGGCGCAGGCCGATGCGCTCGAGCACGTCGCTTTCCACCTCGTTCGCCGGGAATTCGCGCAGGTCGATGCTCACCGTGGCGATGTGGCCGCGCTCGTTGAGGGTCTCGAGCCGCACCGCCTGCCGCTGCAGCGCCGCCTGCAGAATCTGCCAGCGCAGGTCCGTCCAGGTCGCCACCGGCTCGCCGTCGATCGAGCGCACCGTGTCGCCGGCGGCGATGCCGGCCGCCGCGGCGAGCGTCCCGGCCGGCGGCGCGCCGAGCACCGGCCGCGCTTCCGGCAGCCCGTACATGAACAGCCCCGCGTAAACGACGATGGCGAAGATGAAGTTGAACAGCGGCCCGGCGACGACGATCAGGATGCGCCGCCAGACGCTCTTGCGGTTGAAGGCGCGCTGGGCCTCGTGCGGCGCGACCGGCCCTTCGCGCTCGTCGAGCATCTTCACGTAGCCGCCGAACGGCACCGCCGCGATCACCCACTCTGTGCGGTCTGCTCCGAGCCGCCGGACGGCGAGCGGACGGCCGAAACCAACCGAAAAGCGCAGCACCTTGACGCCGCAAAGGCGCGCGACGACGTAGTGGCCATACTCGTGCACGACGATCAGCACGCCGAGCGCGACCACGAACGCGAGCAGGGTCTGCAGGAAGCTCATGCGGCCCGCGCCAGAACGCGCGCCGCGGCGAAGCGCCGGGCCTGGTCGTCGGCGGCGAGAATGTCCTCGAGCCCGGCCGCGGCGCGACCGGTCAGCGCCGAGAGGGTGTCGGCGATGACGCGCGCGATGGCGGTGAACGGCAGCCGCCGGGCGAGGAACGCCTCGACGGCGATCTCGTTGGCCGCGTTCAGCACCGTTGCGGCGCCGCCGCCCGCGCGCAGCGCCGCGTAGGCGAGCGGCAGGCAGGGAAAACGTGCCTCGTCGGGCTGCTCGAAGGTGAGGCTCTTCAACCTCGCCAGGTCGAGCGATTTCGCGCCCGACTCGATGCGCTCCGGGAAGCCGAGCGCGTGCGCGATCGGCACCCGCATGTCGGGGTTGGAGAGCTGCGCGATCATCGAGCCGTCGACGTACTCGACCAGCGAATGCACGATGCTCTGCGGGTGGATCAGCACCTCGATCCGCTCGGGCGGCATGTCGAACAGCCAGCGCGCCTCGATCACTTCGAGCCCCTTGTTCATCATGGTGGCGGAATCGACCGAGATCTTGCGGCCCATCACCCAGTTGGGATGGGCGCACGCCTGGTCCGGCGTCGCCGCGGCGAGCGCCTCCAGCGGCGCGGTGCGGAACGGGCCGCCGGAGGCGGTCAGGATGATCTTGCGCACCGCCTTCTTGTCGGAGAAGCACTGGAAGACGGCGTTGTGCTCGCTGTCGATCGGCAGCAGCTCGGCGCCGGAGCGCCTCGCCGCCTCGATCACCAGCGGCCCGCTCATCACCAGCGCTTCCTTGTTGGCGAGCAGCACCCGCTTGCCGGCGCGCGCCGCAGCGAGCGTCGACGGCAGCCCCGCCGCGCCGACGATCGCGGCCATTACGACCTTGCAGTCGGGATGGGCAGCAATCTCGTCGAGGGCTTTGGTGCCGAACAGCAATTCGGTAGTCTCTTTTGAAAATTCCTTCCTGAGACTGGAGTTTTCCTGGGTGCCCGAAAGGACCGCGTAGCGGGGCTTGTGGATGCGGCACAGCTTCAGGAGCGCATCCGCCGAGCCGTTGGCAGTCAGGGCGAAGACCTTGTACCGGTCGGGATGGCGGGCCACCACGTCGAGCGTGCTCGCACCCACCGATCCAGTGGCGCCGAGAACGGCGAGGTTCATGCGAGCGCTCTCATGTAGGGCCAGAGCAGCGCGGCCGCAGGCAGCACGGCGGTGGCGCTGTCGATGCGGTCGAGCACCCCGCCGTGGCCGGGTAGCAGGGTGCCGCTGTCCTTCACGTCGGCCTGCCGCTTGGCGGCCGACTCGAACAGGTCACCCACGATGCTGAGGACGGCGAGCAGTGCCGCCGCGAGGAGATACGGCACCCAGAAGAGTCCCTCGAAAAACGTTCCGCAGATGATAGCGTAGACGAGCGCGCCCGCCGCTCCGCCGATGGCGCCCTCCCAGGTCTTGCCCGGGCTGATCCCGGGCGCAAGCTTGCGCCGGCCCCAGGCGCGGCCGACGAAATACGCCGCGGTGTCGGCGATCCACACCAGCAGCAGGAACAGCAGCACCTCGAGGGGCTTCAGCGTCACGAAGGCCAGAGCCGCAGGCAGGATCACCACGAAGCCCGCGATCGCGAGCGAGCGCCCCTGCACGCCGCGCCGCAGCCACCAGGGCACGACGACGATCCAGAAAAGCGCGGCGACGATGAACGTGGGCTGCCGCGGCTCCGTGTGGTACAGCACGACAAAGGCGAACGCCATCGCCGCGGCGTAGAGCCATGCCGCCCAGCCTGCGAGGCGGCAAAGGCGCGCCCACTCGAAGCCGGCGGCCGCCACGATGAACGCGCCCAGAGCGGCGAACCAGGGCCCCGGCAGGAGGAACAGCGCCGCGAGCAGCGCCGCGAGCAAAGCCGCCGCCGTCCCGACGCGCGCCGCCAGCGCGCCTTTCAGGCGACCTCGGCCCGCTTCGCCTGCTCGACCTGGTCGCTGGTGCGCCCGAAGCGGCGCTCGCGGCCGCGGTAGGAGACGATGGCTGCGTCGAGCGCCGCGGCGTCGAAGTCGGGCCACAGCGTGTCGGTGAAATAGAGCTCCGAATACGCGAGCTGCCAGAGCAGGAAGTTGCTGATGCGCTGCTCGCCGCCGGTGCGGATGAAGAGGTCGGGCTCCGGCGCGTAGCTCATCGCCAGGAACGGGGCGAGCTGGTCTTCCCGGATCTCTTTCGCCGCGGGGTTTTCGCGCAGGAACCGGTTGGTCGCCTGCAGGATGTCCCAGCGGCCGCCATAGTTGGCCGCGATGGTGAGGGTCAGGCGCGAGTTGGCGGCGGTGAGGCGCTCCGCCTGATCGATCAGGGCGCGGATCTTCGGCCCGAAGCGTTGCGTGTCGCCGACGACCTTGAGCCGCACGCCGTTCCTGTGCAGCTTCTCGACCTCGCTGGAGAGCGCGGCCTGGAAGAGCTGCATCAGCAGCGCCACCTCCTCCGCCGGCCGGCGCCAGTTCTCGGAGCTGAAGGCGAACAGCGTCAGATATTCGATGCCGCGCTCGACGCAGGCGGCGACGGCGTTGCGCACCGACTCGACGCCGCGGCGGTGGCCGGCGATGCGCGGCAGGCGCTGGCGCTTCGCCCAGCGGCCGTTGCCGTCCATGATGATCGCGACGTGGCGCGGCAGGTCGCCGTGCGCGGGGACCTCCTTGGTGGAGCTGGCATGACTCATACGGCCATGAGCTCCTTTTCCTTCTCCTGCAGCAGGCGGTCGATGTCGCCGATGTGCTTGTCGGTCATCTTCTGCATCTCGTCGAGCGCACGGCGCTCGTCGTTCTCCGACACCTCGTGCTTCTTGAGCGCGTCCTTGAGGTGCTGTATCGCGTCGCGCCGCAGGTTGCGCACCGCGACCCGCGCGTTCTCGGCTTCGTGCTTCACCACCTTGACCAGCTCCTTGCGCCGTTCCTCGGTCAGCGACGGCATGGGCAGGCGGATGGTGTCGCCGCTGGTGGCGGGGTTGAGGCCGAGGTCGGACTCGCGGATACCCTTCTCGATCGTTGGCACGAGCTTCTTCTCGAAAGGCGTGACGCCGATGGTGCGGGCGTCGAGCAGGACAATCTTCGCGACCTGGTTGATCGGCGTCGGCGTGCCGTAGTAGTCGACGACCACATGATCGAGCAGGCCGGTGTGCGCGCGGCCGGTGCGGACCTTGCCGAGGTCGGCCTTGAAGGCCTGCACGCTCTTGTCCATCCTCTGCTCGGTGCTCTTCTTAAGGTCGGCAATCACCAAGGCCATAGCCACCTCATCATACGTGAACCAGCGTACCCTCGTCCTCGCCCACCACCACGCGCCGCAGCGCATCCTTCTTGAAGATGCTGAACACATTGATCGGCAGCTTCTGGTCGCGGCACAGCGTCAGCGCCGTCGCGTCCATCACCTTGAGATTGCGGGCGATCGCCTCGTCGAAGCTGATCTTCGCGTAGCGCTGCGCGCGCGGGTCGCGCCTCGGGTCGGCCGTGTAGACCCCGTCGACCTTGGTCGCCTTGAGCACGATCTCGGCGCCCATCTCGCTGCCGCGCAGCGCCGCCGCCGTGTCGGTGGTGAAGAACGGGTTGCCGGTGCCGGCGGCGAAGATCACCACCTTGCCTTCCTCGAGGTAGCGGATCGCCTTGCCGCGGATGTAGGGCTCGACCACCTGCTCGATGTTGAGCGCCGACTGCACCCGGCTCGCCAGCCCGCTGCGCCGCATCGCGTCCGACAGCGCGAGCGCGTTCATCACCGTGGCGAGCATGCCCATGTAGTCGGCGGTGGCGCGGTCCATTCCGGCGGTGCCGGGCGAGACGCCGCGGAAGATATTGCCGCCGCCGATCACCACGCCGATCTCGACGCCCAGGCGCGAGACCTGCGCGATCTCGGCGACGATCGCCTCGATGGTCTGCTTGTTGACGCCGAAAGGATCCTCCCCCATCAGGGCTTCCCCCGACAGCTTCAGCAGAATCCTTTTGTATTTGGGCGTCACTTAGTGGCTGGGCTGCGCCTTCTCGATCCCTTCGCCGACGACGAGGAACGCGTAGCCGCTCACCTTCGCCTTCCTCGCGTTCAGCATCTTCTCGATCGTCTGCTTGTCGTCCTTGATGA
>Ga0210090_1000054_pt1 | contig 11599 bp, 13 predicted proteins | sample Sandmound_ThreeS_7_FD_185572 | JGI IMG/M metagenome (GOLD analysis project Ga0210090, IMG submission 185572) | Wetland microbial communities from San Francisco Bay, California, USA, that impact long-term carbon sequestration -... | ecosystem: Environmental > Aquatic > Marine > Wetlands ...
CTCGCCCAGCGTTTGCGCCGCGGTCTCGGCGAGCCTGAAGACCACGTTCACGCCGACCGCGAAGTTCGGCGACAGCACGATCGGCATGCGCTTGGAGGCGGCCGCGATCTGCCCCTTGCCCTTCTCGTCGAAGCCGGTGGTGCCGATGACCATCGCCTTGGCGTGCTTCAGGTGCTGCAGCGTGCCTTCGGGACGGGTGAAGTCGATCAGCACGTCGGCGTGCGCGGCGCTCGCCAGATCGGACGTGACCTTCAGGCCGCCGATCTCGCTGCCGACGCCGGTGACGTCGAGCAGCACCGTGAGGCTGAGCTCGCGATCGGTGCCGATGGCCTCGATGAGCGTGCGGCCCATGCGGCCATTCGCCCCCGCGACGGCGACTTTCATCGCCCGGCCGCCGAGGTCGGCAGCGCCGGCGCCGCTTCGCCGTCGATGCGCGTGAGCTTGCCGTCCGCGAAGAACACCGCCAGCTTGCGCTGCTCGCTCCTGCCGTCGGCGGTGGCGCGCGAGTAGATGTAGTCCCAGCGGTCGGCGTGAAAGATGTCGGCGAGGAGCGGCGTGCCCATGATCTGGCGCACCTGGTCCTTGCTCATGCCCTCTTTCAGCTGCGACATCATCTCCTGGGAGATGAAGTTCCCCTGCTGGATCTCGATCTTGTACGGGGCGATGCCGAGCGCACGCGGCACGCCGCAGCCTGCGAGCAGCGGCACGCAGACGAGGGCGAGGGCGGCGTGGGACGCTCGGAGCATGGGCATATAATGATAAGCGATGAGCACAGTGCAAAGCTTGAAAGAGAGCGGGCTCAAGGCGACGCTGCCGCGTCGCAAGATCCTCGAGCTCTTCGAAGCGAGCAAGGTGCGCCATCTCTCGGCCGAGGACGTCTACAAGGCGCTCATCGGCGAAGGCATCGACATCGGCCTCGCGACCGTCTACCGGGTGCTGACGCAGTTCGAGCAGGCTGGGCTGCTCTCGCGGCAGAACTTCGAGCACGGCAAGGCGGTGTTCGAGCTCAACCAGGGCGGCCACCATGACCACCTCGTCTGCCTGCAGTGCGGCCGCGTCGAGGAGTTCTACGATCCGGACATCGAGCGGCGCCAGACCGAGGTCGCTCGCCAGCGCGGCTTCCAGCTCCACGGCCACTCGCTCGCGCTGTACGCGGACTGCGTCAAGAAAGACTGCCCCTACCGGGCCTAGAGTAGCTTGTCCTTCTTCATCGCCTCGAGGATGACGGCGATGTAATGCGGCGCGAAGTTTTCGCCGGTTGTCACGTTGGCGTTGGCTGTCCGGGTCCTCGCCGACCAGATCATCTTCTCGCTTTGCACGGCGAAGATCGAGGTCTCCGCAGTGATGGTCTTCACCGAGTAGTCGCCGCTCGACGCAGCCGCCACGGAGATGTACCGGTCATAGGCGCTGTAGAGGCCGGTCGCGTCGCCGAGGGTCATGAAGTGATCTTCCCGCTCGTTGCGCTGAGTGCGGGTCACGCGCGCGAGCAGCACGAAATCGGCGCCCGAATCCTCGATGCTCTGCTTGAAGCGGGCTTTCTCGGCCTCTGTGTAGCGGGTGAAATAACGCTTGGAGGCCACGGCGTTCAGGCCACGCGCCTTCAGCGCAGCGGCCATCTGGTCCTGAAACGCGATCTGCACCAGCTCTTCGCCCGCCACGGTGATGATCAGCAACTTCTTGAAAGGTGCCTGCGGCAACTGCGGGCTCACCCAGGTCATTTCGAGCGTCGTGACGGGCTTCGTGGCGCAGCCCGCCACCAGCGCGGCGGCGCCGAGCAGCGCGACGGACAGAGCGGAACGAACGGCATTCCTCATGACAGGGTCACTCCTTCGAATCTAGAGGACGCGATCGCTGACCATGGCGTCGAAAATCATGTTGATGTACTGCGTCAATGCCGCGCCGAGGTCGTCGTTCTCTTTCGTGTCGACGATTCCGGTCCATGCCAGCGCGCCGCTCTTCGCGTCGAACAGGCGCGTTTCGGAGAGCGTCCACGTCGGGCCGCTGATCTTCTGTTCAGGAGTAGTCACGGTCTGCCACACCCCGGAGTAGTAGCCGTAGAAACCGCCGTATCCATAGCCTACGCCCACGCTCAGGGTGGCGCTGGGAGCGGTCCCCGACGACCGATCGACCCGGGTCACCCGCGTAATGAGCACGCCTTCGGCGCCCGACCGATCGATGGCCTGGCGCAGCTCCGCTTCCTCGACCTTGCCGCGTGTTCCGACCGCCGCGTAGGCGGGAATCCCCTTCACCCCGCGCTGGCCGAGCAGCGCGACCAGGCGGTCCTCGAAGGTGCGACGGACAATCTCATCCGCCGTCACCGCCACCACCATGACGCTCTTGAAGGACTTGCCGACATAGTCGGGGTTGCTTTGCTGCATCACCAGTCGGCTGCTGGTGCAACTCGCGAGAAGCGCAAGCGCAGCGAACGCGGCGCTCAGAATGGGCAGGAAGCGCTTCATCGGGGTGTCGGACTATACATGACCCACCCGGGGGAACGAAGCCGCTCGGGTGCGACATCGCTGGATGGCGCACCCCGCGATCTATCGTGGAATCCGGCCGCGATATTTCTTATGATTGAATGTCAGGTGGCATCTCGATGACGCGGCGCATTGATCCCCTCACCGTTGCTCTCGGCGTCGTTACGCTTGGGGGTTGTGGCGTTGGGGCCCTTGCAGGTCTCGGAATCTTCTTGTTGGGAATGTATGGCTTCGTCGTCGGGATGCACGGTGGTCCAATAATGTCGAGCCTCATAATGTTGTGTGGAGCAACACTGATGTTCCTAAGCTACTACCTGGGACGCACCTGGTTGAAGTCAGAGCGAGACCGAACTAGCGGTGCGGCATCGGAAGTGAGCAAGAGTAGCGATGCCACCTAACAGCGCATTTACTCCAGGTGGAACGGAGAGCCATGACGCGTAGCAACTATTCGATACCGGATCTCGTCGTCGATCTTCGCAGGATCACGTCGGAAACGACGAACGAGCACGAGATATTGAGTCGCATTCGCCCACTTGCACGACAAGCCGCCTTGTCCAGGGACTTGTGGCTCGAAAAGCGGTTGTACACTGCCGACCCCAAACAGGGCTTTGGGGTGCACATGCTGCATGAAGAGCCCGATCACACCCTCGCCGTGTTTGCGGTGAGCTGGCTACCGAACCGAGGGGCGCCAGCACACGATCACGGCACATGGGCGGTCGTCGTCGGCGTGGATGGACCGGAGAAGAACGTCTTTTTTCAGCGCACGGACGATGGGAGTCGTCCTGGATATGCCGAGCTGAAGAAGATTGGCGAAAAGATCTTCGCTTTCGGTGAGGTTCTTGCGATGCCGACCGGCGGGCTTCACAGCATATGGAATGAAACCGAAGCGACAACGGTTTCGCTTCACATCTACGGCAAGCACCTTAATCACACCGGGCGCTCACAATTCGACCCCGAGAAGAAGACCGAGACTCCATTCGTCGTGACCATAGAGTCTTGAGAGTCGCGATGGCTGCCTCTGACCCACGCGTCTTCTTTGCCTCCGAGCGCACCCTCCTCGCGTGGCTGAGAACCGGTGTCGCGATCATCGCCCTCGGGTTTGTTGTTTCGCGGTTTGGCCTCTTCCTTCACCTTGTTGCCCTGCAATCGCCCGGTCGCGCGCCGCGGACCGAGTCCCTTGCGTCGGGCATCCTCGGTCTATCGTTCGTCTTGGTTGGGGCCGCTGCAATTGCAGTGGCCACAGTTCAACATGGCCGCTTCATCGCGACGCTTCCCGAGCATGATCGGCCGGCTGAGTACTCGCGTCACTGGGCACTCTGGCTGTCGGCGCTTGTGTCAATCGCCAGTATTCTTCTTGCCGGGTATCTGGGACTCACGCTGCAATGAGGTCCGACGCGTTTCGCGGCTGATGACCCACCTATAATCGGGACAAGGGAGACAAGATGGCTAGCCGAACGATCGTTCTTGCGGGTGTGGCAGGCATCGTGATTGCCGGCGCGGGCGCCTATTACTTCTATTTCATGGACGAAGCTCCGCCGCCACGGGTTGCCGCGCCGGCCAAGCCGATGGCCGCGGCGCCAAAGGCGGACATGGCGCCGACGCCGCCCGCAGCAGCAGCGGCGCCCGGTGCGCAGGCGGCGAAGCCGGCGCCAGGCACCCCCCCGTCGCCGGACGAGGTAAAGGCGGCGCAAGCGCGGGTCGGTGAGCTGGAAAAAACTGTCGCCGACTTGCAGAGCCAGGTCGCGATGAAGAACAAGGCAATCGCCGAACTGGAGGCCAGGCTCCCAAAGTCCAAGTAGGAGTGCCGGGCCGGAGGTCTTCGGCCGGCGCTAGCCAGTCTCCAGGCGGCCGGCGGGCCGGACAAGTCGTCTTCTGTCTTCTTTCCTCTACGCCTGCGAAGTAACAGTCCTTGTCCTATCGCCAACGTGAATGGTGGCCCGAGCGTTGAACTAGCGCGCCAGGTCAGCCGGCGTCCAGCAGCTCCGCTGCGTGCTTGCGCGCGGTGCTCTCCGCCCCGCCGAGCATCCTCGCCAGTTCCGCGACGCGCGCCTCGCGGTCGAGCTTCGCCACCCTGATCTTCACGCCCGAGCGCGTCACCGACCATTGCTCGGTGCCGCTCGCCGCGACCTGCGGCAGGTGGGTGACGCAAAGCACTTGACGCTCCTTGCCGAGCTTGCGCAGCGAGCGGCCGATGGTCTCGGCCACCGCGCCGCCGATGCCGGAGTCGATCTCGTCGAACACCAGCGTGCCGACCGGCGAGGCGCTGGCGGCGACGAGCTGGATGGCGAGGCTGATGCGCGAAAGCTCGCCGCCCGAGGCGACCTTGGCGAGCGGGCGCAGCGGCAGACTCGGATGCGAAGCGACCTCGAAGTCGATGAACTCGCGCCCATTCGCGGAGGGCTCGGTTTCGTTCAGCGCGACCGAGAACCGCCCGCCGGCCATCGCGAGCTGCTGCATGGCGGCGCTGACTGCCTTCGAGAGCTTCTGTGCGGCATCCTTCCGCTTCGCCGAGAGTTTCTTCGCTGCCGCGTCGTAGCGGCCGCGCGCGGCGGCCACCTCGCGCTTCAGCGCCTCGGGATCGCCGGACAGGGCGAGCTCGGAGAGGCGCGCCTCCAGTTCTGCAAGACGGGCGGCCAGTGCCTCCGGCCGTACGCGGTGCCGGCGCGCGGCGGCGTGCAGCGCTTCGATGCGCGCTTCGGCCTCGCGTAGTGCGGCCGGATCGAGATCCACGCGCTCGGCGTAGTGACGCAGCTCGCGTACCGCTTCGCCGGCCTGTGCCGCAGCCGATTCCAGCATCTCGGTGACCGCTTTGAGCCGGTTGTCGTGCTCGGATAGCGCGCGCAGTCGGCTCGCGACCGCGTCGAGCTGCGCAAGGCAGGCGCCGTCCGCCTCGGCAAGCGCCTCGAGCGACGACTGCGCGCCGGCGAGCAGGCTCGAGCCGTGCTGCAGCCGCGTGTGCTCGGCGCTCACCCTTTCCCATTCCCCTTCGGCAAGGGAAAGTCTTTTCAAATCGAGAACCGATTCCTGCACCTGGGCGCGCTCCGCCTCGCGCGCGGAGTAGTTCTTCTCCGCCTCGACAGCCAGCGCTTCCAGGCGTTTCCACGCGCGGTACGCCTCCGCGGTCTCGTGCACGAGCGGCTGCGACCCGGCATGGGCGTCGAGGAGCTCGCGCTGCGCGGCCGCGCGCAGCAAAGACTGGTGCTCGTGCTGGCCATGCAGGTCGACCAGGCGTTCGCCCACCTCGCGCAGCTGCGCAAGCGTCGCAGCATGGCCGTTGATGAACGAACGCGAGCGGCCCGAGCGGTCCAGGGTTCTCCGGACGACGACCATTCCCGGATCTCCCTGGAGCTCCGCTTCGGCGAGCCAGGAAGAAAGGGCGTCGTCCTTGAAATCGAATTCGGCGGAAAGCTCGGCGCGCTCGGCGCCGGCGCGCACGAGATCCCCTTCGGCGCGGCCGCCGACCAGCAGCTCGATCGCATCGACCAGCATCGACTTGCCGGCGCCGGTCTCGCCGGTCAGGACGCCGAAGCCGGCGCCGAACTCGAGCGACACGCGCTCGACGAGCACGAAGTCCTTGACCTCGAGCGCGCGCAGCACGGTCAGCTAGGACGGTCCTTGCGCAGCGTCTCGCTCCAGCCGAGCTTCTCGCGCAGCGTGGCGAAGTACTTGTAGCCCGGCGGGTGCACGAAGCGTGCGACGTGCGAGGAGCGCTTGAGGATCAGGTGATCGCCGGGCGCGAGCTCGGCCAGGGCGAAGCCGTCGAAGTAGGTCTGCGCGTCGATTCCCGGAGTGCGCGCCAGCGCGATGTCGACGACGCAGCGATCGCTGACGCTCACCGGCCGCGCCGACAGCGTATGCGGATTGAGCGGCACCAGCGCCAGCGCCGGCACCGCCGGATGCAGGATCGGCCCCTGCGCCGAGAGCGCGTACGCCGTCGAGCCGGTCGGCGTGGCGACGATGATGCCGTCGGCGCGCAGCGCGTAGACGAATTCGCCGTCGAGCGAAAGACTGAACTCGATCAGCCGGCCCTGCGAGCCCTTGCCGACCACCGCCTCGTTGAGCGCGAGGGTGCGCAGCATGCTCTTGCCTTCGCGCACGATCTCGGCGTCGAGCAGCGTGCGCTCCTCGACCAGGTAGCGGCCTTCGAGGATCGCGCCGACGCCGGCGCGCATGTCGTCGTGGCCGATGTCGGTCATGAAGCCGACCCGGCCCTGGTTGATGCCGACCAGCGGCACGCCCAGGGGAACGAGGTCGCGAGCCGCGGCGAGCATGGTGCCGTCGCCGCCGACCACGATCGCGAGATCGGCGCCCTTGCCTTCCTTCAGGACTTCGCAGCCGCGCGCGGCGAGGAATTCGCCAATCTCCCGCAGCGAAGAGTCGACCTCGCGGCTGTTCAGCTTGCCGATGAGGGCAACGCGGCGAAAGGAGGCCATTCGAGCGAGTGTACAATGATTCGCATGCTCGATAGGCGCGCTCAACTGCTGCTCAAGACGCTGATCGAACGGTACATCGAGGAAGGCCAGCCGGTCGGCTCGCGCACGCTGTCGAAGTATTCCGGGCTCGATCTTTCGCCGGCGACGATCCGCAACGTGATGTCGGATCTCGAGGAGCTCGGCTTCATCGCCAGCCCGCACACCTCCGCCGGCCGCGTGCCGACGCCCGCCGGCTACCGCTTCTTCGTCGACACGCTGCTCATCGCCAAGGAGATTCCCTCCGACGCCCGCCTGCAGCTCGAGGACCAGATCCATCCCGACAACCCGCAGCGCCTGGCGCAGGCGGCTTCGCAGCTCCTCTCGCAGCTGACGCAGTTCGCCGGCGTGGTGATGACGCCGCGCCGGCGCGCGGTGACCTTCAAGCACATCGAGTTCCTGCGCCTGTCCGAGAAGCGCGTGCTGCTGATCGTGGTCACGCCCGAAGGCGACGTGCAGAACCGCGTCCTCTTCACCGAGCGCGACTACACGCCTTCGGAGCTGGTCGAAGCGGCCAACTACGTCAACCAGAACTACGCCGGGCAGAGCCTCGAGGACGCGAGCGCGCGGCTGCAGAACGAGCTGCGCGAGATCCGCGAGCACATGGTGCAGCTGATGAGCGTCGCGCTCGAGGCGAGCACACGCGCCCTGCAGGAAGGCAACGAGCCGTACGTCGTCAGCGGCGAGCGCAACCTCTTCGCCATGCAGGACGTGGGCCGCCTGAAGCAGGTGCTGGAGATGTTCGAGCGCAAGACCTCGCTGCTGCAGATCCTCGACCTCTCGCTGCGCGGCCAGGGCGTGCAGATCTTCATCGGCGGCGAATCGGGGGTCAGCGCGCCCGACGACGTGAGCATCGTCACCTCGGCCTACCGCGTCGACGGCGAGGTGGTCGGCACGGTCGGCGTCATCGGCCCGACGCGCATGGCGTACGACCGCGTGGTCCCGATCGTCGACATCACCGCGCGGCTGCTGTCGAGCGCGCTGTCGCAGCACTGAAAGGCGTCCTCCTCGTCAATCTCGGCACGCCCGCGGCCCCGACCGCGGCGGCGGTCCGCTCCTATCTCGCCGAATTCCTGTCCGATCCGAGGGTGGTCGGCCTGCCGCGCTTGCTCTGGCTGCCGCTCCTCCACCTCGTCATCCTGCCGATCCGCTCGCCGAAGTCGGCGCACAAGTACGCGCAGGTCTGGACGGCGGAGGGCTCTCCCCTCGCCGTGCACACGGCGCGACAGGCCAGGCTGCTGAAGGAAAAAACCGGTTGGCAGGTGGAGTACGCGATGCGCTACGGCGAGCCTTCCGTCCTTTCGCGATTTCGTGAAGGCATGATCGTCGTACCGCTTTATCCGCAGTACGCGGTGAGCACGACGGAAACCATCATCGACCTTCTGCCCTCGGGCACGCGCGTCGTGCGCGAGTTCCACGACCACCCCGCCTACATCGACGCGCTGGCCGCCTTGGTGCGCCGCCACCGCAAGAGCCCGACGCTGGTGATGAGCTTCCATGGCTTGCCCAAACGCGGGGGTGAGGACTATGAAAGGCAGTGCCACGCCACGGCGCGGTTGCTGGCGGGAAAACTCGGATTGAAGAAAACCGAGTGGCTTGTGACATTCCAGTCGCGCTTTGGCGCCGCGGAATGGCTGCAGCCCTACACGCAGCCGACGCTGGAAGAGATGGCGCGCCAGGGGGCGAAGGAAGTCGATGTCTTCTGCCCCGGTTTCGTCTCCGATTGCCTGGAGACGCTGGAGGAGATCGGCATCACCGCGCGCGAGGCTTTCCGGGCCGCTGGCGGCCGGGAGCTGACCCTGATTCCGTGCCTGAACGAAGCGCCCGAGTGGATCGCCGCGTTGGAGAAGATCGCCCTCGGCTAGCGGCGGAACAGCCTCTCTTCCAGCCTTTGGCGCAGCCGCTCGCCCGCTTTCGACTTGGCGAGATCGGCCGCCGCGCCGCCGTAGTCGACGTCGTACTTCAACGCATCGAACGGCCCGCTGAGGCGCACCGGCACGGTGAGGCCCGAGAGCTGATCGAGTTCGGCGCCGCCCTGCCCCTTGCCGGTCGCCACCACCGATGCCTTGGTCGTGTAGTCGAGCGACGAATTGCCGATGTCGATGTCGCCTCGGCCACCGATGCGGAACAGCGGCGCCTTCACCTCAAGGTCCTCGTTGTGCGCGACGCCGTTCCTGATGTTGAAGGTGGCGGTGAGCGAGCTGAAGTCGGTGCGTTCGGCGGTCGCGGCCGCCTGGGCCTGCTGCTGGCCGAGCGCCGAGCGCGCCTTGCGCAGGATCGCGGCGATGTCGATGCCCTTGATCGCTCCGTCGCGCAGGTCGACCTTCGCCGTGCCGCCGAGCGAGCGCTTCATCGCGTTGACGCTCTTGCCGGCGGCGTTGACGTCGAGCGAGAGGTTGCCCTTGCCCTCGAGCTTGTCCTGCTGCGCGACGTCGCGCAGCAGCGGCCCGATCGCGATGCCGCTCAGCGCGTCCTTGAGCGCCACGCGGCCGTCGGCGTGCAGGCCGAGCGTCCCCGAAAGCGTGCCTTCGTAGAGATTCGCCGAGTGCGGCGCTTCCAGCCGGCCGCCGGCGGCTTTCACGTCGGTCTTCACGTTGGCGAGCTTGAGGCCGCGCACCTGCAGCGCGCCGATCTGCAGCCGGCCGGTGGCATTCAGGTCCTTGAGCGCGGAAAGATCGACCGGCGTATCCGCCGCCGGCTTGCCGGCCGGCCGGTCCGTCGAGGTCGACGCCGCCGGTTTCCGCTCCTCGGGCAGCCAGGCATCGAGATTGAGCTTGTCGATATCGAGCTCGAAGCCGGTCTTCGCCTTCACCAGCGCGAGGCGGCCCTTGAGGTTTGTTTCCTCCTTGCCGACCACCTTCAGGTTGAGCTTGTCGAGCACCACCGACTCGGCCGGCAGGTCGAGCTTGTAATCGGCGCCGAGGTCGAGCTTGAGGTCGAGATCCGGGCCTTTCACCGCCGCGTGCACCTGCAGCTTGCCGTCGGCGCGCTCGGCGATCCGGCCGGTGCTGATCTTCACGTCGCCGAGGGAGTACTGCTGTCCCGACGCCAGGTCGCGATAGGCGATCGACGACTTGTCGATGTCGATGCCGGCGATGTCGAGCTCGACCGGCGCGCCCGCGGACTTGCTTTCCTCTTTGGCTTCCCTGGCAGGGACCTTCGAGGGCCCCTCTTTCGCTTCCAGGAGGTCGCTGAAATTGAACCGCCCGTCCTTCCGCTTGACGATCTGCGCCTGGAAGCCCGAGATGCGGATACGATCCACCACCACCCGGCCACGCAGCAGGGGCATCAGGGCCACCGAGACATGGGCGTTGTCCAGGGCGAGGAACTGCTGCTCGCTGCCGCGCTCGGAGAAGGTGACGCCGGAGACCTTCGCGCCGATGCCCGGGTAGAGGGCGGCTTCGAGCGGTCCTTTCAGCTTCAGGGTCCGGCCGGTCTTTTCCCGGACCAGGCGCTCGATCTGCGGCTTGTAGCGGTTGGCGTCGAAGCTGAGAAGGAACACCGCCGCCGCCACGATGACCAGCAAGAGCAGGCCGAGGATGCCGATCAGGCTGTACTTGAGCGGTTTATTCATGCGAATTCAGTATGTTGTAATGCTTGAAAAATAGGGACCCACCCCCACTTCGACAAGATGCAGGAAGAAACCGTTCAGCCGCAGCAGAAATCGCTGGAAGAACTGCTGTCCGAGGCCCAGGCGAAGGTGGAAGAGCAGCGCGAGGCGATGCTACGCGCCGTGGCCGACGCGGACAATGCCCGCAAGCGCGCCCAGACCGAGGCGGCCGCGGGCCAGAAGTACGCCATCGAGCGCTTTGCCGAGAGCCTGCTGCCAGTGATGGACAGCCTGCAGGCAGCCCTGCAAAGCAAGGACGTGAGCGGCGTCGAGCTGACCCTCCGGCAGCTCCAAAGCGCGCTCGAGAGAGCGAGCATCCGCGAGATCGACCCGAAGCCGGGCGAGCGCTTCGATCCCCACCGCCACCAGGCGATGGCGGCGATCGAGGCCCCTCCCGGTGAAACGCGTGAGCCCAACACCGTCGTCGAAGTGATGCAGAAGGGCTACCTGCTGCACGATCGGGTGCTGCGCCCCGCGCTCGTCACAGTTGCAAAAGCGAGCTCCGACCCCATATTGAACAAAGACTTGGACTAAGGTACCCCTATGGCAAAGATCATCGGCATCGACCTCGGCACCACCAACTCGTGCGTCGCGATCATGGAGGGCGGCAAGCCCAAGGTGATCGAGAACTCCGAGGGCGCGCGCACCACGCCTTCGGTCGTCGCCTATGCCGAGGACGGCGAAGTCCTGGTCGGCGCGCCGGCCAAGCGCCAGGCGGTCACCAACGCCAAGAACACCATCTTCGCGGTGAAGCGGCTGATCGGCCGGCGCTTCGAGGAGAAGGAAGTGCAGAAGGACATCAACCTGATGCCCTACAGGATTGCCAGGGCGGACAACGGCGACGCCTGGGTCGAGGTGCGCGGCAAGAAGATCGCGCCGCAGCAGGTCTCGGCCGAGGTGCTGCGCAAGATGAAGAAGACCGCCGAGGACTACCTCGGCGAGGAAGTCACCGAGGCCGTGATCACGGTGCCGGCGTACTTCAACGATTCGCAGCGCCAGGCGACCAAGGACGCGGGCCGCATCGCGGGCCTGGAGGTCAAGCG
>Ga0210090_1000055_pt1 | contig 11524 bp, 9 predicted proteins | sample Sandmound_ThreeS_7_FD_185572 | JGI IMG/M metagenome (GOLD analysis project Ga0210090, IMG submission 185572) | Wetland microbial communities from San Francisco Bay, California, USA, that impact long-term carbon sequestration -... | ecosystem: Environmental > Aquatic > Marine > Wetlands ...
CGCCGGCGTGAGCACGGCGCCGTTCCGCGCCGACCACGTCGGCAGCCTGCTGCGGCCGGCGGCGCTGCACGAGCTGCGCGAGCAGGTCAGAAGAAATGAAACTTCTTTCGCAAAGCTGAAAGAGGCCGAGGACCGCGCGATCCGCGAGGTGGTGAAGCTGCAGGAGGATCTCGGCCTGCCGGCGATCACCGACGGCGAGTTCCGCCGCGACTTCTGGCACGTCGACTTCCTTGCCGGCTTCGAAGGCGTGACGCTCAGGCGCGAGGGCGGGGAGCACTTCGACACGCGCTTCAAGGGCGGCGATCCGAAGCCGCCGATGATGGTGGTCAGCAGCAAGCTGCGGCGCACGAAGCCCAGCATGCTTTCCCATTTTGTTTTTCTCAAACAAACAATAAGAACCGGAGTTGCGAAGTTCACCATGCCTTCGCCCGCAATGCTGCACGCGCGCGGCGACCGCGCCTCGATCCGCAAGACCTATCCCGACGAAGCCGAGTTCTGGCACGACCTCGCGCAGTGCTACCGCGAGGAGATCGCCGACCTCTACCAGGCCGGCTGCCGCTACCTGCAGCTCGACGACACGACCATCGCCATGTTCGGCGACCCGAAGGTGCAGGAACAGTTCAGGAAGCTCGGCGACGATCCGAAGAAGGACGTGGCGCTCTACGCCGACGCAGTGAACGCCGCATTGCGCGACGTGCCCGAAGACATGGCGGTGGCGATCCACACCTGCCGCGGCAACTTCAAGAGCACCTGGCTCGCGAGCGGCAGCTACGACTACGTCGCCGAGACCGCGTTCTCGACGCTCGACGTCGACGGCTTCTTCCTCGAGTTCGACGACGAGCGCTCGGGCGGCTTCGAGCCGCTGCGCCACATCCCGAAGGGAAAGAAGGTCGTCCTGGGACTCGTTTCTTCGAAGATTCCCGAGCTGGAATCCAAGGACTCGTTGCAACAAAGAATCCGTGAAGCATCCCGGTACGTCCCGCTCGAGTACCTCTGCCTCTCGCCGCAATGCGGCTTTTCCAGCACCCACCACGGCAACAACCTGACGGTCGAGCAGGAGAAGGCGAAGCTCAGGCTTTGCATCGAGACCGCCCGGGACGTGTGGGGCAGCCTCTAGACGAAGGCGATCCAGCCGCCGGCGAGCGCGCCGAGAAGCGCGAAAAAGAAGAGACGCCGCGCACTCGAGTCGAGCACGATCCGGCGCAGCAGCCCCACCGCGCGCGGTCCGCGCGCCAGCCGCTTCGGATTGCCGCGCGCGATGCGTTCGAGCGCCGCCGAGGGATCGAATTGCCGCGAGAAGGGCAGCGTCGAGTCGGCGGCGATCTCCCGCGCCGCGGGCGCCGGCGCCGCCCGGTCTGCGCTGGCGATCTTGATGGTCCTCGTCCCGTCCGGCGCCGGCGCGGCCGGCGCCTTGCCGCGCAATTCGGCCAGGCAGTTGGCGAGGTCCGCCGAGAGCTCGAACACATCCTGGTAGCGGACCGCCGGATCCTTCTTCAGCGCACGCGCGACGACGAAGTCGAGCATCGGCGGCAGCTCGGGCTTGATGCGCGTCGGCGGCTCGTGCTCGACGTGCACCACGTTGTGCATGATCTGCGGCGCGTCCTCGCCGGCGAACAGGCGCGTGCCGGTGAGCATCTCGTGCAGCACGATGCCGAGCGAGAAGATGTCGGAGCGCTGGTCGACCGGCTGACCGGCGACCTGCTCGGGCGACATGTACTTCGGCGTGCCGAGCACCATGCCGGTGCTGGTCTTGTGGTCGGCGACGCGCATGCGCGCCAGGCCGAAGTCCATGATCTTCGCCTGGCCGCGCCGCTGCAGCATGATGTTGCCGGGCTTGATATCGCGGTGGACGATGCCGCGCTCGTGCGCATAGCCGAGGCCTTCGGCCACCTGCTGCGCGATGTCGAGCGCGTCGCTCGCCGGCAGGCCTTCGCCCTTCGCTTCCTTCAGCCGCTCGCGCAGGTCGGTGCCTTCCACCAGCTCCATCGCCAGATAGGCGACGCCCTCCGCCTCGCCGAAGTCGTAGACCGTGACGATGTTGGGGTGGTTGAGCTTGCCTGCCGCCTTGGCCTCGAGGAAGAAGCGCTTCTCGTACTCCTTGCGGCCCTCCGCGTCCGCCTCGAGGACGATGGTTTTCAGCGCCACGATGCGGTCGAGGTTGGGATCCTCGGCCTTGTAGACGATGCCCATGGCGCCGCGGCCGAGCTCGCCGAGGATCTTGTAGCGGCCGATCTTGGTCGTCTTCTTCGCCATCAGCGGCTCACCTTGCGCACCAGCTCGCGCCAGTAGGGCACTTTGCCGAGCACCGCGTCGACGCTCGCCTCCTGGCCCTCGACCGAGAGGCGGTAGGCGATGCCGCCACCCAGGAGGGCGATGCCGAGCACGATCCCCAGCAGTGCATGGCGCCGGCCCCGCCGGCGCACGGCATTGCCGTCGGGCTTGTAGAGCTCGTGCGCGCGCAGGCTCGGATCGTTGAAGCTTCCGGCCGAGACGAGCGCCGCTTCCCGTCCGGGCGCGGCGTCGGCGAGCGCGTCGCGGAACCCGCGCGAGGCGAACAGGCGCCCCGGCGCGGTGAACTGCGCGATGCTCGCGGCGACGGCGATGCCGTCGCCGGTCAGGCCCTCGTTGTTCTTGCGCCCGACGGTCTGCAGGGTGCCGTGGTTCAGGCCGGCGCACAGCGGCAGGCCGGCGCTCGAAGCCGCGAGCGCGCGCTCGGCGAGGCGCAGCGCGCCGCGCGGATCGCGCAGCACCACGACCGCGGCGCCATCCGACGCATCGAGCACGATGCGCCGCTCGGCCGCGAGCTCGGCTGCGATGACCGCCACCACCGCCTCGAGCTGCGCGCGCAGCCGCGCCTGCTCGCTCGCCGGACGGCGGGCAAAGTCCTGGATGCGCAGGAAAACGACGCTCGCGGCAAACGCGCTCGGCATGCGCCGAATATGCAGGGATTGCACCGGCTTGAACAGGGTATAATTTCGCCCGCTGAGGAGCGTTGCGTCCTCCCCGGGAGGTCAGGCTCAGCGAAAACAACGGCGCTCGCATCGGAAACGGTGCGGGCGCTTCGCTTTTTTGGAGACCGGACATGAATGCAGCCGTGATCGATCAGACCGTCGTCGACTTCCGCGTCGCCGACCTCGCCCTCTCCGCCTGGGGCCGCAAGGAGATCGCCATCGCCGAGTCGGAGATGCCGGCGCTGATGGCGATCCGCCAGGAATACGCCGCCCGCAAACCGCTGAAAGGCGCGCGCATCGCCGGCTCGCTGCACATGACCATCCAGACCGCGGTGCTGATCGAGACGCTGAAGGCGCTCGGCGCCGAGGTGCGCTGGGCGTCCTGCAACATCTTCTCCACCCAGGACCACGCCGCGGCGGCGATCGCCGCCGTCGGGGTGCCGGTGTTCGCCTACAAGGGGGAGTCGCTGGACGAGTACTGGGAGTTCACGCACAAGATCCTCGACTTTGCCGGCCAGGGTCCCAACATGATCCTGGACGACGGCGGCGACGCCACGCTGCTGGTTCATCTGGGGAAGAAAGCGGAGCAGGATGCCTCGGTGCTGGCGAAACCGAGCAGCGAGGAGGAAATTTCGCTCTTCAACAGCATCAAGAAGCGTCTCGCCGCCGCTCCGGGCTGGTATTCGAAGATGGGCAGGGACATCAAGGGCGTCACCGAGGAGACGACCACCGGCGTGCACCGCCTCTACCAGATGGCGAAGGAAAAGCGCCTGCTCTTCCCGGCGATCAACGTCAACGACTCGGTGACCAAGTCGAAGTTCGACAACATCTACGGCTGCCGCGAATCGCTGGTCGACGGCATCAAGCGCGCCACCGACGTCATGGTCGCCGGCAAGGTGGCGGTGGTCGCGGGCTTCGGCGAAGTCGGCAAGGGCTCGGCGCAGGCGCTGCGCGGCCTGCAGGCCCAGGTGTGGGTGACCGAGATCGATCCGATCTGCGCGCTGCAGGCGGCGATGGAGGGCTACCGCGTCGTGACCATGGACTACGCCGCCGACAAGGCCGACATCTTCGTCACCGCGACCGGCAACTACCATGTGATCACGCACGCGCACATGAAGCGGATGAAGAACAACGCCATCGTCTGCAACATCGGCCACTTCGACAACGAGATCGACATCGCCTCGTTGAAGAGCTGCAAGTGGGAGAACATCAAGCCGCAGGTCGACCACGTGATCTTTCCCGACGGCAAGCGCATCATCCTGCTCGCGGAGGGGCGCCTGGTGAACCTCGGCTGCGGCACCGGCCACCCGAGCTACGTGATGAGCTCGTCGTTCGCCAACCAGGTGCTGGCGCAGATCGAGCTCTACGGCAACACCGCGAAGTACCCGGTCGGCGTCTACATCCTGCCCAAGGAGCTCGACGAGAAGGTCGCGCGCCTGCAGCTGAAGACGCTGAACGCCGAGCTCACCACGCTGACCGACGAGCAGGCGAAGTACATCGGGGTGCAGAAGACCGGCCCCTACAAGACCGACCACTACCGGTACTAAGGATCCGGAGAGAGCCCGGATAAATCGTATGAAAATCGCCTGCATGGCGGCAGGCGGCGTGGGGGGTTACTTCGGCGCGCGCCTGCAGCAGGCCGGGCACGACGTCACCTTCTTCGCGCGCGGCCGGCACCTCGAAGCGCTTCGTGCCAAAGGTCTGACCATCGAGAGCGGCGAAGGCAACGCCACGCTCAAGGTGCGCGCGCTTCAGGACCCGAAGGAAGCGGACGTCGCTGACGTCGTCCTGTTCGCGGTCAAGCTCTGGGACACCGACGCCGCGGCCGGGCAGATCCGGCCGATCGTCGGCCCGGACACGGTGGTCATTCCGTTTCAGAACGGCGTCGAATCCATCGAGCGGCTGCGCAAGGTCCTCCCCGAGAAATCCGTGATGGGCGGCTCCGCCTACATCGCCACGCGCATCAAGGCGCCCGGCGTGATCGAGCACACGGGGCAAATGGCGCGCATTCAGTTCGGACCTGTCCTCGATTCCCAGAAACAGATCTCCAGGGACTTCCTCGCCGCCTGCCGGGAAGCAAAGATCAACGCCGAGATTCCCGACGACATCATCAAGGCCAACTGGGAAAAGTTCGTCTTTCTCGTCGGCATCTCGAGCTCCACCGCGGTGGCGCGAGCGCCGCTGGGGGTGGTGCGCGCCGATCCGGATCTGCGCTGGCTGCTCGAGCAGGCGATGCGCGAGACCTGGCGCCTCGGCCGCAAGCGCGGCGTGGCGCTGGCCGAAGACTACGTCGAGGCGCGCATGAAGTTCGCCGACGGCCTGCACGCCGACATGAAGGCCTCGCTGCTGCACGACCTCGAGCACGGCGGACGGCTCGAGGCGCCGTGGCTGTGCGGCGCGGTGGCGCGCATGAGCACCGAAGCCGGGCTCGATGCGCCGGTAAACCGCGCCGTGTATGCGGCGCTGAAGCCGTTCGTGAATGGATCTCCAGTCCAGGCTCCTTGATCCGGCGCGGCAGGTGCGGCTGTACGGGACGACGCCGCCGCGCGCCGGCACGCCACCCGAGCAGATCGCGGCCGCCGCGGCGAAGCTCGCCGCGCGCCTCGCCGGCCTCGCGCTCGACGCGCTGGTCGTGTACGACATCCAGGACGAGACCGGCCGCACGGATCGCCCGCGGCCCTTCCCCTTCATCGCCACGGTCGATCCGCGCGACTACGCGAAGCTTTTCGATCTTCCGACCATCGTCTACAAGGCGCTCGGCAACGTCGACGAGGCGGGCTGGAAGGCATGGCTCGACGCTTCGCGCGGGCTCGAGTTCCTCTCCATCGTCGGCCGGCCGGCGCCGGGCAGGTACGCGCTGCCGCTCTCGCGCGCAATCCGCATCGCGGCGGCGCACGCCGCGGGCTATACCATTGGCGGCGTGGTCATCGCCGAGCGCCACACCGCGGAGAGGAGCGAGTCGGCCCGCCTGCTGGCGAAGGGGATCGAGGGCTGTCGCTATTTCATCTCGCAGGCGGTGTACCACGCGCCGCCGACCGAGCGGCTGCTCGCCGACTACCTGCGCGATTGCCGCGGCGCCGGCGTCGAGCCGCAGCGCGTCGTGCTCACCTTCTCGCCGGTAGGACGCGAGAAGACCCTGACGTTCATGCGCTGGCTGGGCGTCAACATCGCCGCCGAGACCGAGCGCGAGATCCTCGGCGCCGCGCGGCCGCTCGCGCAATCGATCCGCATCTGCTGCGACAACCTGCGCCGCATCCTCGACGGCAAGTACACCGGAGCCATCCCGCTCGGCGTGAACGTCGAGAGCGTCTCGATCAATCGCGACGAGATCGACGCCAGCGTCGAGCTGTTCCACGCGCTCGACCAGGTGCTCGCCGGGCGATGAACCGGTCCTTGAGCTGGCTCGCCCTCGCCGTGATCGCGCTCGCCGCCCTCGAGCTCTACGGCCTGCGCGCGCTGCAGCCGCTCGAGAACCGCGTGCTCGATCGCTACGTGCGCAACCAGGCCGGGAAGCTCGCGCCCGATCCCGACATCGTCCTGATCGACATCGACGAGAAGAGCCTGGCGGCGATGGAGAAGGAAGCCGGGCGCTGGCCGTGGCCGCGCGTGGTCTACGCCGAGCTGGTCGACGGTCTAGAGGCGCAGAAGCCGCGCGCCATCGTCTTCGACCTCATGTTCACCGAGGCCGACCGCTTCCGGCCGCAGGACGACGCGGCGTTCGCCGAAGCGGTGCGCGAGCACAAGAACACCTACTTCCCGCTGCTGCGCCTGCCGGCCGCGGGCGACGCGCGCGGCGTGCCGATGAGCGAGATCGCGCCGCTGATCGGCGCCGCGCGCGGCGTCGGCGCCGACCCGGAGGCGCGGGCGGCGCTCGTGCCGCCGATGGTGCTGCCGAGCGACCAGTGGCGCGTCGGCCTGATCGGCTTCGCCGAGGACGGCGACGGCGTCGGCAGGCGCTATCTCCTGCGCGAGACGATCCGCGGCTGGCAGGTTCCCTCGCTGCCGGCGCGCGTGGCTTTCGACCTCGGCTACCCGGTGCCCGACAGCGACGACATCGTGCTCGCCTGGCGCGGCGGCAAGGGCGCGTTCCCGCGCGTTTCCTTCAGCGACCTGTACGAGGATTTCAACAAGTCCAAGCGCGCGCGCCCGGCCGACGAGTTCACCGGCAAGATCCTGATCATCGGCACCGCCGCGAGCGGGCTGCAGGACCTGCGCGTCACGCCGCTCGACAGCCTGCAGCCGGGCGCCGAGATCCTCGGCACCGCGCTCGAGAACCTGAAGAACGGCCGGCAGATGCGCTACGCCGAGCGCTGGTGGCCGGGGCTGATCGGCGTCGCCCTGGTGTTCCTCGTCACCCTCGCCTTCCGCGCCGGACTCGACGCGCGCATCACCGGCGGCGCGCTGGCCGCGGCGAGCGCCGGCCTGGTGGCGACGAGCTGGGCGATGGTCGGCAGCCTCCTCCTCCTGCCGGTGATCACGCCGCTCGCCGCCGCGTGGCTCTTCTTCGGCGGCGCGGCGCTCGCCGAGTTCCTGCGCGAGCGCCGCCAGCGGCAGGCGGCCATGGCACAGTTCTCGCGCTTCACCAATCCGCACGTCGCGAAGCTGCTCGTGGAGCGCGGCGGCATCGACACCGGCCGGCGCGAGGTGACTCTGCTCTTCTCCGACATCCGCGGCTTCACCACCCTCTCCGAGACGCGCAGTCCCGAGGAGGTGATCGCGCTCCTCAACCGCTACTTCTCGCTGCAGGTGGATGTCGTCTTCCGGCACGGCGGCTCGCTCGACAAGTTCATCGGCGACTGCATCATGGCGATCTGGGGCGCGCCGCTCGACGACCCCGATCACGCGAAGCACGCGGTCGCCTGCGCCCTCGACATGGTCGACACGCTCATCGCCTTCCGGCGCGCGCTGGGCGCCGAGGACTCGGGCTTCGACGTCGGCATCGGCGTGCACTCCGGGCCGGCGGTGGTCGGCCTGATGGGCTCGCAGAAGCGCCTCGAGTACACCGCGATCGGCGACACGGTGAACCTGGCGAGCCGCATCGAGGGGCTGACCAAGGATGCGAAGCGGCGCGTGCTCGTCTCCAGGGACACGATGCAGCTCTGCGGCGACGCCTTCGAGTTCGTCCACTGCGGTACATTCCCTGTCAAAGGGCGCGCGCAACCGGTAGAGTTGTTCGAACCGAAGAGAAAGTCATGAAATTCCTTGCTCTCCTCCTGCTTCCCCTGCTCGCGCAGGCCGAGCCGGCGACGCTGACGCGCGCGAGCGAGCTGAAGGCGCAGCCGGCGAGCGATGCCGCGACCGTGACCCAGCTCGCCGCCGACGCGGCGGTCGACGCCGGCGAGCGCAGCGGCGGCTGGGTGCGCGTGAAGACCGGTTCCGGCGCGCAGGGCTGGGTGAAGATGCTCGCGCTGCGCTACGGCGGGCCGGGCGCGGTGAAGCGCGGCGACACCGGCCTGACCCAGGCGATCAACGTCGCCCGCACCGGCGCAAGCGGCACGCAGGTCACCACGGGTGTGCGCGGACTGGACGCGAACGACATCAATACCGCGCGGCCCAACCCGGCCGAGCTGAAGAAACTGCAGGGATACGCCGAGTCGAAGGAGAGCTCGAGCCGCTTCGCCGAGAGCGGCAAGCTGCACGCGCAGCGGGTGGAGTATCCCAAGTGAAATACCTTTCGCTCTTGCTGGTCTTTTTCTCGGCAAGCGTGCACGCCCAGTTCAATCTGGACCGGCTGAACATCAACAAGCTGGTCGACACCGCCAAGAACGTCGTCAAGGCGACGACCGACATCGGCGAGCCGGAGGAGATCCAGATCGGCAACGACGTCGCCGCGCGCCTGCTCGGCGCGGCGCCGCTCGCCAAGGACGAGGAACTGCAGCGCTACGTCAACCGCGTCGGCCGCTGGCTCGCGTCGCAGACCGAGCGGCCCGACCTGCCGTGGCAGTTCGGCGTGATGGACGCGCCGCAGCTCAACGCTTTCGCCGTGCCCGGCGGCACGATCTTCGTCACGCGCGGCCTGGTCGAGAGGATGAAGAGCGAGGCCGAGCTCGCGGGCGTGCTGGCGCACGAGATCTCGCACGTGCTGCGCAGGCACCACCTGAAGGCGATCCAGAAGGGCGCGCAGACCGCGCTCGCCGGCGAAGCGCTCAACCAGGCGCTGCGCAACCAGCGCGCCGAGGTGCGCGAGAAGCTGGTCACCTTCGGCTCGGAGATGTACACGCGCGGCCTCGACAAGGGCGACGAGCTGGAAGCGGACCGCTACGGCATCGTGATCGCGGCGCGCGCGGGCTACGACTCCTACGGCCTGCCGGCGGTGCTGCAGACGCTGCAGGCGATGAACGCCTCCGATTCGGCGCTGGCGCTGATGTTCAAGACCCACCCCGCGCCGGGCGAGCGGCTGACCGCCCTCGAGACCATGCAGCAGACGCTCGACGCCTACGCCGGCCAGCCGCAGCTCGCCGAGCGGTTCCTGCGCGAGCTCAAGAAGTAGCCAGCCGCCAGGGCGCGCCTGGCGCGTCGCGGCAGGCGCCGTAGCGGAACGGCGACCAGCCGCGGCCCGGCGTGTCGAAGCGCAGGTCCACGAACCAGGCGCACTTCGAGCCCGCGCTCTCGCCGTCGAAGGCCGGCAGCTCGGCGAACCAACGGAAGAACGCGAGCGGCTCGGAGCGCCACGCCTCCTCGATGAATCTCTCGTCCACCTCGCCGTAGCGCCGGCGCGTCACCCAGATCGCCTGGTCGAGCGGCAGGTAGGGCGAGTCGATGCGGGCGATGAAGCCGTCGCCCGGCGCGTAGCGCCTCGGCTCGGTTCTGACCAGATTCACATGAGCAAACCGGTGCGCCTGCTCGTCGCTCACGTACACCGTCCAGTTGAAAGGCGACACCGGTCGCGGCTGCGCGGTGATGCTCGCATGCGCGAGGCCGCTCCGCAGCGCGTATTGCTGCGCGAACTCGAGCGCGCGCTCACGCTGCAGGTACTGGAAGCCGACGTAGCCCACCAGGACTGCGAGGGCGGCAATCGCGGGTGTTTTTCGGTTTCTGAAGATTATTGAGAAAGCCAAACCAGCGATGATGATGCCGCTGAACCAGAGATCGATGATGAAGGTCGTGCCGATGCCCGCGCGCCAGTCGGAGAGCGGCGCGAGCACCACCGTGCCGTAGCTCGTGATCAGGTCGCCGACGATGTGCAGGCCGATCGCCATCGCCGTGACGCCGTAGAGCGCGCGCCAGCCGCCGGGCTCGCGCAGGATCTTCGCCAGCACCCAGGAGAGCGCAAGCGCCCAGAGCGGCGCGAGCACGAGCGAATGCGTCACGCCGCGGTGGTTGACGACATAGGCGACCGAGCCGACCCAGCCCGCGACGAAATCCAGGTCGGGCGCGGCGCAGGCGAGGAAACCGGCGGCGATGCGCCGCGGCAGGGAGCGCGACGGCGCGTCCTTTCCCGCCGTCGCTCTTGCGAGTAGCGCGCCCGAAAGCGCGTGAGTGAGGGTGTCTATCCCCGGATTCTAAGCGGCCCTTTTCTTGCGCTGCGCGTCCTTGACGTGCATCTGCGCGTAGGCGCCGTGCGCCGCGGCTTCCGCGTCGCCGACGTGGACGGGCAGGCCCATGTCCGAAAGGACCGAACCCAGAGCGGACAGGCAGAGCATGACGTTGTCGGGGCGGCAGCTGTAGCCCATGAGGCCGATGCGCCAGATCTTGCCGGCGAGCGGCCCGAGGCCGGCGCCGATCTCGATGCTGAACTCGTTGAGCAGCCTCTTGCGCACCTCGGCCTCGTTCACGCCCTGCGGGCAGAGCACCGCGTTCATCTGCGGCAGCTGGTATTTCTCGGCCACCAGCATCTTCATCCCCATCGCCTCGAGGCCCGCCTTGAGCGCGAGGTGGTGGCGCGTGGCGCGCGCCCAGGCGTTCTCCAGCCCTTCCTCGCGGATGAGCAGCAGCGCCTCGTGGAGAGCGAAAAGCGAATTGGTGGGCGCGGTGTGGTGATAGGTTCGGGTTCCGGCGCTCCAGTAGTTGAACAGCAGGTTCATGTCCATGAACCAGCTGTGGATCTTGTCCTTCCTCTTCTTCACATGCTCGACCACGCGCTCGTTGAACGAGACCGGCGAGAGCCCTGGGGTGCAGGAGAGGCACTTCTGGCTCGCCGAGTAGATGGCGTCGATTTCCCACTCGTCGACCTTCACCGGCGTGCCGCCGAGCGTCGTGACCGCGTCGACGATCACCATCGCGCCGTGCTTGTGCGCGATCTGCGTCAGCGTCTTCGCGTCCGACTGGCAGCCGGTGGAAGTCTCGCCGTGGACGAAGGCGACGATCTTCGCATCCCTGTTCTTTTTCAGCGCGTCCTCGACCTTCTGCGGGTCGACCGGCTCGCCCCACTTGTCCTCGACCAGCACCGGCGTGCCGCCCATGCGGATCACGTTCTCGAGCATGCGGCCGCCGAAGACGCCGTTCTGGCAGACGATGACCTTGTCGCCCGGCGCCACCATGTTGACGAAGCAGTACTCCATGCCGACCGAGCCCGGCCCGGAGAGCGGGAAAGTGAGCGCGTTCTTCGTCTGGTAGACGTAGCGCAGCAGCGA
>Ga0210090_1000056_pt1 | contig 11420 bp, 13 predicted proteins | sample Sandmound_ThreeS_7_FD_185572 | JGI IMG/M metagenome (GOLD analysis project Ga0210090, IMG submission 185572) | Wetland microbial communities from San Francisco Bay, California, USA, that impact long-term carbon sequestration -... | ecosystem: Environmental > Aquatic > Marine > Wetlands ...
CTCGCGCCCATGCCGTTGAAGCGCGCCAGCGTGCCGTCGCCGAGGCGCAGGTGGCGCAGCATCGCCGTCATCCGGCCGATGGCCGCGAGCAGAGCCCGGTCGGGCGTCTTGCCGCGCGCGGCAAAGCATTGGCGACGTGGAAGCCCGCGAGTTCGCACTCACCCCGCGCCAAGCCGGCCAGGCATTCGTCGGCGCCGTAGAAGGAGAGGTCAAGGCGAAGACGCGGCGCGCTGACGCGGGCGAGAAGGGGCAGCGCCAGATCATGGCTGGCGCGGACGTTGAGGCGCGGCCGCCTGGCCGGGGTCTCGTCGGCGAGCATCGCACGCACCTCGCGGCGCAGGCCGTCGAAATGCTTCTGCAGCGTGGTGCGCACGTGCGTGTCGGCCTCGACCAGCCTGTGGCCGAGCGGGGTCAGCCGCGCGCCGCGTCCGCGCTGCATGTCGACCAGCGGTCCGCCCAGCGCACGCGCGCCGGCCCCGAGCAGCCCCCATGCGTGGCGATACGACTGGCCGGCGGCGTGCGCCGCTTCGCGCAGGGACGCGGAACGCGCCAGCGCCTCCAGCAACCGCAGCAAGGCCTCGCCGTGTCGTGGCGGCAGCCCTTCGCCCGACAGCCAGCGCGCGTCGAGATCCACCTCGGGTCGGATATGCGCAGTCATGCCTATTTATCCGGTAAACGTGCCTCGAATACAGTCATGATGAGCACATAGATATGCAATGGCAAGCATAAGATATGGACAGCCTGTCGCAGGCAGCGAGCCAGGCCCTGGCGCTGGTGGCCTCGGGAGACGCCACGCTCGGCGCCATCGTGCTGCTCAGCCTCGAGGTGAGCCTCGCCGCGGTCGCCCTCGCTACGCTGCTCGGCCTGCCGCTCGGCGCCGCGCTTGCGGTCGGCAGGTTCCCCGGACGGCGGGCGCTGGTCGTCCTGCTCAACGCCCTCATGGGCTTGCCGCCGGTGGTGGTCGGATTGATCGTCTACCTCATGCTTTCGCGAGCGGGCCCGCTCGGGGAGCTCGGGCTGCTCTTTACGCCGCGCGCGATGGTCGTCGCGCAGACCATTCTGGTTCTGCCGATCATCGCCGCGCTCTGCCGGCAGGCCGTCGAAGACGCGTGGGCGGAGTACGAGGAGCAACTGCGCTCCCTGGGGGCGAGCGGCGTCACCGCCGCCCTGACGCTGGTGTGGGACATCCGCTTCTCGCTCGTGACCGCCGTGCTCGCCGGACTCGGGCGTGCTTCGGCGGAGGTCGGCGCGGTGATGATCGTCGGCGGCAACATCGACGGCGTCACGCGCGTCATGACCACCACCATCGCGCTCGAGACTTCGAAGGGCGATCTGCCGCTGGCCCTCGCCCTGGGTCTGATCCTCATCCTGCTGGTGATTGCGCTCAACGCGGCGGCGGCGTATGTGAAGGACGCGGCGCAGCGGCGCTACGGATGATCCTGCCGCTCACGGTCGAGGCGGCTTCGTTCGTCGCCGGCGGGCGGACCATCATCGACCGCCTGACGGCGGAAATCGTCGCGGGGCCTTCGACCATCATCCTCGGCGCGAACGGCGCCGGCAAGAGCGTGCTGATGCGCTTGATGCACGGGCTGCTCGTTCCTGCCGCGGGAACGATTTCGTGGACAGGCGAAAACGCTGCGCGCAGGCAGGCGATGGTGTTCCAGCGCCCGGTGCTGCTGCGACGCACCGCCATCGCCAATGTGATCTATGCACTCAAGCTTGCGCACGTGCCGAGCAGGGAGCGGGGGCCGCTGGCGCTCGAGGCGCTCGAGAGCGTAGGTCTGGCGAGCCTGGCACGGCGCCCGGCGCGGGCACTGTCGGGAGGCGAGCAGCAGCGCCTTGCGCTCGCCCGCGCGTGGGCGCTGCATCCGGAAGTCCTGTTTCTCGACGAGCCGACCGCCAGCCTCGACCCGACCTCGACGCGCGAGATCGAGCGGGTCATCCAGGCGTTCGACGCCGCGGGCACCAAGATCATCATGGCGACGCACAACCTCGGCCAGGCGCGGCGGCTCGGCGACGAGGTGCTGTTCCTCCACCAGGGCAGGCTGGTCGAGCGTGCGCCAGTGGAGGAGTTTTTTCTGCGGCCTGCTTCGCCTGAGGCGGCCGCTTTCATCAAAGGAGAGCTACCGTGGGTGTGATCTTTCGCGTCTTCCTTGCTTTCTGCTGCCTGCTCGGTCCCGTCCAGGCCCAGCAGCGCTATATCACCGTCGCTTCAACCACGTCGACCGAGCAGTCGGGGCTGTTCAAGCACCTGTTGCCCATTTTCGAGAAGAAGACCGGGATCCAGGTGCGCGTCGTCGCCCTCGGCACCGGGCAGGCGCTCGACATGGGCCGCCGCGGCGACGCCGACGTCGTGTTCGTGCACGCGAAGCCGCTGGAGGAGAAGTTCCTGGCGGAGGGCTTCGGCGTCAAGCGCTTCGAGGTCATGTACAACGACTTCGTGCTGATCGGGCCGAAGTCCGACCCGGCGAAAGTGGCGGGCAGCAAAGACGTCGTGGCGGCTTTCCGAAAGGTGAAGGCCGCGCAGGTGCCCTTCGTCTCCCGCGGCGACCGGAGCGGCACGCACTTCGCTGAGCTCGAGATCTGGAAGATGGCTGGCATTGATATCGCCAAGGACAAGGGGTCGTGGTACCGGGATACCGGCCAGGGAATGGGCCCGGCGCTCAATACCGCCGCCGGCATGAACGCCTACATCCTCGCCGATCGCGGCACTTGGCTTTCCTTCAAGAACCGCGGCGAGCTCGCGATCGTCGTCGAGGGCGACCGGCGGCTCTTCAACCAGTACGGCATCATGCTTGTCAATCCGCAGAAGTATCCGAGCGTGAAGAAGGACCTCGGTCAGGCGTTCATCGACTGGGTTCTCGCGCCCGAGGGACAGAACGCGATCGCGAGCTACAGGATCGGCGGCGAGCAACTCTTTTTTCCAAATGCTGAATGAACCGCTATCGTGGCTTGACCCTGCGGGTGTTGCGAGGCCGGGCGCCCGCCATCGGGCCGGGCAAAGCCGAGCTCGTCGAGCGCATCGCTGAAACCGGCTCGATTTCCGCCGCAGCGCGCGCTATGGGCATGTCCTACCGGCGCGCGTGGCAGCTCGTCGAGGCGATGAACCGGGCCTGTCGTGAGCGGGTGGTGATCACCGCCGTCGGCGGCAAGCGCGGCGGTGGCGCCGAGGTGACCGCATTCGGCCGACGTCTGGTGCGCCTGTTCCGGAAGATGGAAGACCGCGCTTCGAGCGCAATCGCCGCCGACCTGAAGCGGTTCGAGAGCCTGCTTCGGTAGTCGCTATATTCCATGATATATAGCGTAAGCCTTGGAAGCGAACGATATCCTGGTTGCTGCGCTGGCGGCGGGCATGCTGCTCGCCGCCTTCGTCTATGCCTCGGTCGGCCACGGCGGCGCGTCGGCGTACATCGCGGCGATGGCGCTCGCCGGCGTCGCGCCACAGGAGATGCGGCCGATCGCGCTGGTGCTGAACGTCCTCGTCTCCGCGGTGGCGAGCTTCAAGTTCTACCGAGCTGGCCATTTCCGCTGGCGCCTGTTCTGGCCGTTCGCGGCCGTTTCCATCCCCGCCGCCTACGCGGGCGGGGCGATCACGCTGCCGGGGCACGCTTACAAGGCGATCGTCGGCGCGGTGCTCGTCTACGCCGCCTGGCAGCTCTGGCGCAGCGCGCGCGCGGGCGAGGAGATGCGCGAAGTGCGCGAACCGCCGCTCGCGCTGGCGATGGCCATCGGCGGCGGCTTGGGCCTGCTCTCCGGACTGACCGGGGTGGGCGGCGGCATCTTTCTCAGCCCCCTGTTGCTGATCCTCGGCTGGGCCGGCACCAAGCAGACCTCCGCCGTCGCGGCGCCATTCATCCTCGTGAATTCGATCGCCGGCCTCGCCGGCGCGTTCCTGACGCATTCGATGGCGCTGCCGGGGCATCTCTGGATCCTTGGCTGCGCCGTCCTCGTCGGCGGCTGGCTCGGCGCCGAATACGGCAGCCGGCGGTTCACCAACCCGCTGATTCGTAGAATGCTCGCCGTGGTGCTCGCCGTCGCGGGAGCGAAAATGGTCGCGGTATGAAGATCTTCGGCTTCGCCGGCTGGTCGGGCAGCGGCAAGACCACGCTGATCGAGAAGCTCATCCCGCGCCTGGTGGCGCGCGGGCTGCGCGTCTCGCTCATCAAGCATGCGCATCACACCTTCGACGTCGACCAGCCCGGCAAGGACTCCTACCGCCACCGCCAAGCCGGGGCGAGCGAGATCCTGGTCACCTCATCGCGGCGCTGGGTCCTGATGCACGAGCTGCGCGGCGCACACGAGCCGTCGTTCGAGGAGCAGATCCAGCGTCTCTCGCCGTGCGACCTGCTGCTGGTCGAGGGGTTCAAGTTCGCGCCGATCCCGAAGCTGGAAGTCTGGCGCGCCGAGACCGGCGAGGGACTGCTGCATCCGAACGACTCGCACATCGTCGCGGTCGCGAGCGACGCGAAAGTCGAGACGAAGCTGCCGCTTCTCGACCTCAACGATCACGCGGCGATCGAGACCTTCATGGTCCGACACCTGGGACTGGCATGAATCAGGGACTGCTTTCCGTCGACGAAGCGCTGGCGCGGCTGCTCGCCAGCGCCAGACCGGTCGCCGAAGTCGAAGAGGTGCCCACCCTCGAGGCGACGCGGCGCGTGCTGGCGCGCGCGCAGCGCTCGACGATGGACGTGCCGCCAATGGACAACAGTGCCATGGATGGCTATGCCGTCCGCCGGGATGAAGTTTCCGCGGGGAAGAAGTTCAGGGTGGCGCAGAAGATCATGGCCGGCGCGGTCGGCAAGCCGCTCGAGCCGGGAACCGCGGCGCGGATCTTCACCGGCGCGCCGATCCCGGAAGGCGCCGACGCAATCGTGATGCAGGAATTCGCCGCGGTCGAAGGGGATTCCGTCACCTTCAAGAAAGTGCCGGAAAAGCACGAGTGGATTCGCTTCGTCGGCAGCGACGTGCGCAAGGGCGGCGAAATTCTCCCCGCGGGCAAGCGGTTGCTGCCGCAAGACACCGGGCTGGCGGCGTCGGTCGGCATCAAGACCCTGCCCGTGTACCGCAAGCTGCGCCTGGGCCTGTTCTTCACCGGCGACGAGCTGGCGATGCCCGGCGAGCCGCTCGCACCCGGGCGCATCTACAACTCCAACCGTTTTACCCTGCGCGGGCTGGCGGAAGTCTTTGGCTGCGAGCTGCACGACTATGGCATCGTCCCCGACACGCTGGAAGCGACCCGCGAGGCTTTGCGCCGCGCCGCTGCGGAATGCGACTTGATCGTCACATCGGGCGGCGTCTCTGTCGGCGAGGCGGACTACGTCAAGCCGGCGGTCGAGGCGGAAGGCGCGCTGCTCATGTGGCGCATCGCGATGAAGCCGGGGCGTCCGCTCGCGTTCGGAGAAGTGAAGAAATCCTTCTTCATCGGCCTGCCCGGCAATCCGGTGTCGAGCTTCGTCACCTTCCTGATTTTCGTGCGACCGTTCATCCTCAGGGCGCAGGGCGTGAGCGACGTCGAGCCGAGGGCGATCCAGGCGCGCGCCGACTTCGACTGGCCGAAGCCCGACTCGCGGCGCGAATTCCTGCGCGTAAAATGGAACGCGCAGGGCGGGCTCGATCTCTATCCGACCCAGGATTCGGCGGTGCTCACCTCGACCGCCTGGGCCGACGGGCTGGTCGACAATCCCGCCGGCCGGGCGATCCGCAAGGGCGAGCCGGTGCGCTTCCTGCCTTACTCGGAGCTCTACTGGTGAAGGTCAAGGTTCTTTTCTTCGCCGCGCTGCGCGAGCAGCTCGGCGTCGCAGGCGAGGAAGTCGAGCTGCCCGCCGGCATCGCGACGGTGGCGGCGCTGCGCGGCCATCTCGCCCGACGCGGCGGGCCGTGGCAGACTGCGCTCGCGGAGAAGAAGAATGTGCGCGCCGCGGTCAATCACGACATGGCCAAGGCTGGCGCCGCGATCCGTGCCGGCGACGAGATCGCGTTCTTCCCGCCCGTGACTGGAGGCTGAGATGAAGATCTCCGTGCAGCGCGAGGACTTCGATCTTTCCCTCGAAACGAAGCATCTCTCGCGAGGGCAGGGCGTGGGCGCCGTCGCGAGCTTCGTCGGCGTGGTGCGCGACGTCGCCATGACGCTCGAGCACTATCCGGAGATGACGGAAAATTCCATAAGGAAAATTACCGAAGATGCGGGCAGGCGCTGGAAGGTCATGGACTGCACCGTCATCCACCGCTACGGCGAGCTTGCGCCGCACGACCAGATCGTGCTCGTCGCCGTGGCGAGCGCGCACCGCGGCGATGCCTTCGCGGCCTGCGAATTCATCATGGACTATCTGAAGACGCGCGCGCCGTTCTGGAAGAAGGAGCATCGCGGGGAGGGCGCCGCCTGGGTGGAAGCGCGCGCCTCCGACGATGACGCGGCCGGTCGCTGGGACAGCCCGGCGAGGAAGGCCGGTTGAGCGCCTTCCTGGCGGTCGGCGTCGGCGCGGTCCTTGGCGCCTGGCTGCGCTGGGGTCTCGCCACCTGGTTCAATCCCGCGGTACCGACGTTGCCGCTGGGCACGCTCGCGGCCAATGTGGCTGGCGGCTACGCGGTGGGGCTCGCCGTCGCCTATTTCGCCGCCAACCCTTCGCTGGCGCCGGAGTGGCGCCTGGCCTGCATCACCGGGTTCCTCGGGGCGCTTACGACGTTTTCGACCTTCTCGGCCGAGGCGGTGGAGCTGATCCAGATGGCGCGCTATGGCGCCGCCCTGATCCACGTCGGCGCGCACGTCTTCGGCTCGCTGATCGCGACCCTGCTCGGCTTCGCGACCTGGCGCGCGTTCACCTAGCGGAAAAGAGCCAGAAGTACTCCTTGTCGTCGCCGGGCCGGGTGCCGTGCCAGAGGAGCTTCCATTCACGGCCCGGCTGAGGGGCGTCGGGCGCGCCGGTGTGCACGAGAAGAAGCGCGCATTCCCGGCCCGCGACCACGCCGTCGTAGTAATGGAACATCGCGCGTTGCGGCTCGGTCAGGTTGCGGCCGGCGACGCAGGCGCCCTGCGGCACGTGCCCCCGCACCGCCGCTCCGACCGAGCGGTAACTCTTGGCATCGTCGATAAACGGCAGCCAGAGCGTCATCGCCACTCCCCAGCCGGCCGTGATGCCGGCCGTCCAGATGATCGGCATGCGCAGCATGTCGCGCGGCACGACGATCAGGACGAAGAGCCACGCCGACGTTGCCGCGACGGCGAAGAGGAACGGCACCGCTTCGACATGTGCGAGGTAGCCCGGGCTATAGGTGGCAAGGCGGGCGGCGATCGCCGGCGGCCAGCCGATGAGAAGCGCGAGCCACGCGCCCCAGAGCACGAGGACCATGAGCGTCCCGCCCCAAAGACCAATGTGCTCGAGCGGTGCCCGCCACCGCTCGGGGAGTGAGCCGAGCGCTCCAGCACCGAGCAGCGCCAATGGCACCAGCAGCGGCAAGCCGTAAACCGTGCGCGCCGAAGAGGCTGCGCTGAGGACGACCAGCATGACGAGGAAGACCACGGCGGGCATCTGGAACTCGGCGCTGCGCAGCTCGCTGCGCTCGCGCCATGCGCGCCACGCCGTCCAGGCCGCGAGCGGCAGGGCCGGAAGGGCGAACCAGGGCAGCGCCTTGAGATAGAGCCAGTGGTCGAGCACGCCGCCCAGGCCGGCGCTGCCGCTGAAACGTCCGAAGTTGTTGACCCAGAACCATTCCTCGAACAGCGCCGGCGAGCGCGCGTGCAGGAGCGCAGGCCAGATCAGCGCCCACGGCGCGAAGCTGATCGCCGCCCAGCCGAGGCTGACGAGGTAGCGGCGCTCGCGCCAGTAGGGGAAAGCGAGCAGCGCCAGGGCCGAGATGCCGAGCACGCCCGGCCCGAGCAGCCCCTTGGAGAGAAACGCCACGCCCGCCCCGGTGCCGAGCAGCCAGCCGTTCTTCGCTGAGAGCGCGTAGATGCCCAAGGCGATGCCGGCGAGCAGCGCGTTGTCGGTGATGAGCTGGTGGGCGTGCTGCAGGTACCCCAGGCAGGCGGCGAGCAGCAGCGGCGCGGCGATGCGCTTTCCGCTGGCGAGATAGGTGAACCAGAGGGTCAGGGCGACATAGAAGCCCGACGCCAGCCGTGCGGCATCGTGCGGCGGCAGCGCCCAGCCGAACAGCTTGGCGAACAGCGCCGCGGTCCAGAAGAAGAGCGGCGGCTTCTCGACGAAAGGCTCGCCGCCGAGGGTGGGCACGAGCCATTGGCCGGTTTCCAGGATGTGCCAGACCAGGCCGAACGTATAAGCCTCGTCGGGTTTCCAAGGGTCATGGCCGACCAGTCCCAGGCCGATCCACGCCGCCATGACACCGATCGCCAGCGCACCGCTGAAGCCGCTTGATTGCTGCGTGGAAGCCCCCATGTACAAAACACGGGTATTCTGCCAAATGCAAACGGATCAACGAGATGCGGTTTGAGAAGTTCACCAGCAAGCTCCAGGAAGCGCTCGCCGAGGCGCAGAGCGCCGCGGTAGGCCAGGACCACCAGTACATAGAGCCGCAGCACCTGCTGCTCGCGCTGCTCGAGGACGAGGGCGTGGCGGGCCTGCTCGCCAAGGCGGGCGGCAATCCGAAGGCGATCAAGAAGAGCCTGGCCGAGCAGGTCGCCCGGCTGCCGAAGGTCGAAGGCACGCCGGGCGAAGTGCATGTTTCGCGCGAGCTGGCGCAGCTCCTCAACGTCGCCGACAAGGAAGCACAGAAGCGCGGCGATCAGTACATCGCCTCGGAAATGTTCCTGCTGGCGGCAGTCAAGCACCTCGGCGTGGCGAAAGGCGCCCTCGAGAAGGCGATCCAGGAAGTGAGAGGCGGTGAAAGCGTGAGCGGACAAGCCGACGAATCGCAGCGCCAGGCGCTCGCGAAATACACATTGGATCTGACGGACAGGGCAAGGCAGGGAAAGCTCGACCCGGTCATCGGCCGCGACGACGAGATCCGTCGCTGCATCCAGATCCTGCAGCGGCGCACCAAGAACAACCCGGTGCTGATCGGCGAGCCCGGCGTCGGCAAGACCGCGATCGTCGAGGGCCTGGCGCAGCGCATCGTCAACGGCGAGGTCCCCGAGTCGCTGAAGAACAAGCGCGTGCTCAATCTCGACATGGCGGCCTTGCTCGCGGGTGCCAAATACAGAGGTGAATTTGAAGAAAGACTAAAAGCTGTTCTGAAGGAGCTTGCTCGCGACGAGGGCAACACCATCGTCTTCATCGACGAGCTGCACACCATGGTCGGCGCCGGCAAGGCCGAAGGCGCGATCGATGCCGGCAACATGCTCAAGCCCGCGCTGGCGCGCGGCGAGCTGCACTGCATCGGCGCGACCACGCTCGACGAGTACCGCAAGTACATCGAGAAGGACGCCGCGCTCGAGCGCCGCTTCCAGAAAGTGCTGGTGGAGGAGCCGAGCGTCGAGGCGACCATCGCCATCCTGCGCGGCCTGCAGGAGAAGTACGAGGTCCACCACGGCGTCGAGATCACCGACCCGGCGATCGTCGCCGCGGCGGAGCTTTCGCACCGCTACATCACCGACCGCTTCCTGCCCGACAAGGCGATCGACCTGATCGACGAGGCGGCGGCGCGCATCAAGATGGAGATCGACTCCAAGCCCGAGGCGATGGATCGCCTCGACCGGCGCCTGATCCAGCTGCGCATCGAGCGCGAGGCGGTGAAGAAGGAGAAGGACGAGGCCTCGCAGAAGAGGCTTTCCTTGATCGAACAGGAAATCCGCAAGCTGGAAAAGGAATACGCCGACCTGGAGGAGATCTGGAAGGCCGAGAAGGCCCAGGTCCAGGGCAGCCAGCACATCAAGGAAGAGATCGAGAAGGTCCGCCAGCAGATGGCCGAGCTGCAGAGGAAAGGCCAGTACGACAAGCTAGCCGAGCTGCAGTACGGCAAGCTGCCGCAGCTCGAAGCGCAGCTCAAGAAGGCGGAAAAGGGCGAAGCGCCGAAGGCGAGGCTGGTGCGCACGCAGGTCGGCGCCGAGGAGATCGCCGAGGTGGTGTCGCGCGCCACCGGCATCCCGGTGTCGAAGATGATGCAGGGCGAGCGCGAGAAGCTGATCAAGATGGAGGAAAAGCTGCACGAGCGTGTCGTCGGCCAGGACGAGGCGGCGCGCCTCGTGTCCGATGCGATCCGGCGCTCGCGCTCCGGGCTATCCGATCCCAACCGGCCTTACGGCAGCTTCCTGTTCCTGGGTCCCACCGGCGTGGGCAAGACCGAGCTTTGCAAGGCGCTCGCGGCGTTCCTGTTCGACTCCGAGGATCACCTCATCCGCATCGACATGTCCGAGTACATGGAGAAGCACTCGGTGTCGCGCCTGATCGGCGCCCCGCCGGGCTATGTCGGCTACGACGAGGGCGGGCAGCTCACCGAGCAGGTGCGGCGCAAGCCCTATTCCGTGATCCTCTTCGACGAAGTCGAGAAGGCGCACCCCGACGTGTTCAACGCGCTGCTGCAGGTCCTGGACGAGGGCCGCCTGACCGACGGCCAGGGCCGCACCGTCGACTTCCGCAACACGGTCGTGGTCATGACTTCCAACCTCGGCTCGCAGATGATCCAGAGCATGGCCGGCAGCGATTACCAGGTGATCAAGCTCGCCGTCATGGGCGAGGTGAAGACGCATTTCCGGCCCGAGTTCGTGAACCGCATCGACGAGGTGGTGGTGTTCCACGCGCTCGGCGAGGAGCACATCAAGTCCATCGCCCGGATCCAGCTGCGGATCCTGCAGCAGCGCCTGGCGCGGATGGATTTCGGCCTGGAGGTTTCCGACGCCGCGCTGGCGGAGCTCGCCAAGGTCGGCTTCGACCCGGTCTACGGCGCGCGGCCGCTCAAGCGCGCCATCCAGTCGGAAATCGAGAACCCGCTGGCGAAGGCGATCCTCGAAGGACGCTTCGCGCCCAAGGATACGATCAATGTCGACTGGCGTGGCGGCAGGATGGTGTTCGAGAAGAAGGCGAGCGCGCGGCGCGCCGCGTAACTACTGCCGGGCGACGATCTCGGCCCCGGCGTCGGCGCGGATCCGGCGCGTCGACTGCAGCAGCTCTTCCCACAGGCTGTCGGTGTCCTTGCGGAACACCATCTCGACGTTGGCGTCGAGCACCGACCACAGGCCGCGATCGATCTCGCTCTTCAGCTCGCCCGGCCGCCAGCCGACGTAGCCGACGAAGTAGCGCGCCTGGTTGGGCGTAGTCTCGATCACGTGGTCGATGGTGTTGGCGCGGAACGTCAGATAGAGGTTCGGCATCAGCAGCACCGAGCCCGCGCCGGGGGTGTGGTCGGCCTTGACCAGGGCAACGAGCGCGCCGCGCGAAAACGGGCCGCCGTAGTAGACCGGATCGACCACCTTCTTCGACGGCTCGTGCTCGGGGAAGAGGCTGCCGAGCGAGCGGCGGGTCGGGCGG
>Ga0210090_1000057_pt1 | contig 11325 bp, 11 predicted proteins | sample Sandmound_ThreeS_7_FD_185572 | JGI IMG/M metagenome (GOLD analysis project Ga0210090, IMG submission 185572) | Wetland microbial communities from San Francisco Bay, California, USA, that impact long-term carbon sequestration -... | ecosystem: Environmental > Aquatic > Marine > Wetlands ...
GAGCTGGCGCCGATTCGCGAACGCGCGCAGACTTACCTCGATGACCCGACGCTGGTGAAGAACATCATCGCCGACGGCTGCGACAAGGCGCGCAAGCTGGCGGGCGAGACCATGCGCGAGGTGCGCGAAGCAATGGGCCTGGACTACAGCTGATGAGCGAAGCAGCGCCGCAGGAAGCCATCCAGCAGCCGGTGGCGCGCATTTACGGCGAGCCGCTGATCGAGCTGCCGACGGACCTCTACATCCCGCCGGACGCGCTCGAGGTCATGCTCGAGGCGTTCCAGGGGCCGCTCGACCTGCTGCTGTACCTGATCCGCAAGCAGAACCTGGACATCCTCGACATCCCGATGGCGCCGCTCACGCGCCAGTACCTGGAGTACGTCGAGATCATGCGAACGAAGAATCTCGAGCTCGCGGCCGAGTACCTGGTCATGGCGGCGATGCTGATGGCGATCAAGTCGCGGCTGCTCCTGCCGCGGCCGCCGGCCGCCGAGGGCATCGAGGCAGACCCGCGCGCCGAGCTGGTGCGCCGCCTGCTCGAGTACGAGCGCATGAAGCAGGCGGCGCAGAAGCTGGACGAGCTGCCGCAGGTCGGGCGCGACGTGGTGGCGGTTTCGGTCTGGATCGAGAAGGCCATCGAGCAGCGCCTGCCCGACATCCACGCGCAGGACCTCGCCGAGGCCTGGCGCACGCTCCTGCATCGCGCCCGCCTGTCGAAGCATCACCATATCTCCCGCGAGGAACTGTCGGTGCGCGAGCACATGAGCGGCATCCTGCGCCAGCTGCGCGAGAAGCGGATGCTCGAGTTCACCGAGCTGTTCCAGCCCTCGCGCGGCGTCGCGGTGCTGGTCGTGACCTTGCTCGCGCTGCTCGAGCTCGCCCGCGAGCTGCTGGTCGAGATCACGCAGGCCGAATGTTTCGCGCCGATTTACGTAAAATTGGCGTATGCCCAGCCCGTCTGAAGCCAAGCGCATCCTGGAAGCCGCGCTGCTGGCGGCGCAGGAGCCCTTGGGCGTCATCGATCTCAAACGGCTGTTCGAAGGCGAGCTCAACGCCGATACCCTGCGCAAGCTGCTGGCGGAGATCGCGGAAGAGTGGAAGGGTCGGGCGGTGGAGCTGGTGAGCCTGGCGAGCGGCTGGCGCTTCCAGACCCGCGCCGAGCTGCAGCCCTACCTGGAGCGCCTGTTCCCGGAGAAGCCGCCGCGCTACTCGCGCGCCGTGATGGAGACCCTGGCGATCATCGCCTACCGCCAGCCGGTGACCCGCGGCGACATCGAGGATGTGCGCGGCGTCGTCGTCTCCACCCAGATCATCCAGACCCTCGAGAACCGGGGCTGGATCGACGTCGTCGGCCATCGCGAGACGCCGGGCCGCCCGGCGCTCTACGCCACGACGCGCAAGTTCCTCGACGACCTCGGCCTGCGCTCGCTCGAAGAGCTGCCGCCGCTCGAGGAAATTGCCAAGACCCTCGCGCTTGAAGAAACGCCACCCCCACCAGCGGCCGTTCCCAGCGAAGAAGCCGCACAGCAGCAACAAGCCGCCACCGGAACCGACGGCTGATCCTCGCGGCGAGCGGCTGCAGAAGCTGCTCGCGGCCGCGGGGCTCGGGTCGCGTCGCGAAATCGAAGGCTGGATCGAGGCCGGGCGCGTCAGCGTGCAGGGAAGGCCGGCGAAGCTCGGCGACCGGGCGCTCGCCTCCGATGCCATCGCCGTCGACGGGAAAGTCGTAGCGCTTTCAAAGCCTTCCGCACCGCGGGTGCTCCTGTATCACAAGCCGGTCGGAGAGATGGTGACGCGGCACGACCCCGAGGGCCGCCCGACCGTCTTCGCCCGCCTGCCGCCGGGACGCTGGGTGGCGGTGGGGCGGCTCGATCTCAACTCCTCCGGGCTGCTGCTTTTCACCGATTCGGGCGAGCTGGCCAATCGCCTGATGCACCCGCGCTACGAGCTCGAGCGCGAGTACTCGGCACGCGTTCAGGGGAATCCCGACCTTGAAAAGCTCCGCCAGGGCGTGCAACTTGGCGATGGCCTGGCTGCCTTCACCTCGATTCGCCCGGAGAGGGAGGCAAGCGGCACGAACCGCTGGTACCGCGTCACTCTGAAGGAAGGCCGGAATCGCGAAGTGCGACGGCTTTTCGAGGCGGTCGGCGCGCGGGTCAGTCGCCTCGTTCGCGTGCGCTATGGACCGGTCTCGCTGCCCGCCGATCTCGCGCCGGGAGAGTGGCGCGAACTGCAAAATCCGGTTACACTTCAAAAGCTTTGAGAATGGGTTGGCAACAGATGGGCTTCGGCCCATTTTTTATTTGAAGACCGAAAACGTAGTCGAGCCGGTCGTGACCGGCATGGGATACGAGCTCGTCGACCTGCAGTCGTCGAACGGGGGCCGCCTGTTGCGGCTCTTCATCGACAAGGCCGGCGGCATCGGGCTCGAGGACTGCGCCGCGGTCAGCCGGCAGCTCAGCCGGGTATTCGAGGTCGAAGGAGTGGTCTACGACCGGCTGGAAGTGTCGTCGCCGGGGCTCGACCGGCCGCTGCGCAAGGCGAGCGACTTCGAGCGCTTCGCCGGCCGGAAGGCCGAGGTGCGCATGCGCACCCCGGGAGAAGGGGGACGCCGGAAGTACGTCGGCGTGCTGAGGGGCACCGCCGAAGGGCGGGTGAGGCTGGAGCTGGAAAGCGGATTGGTGGCGCTGGCGCTCGACGACCTGGAGCGGGCGAAGCTGGTGCCGGAACTGTGAGGACAGAGACGTGGCGGTGACTCAGCAGCAGGCGGCTGGAAATCGTGAACTGGTGATGCTGGTGGACGTGCTCGCGCGCGAGAAGAACGTGCCGCGCGAGATCGTCTTCGGCGCCCTGGAAATGGCGCTCGCCTCGGCGACCAAGAAGAAATACACCGAGGACATCGACGTGCGCGTCGCCGTGGATCGCAACACCGGCGCGTACGAGACGTTCCGCCGCTGGAAGGTCTTCCCCGACGACGCGCCGGACTGGAACATCGCGCAGATGCTCTCGGTCGAGGAAGCCCAGGATCGCGGCAAGGCCGACGCGAAGGTGGACGACGTCCTCGAGCAGCCGATCCCGAACGTCGAGTTCGGCCGCATCGGCGCGCAGACCGCGAAGCAGGTCATCCTGCAGCGCATCCGCGACGCCGAGCGCGAGCAGATCCTCCAGGACTTCCTGTCGCGCGGCGACGAGCTGGTCACCGGCACGGTAAAGCGCATGGAGCGCGGCAGCGCGATCATCGAATCCGGCCGCCTGGAAGCCCTGCTGCCGCGCGAGCACATGATCCCCAAGGAGAACCTGCGCGTCGGCGACCGCGTGCGGGCATGGGTGATGAAGATCGACCGCCAGGCGCGCGGCCCGCAGCTCATCCTGTCGCGTACCGCGCCGCAGTTCATCATGAAGCTGTTCGAGCTCGAGGTGCCGGAGATCGAGGAAAAGCTGCTCGAGATCAAGTCTGCGGCGCGCGATCCGGGCGTGCGCGCCAAGATCGCCGTCTTCACCGCCGACAAGCGCATCGACCCGATCGGCACCTGCGTCGGCATGCGCGGCTCGCGCGTGCAGGCGGTCACCCAGGAGCTGGCCGGCGAGCGCGTCGACATCGTGCTCTGGTCGGCCGACCCGGCGCAGTTCGTGATCGGCGCCCTGGCGCCGGCCGAGGTGTCGTCGATCGTGGTCGACGAGGAAAAGCACGCCATGGACGTGGTGGTGGACGAGGAGAACCTCGCGGTCGCCATCGGCCGCAGCGGCCAGAACGTGCGGCTCGCCTCCGAGCTCACCGGCTGGCAGATCAACCTGATGACCGAGGAAGAGTCGACCAAGAAGCAGCAGGAGGAGAGCGGCCGGGTCAAGCAGCACTTCATGGAGAAGCTCGACGTCGACGAGGAAGTGGCCAACATCCTGATCGAGGAAGGCTTCTCGACGCTGGAAGAGATCGCCTACGTGCCGATCAACGAGCTGAACGAGATCGAGGCTTTCGACGCGGACACCGTAAATGAATTGCGCACCCGCGCGCGCAACGCGCTGCTGGTGGCGGCGATCGCCAATGAAGAGAAGGTCGAGGGCGTCGACCCCGAGCTGCTCAAGCTCGAGGGCATGGACACGCAGCTCGCGGCCAAGCTCGCGGAGGGCGGGATCAAGACCCGCGATGATCTGGCGGATCTGGCCGTCGACGAGTTGTCGGAATTGACGGGAATGGATTCCGAAAAAGCCAAGAAACTGATCATGGCCGCCCGGGCACACTGGTTCGGCGATGACGAAGGAAAGAAGGCCGCCTAGATGGCTCAGACCAGCGTCGCCCAATTCGCCAGCGAGCTGAAGGTTCCGCCTTCGGTTCTGCTCGAGCAGCTGCGTGCCGCGGGCGTGGAGAAGCGCGTCCCCGAGGACTCGCTCACCGAGTCCGACAAGTCCCGCCTGCTCGAATACCTGCGCAAGACGCACGGCTCGACCGAGGCCAAGAACAAGATCACGCTCACGCGCAAGCAGACGAGCGAGATCCGCAAGACCGACGCCACCGGCAAGTACCGCACCGTGCAGGTGGAGGTGCGCAAGAAGCGCGTGTTCGTGAAGCGCGATCCGGCCGAGGTCGCCGCCCAGGCGGTCGCGGCCGAGGCGCCGCCGCCACCGCCGCCCGCGCCCGCCGCGGTCGACGCGAAAGAGATCGAGCTGCGCGAGGAAGAAGCGCGGCGCCAGCAGCAGCTCGCCGAGCTGCAGGCGGCGGAGCTCAAGGAGAAGCAGGAGCGCGAGCGCAAGGAAGCCGAGCAGAAGGCCGCGGAAGCGGCAGCGGCTTCCGCCGCGCCGACGGCGCCCGCGACGACCCTGCACGCCCCCAAGCCGGCCGCAGGCGAGAGCAAGACCGACAAGAAAGCCAAGAAGGCGAAGCCGACCACGGTGCTGCGCGACGACTCCATGCGCCGGCGCCAGATCAAGACCCGCGGCGACGCCGGCGGTGGCGTCGGCGGCTGGCATGGCCGCGGCGGCGGCCGGCACCGGCCGACGAGCACGGCCGCGAGCGAGCAGACTTCCTTCGCCCAGCCCACCGAGCCGCTGATCCGCGAGGTCGCGGTGCCGGAAACGATCACCGTCGGCGAGCTGGCGCACCGCATGTCGGTGAAGGCCGCCGAGGTCATCAAGGCGCTCATGAAGCTCGGCACCATGGCGACCATCAACCAGGTTCTCGACCAGGAGACGGCGATCATCCTGGTGGAGGAGATGGGCCACAAGGCGAAGGCCGCCAAGCTCGACGACCCCGAGTCCTTCCTCGTCGAGACCGACGAGCAACCCTCGCTCGACCTCAAGCCGCGACCGCCGGTGGTGACCGTCATGGGTCACGTCGACCATGGCAAGACTTCGCTGCTCGACTACATCCGGACCACGAAGGTCGCGGCCGGAGAAGCGGGCGGCATCACCCAGCACATCGGCGCCTACCATGTCGAGACGCCGCGCGGCGTCATCACTTTCCTCGATACCCCCGGTCACGAAGCGTTCACCGCCATGCGCGCCCGGGGTGCGAGCGTGACCGACATCGTGGTGCTGGTGGTCGCGGCCGACGACGGCGTCATGCCGCAGACCATCGAGGCGATCAACCACGCGAAGGCGGCGGAAGTGCCGCTGGTGGTGGCGATCAACAAGATCGACAAGCACGAAGCGAACCCCGACAAGGTGAAGCAGGAGCTGCTGACTCACGGCGTGGTGGCGGAAGAATTCGGCGGCGACGCCGCCGTGGTGCCGGTTTCGGCGAAGACCGGCGCCGGCGTCGACGCGCTGCTCGAACAGCTGCTGCTGCAGGCGGAGGTCCTCGAGCTCAAGGCGGCCACCGATGCGCCCGCCAAGGGCGTGGTCATCGAGGCGCGCCTCGACAAGGGCCGGGGACCGGTTGCGACGCTGCTGGTGCAGTCGGGGACGCTGCACCGGGGCGACATCGTGCTGACTGGTGCGGTCTACGGCCGCGTGCGGGCGATGCTCGACGAGAACGGCAAGCCGGTGGCGAGCGCCGGTCCGTCGATCCCGGTCGAAATCCAGGGTCTGTCGGAGGTCCCGGCGGCGGGCGAGGACATGATGGTGCTCACCGACGAGCGCAAGGCGCGCGAGATCGCGCTGTTCCGCCAGGGCAAGTTCCGCGACGTCAAGTTCGCCAAGCAGCACGCGGCCAAGCTCGAGAACGTGTTCGGGCAGCTGGCCGAGGGCGAGAAGAAGGTCCTCACCCTGGTCATCAAGGCGGACGTGCAGGGCTCGCAGGAAGCGCTGGTGCACGCGCTGACGCGGCTCGCGACCGAGGAAGTGAAGGTCACCGTGGTGCACTCCGGCGTGGGCGGCATCACCGAGTCGGACGTCAACCTGGCGATGGCCGCGCGCGCGGTGATCATCGGCTTCAACACCCGCGCCGACGCCGCCGCGCGCAAGCTGGCTGAGGCGTCGGGCATCCAGCTGCGCTACTACAACATCATTTACGATGCGGTCGATGAGATCAAGGCGGCGCTCTCCGGCATGCTCGCGCCCGAGCGCAAGGAGCAGGTGCTCGGCCTGGTCGAGGTCAAGCAGGTGTTCCGCATCTCCAAGGTCGGCGTGGTCGCCGGCTGCGCGGTGAAGGAGGGCCTGGTGAAGCGCGGCGCGCAGGTTCGCGTGCTGCGCGACAACGTCGTCATCCACACCGGCGAGCTCGAGGCGCTCAAGCGCTTCAAGGACGACGTGCGCGAGGTGAAGGCCGGCTACGAATGCGGCATCTCGCTGAAGAACTTCTCCGACATCAAGGAAGGCGACCAGTTCGAGGTCTTCGAGGTGGTGGAGGTGGCGAGGACGCTGTGAAAAGGGGACAAGGTCGTCCGCAGCGGCTGGGCGACCTGATCCAGCGCGAGCTCTCGGAGCTGATCCGCCTCGAGCTGCGCGATCCGCGGGTCGGCATGATTACCATCACCTCGGTCGACGTCTCGCCCGACCTGTCGCACGCGAAGGTCTTCTTCACGCTGTTCGAGAAGGACAAGCTCGAGGACACGCTGCACGGCCTGAAGCGCTCGGCGGGATTCCTGCGCTCGCAGCTCGCGCGGCGCATCTCGATGTACACCACGCCCGAGCTGCGCTTCGAGTACGACGAGTCGGTCGAGCGCGGCGACCGGCTTTCGCGCCTGATCGATTCCACCAAGCCGCGCAAATGATCGACGGCGCGCTGCTGCTGGACAAGCCCGTCGGGGTCACCTCGAACTTCGCGCTGCAAAGAGCGCGCAAGCTGCTCGGCGCGCATAAGGCGGGGCACGCCGGCACTCTCGATCCGCTCGCCTCGGGGCTCCTCATCGCGCTGTTCGGCGAGGCGACCAAGTTCGCCGGCCTGCTGCTCGATTCGGAGAAGGAGTACGCGGCGACGCTGAAGCTCGGCGAGACCACCGCGACCGGGGACGCCGAGGGCGGCATTCTGGAATCCCGGCCGGTCGAAGTCTCGGCGGTCGACATCCAGGCGGCGCTGGAGGGGTTCAAGGGCGAGATCGAGCAGGTGCCGCCCATGCATTCGGCGCTGAAACGCGACGGGGTGCCGCTGTACAAGCTGGCACGCCGCGGCGAAAGCGTGGAGCGCCAGCCGCGGCCGGTGCGCATCCTGGAACTCGAATTGCTTGATTTCAAAAAACCATTCTTGAACATTCGCGTCCGTTGCAGCAAAGGCACGTACATCCGTACCCTGGCCGAGGACATCGGCGCCGCGCTGCGGACCGGGGCGCACCTCGGTGCGCTCCGGCGCACCGGGTCGGGGCGCTTCCGGGTGAGCGATGCGGTGACGCTGCCGGCGCTCGAGGCGATGTCGCCGGTCGAGCGGCAGGCCGAACTGCTGCCGGTCGACTCACTGCTGTCGCAGCTCCCCCGCATCGAGCTGGACGCGGCGTCGGAAGCCCGGCTCCGGAACGGCCAGACGCTGCAAATGACCGCCCTGCCCGAGGGCGTGTCCGCGGTCTATGGCGCCGGCGGCGCCCTGATCGGTCTCGGGCGGGCGGAGAGCGGCACTTTGCGGCCGCTCAGGCTCACCCAAGTACCTGAAAAAGGTTAGAATCGCGGCCTCAAACGAGAGAGACGAAGAGAGAGAAGCCGAATGGCATTGCAGGTCGTGCAGAAGACGGAACTCGTCAAGCAGTACCAGCGCTCGGGCAAGGACACCGGCTCGCCGGAAGTGCAGATCGCGCTCCTCACCGAGCGCATCAACAGCCTGACCGAGCATTTCAAGACCCACGTCAAGGATTTCCACTCGCGCCGCGGGCTGCTCGTCATGGTCAGCCAGCGCCGCAAGCTGCTCGATTACCTCAAGCGCAAGGACGCGGACAAGTATCGCGGCCTGATCGACCGTCTCGGTCTGCGCAAGTAAGCTGTCCCCGCAGTACGCAGCGCGCTCGCGCTCCGTGACAAAGGATTCCAAGTGAACCCGATCAAGAAGACGTTCTCCTACGGCGACCACCAGGTCACCTTCGAAACCGGCGAAATCGCGCGCCAGGCGCACGGCGCGGTGCTCTGCACCATGGACGACACCGTCGTCCTCGCCACCGTGGTCGCCGCCAAGCAGCCGAAACAGGGCCAGGACTGGTTCCCGCTCACCGTCGACTATGTCGAGAAGACCTACGCCGCGGGCAAGATCCCCGGCGGCTTCTTCAAGCGCGAAGGCCGGCCCTCCGAGAAGGAGACGCTGACCTCGCGGCTCATCGACCGCCCGATCCGGCCGCTTTTCCCGGACGGCCTCTACAACGAGGTCCAGGTCGTCGCGCAAGTGCTGTCGCTCAACCCCGAGGTCGATTCCGACATCCCGGCGATGCTGGCGGTGTCCGCCGCGATCACCCTCTCGGGCATTCCCTTCAACGGCCCGATCGGCGCCTGCCGGGTCGGCTACCTGGACGGCCAGTACGTCCTCAACCCCACCGCGACGCAGCTCAAGGAATCGAAGCTGAACCTGGTGGTCGCCGGCACGGAGCAGGGCGTGATGATGGTGGAGTCCGAGGCGCTCGAGCTCCCCGAGGACGTGATGCTCGGCGGCGTGGTCTACGGCCACGAGCAGATGCAGGCAGCGATCCAGGCGATCCACGAGCTCGCCGAAGTCGCCGCCAAGCCGGCCTGGGACTGGAAGGCGCCGGAGAAGGACGAAGCGCTCGCGGCGAAGATCAAGCAGCTCGCGGAAGCCGAGCTGCGCGAGGCGTTCCGCATCAAGCAGAAGAAGGCGCGCTCGGAAGCGATCGACGCGATCTGGAAGCGCGTGTTCGAGGCGGTCGGCGTCGGCCAGGAAGGCGGGCCGGCGGCGAACGCGGTGAAGGAAATCACCTTCGCGCTCGAGTCGGCGATCGTGCGCGGCCAGATTCTCGACGGCGAGCCGCGCATCGATGGCCGCGACACCCGCACGGTGCGCCCGATCAACGTGCGCGTCGGCGTGCTGCCGCGCACCCACGGCTCGGCGCTCTTCACGCGCGGCGAGACCCAGGCGCTGGTCACCGTCACGCTCGGCACCGGGCGCGACGAGCAGATCATCGACGCGCTCGCGGGCGAATATCGCGAGCGCTTCATGATGCACTACAACATGCCGCCCTACGCCACCGGCGAGACCGGCCGCATGGGCCCGTCGAAGCGGCGCGAGATCGGCCACGGCCGCCTCGCCAAGCGGGCGCTGTTCGGCCTGCTGCCGACCCCGGAGGAGTTCGGCTACTCGATCCGCGTCGTCTCGGAGATCACCGAGTCGAACGGCTCCTCGTCGATGGCTTCGGTCTGCGGCGGCAGCCTGGCGCTGATGGACGCCGGCGTGCCGATCAAGGCGCACGTCGCCGGCATCGCCATGGGCCTGATCAAGGAAGGCAACCGCTTCGCGGTGCTGTCGGACATCCTCGGCGACGAAGATCACCTCGGCGACATGGACTTCAAGGTGGCGGGCACCGAGGCGGGCATCACCGCGCTGCAGATGGACCTGAAGATCGAGTCGATCGGCAAGGGCATCATGAAGATCGCGCTCGACCAGGCGCGCGAGGCGCGCCTCGGCATCCTGCAGATCATGAAGGGCGGCATCGAAGGCTCTCGCTCCGAGCTGTCGACCTTCGCGCCGCGCATCATCAAGATGAAGATCATCCCGGACAAGATCCGCGACGTCATCGGCAAGGGCGGCGTGATCATCCGCGGCCTCCAGGAAGAGACCGGCACCACGATCGAGATCGAGGACGACGGCACGATTTCCATCGCCTGCGTCTCGGCGGAGGGCGGCGAGGCGGCGAGGAAGCGCATCCTGGACATCACCGCCGACGTCGAGGTCGGCAAGATCTACGAGGGGCCGGTGCTGCGTCTTCTCGACTTCGGCGCGATCGTGCAGCTACTGCCGGGAAGAGACGGCCTGCTGCACATCTCGCAGATCAGCCACGAGCGCGTCAACGCCGTGTCCGATCACCTCAAGGAAGGCCAGATCGTCAAGGTGAAGGTGCTCGAGGCCGACGACAAGGGGCGCGTGCGCCTTTCCATGAAGGCGGTCAAGGACCAGGAGCAGCCCGCGAAGCAGAACAGCTAGCGGGGTTCTTTTCTTACTTCGCGACCTGGCGCTCGCGCAGCTCGTCGAGCGTCTTGCAGTCGATGCAGAGCGTCGCGGTGGGACGCGCTTCCAGGCGCTTCAAGCCGATCTCGACGCCGCAGCTGTCGCAGTAGCCGTACTCGTTGGCGTCGATTCTCGCGATCGTCTCGTCGATCTTCTTGATGAGCTTGCGCTCGCGGTCGCGGTTGCGCAGCTCGAGGGCCATGTCGGACTCCTGGCTGGCGCGGTCGTTGGGATCGGCGAACACCGTCGCCTCGTCCTGCATGGTGTGCACCGTGCGGTCGATCTCCTGCGAGAGCTCGGACTTCAGCGCCTCGAGGATCTTGCGGAAGTGCTTGCGCTGCTGGCCGTTCATGTACTCCTCGCCCTTTTTCGGGGCGTACGGCGCGAAGCCCTTGCGCGTCAGCTCAACTGCCATTTGTTCCCAGTCAGAGGCAAAAAACGAAGTGCGCTTTGTAGCAGAAATGCCCCCCTGCCGCAAGCGAATGCGACGCGCTCGCGAAAGGCGTATCATGGCACCCCTTTTCGGGGTGTAGCGCAGCCTGGTAGCGCGCTTGCTTTGGGAGCAAGATGTCGGGAGTTCAAATCTCCCCACCCCGACCAGAGGTCTGACCCGGTGGCTGCCCGTAGCTCAACCGGATAGAGCACCAGCCTTCTAAGCTGGGGGTTGTGGGTTCGAGTCCCGCCGGGCAGGCCAGAAGTTTTGCCTCAGTGGTGGCCGTAGCTCAAAGGTAGAGTCCCGGATTGTGATTCCGGTTGTTGTGGGTTCGAGTCCCATCGGCCACCCCAATTCCCCATGAGCG
>Ga0210090_1000059_pt1 | contig 11233 bp, 11 predicted proteins | sample Sandmound_ThreeS_7_FD_185572 | JGI IMG/M metagenome (GOLD analysis project Ga0210090, IMG submission 185572) | Wetland microbial communities from San Francisco Bay, California, USA, that impact long-term carbon sequestration -... | ecosystem: Environmental > Aquatic > Marine > Wetlands ...
CCCGCCGCTCCCCCGCCTTCCTTGCGGATCGCCTCGAACAGGCGATGCGTGCCGTCGAGGTTGACGCGGTAGCCCTTCTCGAAGTCCGCTTCCGCCTCGCCCGAGACGATCGCCGCGAGATGGAAGAGGGTGTCGGGCCGCGAGGCGACGAGCTTCTCCGCCTCGCCCGGCGTCGACAGGTCGGAGACGATGCTCCCCGGCCCGGCGGGAACGACGTCGTGCAGGATGAGCTCGCCGGCGCCTTCCTTCGCCAGGCGCTCGGTCAGCTTGCGGCCGATCATGCCGGCCGCGCCGGTGACGAGGATGCGGTTCACCCGTTCGCCTCTACCAGTTGGGGTCCCAAAAGCGCCACCACGGCGCCTCGCGCTTGATGTCGCCTGCGGAGAGGTACTGGCTGTTGGGGAAGTTGGTCTTCATCACGCGCGTCGCATCGTCGCGCAGCGCGTCCATGCCGAGCGCATCGTAGGCGCTCGCGAGGAGGAACACCGCCTCTTCCAGCGCCGGCGCAGTCTGGTAAGTCTTGATCGCGTACTGCGCGCGGTTGGCGGCGGCGAGATAGGCGCCGCGGCGCATGTAGTAGCGCGCGACGTGCACCTCATACTGCGCGAGCGTGTTGACGAGGTAGCGCATGCGCGCCGCCGAATCCTCCGCATACTTCGACTCCGGGAAGCGCGTCACGACTTCCTTGAACGCGAGGAAGGCATCGCGCGAGGAGCGCGGATCGCGGTCGGAGAGATCGGGCGTGGTCAGCCACCACAGCACGCCCAGCGTCTCGTTGAAGTTGATCAGCCCCTTCAGGTACCAGGCGTAGTCGACATTGGGATGGTTGGGGTAGAGCTTGATGAAGCGGTCGGCCGCCGCCACCGCGGAGGCGCGCTCGTTGTCCTTCCAATTGCAATAGGCCACCTCGAGCTGCGCCTGCTGGGCGTAGCGCCCGTAGGGATAGCGCGCCTCGAGCTTCTCCAGGTACTTGATCGCCTTCGGCCAATCCTTGCTGCCCATGGCGTCCTTCGCCTCGCCGTAGAGCTTCTGCGCCGACCAGCCGAGCGTCTCGTCGTCGGAGGAGTTGAGGCCGCCGCACGCAACGAGCGTCAGCAGCAGGAGCGCAGCAAGTAAACTTCTCGCCATGGGAAGGCAGGATTATAGCGATTGGGATGCGACGTTCGTCGCGCCGCTCTCGGCCACGGTGCCGCGCGAGATGGGTGGCCTGCGCCTCGACCAGGCGCTCGCGCGCCTGTTCCACCAGTACTCGCGCAACCGCCTGCAGGCCTGGCTCGAGCAGGGCCACATCAAGGTCGACGGCCGGCGGCTGCCGGCTCGCTACGCGGTCACCGGCGGCGAGAGCGTGGTGCTCGAGCCGCCGCGCGTCGCCGATGCCGCCTCGCCGCGCGCGCAGCGCATGCCGCTCAAGATCGTCTTCGAGGATGCGGCGCTGATCGTCATCGACAAGCCGGTCGGCCTGGTGGTGCACCCGGGCGCCGGGCAGCCGGATCGCACGCTGATGAATGGGCTTCTCGCGCATGCGCCGGCGCTTGCGGGCGTGCCGCGCGCCGGCATCGTCCATCGCCTCGACAAGGACACGAGCGGCCTGCTGGTCGTCGCCAAGACCGTGTCGGCGCAGGCGAGCCTGGTGGAGCAGCTCGCCAGCCGCAGCATGCGGCGTACCTACCTCGCGCTCGTCCAGGGCGACCCGCCGGCGAGCGGCGTGGTCGACGCGCCGGTCGGCCGCGATCCGCGCGCGCGCACGCGCATGGCGGTCACGCACCGCGGCAAGGAATCGCGCACCACGTACCGCGTGGTGGAGCGCTTCGGCAGCGCGGCGCTGGTGGAATGCCGGCTCGACACCGGGCGCACGCACCAGATCCGCGTCCATTTCCAGCACATCCGCCACCCGCTCATCGGCGACACGGTCTATCGCCGCGGCACGCGCCACGGCATCGCCTTTCCCCGCCAGGCGCTGCACGCGGCCGAGCTCTCGCTCGTGCACCCGACGTCCCGGGAGACCATGACCTGGCGCTCGCCGCTGCCACGGGACATGAAACGCCTCCTCGACGAGCTGAGGGCGCGCTAGTGGACTTCATCGTCCCGAGCTGGCCGGCGCCGCCCAACGTCCAGGCGCGCGTCACGCTGCGCGAGATGGGCGACATGGCGGGCGCGGGCCGCGAGGAGCTCGACGGCATCCTGCTGCACGAGCCGGTCTGGCTGCGCCAGGTGCATGGCGCTGCGGTCATCGATGCCGATTCGTCGCCGCCTTCGCCGGTCGGCGACGCCGCCGTGGCGCGAAAGCGCGGCACGGTTTGCGCGGTGATGGTCGCCGACTGCATGCCCGTGTTCTTCACCGACGGCACGCAGATCGCGGTGGCACACGCGGGATGGCGCGGCCTCGCTGCCGGCGTGCTCGAGGCGACGCTGGAGAAATTCGATCGCGCCAGCGTGCTCTGCTGGCTCGGACCGGCGATCGGGCCGAAAGTCTACGAAGTCGGCGAGGAAGTGCGCGCGGCGTTCGCGGGCGACGAATCGGCCTTCACGCCCACGCGGCCCGGGCACTGGCTGCTCGACCTGTATGCGATCGCGCGGCGGCGCCTGCAGGGCGTGAAGGGAGTCTACGGCGGCGATTTCTGCACGTTTTCGGACGCGAGACGGTTCTTCTCGTTCAGAAGAGACAAGGCCAGGGAGCGCATGGCTGCCCTAATATGGCTGATATGACCCTCGGCTGGATCCTCGCGGCGAGCTTCGCCGGCGGCACGCTTTCTGCCGGGCTGGCGGCGGTTTCGCTGGCGTTCCGCGCCTCGTGGGTGCCGATGCTCGTCTCCTACGCCATCGGCGCGCTGCTCGGCGCGGCTTTCCTCGGCGTCATCCCCGAAGCGTTCGAGAAAGGCCCGCCGCAGCAGGCGGCGGCGGCGATCCTCGGCGGCATCTTCGCCTTCTTTGTGCTTGAGAAGCTGCTGCTCTGGCGCCACTGCCATACGGAGAACTGCGAGGTGCACGACCAGCACCAGCAGCAGCACGACCACGGCCGCAGCGGCGCGCTGATCATCGTCGGCGACACCGTGCACAATTTCCTCGACGGCGTGCTGATCGCCGCCGCGTTCCTGCAGAGCACCGAGCTCGGCATCCTCACCGCGATCGCCATCGTCGCGCACGAAATTCCGCAGGAGGTCGGCGACTTTCTCATCCTGCTGCACTCCGGGTATACGAAGGCCAAGGCCCTCGCGATCAACCTGCTCTCCTCCGCGGCGACCATGGTCGGCGGCGTGCTCGGCTATTTCGGCTTGCAGATCGTTTCCGGCTGGGAAACGACGCTGCTCGGCATCGTCGCGGCGAGCATGATCTACGTCGCGGTGGCCGACCTGATCCCGGGGTTGCACCGGCGGCCCGAGCTTCGCGACACCGCATCGCAAGCGCTTCTCATCGCCCTGGGCATCGGCACCATCGCGCTCGCCGGATCGCTGCTCGCGCATTAGCCGAAATGACCCGCAGCAGCATGTAAAAAGGTACATTGGATCAGTGCCTTAAGTCCCATTTGACGGGCGCTCTTGTGCGTCGCAAAATCGGCCCGCGATGCAAGCCGCAACGGCCGATGCCGTCCTGTCCGCGATTGCCCAATCCCAGAACGAAGTGACCCAGGGCTGGATGCGATTGATGGCGTCCGCTCCCTGGCTCGCCGAGCTGCAGAAAGGCGTGGCGGGCCCGATCCAGGCGGAGTACCTGCACAAGCAGACGCGGCTCTGGTCGTCGCTGCTCGCCGGCCGCGCCGAGCCCGTCGTCGACGCTGCCGCCGTCGACCGGCGCTTCGCGGCAAAGGAATGGCGCGAAAACGCCTACTACGACTATCTGCGCCAGTCCTATCTGCTCATCTCGCGCTACTTCGAGCAGCTCGTGGAGGCGGCGCCGCTCGACGAGACGGCGAAGGATCGCGCGCGATTCTCCGTGCGCCAGTGGGTCGACGCCATGTGCCCAGCGAACTTCGCCGCGACCAATCCCGCCGCGCTCGCCGAGGCCCTCGCCACGCGCGGCGAGAGCCTCACGCGCGGCCTCGCCAACCTCCTCGACGACGTCCACAAGGGACGCATCAGCCAGACCGACGAGTCCGCTTTCGCGGTCGGGCGCAACCTCGGCGTCACGCCCGGCGACGTGGTGTTCGAGAACGAGCTGATGCAGCTCATCCAGTACCGCCCGAGCACCCGGGAGGTCGCGGCGCGCCCGCTGGTGATGGTGCCGCCGTGCATCAACAAGTTCTACATCCTCGACCTGCAGCCGGAGAACTCCTTCGTCGCGCACGCGGTGGCGCAGGGCAGCACCGTGTTCATGGTGTCCTGGCGCAACGTCGGGCCCGAGCAGGGCCACCTGACGTGGGACGACTACCTGGAAAAGGGCGTGCTGACCGCGCTTCGCGTCGCAAAGGAAATCGCCAAGAGCAAAGAGGTGAACGCGCTCGGTTTCTGCGTCGGCGGAACTCTGCTTGGCGCTGCTCTGGCGCAGAAGAAGCCGGACTGGGTCGCGAGCGTCACGCTGCTCGCCACCATGCTCGACTTCGCGGATACGGGGCAGATCGGGCTGTTCGTCGACGAGGCGATGGTCGCAGCGCGCGAGGCGACGATCGGCAAGGGCGGCATCTTCCCCGGCGCCGAGCTGGCGTTCGTCTTCTCCAGCCTGCGCGCCAACGATCTCGTCTGGCCCTACGTGGTCAACAACTATCTGCTCGGCGGCAAGCCGGCCGCGTTCGATCTGCTCTATTGGAACTCGGACAGCACCAACCTGCCCGGTCCGATGTACTGCGAGTACCTGCGCAATACCTATCTCGAGAACAAGCTGAAGGAGCAGGTCGACTTCGGCAGCATCGATCGGCCGCTCTTCGTCGTCGCCACGCGCGAGGACCACATCGTCCCCTGGCGCAGCGCGTATCGCAGCATCCACCTGTTCGGCGGCAAGGAAAAGACATTCGTCCTCGGGGCGAGCGGCCACATCGCCGGCATCGTCAACCCGCCGGAGAAGAAGCGGCGCAGCTACTGGCTGTTCGAAAGCCATCCGCAGGATGCGGACGAGGGGCTCGCTGCGGCGAGGGAAATCAAGGGCAGCTGGTGGCCGCGCTGGAGCGAATGGCTCGCCAGGTATTCCGGCGGCACGCATGCCGCGCCCGCCAAGCCAGGGAATCCGAAATACAAGCCGATAGAGCCCGCCCCGGGCCGGTACGTGAAGCAGAAAGCTTAGGAGAACCGCATGGAAGACATCTTCATCGTCGGCGCGGCTCGCACCGCGATCGGCAAATTCGGCGGCACGCTGGCGAAGCTGCCGGCGTCCGACCTCGGCGCCCACATCATCCGCAAAGTGCTCGAGCGGGCGGGCGTTTCGCCCGAGCAGGTCTCGGAAGTCATCATGGGCCAGGTGCTCACCGCCGGCGTCGGCCAGAACCCGGCGCGCCAGGCGGCGATGAAGGCCGGCCTGCCGCACATGATTCCCTCGATGACCATCAACAAGGTCTGCGGCTCCGGGCTGAAAGCAGCGATGCTCGGCGCGCAGGCGATCGCCAACGGCGACTCCGACATCGTGGTTGCGGGCGGGCAGGAATCGATGAGTCTTTCGCCGCACGCCATGATGGGCTCGCGCGACGGCTACCGCATGGGCGACGCGAAGCTGGTCGACACCATGATCGTCGACGGCCTGTGGGACGTCTACAACCAGTACCACATGGGCGTCACCGCCGAGAACGTCGCCAAGGAGTACGCCGTGACGCGCGAGGAGCAGGACGAGTTCGCGGTGAAGAGCCAGAACAAGACCGAGGCGGCGCAGAAGGCCGGCAGGTTCGGCGACGAGATCGTGCCGCTCGAGATCCCCTCGCGCAAAGGCCCGGTGATTTTCAAGGACGACGAATATCCGCGGCACGGCGCGACGCTGGAGGCGATGCAGGCCCTCAAACCCGCCTTCGACAAGAACGGCTCGGTCACCGCCGGCAACGCTTCCGGGATCAACGACGGCGCCGCCGCGGTTGTTCTCGCCTCTGCGAAGAAGGTCAAGGAATTGGGTCTGAAGCCGATCGCGAGGATCAAGGCCTTCGCCTCCGCCGGCGTCGATCCCAAATACATGGGCATGGGCCCGGTGCCGGCCTCCAAGCGCTGCCTGTCGCGCGCCGGCTGGCAGCCGTCTGATCTCGATCTGATGGAGATCAACGAGGCGTTCGCGGCGCAGGCGATCGCCGTGAACCGGCAGATGGGCTGGGACACTTCGAAAGTGAACGTGAACGGCGGCGCGATCGCGCTCGGGCATCCGATCGGCGCGTCGGGCTGTCGCGTGCTGGTGACGCTGCTCCACGAGATGCAGAAGCGCGGCGCGAAGAAGGGCCTCGCCTCGCTCTGCATCGGTGGCGGCATGGGCGTCGCACTCGCAGTTGAAAGATAGAAAAGGAAAATGAGAAACATGGGAAATCAAGCAGAAGTGGTGCAACGTCCGGAGGCCTGGCGCGACGAGTCGGCGCCCGTCGTCTCGCGCATCGCCTTCGTCTCCGGCGGCATGGGGGGAATCGGCACCGCGATCTGCCGGCGGCTGGGACGCGCCGGGCACACGGTGGTGGCGGGCTGCCTGCCGGGCTACGAGAAGAAGAACGAATGGCTCGACGCCATGCGCGCCCACGGCCATCGCGTGCACGCCGCGGAAGGCGACGTCGCCGACTTCGAGTCCTGCGCGGCGATGTTCTACAACGTCAGCTCGGTGGTCGGCCCGGTCGACATCCTGGTCAACAACGCCGGCATCACGCGCGACTCGGTGTTCAAGCGCATGACCGAGCAGGACTGGATGGCGGTGATCAACACCAACCTGAACAGCGTGTTCAACGTCACGCGCCAGGTGATCGACGGGATGAGCGAGCGCGGCTGGGGCCGCATCATCAACATCTCGTCGGTGAATGCGATCAAGGGGCAGTTCGGCCAGACCAACTACTCGGCGGCGAAGGCCGGCATGGCCGGCTTCTCCAAGGCACTGGCGCAGGAAGTGGTGCGCAAGGGCGTCACCGTCAACACCGTGTCGCCGGGCTACGTCGAGACCGACATGGTGATGGCGATCCGCAAGGAAATCCGCGACCAGATCGTGGCGCAGATCCCGATGGGGCGCCTCGCCAAGCCCGAGGAAATCGCCGCGGTGGTGGCGTTCCTCGCCTCCGAGGAGGCGGGCTACATTACCGGTGCCAACATCTCCGTCAACGGCGGCATGCACATGATGTGATGGTGTAGACTCGCCGTCCCCGGAGGAGGCTATGGCACAGCAGAGAATCGCCGTCGTGACGGGCGGCATGGGAGGCCTGGGCGAAACCATCAGCACCAAGATGGCCGACGCCGGCTATCGCGTCGTGGTCACCTATTCGCCCTCGAACACGAAGTACCGGTCCTGGCTCGAGGAGATGAAGAAGCGCGGCTACAGCTTCGCCGCCTTCCCGGTCGACGTCGCCGACTTCGACGCCTGCGCCAAGCAGTGCGCGGCGATCCAGAACGAGTGCGGCGCGATCGACATCCTGGTCAACAACGCCGGCATCACGCGCGACATGACGTTCAAGAAGATGACCAAGAACGACTGGGACGCGGTGATGCGCACCAACCTCGACTCGTGCTTCAACATGACCAAGCAGGTGATGGACGGCATGGTCGACCGCGCCTGGGGGCGCGTGATCAACGTCTCATCGGTGAACGGCCAGAAGGGCGCGTTCGGCCAGACCAACTACTCGGCGGCGAAGGCCGGCATCCACGGCTTCACCAAGGCGCTGGCGCTCGAGGTGGCGAAGAAGGGCGTCACCGTCAACACCATCTCGCCGGGCTACATCGGCACCAAGATGGTCACCGCCATCCCCAAGGAAATCCTCGACTCGAAGATCCTGCCGCAGATTCCGATCGGCCGGCTGGGCAAGCCCGACGAGGTCGCGGGCCTGATCATCTATCTCTGCTCCGAAGAAGCGGCTTTCGTCACTGGCGCCAACATCTCGATCAACGGCGGCCAGCACATGTATTAAGGCGTAGACCTAAAGGAGTAGACTAGTCTTGGCGCTTCCCGAAAGAAAGATGGAAAACCAGCTCCGGCTGATCAAGAAGTACCCCAACCGGCGTCTCTACGACACCAAGACGTCGAGCTACATTACGCTCGTCGACGTGAAGCAGATGGTGCTGAAGCAGGAGGAGTTCCAGGTCGTCGACGCCAAGAGCGGCGATGACCTGACGCGCCAGATCCTGCTGCAGATCATCCTCGAGGAGGAATCGGGCGGCGTGCCGATGTTTACCTCCGATCTGCTCTCGCAGATGATCCGCTCCTACGGCAACGCCATGCAGGGCATGATGGGCTCGTACCTCGAGCGCAACCTGCGCGCCTTCCAGGACATCCAGAAGGCGCTGCAGGAGCAGTCGCAGCGCATGTACGGCGACAACTCGCGCGCCTCGCAGGAGCTGTGGGCGCAGTTCATGAACCTGCAGGGTCCGGCGATGCAGAGCCTGATGCAGGCCTACATGGAGCAGAGCCAGAAAGTGTTCGCGCAGTTCCAGGAGCAGATGCAGGGCCAGGCGCGCAACATGTTCTCCGGCCTTTCCTTCCCCGGCTTTCCCTCTGGCAGCAAAGACAAAGACAAGAGCGACCCCGACAAATCCTAAGGTCGGGTTTGTCTCCCTAGGTTGTCCCAAGGCGCTGGTCGACTCGGAGCGCATCCTCACGCAGCTGCGCGCCGAGGGCTACGCCACCTCGAAGACCTACGACCAGGCGGACCTGGTCATCGTCAACACCTGCGGCTTCATCGACGCCGCGGTGCAGGAATCGCTCGACGCGATCGGCGAGGCGCTCACCGAGAACGGCAAGGTGATCGTGACAGGGTGTCTCGGTGCCAAGACGAATCTCATAAAGAATATTCACCCCGCGGTGCTGGCGATCACCGGCCCGCACGACACGCCGGCGGTCATGAAAGCGGTGCACCAGCACCTGCCCAGGCCGCACGATCCGTACACGGACTTGATTGGCGTAAAGCTCACCCCGCCGCACTACGCCTATCTGAAGATTGCCGAAGGCTGCAACCACCGCTGCAGCTTCTGCATCATCCCCTCGATGCGCGGCGATCTGGTTTCAAGGCCGATCGGCGAGGTGATGCAGGAGGCCGAGAACCTGGTGAACGCGGGCGTGAAGGAGCTGCTCGTGATCTCGCAGGACACGAGCGCCTATGGCGTCGACGTCAAATACCGGACCGGGTTCTGGGGCGGTAAGCCCTTAAAAAGCAATCTTCTCAACCTTTCCAAAGTGCTCGGCGACCTTGGCGTGTGGGTTCGTCTGCACTACGTGTATCCCTATCCGCATGTCGACGAAGTGATCCCCCTGATGGCCGAGGGGAAGATCCTTCCGTATCTCGACGTGCCGTTCCAGCACGCCAGCCCGCGCATCCTGAAGCTCATGAAGCGGCCCGCGAGCGCCGAGAAGGTGCTGCAAAGGCTCGAGAGCTGGCGGGCGATCTGCCCGGACATCACCGTGCGCAGTACTTTCATCGTCGGCTTCCCCGGGGAAACGGATGATGATTTTCTCCAGCTGTTGTCTTTCCTGGAGGAAGCGCAGCTGGACCGGGTCGGCTGCTTCGAGTACTCGCCGGTCGAGGGCGCGGCCGCGAATCAGCTCGACGGCGCCCTCCCTGATCGCGTGAAGGCCGAAAGGAAGGCAGCCTTCATGAAGACCCAGGAGAGAATCAGCGCCGGGAAGCTGAAAGCGAAGGTCGGCAAGACGCTCAAGGTGCTGGTCGACGAGCCCGGTCTGGGACGTTGCAGTGCCGATGCGCCGGAAATCGACGGCGTGGTGCATTTCAAGGGCGGAAAAGCGGGAGAATTCGTCAACGTCCTCATCGATCGTGCCGATGCGCACGATCTTCACGGGAGATTGCAATGAGTCACCGCGAGGTGGTGGTGGTAGCCGGAGCGCGCACGGGGATCGGCGATTACGGCATGGCGCTCAAGGAAGTGCCGGCGACGAAGCTCGGCGCGACGGCGATCAAGGAAGCGATCGCGCGCGCCAAGGTCGACCCAGCGAGCATCGGCCACGTCGTCATGGGCAGCGTCATCCATGGCGAGGCGAGGGACATGTACCTCTCGCGCGTCGCGGCGGTCGACGCCGGCGTGCCGGTGGGCACGCCCGCGCTGACGGTGAACCGCCTGTGCGGCTCGGGCCTGCAGGCAATCGTCTCGGCGTCGCAGCACATCATGCTCGGCGACTGCGACATCGCGGTCGCGGGCGGCGCCGAGAGCATGAGCCGCGCCGCGTACTTCCTGCCCTCCGGCCGCTGGGGCCAGCGCATGGGCGATGCGCCGGTGGTCGATGCGATGACGGCGGCGCTGCACGATCCCTTCGGCCACGGCCACATGGGCGTCACCGCCGAGAACATCGCCGCCAAGTACGGCTTCACGCGCCAGCAGCAGGACGAGTTCTCCATCCAGTCGCACCAGAAAGCCGCGCAGGCGATCGAGCAGGGGTTTTTCAAGAGCCAGATCACCCCGGTGGAAATCAAGAGCAGAAAAGGCGTCGAGCAGTTCGTCACCGACGAGCACGTGCGCAAGGACGCGAACATGGCGGACCTCTCGCGCCTGAAAACGGTGTTCAAGAAGGATGGCACCGTGACCGCGGGGAATGCTTCCGGGATCAATGATGCTGGCGCAGCGATCGTCCTCGCTGCCTCTTCGGTCGCAGAAAAAAATGGATTGAAACCGATGGCCCGTCTCGTTGCCTATGCTCATGCCGCCGTCGAGCCGCAGGTCATGGGCCTCGGGCCCATTCCGGCGGTGCGCAAGGTCTTCGAGAAGTCCGGGCTCAAGCCCGCCGACATGGATGTGGTCGAGTCGAACGAGGCATTCGCGGTGCAGGCGATGGCGGTGACGAAGGACCTGGGCCTCGACCCGGCGAAGGTGAATCCGAACGGCGGCGCGGTAGCGCTCGGCCATCCGATCGGCGCCACCGGCTGCATCCTCACCGTCAAGGCACTCTACGAGCTCGAGCGCACCAGGAAGCGCTACGCGCTCGTCACCATGTGCATCGGCGGCGGGCAGGGCATCGCCGCGATCTTCGAGCGGATTTGAGAAGAAAAGCGCGCATCGGGCTGGCGCTCGGCTCGGGCAGCTCCCGCGGCTGGGCGCACATCGGCGCGATCCACGCCCTCGAGGGGCGCGGAGTCAAGCCCGACATCGTCTGCGGCAGCTCGATCGGCGCGCTGGTCGGCGGCGCCTACGCCTCCGGCCAGCTC
>Ga0210090_1000060_pt1 | contig 10948 bp, 10 predicted proteins | sample Sandmound_ThreeS_7_FD_185572 | JGI IMG/M metagenome (GOLD analysis project Ga0210090, IMG submission 185572) | Wetland microbial communities from San Francisco Bay, California, USA, that impact long-term carbon sequestration -... | ecosystem: Environmental > Aquatic > Marine > Wetlands ...
CCGCCGGCAGCGGGGCGGTGACGAGCCCGGTATCGTGCTCCCCGTCCTCCTGCTGCACGAGATCGATGCGCGGGTGATCGCGCAGCCGGACGTAGAACTCCTCGGCGGCGACGAAGAGCTGCGCCGGCGGCAGGAGCGGCCGATCGGCGTCGCCGCCGAGCAACCGGTACCTTGAATGGGCGTCGCGCCAGAATTCCTGGATCGCGCCGCCGACGTCGTGGTGAAGCAGAACCGTGCAACCGCGCGGCAGGTAGTCGAACAAGGTTGCGACCGAGGCGACGCCTTGCCGCGCGGGCTCTGGCGCGGCGGATCCGAAAAACAGGGGCAGGTAGTACTCGATGCCGGCCGCGGGAATGCCGGTCGAGACGTCGCGGTACAGGCGCTTCTTCGAGGGGTCGCCCTCGAAAGTCTCGCGCCAGCGCAGCCGGAACTGCGCGCGCCCGGCGTCGTCGAGGGGAAACTCGCGCGCGGGCAGCAGGCGGATCTCGGGCACGGCGTACAGCGTGCGCTGGGTGTCGACGTCGAAGGTGCGGATGCCGTCGATGACGTCGTCATCGAGATCGATGCGGTAGGGGACCGCGCTGCCGGTCGGAAAGAGATCGATCAGCCCGCCGCGAAAGCAGACTTCCCCCGGCGCCATGACCTGCGTGACGTGCTGGTAGCCGGCGGTGGTGAGCTGCGCGCGCAGGGTCTCGGTGGCCAGCGTCTCCTTCAGCTTGAGGAAGAAGGTCCGGGAGGCGATGTAGGAAGGCGGGCAGAGCCGTACCAGCGCGGTCGAGGCCGGCACGACCGTGACGTCGAAGTCGCTGCGCTGCATCCGGTAGAGCGTCGCCAGCCGCTCCGAGACGAGATCCTGATGCGGCGAGAACTGGTCGTAGGGCAGCGTTTCCCAGTCGGGCAGCAGCGCGGTGCGCAGCTGCGGCGCGAGCCACGCCAGCTCCTCGATCAGGCGCTGCGCGTCGAGGGCCGTCGCCGTGACGACGGCGATGGGACTTTCTCGGGCGGCGAGGCGAGCGACCGCGAGCGCGTCGGACGAGCCGGCGAGCCTGCTCAGGCGTCTGCGAGCGGGAAGAGAATCGCGATGCACCTGGGAGAAAGACGTAAAATCGAAAAGAAAAGCATGTCATTATGCCCGTGTTCGCACTCATTCCCGCCGCCGGGAGCGGCAGCCGCTTTACCGGCGAGCAGCCGAAGCAGTACGCCCGGCTCGCCGGCAAGGCGATGTTGTGGCATTCGGCGCGAGCCGTTTGCGCGCCCCCGGTCGAGACAGTGTTCGTCGTGCTCGCCGAGGGCGACCAGTCCTTTGCCGCGCTCGACTGGAGCGCGTTCGACGGCAAGGTGCAGCCGCTCTATTGCGGCGGCGAAACGCGGCGCGACTCGGTGTACAACGGGCTGGTGGCGGTAATGGATACGATCGACGCCGACGACTGGATCCTGGTGCATGATGCCGCGCGGCCCTGCCTGCCGCGTCGCGACCTCGACGCGCTGCTGCGCGAGTGCCAGGCCGACGCGGTCGGCGGCCTGCTCGCCGTGCCGGTAGCGGAAACGGTGAAGAAGGCGGCCAAGGACGAGGCGGGGGTGCAGCGCATCGCCGCCACGGCCGACCGCTCGCAGCTCTGGCTCGCGCAGACGCCGCAGATGTTCCGCGCCGGGCTGCTGGCGCAGGCGCTGCGCAGCGCGAAGGGGCCGGTCACGGACGAGGCGAGCGCGATCGAGCAGATGGGCCTCAAGCCGCGCCTGGTCGCCGGCAGCCGCGAGAACCTGAAGGTCACCTTTCCGGAAGACCTGGCGATCGCCGAAGCCTGGCTCGGGAGGCGGGGGTGAGAATCGGCCAGGGGCTGGACATCCACGCGTTCGCCGCCGGCCGCCAGCTGGTCATCGGCGGCGTCCAGATCCCCTATCACAAGGGGCTCGCCGGGCATTCCGATGCGGACGTGCTGCTGCACGCGATCTGCGATGCGCTGCTTGGCGCGGCGGCGCTTGGCGACATCGGCCGCCACTATCCCGACAACGACCCCAAGTTCTCCGACATCGACAGCCGCAAGCTGCTGCGCGACGTCGCCGCCAAGGTGAAGGCGCAGGGCTTCAAGATCGTGAACGTCGACGCGACCATCGTCGCCGAGGCGCCGCGCATGGCGCCGCACGTGGCGCGCATGATCGGCAACATCGCCGCCGACCTCGGCGTCGCGCCGGCGGCGGTCAACGTCAAGGCGACCACGACCGAGCAGCTGGGCTTCATCGGCCGCGGCGAGGGCATCGCCGCGCTCGCGGTCGCGCTCATCGACTGATGTATTCGCCCTCGTACAACCGGCTCGACGACCGCGCCGAGCTCATCGCCTTCCTGCGCGCCAACAACTTCCCGGTGCTGGTCACCGGCACCGGCGGCGCGCTGCACGCTTCGCATCTGCCGGCGATGGTGAGGGACGAGCAGCCCCTGGTCCTCGACATGCACATGGCGCGCAACAACCCGCAGTGGCAGGAGTTCTTCGAGGACCAGGAGGTCATGGTGGTGTTCTCCGGGCCGCACGCCTATGTCTCGCCGCGCTGGTACGAGGAGAAGGAGCGCGTGCCGACCTGGAACTACGCCGCCGTGCACGCGTACGGTTTTCCAAAAGTACGTTCTGAAAAGAAAGAAAAATACGAATCCCAGCGCCGCCTGGTCGCGGCGATGGACCCGCAGTGGCTGGCCGAGTTCGACCGCTTGCCGGAGAAATACGTGACGATGATGCTGGAGGGCATCGTCAACTTCGAGATCACCGTGACCCGCGTCGAGACGCGCTGGAAGCTGTCGCAGAATCGCAGCCGGCGCGAGATGGAGCTGATCGCCGCGGCGCTGGAGAAGTCGCCCGATTCGCTCGAGAAGGCGCTCGCCGCGCTGACACGCAAGCACCTTCCGCGGGAGTGAGGCTGTTCTTCGCAATCTGGCCGCCGCCGCAGACCGCGGCGGCGCTGCATGCATGGGCGGAATCGCTCGCCTGCGGCAAGGTGATCGTCCGGGAGAACATCCACCTCACCCTCGCGTTTCTCGGCGAGGCGGACCCGGCGAAGGCAGCCGTTGCCGCGAAGCCGGTGCGCGGCCGCCGGCACGAGCTGCCGCTCGAAGTGGCGCGCTACGTGAAACGCAACGAGATGGTCTGGGTCGCGCCGCGCGCCACGCCGCGCGAGCTGGCGCAGCTCGTCGAGGGTCTGCATGCTGGCCTGAAGAGCGCGGGCTTCATCCTCGAGGAGCGACCTTTCGCCGCGCACATCACGCTGCTGCGCAAGGCGCGCGCGCCGGATGAGCTTCCGCCGCTGCCCCGCGTCGACTGGCCGGTCGACGAATTCGTCCTGGTGCGCTCACGCACCTCGCCGCGGGGCTCGAGCTACGAGCCTGTCGAGCGTTTTCGTCTAAGTGGCTGATCGTCGACCACAACACCGCGCGCGTTCCGGGTCCCTGAGCGTCAGCGCGCCAGCGTAAGCCGGGCGATCAGGCCGCCGCCCGCGCGCGGCGCGAGCTCCAGCCCGCCATCGTGCGAGCGGGCGATGCGCTCGACGATCGCCAGCCCCAGCCCCGCGCCGCCGGCGCCGCTGCGCGCGTGCTCGAGCCGGGTGAAGGGCCGCTTCACGCGCTCGACTTCCGCGCTCGGGATCCCCGGGCCGCGGTCGCGCACCTCGACGAGGACCCGGTTGCCCTCGCTGGAGGTCTCGATCTCGACCGGCTCGCCGGCATAGCGCAGGGCATTGTCGATCAGGTTCGCCACCGCGCGGCGGACCGCCATGCGCGCAAAACGGAACGGCGGCACGTGGCCGGGGCGAAAGCTCACCTGGCGGTGGATCCGGCGGTAGTGCCCGGCCAGCTCGTCGAGCATCTCGTCCAGCTCGTTTTCGCTCTTCTCCTCGTCGGCGCCGCGCGCGAAGTCGAGGAACTGGCCGATGACCGCGTCGATCTCGTCGATGTCGGAGATCATGGCCTCGCGGTCGCTCGCCTGGGGATTCATCTCGAGCGCCAGCCGCAGGCGCGAGAGCGGCGTGCGCAGGTCATGGGAAATGCCGGCGAGCACCATGGCGCGCTCGCGCTCGATCCTTTCCAGGTCGCTCGCCATGCGGTTGAAGGCGGCGGCGACGGCGCGCAGCTCGCGCGGCCCCGCTTCGGCGAGCGGCTGGTGCGCCTCGCCGCGGCCGAGGCGACCGCTGGCGCGGGTGAGCGCGGCGAGCGGCCGGGCGATCATCGAGGCGATGAGGAAGGCGCCGGCGAGGGCGATCGCGAGCAGCGCCGCGCCCCAGCCGAGCCACTGCAGCCCGGGCGGCGTCTCGAGGCGCTCGCGCGGCAGCATCACCCAGAACTCGTCCGAGTCGATGAGGAAGCTCACCCAGAATCCCTCCTCGCCGTCGCGCGCGTAGGCGAAGCGCGTCTGCATGCCGGCCACGGCGCGCACCCGGCCGGTCACCTTCTCGAGCAGCGGGTCGTCCGGCAGGGGCTCGATTCTCTCGCTCGCCGTCGCGGGGATGACCCGCAGGCCCTCGCTCTCGTTCAGCTCGATCAGGAGCTGCCGGCGCAGGAAAGGATCGGCGTTGACCAGCGCCGCGCGCGTGAGGTTGATCGTGCTCACCATCTGCTGCGCCAGCTCGCGCGAGCGCGGCTCGCGCTCATACACGCGGTAGATCTGAAAGGAGGCGAGGACGGCGGTGACGATCAGCAGCGCGATCAGCAGGAACGATCGCGCGAAGAGCGTCACTTGACGGCGTCGGCTTCGGGCACGAAGACGTAGCCGAAGCCCCAGACGGTCTGGATGTGCTTCGGATGCGAGGGGTCGTCCTCGACGATCTTGCGCAGGCGGGAGATCTGCACGTCGATCGAGCGGTCGAAGACCTCGTATTCGCGCCCGCGCGCCAGCTCCATCAGCTTGTCGCGCGAGAGCGGCTGGCGCGAGTGCTGCACCAGGACCTTGAGGATCGAGAACTCGCCGGTGGTCAGGGGCACGGATTTGCCTGCGCGCGTCAGCGTTCTCGTGGCCAGATTCAACGTGAAATTGCCAAAGCTGTGCGTTTCCACGCTGCCGGCCGGCGCCCCCGGCGGTCCCGCCGGCGCCCTGCGCCTTAGCACGGCATTGATCCGCGCCAGCAGCTCGCGCGGGTTGAACGGCTTGGGGAGATAGTCGTCGGCGCCCATTTCCAGCCCCACGATCCGATCGACCTCGTCGCCCTTGGCGGTGAGCATGACGATCGCGGGGGCGACGTTCTGCGCGCGCAGCCGCCGGCAGATCGCGAGGCCGTCCTCGCCCGGCAGCATGAGGTCGAGGACGACGAGGTCGTAGCGCTCGCGCGCGAGTTGCTTGTCCATTCCGGCGGCGTCGGCAACGGCCTTCACCTCGTAGCCTTCGCCGCCGAGGTAGCGCACCAGCAGGTCGCGCAACCTCTGGTCGTCGTCGACGACGAGGAGGCGGGTTTTCAGCTCGGCCATGAATTCAAGATACCAATTGTTACACCCGCCTACGGCGATTTTCGTACCATGCCGGCTGGATGAAAGCGGTCATCTTCCTCCTCGTCCTGTCCGTTTCCGGCGTCGCCTCGGCCCAGCAGGGCAGGCGCAATGAAGGCAAGCCGCAGCAGATGCGGCAGGAGGATCGCCAGCGCATGCGCGAGGACATGAACCAGGTGTACCGCGACCGCGCGCAGCGACCGGAACGGCAGGCACGACCAATGTCGCCGCAGGAGCGGGAGAAGCTCCGCCAGGACGTCCGGGACGCCAACAAACAGCTGAAACGTTAGCCCGTTTTCTTGGCGCTGTCCTCGCGCGGATCGTTCGCCGCCGGGCCGGAAGCGTAGAAGCGCCAGGTGTTCTTGCCAGCCTGCTTGGCGGCGTACATCGCCGTGTCGGCGTGCTTCATCAGCGACTGGGCGTCGGCGGCGTCGTCGGGGAAGATGCTGATGCCGATGCTCGCGGTCACCACCGCCTCCCCGGTGGCCGCGGAATAGGGTCGGACCACCTCGGAGAGCAGCTTCTTCGCCACCGTCTCGATCGGCGCGGTCTCCTGCACGTCCTCGACCACCACCAGGAACTCGTCGCCTCCCAGGCGAGCGACCAGGTCGCTCGCGCGCAGGCTGGCGCGCAGCCGGCCGGCGAGCTCGACCAGCAACGCGTCGCCGGCATCGTGACCGTGGCGGTCGTTGATCTCCTTGAAGCCGTCGAGATCGATGAAGACCAGCGCCAGCTTCGAGTTCTTGCGCCGGGCGCGCTGCACCGCCTGGTCGAGCGACGGGCCGAAGCTGGTGCGGTTGGCGAGGCCGGTGAGCGGGTCGGAGTAGGCGAGCGACGAGATTCGCTCTCGCGCGAGCGCGATCTCGGTGATGTCGCGCCCCACCCCCTGGTAGCCGAGGAAGGCGCCGTCGCTGGCGAAGCGCGGCTCGCCGCTGACGTTGAAATGACGCGGCTCGCCGTCGATGAGGCGGGCGAACTCGAAGTCGCGGAAGGGCAGATGCTGCTCCATCCGCGCCCGTTGCACTGCCCACCCCTCTTCGTCGGGGTGGACGGAGGGAAGCTCCCAGGCCACGTTGCCGAGGGATCCGCGCAGCACCTTTTCCGGGTAGCTCGGGCCGTGCACCAGCTGGGAGATGTGGTGCGAGGCGTCGGTCTCCCAGTAAAAATCGGAGGACATCTCGGTCAGGCGGCGGAAGCGCGCCTCGCTCTCGCGCAGCGATTCCTCGGCCTGCTTGCGGCGCAGGAACTGGCCGATCTGGCTGCCGATGACGCGCGAGGCGTCGAGCAGGCGCTGGTCGGGCTCGCGCACCGAGTGGCTGGAGAAGTTGAGCACGCCGATGATGCGGTTCTCGGCCAGCACGGGGAAGCAGAAGCCGCCGCGCAGGCCGGTGCCTGCCCACATCGCGGGGTACTGGGTGCGGGAATCGGCGTGCGCGTCGTGCGACCAGACGGGCTCGCCCGACTTCAGCGCCGTGCCGGTGAGTCCCTGGCCGGGCCGGAAGGTGAGCTCGCGCGAGCGCACCACGAAATCCCGCACGTCGGCATCGTCCACCGACCACGCGTCCTGGAAGCGCAGGATGCCGTGGTCGACGCGGAAATAGCGGCCGCAGGCCCAGCCTTCGGCGCCGCAGACCGCCTGGATCACCGCGCGCAGGCCGCTCGAGGCATCGTCAGCTTCGGCAAGCGAACGGGCGACGTGATGCTCGAGCGTGAGCAGCAGCTCGGCGCGCTTCTGTGCCGAAATGTCGCGGCCGACGCCGCGATAGCCGCGGAAGTGGCCGTCGCCGTCGAACAGCGGCTCGCCGCTCACGCTCAGGTAGCGCCAGCCGCCGTCGGGCATGGCGCGCCACATGAGCACGTTGTAGAAAGGCTTGCGCGCGTCGAGCAGCGCGCGATGCGCGTCCCAGCCGCCGTCGACATCGAGCCGGCTTTCCCAGCGCCGCTTGCCGATCAGGCTGCGCCGGAACCCCTCGTCGCCGCCGGCGACGTACCGCCCCTCGAGCCGCGTAAAGCGGTACTCGGCGTCCTGCTCCCAGTACCAGTCGGAGGAAAGGTGCGTCAGGCTGCGGAAGCGCGCTTCGCTCTCGCGCACCGCCTGCTCGGCGTCGGCGCGCTCGAGGTACTGGCCGATCATGGTGGCGATGACGTGCAGCGCCTGCTGCAGGCGCTTGTGGGGCGGGCGCAGGCGCCGGCTGTGGAATTCGAGCACGCCGCCGACGCGCCCGCCGCTGCGGACAGGGTAGAGCACGGCGTCTCCGGCCCATAGCGGCTCACCGGACTGCCAGACCGCGCCGACGCGCCCCACGCCTGCGCGGTAGCTGACCGCGCCAGAGCTTTCGGCGACTTCGCGCGCGGCCTCGTCGTGCTCGGCGAACCACACTGCAGTTCGCCGCAGCGAGTCGGCCTCGACCTTCCAGAACTGGCCGCAATCCCAGCCTTCGGTTTCGCAGATCGCCTTCAGCACGCTGCGCAAGGCGGCTTGCGCGTCCTGAGCCTCCGCGAGACAGCGCGTGACGCGGTGCTCGAGGCGCAGCAACCGCTCGACGCGCTTCTGCGCGGTGACGTCGCGGCCGATGCCGCGATAGCCCCTGAAGCGGCGCCGCGCGTCGAAGACCGGTTCGCCGGTGACGCTGAGGTAGCGACGGCCGCCGTCCTCGAAGGTCCGCCACATGAGAACGTCGCGAAACGACTGGTGCGCCTCGAGCAGCGCGCGATGCGCTTCCCAGCCGCCTTCGATCTCCAGCCCGGTTTCCCAGCGCCGCTTGCCGACCGTGGTCTGCGCCAGCGCCTGCTCGGCGGGCGCGCCGTCCCGCGCCTCGACGCGCGTGAAGCGAAAATCGGCGTCCTGCTCCCAATACCACTCGGCGGGCAGGTCGTGGAAGACGCTTCGCGGCGCGCCGGCGGCGCGCTTACGTGGCTTCGCCTTCTTCAAAGGAGGTGGGCGATCGAGTTCGCGTAGTAGTCGAGCAAGGTACGCTCGGCCGCGACGGCCGTAAAGAGACCGTTTTTCTCCTCCACCAGATGGCGCAGGCGCAACATCCGCAGGCCGACGGTGAGCGCGTAGTCGAGGTCGCCGCGCGGCAGGTAGACGCGGGCGCCGGCAGCCTGCAGCCGCTCGAGCAGCCGCTCCACCTCGGCCTTCAGCTCGAGCTCCGAGAAGGCACGCCCGGGGTTGTCGCGGAAGACGCTCGCCATCAGGGCGGCCGGCACCACCGGCACCACGCCCCCAACCGCCTGCATCAGCTCGGTGCCGAGGCTCGACATCGCCTGCTTGCGCGCGTCGCCGGCGAGCTTCTGGAAATCCAGGTTCTTCCGGCGACAGTACTCCCGCATCGAGATGGGCGAGCCGAAATTGACGCAGGCGTAGCCGAAGCGGTGCCACTCGCTGCGCACCATGAGCAGCAGGTTGTGCAGCACGAAGCCGAAGGTGCCGGAGACGGTGCGCAGCCGGCCGGTCTTCCTGCCCTCGAGAGACGCGAGCAGCGTCCGGTCCTCCAGCACGCGGTCGTAGTTGAGGCCGAGCGGAACGAACACCAGGTCGCGCTCGCCGTCGAGCCGGAAGCCGCGCAACATGTAGTCGAGCACGCCGAGGCGCGGCTCGCGCAGCCGCCCGTCGCGCGACAGACCGCCTTCCGGAAAGACCGCCTGCGGCACGCCCGCCTCGGTGGCCATGGCGATGTAGCGCTCGAGCACCCGGCGATAAAGCTCATCTCCCGAATTGCGCCGCACGAAATAGGCCCCCATGGCGCGGATCAGCGCCGAGAGCGGCCAGAGGCGCGCCCACTCGCCGACGGCATAGGAAAGCGCCGCCTGGTCGGCGGCGAGGTAGCCGGCGAGGACGTAGTCCATGTTCGAGCGGTGGTTCATCACCAGCACCACCGTCGCGTCGGGGTCGATGGCGGCGATGCCGGCCGAGTCGATGTAGCCGATGCGCACGCGGTAGAGGAGCTGCGAGATGGCGCGGCCGATCCAGTAGCCGACCCGGAAGTAAAGGTAGGCGTTGAACCTCGGCACGATCTCGCGGGCGTAGGTCTCGACTTTCTTCAGAACGGAATTCAAAGGCAGGTTGTTCTTGACGGCGAACTGCTCCGCAGCCTGCTGCACCTTGGGGTCGGTCATCAGGCGGTGGATCAGCGCCTGGCGGCGCGTACGCTGGAACGGCCGGATGCCGATGCGAAGCCGCGTCGACAGCTGGTCGATCACCTGGTTCGCGGGTTGCGCGGCCATCCAGCGCAGCGAGGGCAGCAGCACGTGCTCGATCAGCGCCCAGGCGGCGAGTGCGCCCGCGACCGCGGCGACCCAGACGGGCAGGTGGACCATCTCGTCCATGGCAGCACTTTATCCCGGCCCGGCCGCTTGACCTAGGTCAAGTCGGCAAGGCGGGCCGCGGCTATCGTCGCCGCATGGACCAGGCGATCCCCGGCACGGTGCTGTTCGACGGCGCGCAGGCGCGCAAGGGCTACGCGCTCAACAAGATGTGCTTCTCCTTCAACAGCGCCGAGAACCGCACGGAGTTCCAGCGCGACGAAGACGCCTACTGCCGCAAGTACGGCCTCAATGCCGCGCAGCGCGACGCGATCCGCCGCCGCCACGTGCTCGACCTGATTGCCGCCGGCGGCAACATCTACTATCTCGCCAAGTTCGCCGGCATCTTCGGCCTCGGCGTGCAGGACGTCGGCGCGCAGCAGACGGGAATGAGCGTCGCGGACTTCAAGACCATGCTGGTCGAGAAGGGGCGCTAGCCATGGCGCGCATCGTCGGCGCCGTCACCACCTCGCACGTGCCCGCCATCGGCGGCGCCATCGCCCGCGCGCTGCACAAGCAGGGCGCCACGGTGACGCTGTCGGGCACGCGGGCCGATGCGCTCGAGAAGCTCAAGGGCGAGCTCGGCGAGCAGCTGAAGGCGGTGGCCACCGGCGCGGACCCGGCGGGTGTCGCCTTCGATGAGGCGAGCGCCTGCGTGCGCTTCGACGCCGGCAACTACCTCGACGGGGACGAGCGCCGCGTGCTCGAGCTCGCGACCGTCGAGCTGGTCGAGCTGCGCTTCCTCGACGCGCGCCTCGACGGCTGGATCCACCAAGCCTATGGCGCGCTCACGCGCGTGCAGCATCCACAGTGGAAGCCCAACCTCCCGGTCCCCGAGGCGGTGCGGTTACAGATCTACGAGGTCAGCCCCGCGTTCCAGGAGCTGCGCCGGGTTGCCGCGGCGGTGGCGAAGTTGCGCGGCGAGACGGTACGGGATGCGACCGTACGGTCCGACCTGCGCGGCCTGCGCCTCGAATTCGAGTCCGGCCTGATCCTCCTCGTCGCGCTGGAACGGGACGGGGAAGGGCGGGACCGGCTCGAGGTGGATGTGGTCGCGGCTCCGCAGGACGCGCCCGCCCCGAGACCTGAAAATGCGCTGACCAGCGGCGCGCCCGAGCGCTACAAGGGGACCTCGGCCGGCGCCGTGCTCGCGCAGTTGAGGGCCGCCGGCGTTCGCACGCTCTT
>Ga0210090_1000061_pt1 | contig 10891 bp, 13 predicted proteins | sample Sandmound_ThreeS_7_FD_185572 | JGI IMG/M metagenome (GOLD analysis project Ga0210090, IMG submission 185572) | Wetland microbial communities from San Francisco Bay, California, USA, that impact long-term carbon sequestration -... | ecosystem: Environmental > Aquatic > Marine > Wetlands ...
CCCGGCACCGTCCGGATGTCGACGCCGATCTTCGCCAGGTCCGGCACCAGGTTCACGCCGCTGCCGCCCTCGAACGTGCCGACGTTGAGCGTCGGCTCGCCCATGATCGGGTGCTTCTTCGCCTTGAAGTCGAAGGCCTCGAGCTTCGCCACGGCGCGCGCCGCCTTGTAGACCGCGTTCTCGCCGAGCTGCGGCATCGAGCCGTGCGCCGAGACGCCGCGGAAGGAGGCGTGGAACTTGATCGAGCCCTTGTGGCCGACCAGCGGGTAGTTCGACGTCGGCTCGCCCACCACGATCGCGCCGGCGCGGCCGAGGAGCTGCGTCTCGGCGAGCTTCTTCGAGCCGATGCAGCCGCCTTCCTCGGCGGCGGTGAGCACGATCACCACGCCCGGCGTGCCGGGAAGCTTGTCCGCCATCGAGCGCGCGGCCACCAGGATCGCGGCCACGCCCGCTTTCATGTCGGAGCTGCCGCGGCCGTAGAGCCTGTCGCCGGCGGTCTCGCCCGAGAACGGATCGTGCGCCCACTTGCGCGTGCCGAGCGGAACGACGTCGAGGTGCCCGGTGAGGCAGAGCGGCGCTTTCTCCTCGCGGCCTCCGGCGCGGGCAATGACGCTGGTGCGGCGGTCGGCGTACTCGTGGTATTCGACCTTGTAGCCCCACTGCTCGAGCATCGCGCCGGCGTGCCGGGCGCAGTCGCGCTCGCGTCCCGGCGGATTGACGGTGTCGAACTGCAGCAGGGTCCTGGTGAGCGCGATGGCGTCCACGGGCTCGATTATTGCAAGACTGGTCGAGAAGCAATAGCCGCCAGCGGGCGGTCGTCCATCGTCCACTGCAGCAGGAAGGCGACGGTGCCGATCGCAATCAGCGCCGCCCACGCGAGCGAATAGGAGCCGGTGGCGGAGAACACCACCCCGCCCATCCACGCGCCGGCGAACGAGCCGACCTGGTGCGAGAGGAAAACCGTTCCATAGAGCGCGTTGAAGTGCCCGAGGCCGAACACGCGGCCGATCACGCCGGTGATGAGCGGCGCCACGCCCAGCCAGAGGAAGCCCATCGCCGCGGCGAAGATGAGCGTCGTGGTCGCCGTGATCGGCACGGCGAGGAAGATGCAGATGAACACCGTGCGCGTGCCGTAGATCAGCGCCAGCAGCTTCTTCTGGCTGTAGCGCGCGCCGAGGTGACCGAAGAGGTAGGTGCCGATGGTGTTGAACAGGCCGATCAGGCCGAGCGCCTGCGCGCCGACCGACGGCGAGATGCCGCACACCTCCAGGTACTGCGGCAAGTGGGTGGTGATGAAGATGAGCTGGAAGCCGCAGGCGAAGTAGGCCACCGTCATCTGCACGAAGCCGCGATGCCCGCCTGCATCGCGCAGCGCCTGCTTGAGCGGCTGCCGCGTCGGGCGCGCATCCGGGACGGCATGCTCCTTGATGAACAGACACAGAACTGCCGTGAGGACGGCGATGCCCGTAAACGCCCCGAGCGCCGCCTGCCAGCCGAAGCCCGCGATCAGCGCCTGCCCGGTGGGGGCGAGCACCACGGTGCCCAGCGACCCCACCGCGGCCACCAGGCCGACGCGCTGGATCCTCTTTCCCGGCGGCGTGGCGCGCGCGACGACGCCGATCAGAACGCCGAAGCCCGTGCCGGCGATGCCGATGCCGCAGAGGAAGCCGGCGATGTCGAGCCCGACCGCGCTGCGCGAGACGATCATCAGGCCGAGGCCGGCCGCGTAGACGAGCGCGGTGCCGAACACCACCGGCCTCGCCCCGTAGCGGTCGGCGAGCGCGCCCACCACCGGCTGCGACAGCCCCCAGACGATGTTCTGCAGCGCGAGCGAGAAGCTGAAGGTCGCGGCCGAGATGCCGAGGTCCGCGGTCAGCGGCCCCATGAACAGGCCCATGCTCTGGCGCATGCCCATGGAAAGCGAAACGATCGTTCCGCTCACCAGCAGCAGGATCAGCATCGCGGGGTTCACGAGGGCATTCTAGCTGTGCGACCATTCAGGCCCGGAGGAGAACGATGGCCGTTTTGCGAATCGCCCGGATGGGGAACCCGGTGCTGCTGGAGCCGTCGCAGCCGGTCGCCGATCCGACCGCGCCCGAGATCCGCAGGCTCGCGCAGGACATGCAGGACACGATCGAGGACATCGGCGCGAGCGGCCTCGCCGCGCCGCAGGTGTTCGTGCCGAAACGCGTCGTCGTCTACCGCATGATCGCGTCGCGCATTCCGCCGGGCTCGGGCCTGCAGCCGCGCCCGTGGACCGTGATGGTGAACCCCGTGATCAAACCCAAGACCTCGCGTCAGCTCGACGTCTGGGAGCGCTGCCTCTCCGTTCCGGGCCTGCACGGGAAAGTGCCGCGCTACATGGACATCACCATTACCTACAAGGATCTCGAGGGCAAGACCGTGACGCACGACGCAACAAGCTCCTGGGCGGCCCTGTTGCAGCATGAATGCGATCATCTGGATGGAATTCTTTACCCGATGCGGATGAAAAACCTCTCGCTCCTCGCCTACAACGAGGAGCCCGGCCCGCTTGCCCGCGAGCTGAAAAAGGGAGAGAAGAACATCGACCCGCTGTTCGTCGACCTCGTGATGCGTTGGCCTGGAAAGGACAAGCTATGAGCAAGTACGCCGGCGGCTGCCTCTGCGGCGCGATCCGCTACAGCGTCGACACCGAGATCACCGAGCTGCGCCACTGCCACTGCCGCGACTGCCAGCGCGCCTCCGGCGCGCACGGCGCGGTCGTGGCGCTGATCCCGCGCGACAAGTTCAAGCTCGAGAAAGGCACGCCGAAGCGCTACGCCGGCAAGGCCGCGAGCGGCCGCACGCTCTATCGCTTCTTCTGCCCGGATTGCGGCTCGCAGCTCTACGGCCAGCGTGAGACCATGCCCGAGATGATGACGCTGCGCGCCGGCACGCTCGACGATTCCGACCACCTGAAGATCAAGATGCACATCTGGACCAGGAGCGCCCGCCCCTGGTCGTACATCGACCCGGGCGCGACGCAGCACCCCGGACAACCCTAGGGAGAGCACCCATGGCGCCAGCCGTGCAGCAGATGGTCGATCCGCACGACGTCGTCATGACCGGCGAGAATTCGTTCATCCGCCTGTCGAAGGACGGCGGCAAGACCCTCGTCACGCGCGCCAGCCACTGGCGCGTGCTCTGGTCGCCGGCGGGACAAGGCCATGTCCTGTTCCTGGAAACGAAGAGCATCCAGGTGTTCTCGGACAACGTCGGCCTGACCCGCTACCTGCAGCAGCAGATCGAAGCGCTGCTGCACGCGCCTTTCGCCGACGCCTCGCTGCCGGTGGTCGACGCGCAGTTCGAGCGCACCGGGCACTCGCTCGCGACGGTTGAAGAAAGAATTTTTTCACAAACGGAAACAATCATCCTGTCGTGGTGGGACTTCCTCAATCCCTTCATCCTCACCATGCCGCCCGGGGCGATGAAGCGGCCGCTCGGCGTCTACAGCACCTTCATCCCGGCGCGCGGCGCGCAGCTCACCGTCGACGGCAAGGCCTCGCCCGGCGAGGTGTTCGAGCAGGAGCGCTTCGGCAAGCCTTCCTCGAGCTGCTGCCTCGCGTGGTCGGAATCCTGGACGAGGCCGCGCAAGTGAGGCTGGTCGCTCTCTTTCTGCCGCTCATGCTCGCCGCGTGCGCAAGCCCGCCGGTTTCGACTTCAGCAAAGACCATCCCCGATCGCGCCGCGACTTCGGCCGCAACGATGGTCGGCAAGCCCTATCGGTACGGCGGCGCGTCGCCTGCCGGCTTCGACTGCAGCGGCCTGGTGCGGTTCAGCTACCGGCAGGCCGGCGTCCCGCTGCCGCACAGCGCCGAGCAGCAGCGGCGCGCCTCGAAGCACGTGAAGCTCGCCGAGCTGAAGCGCGGCGACCTGCTGTTCTTCGACCAGCAAGGCAGGAAGAACTCGCACGTCGGCATCTATCTCGGCGGCGGCCGCTTCGTGCACGCGCCCTCCTCGGGCAAGCACGTGCGCAACGACCGCCTCGACAACCCGTACTGGAAGAAGCACCTCTCCGAGGTGCGTCGGCTCTCGACCTAGCAGGATAAGATTCGTCCCCATGGACGAACTCCTGCACGAAGTGCGCGATGGCGTCGCGTACGTGACCCTCAACCGCCCGCAGGCGCGCAACGCCCTCACCTTCGCCATGTACGAGCGCCTGGCCGAGATCTGCAACCAGGCGAACGGCGATCGCTCGGTGAAGGCGATCCTGATCACCGGCGCCGGCGACAAGGCCTTCGCCGCCGGCACCGACATCTCGCAGTTCCGCGCCTTCGACAAGGAGCAGGACGCGCTCGACTACGAGGCGCGCATCGACCGGGTGATGAACGCGCTCGAGCGCTGCCGCGTGCCGACCATCGCCGCGATCAACGGCGCCTGCACCGGCGGCGGCGCGAGCATCGCCGCGTGCTGCGACCTGCGCATCGCGTCGAAGAGCATGAAGTACGGCTTCCCGGTGGCGCGCACGCTCGGCAACTGCCTCTCGCTCTCGAGCTACGCGCGGCTGGTTTATCTGGTCGGGCCGGCGCTGGTGAAGGACATCGTCTTCCAGGCGCGCCTCATCGAGGGACAGGAGGCTCTTGACCGCGGCTTGGTGATGGAGCTTTGTGAAAATCAGGAAACGTTGATGAAGCGCGCCGAAGATCTCGCGCGCCTCGTCGCCAGCCACGCGCCGCTCACGCTGCAGGCGACCAAGGAAGCGATCCTGCGCCTGCGGCCCTCGGTGCCGCACGGCGAAGGCAACGACCTGGTGCTGATGTGCTACATGAGCCAGGATTTCAGGGAAGGGATGGAGGCTTTCCTCAACAAGCGGAAGCCTGTCTGGAGAGGCAAGTGAGCGAAAAGGGGTCAGGACCCTTTTTCCGCGTTTCGGTCCGAACCGTTCGCAAAAAAGGGTCCTGACCCCTTTTCGCACTGGAAAGGAAAATAGGAGGAGTCATGGGCAAGGGCTATATCGTCGTCACGTATCGGAAGATCAGCAGCCAGGACAAGTGGGCCGCGTACGCCAAGCTCGCCGCGCCGGCGGTGCAGAAGGCGGGCGGCCGCTTCATCGTCCGCGGCATGCCGTCGAAGGTGTTCGAGGCCGGCATGAAGGAGCGGGTGGTGATCGTCGAGTTCGACAACGTGCACAAGGCCATGGCCGCGCACGACACGCCGGACTACCAGGCGGCGCTGAAAGCGCTGGGCGACGGCGCCGAGCGCGACTTCCGCATCGTCGAGGGCGTGAGCTGAGAAGCCTGCTGGCGGCAGTACTGCTGGCGGCAGCCGCGGCGAACGCGGCGCCCGCGGTGCCCGGCGGCGTGGCGAAGATCCCGCTCGGCGGCGCGGCGCAGGCGCCGCGCACCATCCTGAACGACAACCGCGTGCTGGTGATGCAGGAAGGCAAGACGTGGTTCGCGCTGGTCGGCATCCCGCTGGGCGCGAAGCCGGGAGCGAAGCTGCCGCTCGAGGTGCGCTACGCGGACAACCGGCAGCGGCGGCTCGAGATCGCGGTCGCCCGCAAGACCTATCCGTCGCAGCGCCTCAGCGTGCCGCCCGAGCAGGCCGAGCTCGACGCGGAGCAGCTCGCGCGCTACGAGCAGGAGCGCAGCCACCTCGAGGGGGTGCTGCGCACCTTCAGCGAAGCGGCGCCGCCTTCGCTCGCGATGCTGGCGCCGGTGCCGGGCCGGCGCTCCGGCAGCTTCGGCTCGCGCCGCATCATCAACGGCGTCGCCCGCAACCCGCACTCGGGAATGGATATCGCGGCCGACGCCGGCGCGCCCGTGCTCGCGGCGAGCGCGGGGCGCGTCATCGATGTCGGCGAGTACCTCTTTCTCGGACGAACCATGATCCTCGATCACGGCCAGGGCTGGCTCTCGCTCTACGCCCATCTGAGCGAGGTGAACGCCGCGCGCGGCGAATCCGTGCCCGCCGGCGCGACCATCGGCAGGGTCGGCTCGACCGGCCGGGCGACCGGCCCCCACCTGCACTTCGCGGTCTATCTCAACGCGGCCGCAGTCGACCCGGGCTACTTCCTGTCGCGGCCCTGACCAGCCACCGCTAGTTGCACATCGCCGAGATCTGGTCGCGCGCCTGGCGCACGCGCTGCTCGCACTCCTCGCGGTTCGCTTTCTGGCGGGCGCACTGCTTCGCCGGGTCCATCTGCGCCGCCTGCTGGCGGATCTTCTGGCACTGCTCGCTGTTCCGGTCGAGCGTGACGGTGCCCTGTCCCTCGCGGCAGGCGCCGAGATGGGTGTAGCGCATCTTCACCGTCTGCGGCCCTTTGGGGCCGCTGCTCTGCATGCTCATCAGCATGGTTTTCGCGTTCTCGCGCTTCACCGCCACGGTGCTGGTGCGCCCGTTGCACGTGCTTTCAATCACCGCCTCGTCCGCGGTGTCCTTGAGCAGGCGGTAGGTGCAGCCCGAGTCGGCGCCCTTCGCGCCCTTGCCCTTCGCCGCGCCGGCCGGCGGCTTCATCAGGTTGTCGGTGCAGATGGTCATCTTCTGCGGCGCGCCGGACTTGCCCGCGGCCTCGAGGATCTCGACCTGGTACTGGCCCTTCTGGCCCTGGACGCCTTTGAACACTTTCGGCACCGGCGGCGTGTCGGCGAGCACCGGGGTTGCGAACAGCGCGATCAGAACGAGCTGGAATTTCATGTCATCTCCCTGTCACCTTATCGCCGCCGCGCGGCAGAACTGCTGCGCACTCTGCGCGCTCTCGCCGACCGGCTCGAGGCGCAGCGATTCGTACGACCAGACGAAATCCTGCGTCACGACGCGCTCGCCGTCCAGCCGGTGCACGCGCAGCAGGCGGCTCGCCTCGCTGAATTCGAGCGGCTCGGCCTCGCAGGGAAAGCCGCGCAGCAGCGGCTGCGGCGCCACGTCCCAGGCGACGCGCCCGCTCGCGAGGTCGACCAGCGCCCATTTCTCGCAGCCGTCGCCGCAAGGCCAGCGCGCCACCGCCACGCGCCCGGCGAAGAACGGGCCGCGCGTCACCGCCCGCCGGATGCGCTCGCGGTCCGCGCCCTCGGGCGCCGTGTCGAGCTCGGGAGAGCGCGTCGCAGGCGGCGGGCTGAGATCGGCGGGGTACTTCGCAAACAGGTCCTGCAGGACGAGCGTCACCGCGAGCGCATCGGGGAGGTACCAGTCGTCGACGTCCACGTCGTCGCGCGGGCGCGCCGGCGTGACGTTCACCTCCTGCAGCGGCCCCGAGGCGCAGCGTCCGGCCCGCAGCCGCGCCTTGTCGCGCGCGCAGATCGAATACGAGGTGTGCGCGCCGCGCGGCTCGCGGCCCTTCGGCTCGCCGGTGCCGAGCGCGATCGCGTACACCACATACCGGCCGTCCGGGACTTCGAGGCGGTAGCGGGCCTGCTTCGGCCTCGTTTCCGTGAAAAAGGTCTCGCCGGCGGCGTTGCGCGCCACCACGATCATCCCCGGCAGCTCCTCGCTCGGATAGCTGAGCCGGCCGCCGATGGTCGCCGCCGGCAGCGGTCCGGCCGCGAAGAGCAACGCGACCGCGAGCGAAGCGCGCATGGCCCCTCCCCCTGTCTCCCATCCGCCGCTGGACGGCGGTGGGCCATTGTAGTCCCAGCAGGTAAACTGCCTGCATGATCAGGATCCTGCTCTCCGTGCCCGGCGTGCTGGCATTGATCTGGCTCGGGCTCTGGCTCAGCAACACGGGGTTCCTCGTCTGGTCCGCCGACACCGGGATCCCGAAGACCCGCGATTGCCGCTACCTGATCGGCGTGACCGTGGCGAAGAAGATCGAGCCGCTCGCCGATCGCTGCCCGCTGATGAGGGCCCTCGGTCCCTAGGTAGAATCAGCGCATCCCCCTAACGGAGCCTCGCAACCATGCGTCGTCTTGCTTTCGCCATTCTCGTCTCCTGCGCCGGCACTCTCGCCCTTGCGCAGACGGCCGCCCAGCCCAGCTACGAGCCCCAGGTCGGGCAGGAAGGCAAGGATGTCGTCTGGGTGCCGACGCCGCAGTCGCTGGTGGACAAGATGCTCGACATGGCGAAGGTGACGCCGGCCGACTTCCTCATGGACCTCGGCTCGGGCGACGGCCGCACGGTGATCACCGCCGCGAAGCGCGGCGTGCGCGCGATGGGCATCGAGTACAACCCGGACATGGTCGAGCTGTCGAAGCGCAACGCGGAAAAGGAAGGCGTGGCGGGCCGCGCCACGTTCGTCAAGGCGGATCTGTTCGAGACCGACTTCTCCAAAGCGACGGTGATCACGATGTTCCTGCTGCCCGACATCAACCTGAAGCTGCGGCCGAAGATCCTCAACCTGAAGCCCGGCACGCGCATCGTCTCCAACACCTTCACCATGGGCGAGTGGAAAGCCGACGAGACCGGCAACGCCGACAACGGCTGCGAGAGCTCGTGGTGCACGGCGCTGCTCTGGATCGTGCCCGCCAAGGTCGCGGGCAGCTACCAGACGCCGCAGGGCGAGGTGACGCTGAAGCAGCAGTTCCAGATGCTCTCCGGCACGCTGCGCGCCGACGGCAAGACCTTCGCGCTCCAGGGCAAGGTGCGCGGCGAGGTGATCGCCTTCACCGCCGGCGGCAAGAGCTACCAGGGCAGGCTGAAGGGCAAGCAGCTCGAGCTGCAGTCTTTCTCCGGGCGAGGCCTGCGCGGCTAGCTTTCTCGCCGACGTCTGGGTCGGAGCAACGGCCTGCGCGCAAGCGCTGAAGCCGATCCGCGCGGCGCTGCTGCTCGTGGCCGCGGGTCTCGTCTTCCTCCTGACCGGCCAGGGCGTGGACGTGGCGCGGGCGCTCGCCGAGCGCCGCAGCGGCGACAGCCGCGCCGTCTGGCAGACCTTCTGGTTCTTCGCCGCTGCGCTCGCCTGGGCGCTCTCGGCCTGGTACTGGGCGCGCGTCATGCTGCGGCTCAAGCTGCCCGGCGTTCCGCCGCAGCACCGCACGCTGCAGGGCCTGCGCAACTGGGCCCCGCGCCTGCTCGGTTTCGTGGCCGCGGCCTGCGTAGCGGTCGCGTTCTACAAGGCGTCGCTCGGCTACGCGCCGGACGAGCATAGCGACGTGCGCGACCTGCTGCGCTTCTACGCCGGCTGGTCCGCCGCCGGCGCGATCGCCTTCCTGATCGCGGTCTCGGCGCGCCGCCACATCGCGCGCTACGCGTATTCCAAGGTGAAGATCGAGCTGTTCAACCTGCCCTTTCAGCAAGCGCAGGCCTACGGGGCGCTCGGCTTGCGCGATCTCGGCCCGCTGACGCGCTCGCTCCTTCTCCTCGCCCTCCTGGTCGCGGCGGGATTCTTCGTCCTGCTCACGGCCGCGCCGCTGCAGGCGGCGTCCTTCCTCGGCTCGGCGGCGATCGTGCTCATCGCCGCCGCCGGCTGGATCGCGGTGGCGAGCGCGCTCGACTTCGCCGGCATGCGGCTGCACGTGCCGGTGTTCTCCGGGCTGCTCGGCCTGGCGATCCTGTTCAGCCTGTGGAACGACAACCACGCGGTGCGGACGCTCGACGCGCGCCAGCCCGAGGCGCGCCTGAACCTGCGCGACAGCCTCCAGGCCTGGCTCGCGCACCACGAAGCGAAGCTGAAGAAGGACCGCAACGCCCGCATCCCGCTCTATCTCGTCAATGCCGAAGGCGGCGGCATCCGCGCCGCCTACTGGACGGCGACGGTGCTGGGACAAATCCAGGACGAGCACCCGGCTTTCGCCGACCACATCTATTCGCTGAGCGGCGTCTCGGGCGGCAGCCTCGGCGTGGCGGTGTTCGACGCCCTGGTGGTGCAGTCGCGGCAGGATCCGCTCGACGTGAAGGCGAAGGCGCAGCAGATCCTGAGCGAGGATTTCCTCTCGCCGGTGGTGGCGAGCATGCTTTACCCGGACCTCGTGCAGCGCTTCCTGCCCTTCGCGGTCCCGTCCTTCGACCGCGCGCGGACGCTCGAGCTCGCCTGGGAGGAAGCCTGGAAGAAGCACCTGCCGCAGCAGCGCGCCCGGCTGGGCGAGCCGTTCGACGCGCTGTGGCAGGACGCGAAGCGCTGGACGCCGGTGCTGCTCCTCAACGCCACCTGGGTCGAGACCGGCAAGCGCATCATCACGAGCAACCTCAGCGTCGCCGCCGGCAAGGACTACGAGGACTTCGTCGACGTCGAGGACGCCAACGCCTTCTTCTCGCCGCGCTCGCTGCCGCTCTCCACCGCCGCCCACATGAGCGCGCGCTTCACCTATGTGAGCCCGGCGGGGACGCTGGTGCGCGACGGGAGCCCGTATGGCCGCGTGGTCGACGGCGGCTACTTCGAGAACTCGGCCGCCACCGCGTCGCTCGAGATCCTGCAAACCATCGGCCTGCTGCGGCAGACCGACCGGCGCTGGGAACGGGTCGACGTGTACGTGATCCACATCAGCAACGAGCCGGTCGACCCGGCGCTCACCGACCGGCTCGCGGACGCGCCGCGCAACCCGGACATCGCGCCGCGCCACTTCCTCAACGAGGCCCTGTCGCCGCTGCAGGCGATGCTCAAGACGCGCGATGCGCGCGGCCGGTACTCGCGCGAGAGCCTGGCGTGGCAGCTGGAGGACGGCCATTTCCTGCACTTCGGCCTGTGCCGCAGCTCGAGCAACGCGCCGCTCGGCTGGGTGCTGTCGGCCAGCACCCGGGTACGCATGGAGCAGCAGCTGAATGCGCCGGGCTGCGGCGCGAACTTCAACAACAAGGCCAGCCTGGAAACAATTGGTAGCCATTTCGGCACGCCGAAGCCCTGACTAAGGACTAGACTCGCTCCATGTGGCGGCTCCTCGCTCTGACCCTGGCGCTCGCGCCCGCGGCGCAGGCCGAGACGTACAAATGGGTCGACGAGCGCGGCGTGGTCAACTACTCCAACACCCCGCCGCCGGGCGCCGCAAAGAGCGCGCAGGCCGTCGCC
>Ga0210090_1000062_pt1 | contig 10851 bp, 7 predicted proteins | sample Sandmound_ThreeS_7_FD_185572 | JGI IMG/M metagenome (GOLD analysis project Ga0210090, IMG submission 185572) | Wetland microbial communities from San Francisco Bay, California, USA, that impact long-term carbon sequestration -... | ecosystem: Environmental > Aquatic > Marine > Wetlands ...
TTGATCCTGTCCGCGACCGGCCGCGCGGGCGCTGCTCCGGACGACTGCGGCCGCGCGCTCGCCTTTGCGCGCGACCTCGTCGCGGGCGAGGACTACGCGATCGACCTCGCCGAGCGCAGCATCTCGCTCACCGACGCCGCCAAGGCCAAGCTCGCCGCGCATGCCGCCGGGCTCGACGGGGTGTGGCGCTCGCCACGCACGCGCGAGGAGCTCGTGACGCAGGCGCTCAGCGCGCTCGCGCTGTTCCGGCGCGATCAGCACTACGTAGTGAGCGAAGACAAGGTGCAGATTGTCGACGAGGCGACGGGTCGCGTCATGCCCGATCGCTCCTGGGAGCTCGGCCTGCATCAGATGATCGAGGCGAAGGAGGGCGTGCCGCCGACGCAGGCGCGGGAGACGCTCGCCCGCCTGACCTACCAGCGGCTTTTTCGCCGTTACCTCCGGCTTTCCGGAATGACCGGCACGGCGAGAGAAGTCGCGCTCGAGATCGCCTCGGTGTACCGGCTGCGCGTGGTGCGCGTGCCGCTGCACCGGCCGTCGCGCCGCATCTACATGGGCACCACCTTCTGTGCCACGCTCGCCGAGAAATGGGCGGCGGTGGCCGAAAGCGTGGAGCGTATCGCGCGCATCGCGCAGCGACCGGTGCTCATCGGCACGCGCTCGGTCAGCGCGTCCGAGGAGTTGAGCCGAATCCTCACCGAGCGCGGCATTGAGCACGCGCTTCTCAACGCCAAGCAGGATCGCACCGAGGCGGAGGTCGTCGCGGCGGCGGGGCAGGCGGCGCGCGTCACCGTGGCCACCAACATGGCCGGACGCGGCACCGACATCCGCCTCGAGGCCGGCGTCGCCGAGAGCGGCGGCCTGCACGTCATCCTCACCGAATACCACGACTCGCGGCGCATCGACCGGCAGCTCTTCGGCCGCGCCGCGCGCCAGGGGGACCCGGGAAGCGGCGAGGCCATCGTCTCGCTCGAGGACGAGATCTTCGCCGTGCACTTGCCCGCCGCGGCACGGCGCGCGGCGCGGCCGCGGCGGGACGACAGCGGGTTCGCGCGCCTCGTGCAGCGCGGCCTGCGGGTGGCGGCCCAGTTCGCCGCAGAGCGGCGCAGCCGCGCGGTCCGGGTGCAGAACCTGAAGCTCGACCAGCGGCTCGAGCAGCTGCTCGCATTTTCGGGAAAGGGGGAGTGATGCGATCGCGAATGCGATGGCTGGCCGCGTGCACAGCGACGCTGGCTGCCGCGGGCGCGCACGGCGCGACGTTCGAGTGCATCATCCAGCCCAACCAGATCGTCGAGGTCCGCAGCGCGGTCCAGGGGTTGATCGACAGGGTCCTGGTGCAGCGCGGAGACTGGGTGAAGGCTGGGCAGATCATCGTCGAGCTCGAATCGAGCGTCGAGCGATCGGTCGCCGCCACCGCCAAGTACCGCTCCGAGATGGGGGGGCGCATCAAGGCGGCGACGGAGCGCCTGGAGTACGCCACCACCAAGGTGGGCCGCGCAAGCGAGCTGCGCAAGCAGAACTTCGTCGCCGCGCAGGCGCTCGACGACGCGCAGGCCGAGATGCGCGTCGCCGAAGCCGAGCTGCAGGACGCCAGGGAGAACCGGCAGCTCGCCAAGCTCGATCTGCAGCATACGGTCGACCTGCTCAACCTGCGCATCCTGCGCGCGCCCTTCGAAGGCGTGGTCATGGACCGCATGCTCAACCCCGGCGACCTGACGCTGTACGGCACCGAGACCAAGCCGATCCTCAAGCTGGCGCAGATCAATCCCCTGCGCGTGGAAGTGGTGCTGCCGATCGACTATTACCGCAAGCTCAGCGTCGGCATGGAGGGCAGCGTCCTTCCCGAGCGCCTCGGCGGCCGCCATTCCGCACGCGTCAAGGTGATCGACCGGGTATTCGACGCGGCGAGCGGAACCTTCGGCGTTCGTCTCGAGCTGCCGAACCCGCGCGGCACGGTGCCAGGCGGGATCCGCTGCCAGGTCGATTTCCCGGACCTCAAGGCGGTCGAGCGCAGGAATCCTGCGCCGACGCAGTAAGGCGTGACCGGCGCCTCGTCATGAGCTACGTAGTCGCGGTTGCGGGGCCCACGGGAGGCGGCAAGAGCGCGCTGGTGCGGGGGCTCGTCGGCCGGCTGGGCGACGCCTGCGCGCTGCACATGGATGATTACGAGCGCATGACGCGACAGTCGATCGCCGACGTGTCGCGCTGGGCGGGGCGAGGCGCGGACTTCGACGAGCTTGAAGTGCCGCTCCTCGGCGAGCACCTGCGCCGGCTGAAGGACGGCGAGGCGGTGACGGCGCCGTCCGGAGACCACCGCATCGTGCCGCGCAAGTACATCGTCTTCGAGACCCAGTTCGGACGCGCGCACGGGGCGACCGGCTCGCTCATCGATCTGCTCGTCTGGATCGACGTGGCGCCAGAGATCGCGCTCGCACGCAAGCTCAAGGCGTTCACCGCCGACGCGCTGGGCGACCAGCGCCCGCAGGCGGCGCGCGAGCGGCTCGCGTGGCTCGACGGCTACCTCGCAAGCTATCTCGCGCTCGTGCGGGGGCTGCTCGAGACCCAGGCGCAGCGCGTGCGCCCGCAGGCCGACCTTGTCGTCGACGGCAGTGGCGAGCTCGAGGCGATCGTCGCCCGCGTGCGGGACCAGGTGCTGCGCCGGCTGCCCTGAGCGATGAGCGACGCGAGCGCGTCCGTCCAGACGCTCGTCCTCGAGAGCGTGCGAGAGCAGCAGCGCGGTGACGCGCAGCGCGCCCACGAACTCGTCAACCGCGCGCTCGCGCTCGATCCCGGGTGCTTCGAGGCGCTGATGCAGCACGGCCTGCTGCTGAACGAGCTGCGCCGGCCCGCGGAGGCGCTCGCAAGCTACGACGCCGCCCTCGCGCTGCGACCCGATTCCACGCACGCGCTCTACAACCGCGCCACGGTGCTGCAGTCGCTGGGCCGCCATGCCGAGGCACTGACGAGCTACGAGCGGCTGCTCGAGCGCGAGCCGCGCGATGCGGAGGCGCTCAACAACCTCGGCGTCGGCCTGCTGGAGACCGCCCGGCCCGCGGAAGCGCTGTCGGCTTTCGAACGCGCGATCGCCTTGCGGCCCGCGTACGCGGAAGCGTTCAACAACCGCGGCAACGCGCTGCGGCAGCTCGACCGCCACAACGAGGCGCTGGCGTGCTACGGCAAGTCGCTCGCGCTTCGCCCCGATCATCCGAAGACGCTGAACAACCGTGCCAATGCCCTGAGCGCGCTCGGTCGCCACGAAGAGGCCGTCGCGAGCTTCGACCGGGCACTCGCACTGCAACCTGCCTATCCGGACGCGCTTTGCAACCGTGCCGGTGCCCTGCTGGCGCTCGGCAGGGATCGCGAGGCGCTGGCGAGTTGCGATCGCGCGCTCGCGCTGCGGCCCGACTCCGCCGCGGTATTGCAGCAGCGCGGCCGGGTGCTCGCAGTCATGGGGCGCGAGGCCGAAGCGCTGCAAAGCTACGATCGCGCGCTCGCCTTGCATCCTGGGGACGCCGGCTTGCTCAACGCGCGCGGCCGCGTACTCGATGCCATGGGACGGCACGAAGAAGCGCTGGCGGGCTACAACGCCGCCGTTGCCGCGGGCCCCGATGACGCCGAGGCGCGCTGGCAGCGCGATATCGCCGCGCGCCGGCTCGCCTTGCCGGTCCCCCTGCAGCAGGCCCTCGACGCCTGGGGCGGCGCCAGGGCCGACGAGGCCGCGCGCCTGTGCCGCGAGTTCCTCGCCGAGGCGGGCGAACACCGCGACGCGCTTCTGCTCCTCGCCGCGATCCGGCACGAGCAGGACGCCCCCGCCGAGGCGCTCGGGCTCGTCGAGCGCGCGCTGGCGGCCGACCCGCGGTGCCACGAGGCGCTGGTGCACCAGGCGTCCCTGCAGCTGGCGCTGCGACGGCCCGAGCAGGCGCTCGACGCCTGCGAGCGCGCGCTCGAGGTGCGGCCGCAGGCGGCCAGCGCGTTGCATCTGCGCGGCAAGGCACAGCATGCCGTGGAGCGGTACACGGAAGCCCTGGCGAGCTTCGACCGGGCGCTCGCCCTTCGCCCGCAGTTCGCGGAAGTGCTGAACAGCCGCGGCGACACGCTGCGCGCGCTGCAGCGCGACCGCGAGGCGCTGGAAAGCTACCGACAGGCGCTCGCGCTGCGCCCGAACTACACGGAAGCGCTGGAGAACCGCGCAGCCGCCTCCGACACGCTGCTGCGCGACGCCCGATCGCCGGCGCACGCGGAGTCGGCCGAAGCGCTCTGCATTCGCGCCCATGCGCTCGAAGCCCTGGATCGGCCCGAGGAGGCGCTAGCCGCCTACCGGCGCGCGCTCGCGCTGCGGCCGCAGCATGCGGAGGCGCTGAGCAACCTGCCGAACGTCCTGTGCCAACTCGGGCGGATCGACGAGGGAATCGCCGCCTTCGAGCGCCTGCTGTCCCAGCGGCCGGACGACGCGGAGGCGCATTTGAACGCGAGCTTCGCCTACCTCACGGCCGGCGACTACGAGCGCGGCTGGCAGGAATACGAATGGCGCTGGGAAGCGCGGCATACCAAGCCGCCCGAGGCGGTACTGGGCAAGCCACTCTGGCTGGGCGGCGAGGACGTCGCCGGCAAGACCGTGATCGTCTATGCCGAGCAGGGCTTCGGCGACGCGATCCAGATGGCGCGCTACGTGCCGCTGCTCGCAGCGCGCGGCGCCGAGACGGCGATCGCCTGCGCCCCGGCGCTCGAGCAGCTGCTCGCGAGCGTCGCCGGCGTGCGCGCGGTGTTCAGCTCGCGGGAGCCTCCGATCGCGTTCGACTGTCACGTTCCGATCATGAGCCTGCCGCGCGCCTTCCGCACGACACTCGCCAGCGTTCCGTCGCAAGTGCCCTATCTGCATGCGCCAAAGCTGGCGGCGGCGCGGTGGCGCGAGCGCCTGGAGACGCCGCGCCCGCAGCGAAAGGTCGGCCTCGCTTGGGCGGGCAATCCGCGACACAAGCGAGACCGCATTCGCTCCCTGCCCGCCGAAGCTTATGCGCCGCTCCTCGCGATCCGGGGATGCAGCTTCTTCAGCCTGCAGAAGGGCGACGCCGCCGAGTCGCTCGCCAAGGTTGACGCACTCGGCGGTCGCATCGTCGACTACACCGCCGAACTGGAAAGCTTTGCGGATACCGCGGCGCTCGTTTCCGCCCTCGACCTCGTCATCACGGTCGATACCGCCGTCGCGCACCTGGCGGGGGCGCTGGGCAAGCCGGTGTGGATCCTCCTCCCCTTGGCGCCCGATTCTCGATGGATGACAGCCCGTGCAGACAGTCCCTGGTACCCGAGTGCGCGCCTGTTCAGGCAGCGGCAGCGCGGCGACTGGGAACCGGTAATCCAGGCCGTCGCTGGCGAGCTCGAGCGCCTGTCATAGCGGTCATGCCCGCCCTACTTGATGACGCTGGCGATGGCGTCGGCGACGTAGTCGATGTTGCCGCTGGTGAGGGCGGCGATGCAGATGCGGCCGGAGTCGATCGCGTAGATCGAAGACTCGTCGCGCAGGCGGCGCACCTGCTCCTTGGTCAGTCCCGAGTACGAGAACAGGCCGCGCTGCTTCAGCACGAAGCTGAAGTCGGCGGCGGGCACGCGAGCCTTGATCTTCTCGACCAGCAGCCTGCGCATGGCCTTCATCCGCTCGCGCATGCCGCCAAGCTCCTTCTCCCAGAGCTGGCGCAGCTCGGGGCTGGTGAGGACGGTGGCGACGATCTGGCCGCCGTGGGTCGGCGGGTTGGAGTAGTTGGCCCGCACGACGCGCTTGAGCTGCGAGAGGACGCGCTTCGCCTCGTCGGCGCTGCCGGTGACGACGCTCAGGGCGCCGATGCGCTCGCCGTAGAGCGAGAACGACTTGGAGAAGGAGCTGGCGAGGAACACCGGCGCCATCTCGCCGGCGAAGAGCCGCGCCGCGTACGCGTCGGCTTCCAGCCCCTCGGCGAACCCCTGGTAGGCGAGGTCGAGGAAGGGGATCAGGCCGCGCGAGCGCACGATCTCGAGCACCGAGCGCCAGTTCTCCTGCGTCAGGTCGGCGCCGGTCGGGTTGTGGCAGCAGGAGTGCAGGACGACGATCGAGCCGGCCGGCAGCGCGTTCAGGTCGCGCGCCATGGCCGGGAAGTCGAGGCCGTGGGTCTTCGGGTCGTAGTAGGCGTAGGAATTGACCTTGAAGCCTGCCGCCTCGAAGAGCTGGCGGTGGTTTTCCCAGCTCGGGTCGCTGATCCACACCTGCGCGCCGGGATTCAGCTGCTTGAGGAAGTCCGCGCCGACGCGCAGCCCGCCGGTGCCGCCGAGGGCCTGAACAGTCACAATCGTTTCTTTTTTTGATGAAAAAAGAAGTTCTTGTACTGCGCCGTCGTAGGCAGCAAGGCCGTCGATCGGCAGGTAGCCGCGGTGCGGCGAGGTCTTCATGCGCTGCTCTTCGGCGCGGCGCACGCACTCGAGCAGCGGGATCTTGCCGTTGTCGTCGTAATAGACGCCCACGCCCAGGTTCACCTTCTTCGGATTCTTGTCGGCGACGTACGCCTCGGTGACGCCGAGGATCGGATCGCCCGGCGCCATCGGCACCGCGGCGAGAGGAGAGGGGGAGTGAGGAGCGTTCATTTGCTAAAATGATCGGTTCGGCAATTGCGATTCTACCCGTGAGCGTCACCTTTCCCAACAGTCCTTTTCGCCTCAACCAGATTTTTCCGCCGGCGGGCGACCAGCCCGAGGCGATCGACAAGCTGGTGGAGGGGATCGACGACGGTCTCGCTTACCAGACGCTGCTCGGCGTGACGGGCTCGGGCAAGACTTACACGCTCGCCAACGCCATTGCGCGTCTCGGCCGCCCGGCGCTGGTGCTGGCGCCCAACAAGACGCTGGCGGCGCAGCTGTACGCCGAGTTCCGCGAGTTCTTCCCGGAGAACGCGGTCGAGTACTTCGTCTCCTATTACGACTATTACCAGCCCGAGGCCTACGTCCCGGCGCGCGACCTCTACATCGAGAAAGACTCGTCGATCAACGACCACATCGAGCAGATGCGGCTCTCGGCGACCAAGTCGCTGCTCGAGCGGCGCGACGTGGTGATCGTCGGCACGGTGTCGGCGATCTACGGCATCGGCGACCCCTCCGAGTACCACGGCATGATCCTGCACCTGCGCCAGGGCGAGAAGATGGCGCAGCGCGACGTGCTGGCGCGGCTGGTAGCGATGCAGTACGAGAGGAACGAGCTCGACTTCCGCCGCGGCACCTTCCGGGTTCGCGGCGACGTGATCGATATCTTTCCGGCGGAGCATGCCGAGCATGCCATCAGAATCTTCTTGAATGATGATGCAATAGAAAAGCTGGAGGTCTTCGATCCGCTGACCGGTCGCGCCCAGCACCCGATGGCGCGCTTCACGGTCTATCCGTCGAGCCATTACGTCACGCCGCGCGAGACCACGCTGCGGGCGATCGAGAAGATCAAGGCCGAGCTGCGCGAGCGGATCAAGTTCTTCCAGGACGCCGGCCGGCTGGTGGAGGCGCAGCGCATCGAGCAGCGCACCCGCTTCGACCTCGAGATGCTGGCCGAGCTCGGCTTCTGCAAGGGCATCGAGAACTACTCGCGCCACCTCTCCGGCCGGCAGGCGGGCGAGCCGCCGCCGACGCTGATCGACTACCTGGCCGAAGACGCGCTGATGATCATCGACGAGAGCCACGTCACCATCCCGCAGCTCGGCGGCATGTACAAGGGCGACCGCTCGCGCAAGGAAAACCTGGTCGAGTACGGCTTCCGCCTGCCCTCAGCGCTCGACAACCGGCCGCTGCGCTTCGACGAGTTCGAGAAAGTGGTGCGGCAGACCATCTTCGTTTCGGCGACGCCCGCCGACTACGAGCGCGCGAAGTCGGCGCAGGTGGTGGAGCAGGTGGTGCGGCCCACCGGCCTCATCGACCCCCAGGTCATCGTCCGGCCGGCTTCGACACAGGTGGACGATCTGCTTTCCGAGATTTCACTCCGAGTGAAAAAGAAGGAGAGAGTCCTTGTTACGACTCTCACAAAGCGGATGGCTGAGGAGCTGACCGACTATCTCGCCGAGCATGGCGTCAAGGTGCGGTACCTGCATTCGGAGGTCGAGACCGTCGAGCGGGTGGAGATCATCCGCGACCTGCGGCTGGGCGAGTTCGACGTACTGGTCGGCATCAACCTGCTGCGCGAAGGTCTCGACCTGCCCGAGGTCTCGCTGGTGGCGATCCTCGACGCCGACAAGGAAGGCTTCCTGCGCTCGGAGCGCTCGCTCATCCAGACGATGGGGCGCGCCGCGCGGCATATCAACGGCACGGCCATCCTGTATGCCGACAGGGAAACCGACTCGATGAAGCGAGCCATCGCGGAAACCGACCGCCGCCGGGCGAAGCAAGTCACTTACAACACGCGGCACAGCATCACCCCCGCCGGGGTGATGAAGCGCATCAAGGACCTGATCGACGGCGTCTACGACTCGTCGGCGATGCAGGCGGCGCAGGAAGAGGCGAGATACGAGGCGATGAGCGAGAAGCAGATCGCGCGCGAGATCAAGGCGCTGGAGAAGAAGATGGTGAGCCACGCGCGCAACCTCGAGTTCGAGGAGGCGGCGCGCGTGCGCGACCAGCTGGCGGAGCTGAAAAAAAAGGTTTTCGGCGTCGAGGCGGCGGAATTTTGACCTTGGCTCGGCTGGCGCAGGCGGCGCAAAGTCATCGTCGTGTTCTGGAACGTGGCCTTTGCCGGGTACTTCTTCTTCGTGGTCGGCGCTCTCGCCTTCGCGCTGAACGCCGTCTACGCGCAGCGCGACGCGCGGGCCGCGCAGGCGCGGGAGTTCCATGCCCGCAGCCTCGACTGCCTGGCGCGCAACGTCTATTACGAGGCGCGCGGCGAGCCGCTCCCCGGCCAGTACGCCGTGGCCGAAGTCACGCTGAATCGCAGGGCTTCGCTCGGCTACCCCAAGACCGTCTGCGAGGTCGTCTATCAGAGCGACGCCTTTTCATGGACCGGGATGGAGGGGCTGGATGCGCCGGCGGGCGAGGCATGGCAGCGCGCGGTCAAGGTCGCGCAGGATGTCTACTACCAGCGTCGAGTGCCGACGCTGAACGGCGCGCTGCACTACCACGCCACGCACATCCGGCCCGGCTGGTCGAAAGAGAGGCAGCGCGTCGCCCGCATCGGCCGGCACGTGTTCTACCGGTAGAGTCCGCGGCATGAAGGTGCTGTTCGTGTGCACCGGCAACATCTGCCGTTCCCCCACGGCGGAAGGCGTCCTGCGACGGCTGGCCGAGATCGAGAACCTCAGGATCCACGTCGAGTCGAGAGGCACGCACGACTACCACGTCGGCGAGCCGCCCGATGAGCGCGCGCAAACGCACGCCCGGAGGCGCGGCTACGAACTCTCGGAGTTGCGCGCCCGCCAGCTCGAGAGCGCCGATTTCGCGCGTTTCGATCTGCTGCTCGCAATGGATCGCGGCCACCTCGGCATCCTGCAGCGGCAATGCCCGGGCGAGCACCGGCACAAGCTGCGCCTGTTCATGGACTTCGCCACCGCCAGCGACGTGCCCGAAGTGCCCGACCCGTACTACGGCGGGCCGGAGGGCTTCGAGCAGGTCCTCGACATGATCGAGGACGCGGCTCGCGGCCTAATGGCGCAGCTGAACGATCACTTGCGCGTTTCGACCTGAACCAGCGACTCGTCGGCACCCGCGCGCGGGCGCTCGTGCCTCGGTCGCCCGAGCGTGACCGGTTCCTCCACGGGCACGATCGCGCGCACCGCGTCCGAACGGGTCTCCACCATCTGCAGACCGGCACCCGACAGATACTCCTTCGGGTCGATTCGAGGCGCTTCGACCTGCGGCGCAGGTTCCGGGCGGCGCGGCGGCTCACGCATTTCGGGCACAGCCGCTTCCGGCTGCGCCAGCTCCGGCGGGTGTAACTCAGGGGCAGGGCGCTCGACCGGCAGCGGGGCAGGCTGTTCCACAACCTGCATCGAATGAGGTGCCGCTTCGGGGCGTTCGCCTTGCCTTTCGCCAGGCTTGCGCTCGGTCCATTGCCCTTCCGGCCGGCGTTCGCGGTCGCGCCCACGACCGCCGCGGTTGCGGCGTCCGCGCCGCTGCTCATCTCCCTCTTCGCGAGGCTGCTGTGGACGGCCTTCCTGCGCCTGCTGCTGCGGACGGCCTTCAGGAGATGGCGGCTGTTGCGTACGGCCTTCGGGCGATTGCAATTGCTGCGGCCGCGGCTGGCCCTGCGGCGGCCGGCGCTCGTCGCCTCGCCCGCCACGGTCAGGACGCTCGCCGCGCCCGCCGCGCTGCTCTTGTCGTTCGCCGCGCCCGCCGCGCTCGCCGCGCGCACCGCGGTCGCCTCGCTCACCGCGTCCGCCGCGGTCACCGCGCTCGCCGCGACGCTCGTCGCGATGGCGGGGGCGATCGTGGCGCCGGTCAGGCTGCGGCTCGCGACGCACCTCCTGCGCCGTGCGCAGCGCGGCGTCGTTGGCCGCCGCCGCAGGCTGCGTCTCGCCGGCTGGCCTTTCCTGCTTCAGCCAGCCAAACAGCCGGCTGATGAACCCCGGCCGAGCCACTTCTGCCGCTACCGCTGGGGCGACCGCCTTGCGCTCGCCACGCGGCGCCTCGGCAACGGCGGGCTGGCGCACCGGCTCGGGCACCATCGGCGCCGGCTGATCGGGCGTTATGCCCTTGACCGCCGCTTCCGGGCGCTCGCGGCGCTGCTCGCTCGCCGACTCTACCGCTTGCGGCTCTTCGGGCCGCTCCACCAGCTCGTAGCTCGCCGGCACGTGCTCCATTTGGTTGAGCTCGTCGTGCTTCAGGCGCTGCACCTTGTAATGTGGCGTCTCCAGGTGCGAATTC
>Ga0210090_1000065_pt1 | contig 10661 bp, 6 predicted proteins | sample Sandmound_ThreeS_7_FD_185572 | JGI IMG/M metagenome (GOLD analysis project Ga0210090, IMG submission 185572) | Wetland microbial communities from San Francisco Bay, California, USA, that impact long-term carbon sequestration -... | ecosystem: Environmental > Aquatic > Marine > Wetlands ...
CCGCCGGCAATCGTGATCGATCCGCTCGCCGTCGTGATCGTCACGTTGTTGCCGAACAGCGTGGTGTTGATCGTGTAGTCGGTCAAGGTCCAAGGATTGCCCGTCGTCGGGGTTTCTACGAAGTTCGGGCTGCCACCGGCGTTAACGTCGCTGCCCGCCGCGGCGGCGTGAATGATGGTGAGGTTGTCCGGATCGAGGAGCAGCGTTCCGGTATTGCCGTTTGGCGCGAGCGTGCTGACCGCGCCCTGATAGTTCAGGCCATGCTTGCCGGAAACCTCGACGTTGCCGCCGTTGCCGGACTGCGAGCCACCCTGCGCGCTGATCGAGCCGTAGAACTGGGTCGCGTCGTTCGACCAGACGACCACCTGGCCGCCGTCGCCGTTGGTCATCGCGTCCGCCTTGATCGAGGCGTCCTGCGCCACGATGGTCTGCGATGCGTTCTGCAGCGGGCCCTGGCCCTGGAAGTTGCCGCCGACGTTCACGTTGCCGCCGCCGGCGTCGCCGGAGGCGTCGATGCGGGTGCCGTTGTCGAGCTTGACGTACTGGCCGAGGACTTTCACGCTGCCGCCGGTCGCGCCGGCGGCGGTGCCGGACGCGTCGAGCGTGCCGGAGTTGGCGACGACGCCGGAGCCGCCGCCGTCGAGGACGATCTCGCCGTTCTTCTCGACCAGCGACTTGGCGCGGATGATGCCCGTATTGTTGATGACGGTGTCGAGCAGCGCGTTGGCGCTGCGCGCGGTCATGATCACGCGGCCGCCGTCGGCTTGCAGCGTGCCGGCGTTGAGTGCCAGAGCATTGAGGGCTGCGGCGTCGACGCTGACCTTGATCAGGCCATCGCCGACCATGTCGAGCGAGACGCGGTCACCGGCGGCGAGCGCAACCGTGCCGGCCTGGGCGACGATGATGCCGTTGTTGTAGACCTGCGGCCCCGCCAGCGCCGCGTATCCGCTAAGAGCGACGATGTTGCCGTCGTTGGTGACCGAGCCCGCGTTTCCTTCGTTGTAGAACTGATACCGACCAGCGAGGAAGTCCTGGTCGCGGATCGAGAGGCTGGTGGCGAACAGCGAGCCGACCTCGACCTGTGCGGTGCGGCCGAAATAGACACCCGGGCCGCTGGTGACGAACACCTGGCCGTTGGCCGTCATGCGGCCGAAGATCTCGGCGGCCTGGGTACTGCGGTTGAGGACGACGGCGGAGGCGCTCGGCTGGCTGAAGTTGACCCAGGCGTCCTTGCCGATCGAGAAGTTCTGCCAGTTGATGATCGCCTTGTCGCTCGCCTGGTTGATCTGCATCTTGGCGCCGGTGGTGGCGATGCTCACCGTGCCGGCGCCGACCTGGCCGCCGGTGGGCAGCTGGCTCGGGGCGGGATCCGCGAACGCGGGGCCGAGGATCCAGGGTGCGAAAGCGGCGCCGACCGCGAAGGCGGTGACGCGCGGATGGGTGTGGAGGCCCCGACGGGTAAGGGCGTTGCTCCCCTTGCCGGCGTGGCGCGGATTCACTTCCTGGCCGCCGGGACCCTTGCCCCTTTTCGTTGTTGCCATGGTGCTTCTCCTGTGAACCCCTGCCTGCACACCCGGTAAACCGGGAGAGTCTAGGTCTCCGATCCGCCGTTGAATGTCAAAAACCGCAAGCAGTGCGGGAGAGTGAATAGTTCACTCGCTCGCGCCTGCCTCAAAACCATTTGATCGCCTGCATCCACACGCGCGGCACCCGCCGTGCGGTGTCCGATTGCGGCTGCTCGTCGTACGTGTGCGACCACGACGCGCTAATGCGCAGCAGGAAGTCGCCTTCCTTGCCGAGCGATCCGCCGATGCCATAGCCGGAGAAGGAACGGATGTTCTCGCTGTCGGTCTGCACCCCGGTCACGGGGTCTTTCGCCGGAACCTGGTTGATCTTGGCCGCGCCGTAATCGAAGAAAGCAAGGGCGGTCAGGTCGGCGCCGGCCATCTTGAACTGCGGGATGATGTAACGCATCTCGGTCTGGGTGACGATGCCGGTGTCGGCAGTCGCCTCGCCGACCGGATAGGCACGCACGCCGTTCGGGCCGCCGAGGGCGATCTTCTCCGCCGATGCAAGGTTCTTCGAGGCGAGCTGCCCGGAAGCCGACAGCAATATGCTCAGGTCGTCGGTGAGGCGCTGCTGACGGCGCGCATCGAAGTTCCACTTGTTGAAGTTGCCCTCCGTGTTGCGCGTATCGGCGCCGGCGGCCGCGGCCGAGGTGCCGAGATTGCCCCATGTGTAGGAGATCGTGTACGCGTTCAGTCCGCCGCTGAACATGCCGTCGCGAAAGTCGCCGACGACGCCGAGCTTGTAGGTGTAGATGTTCTGCGTGGTGACGGTGATCGGCGTGGTGCTCTCGATGCGATCGACCAGCTTCTTGCTCTCGCCGCCGAAGTTGAGGAGCACGTTGGTATTGCGCGTTCGCACCAACGAGTGAAAGCCGTAGACGCTCGATACCTCGCCCTCGCCGTTTGCCAGCAGCGGGGCGAAGTCCTTGCCCAGCGCGTAGTCGAACTTCGAGTAGCTCGCGCCGATGCGCGTGCCCCAGTAGCCGACCGGGATGTCGTATGCGATGCGGCCGTACCACATGTGCTCGTCGGTGGTGAAGCCGCGCACGGAAAGGCGATCGCCCCATTCGAGGGGCTGGTTCCAGCTGACGTTGAAGCCGAAGCGGTACTCGCCGGTGAACCGGTTGCCGTGGTTGTCGGCGTCGACGGAGCCCGTCAGCGGACCGGCGCCGGGATCGACGTTGACGCGCAGGTTGGCGGCGCCGACCGTCTCGCTCGGCCGCAGTTCGGTGGTGACGGTCGCGTCCGGCAGGTCGTTGATCAGGAGCAGGGGCCGCTCGAGGCCGGTCTCGGTGATGATGCCGCCCTGCTCCAGGTGCGCGCCGATGATGCCGGCGAGCAGCTTGGTGCTGATGCGCGTCGCCGGCTTCTTGTCGAGCTCGATGATCCCCCAGCGCCCTTCGATGATCGAAATCTCGACGATGCCGTTGCGGATCGTCTGCTCGGGCAGGTAGGCCTGGGCCAGGAAGTAGCCGCGCGAGCGGTAGTACGCACGCACCTCGGTCGCCGCGTCGTTGAGGCCCTCGAAGTTGAGCTCCTTGCCGATGAATTCCTGCACCTTCTCCTTCAGCTCGCTCTCGGGAATGAGCGTATTGCCGGTGAAGGCGAAGCCCGCGACCTTGACACGCAGCTTCGGCTGCCCGCCAAGAGCGGGCTTCGGCTCGGGCGGCCGCGGCGCGAGGTCCGGCGACGGCGGCGGCAGACGGAACGGCTCGCGCGTCTCCTGCAGGACGCGGCCCGCATCCGGCCGGGTGCCCGGCGACTGCGCGAGCGCAAGCGCGCCCCAGAGCGAAAGAAGCGCGAGCGCGGCGAACCGCGCGAGCGCGCGATGCGCGTCGTGACGAGCCATCATTTCTCTTCTCCCGCGATTTCTTCTTTGTCCGTCACGCATGCAAGACCAGTCGCTGCAGCGAGCGTTTCGTTCTGGCTAAGCGGAGAAGCGAAAGAGATGCGGGCGTCGCAGCGCTGCGCGCGGGACTCTTGCGCGCTCACGGCAACTCCCGGCCCCCCTGAACCCCGAAGTCTCAATTCTTGTCCCGACTCAACAGGTTACAGCGCTATTTTTCTCGTTGGCCCCAGCACGGACCTGCTGCCGCAGAATAACGTGAAATTTTCCCGTTCGCAATGAAAACAGGCCCGAAAAAAGAGGGGCTTGCGAGCGCCGAAATGCTGCGCCGTCCTAGAGCGACAAAAAGACAAAAAACGGTATTTTCAGCATGCAAAAAATATCAATTCTTAACGTTTCCCGAAGTGCTGCGGTGTCCGGAGTCTCGAAAACGAACAAGTTCGCAATAACGATGGCAATCGCGAGAAGCGACTAGACTCGTCCTGTGAGCGAACTGCGTTCGTGAGAGCGGAAGAGAACGAATTGCTGGTCCGCACCGGCCCCGGCACGCCCATGGGCGAACTGTTTCGCCGCTACTGGCTGCCGGCGCTGCTCGCCGAGGAGCTGCCCGAGCCCGATTGCCCGCCGGTGCGCGTGAAGATGCTCTCCGAGCGACTGATTGCCTTTCGCGACAGCTCGAACCGCCTCGGCCTGATCGACGAGTTCTGCGCGCATCGCGGCGTGTCGCTCTGGTTCGGCCGCAACGAGGAGAACGGGCTGCGCTGCTCGTACCACGGCTGGAAGTACGACGCGAGCGGGCAGTGCATCGAGATCCCTTCCGAGCCTGGCAATCCGAAGCTCTGCCAGCGCATGAAGCTCAAGTCCTATCCGCTGGTTGAGCGCGGCGGTATGCTCTGGACCTACCTGGGCCCGATGGAACTGCGCCCGCCCCTGCCCGAGCACGAGTGGGCGATGGTGCCGGCCGGCCACCGCTTCATCTCGCGACGCTGGCAGGAATGCAACTACCTTCAGGCGATGGAAGGCGGCATCGACTCGAGCCACGTCTCCTTCCTGCACCGCTACACCATGCGCGCCGACCCGATGTTCAAGGGGGCGAAGAAGAGCCACGAGTACAACCTCGGCGACCTCGCGCCACACTTCGAGGTGGTGGAGTCGCCCGGCGGACTGTATATCGGCGCGCGCCGCAACGCCGAGGAAGGCAAGCACTACTGGCGCATCACGCAGTGGATCATGCCGAGCTTCACGCTCATCCCGCCGCGCGGCGACCATCCGATCGGCGGGCACTCGTGGGTGCCGATGGACGACGAGAACTGCATGGCGTGGAGCACCAACCACCACGTGACGCGGCCGCTGACCAGGGAGGAGCGCGATGCGATGGAAGCCGGCAAGGGCATCCACGTGCCGCTCCTCGCCGGTACGTTCCGCCCGGTGGCGAACAGAGACAACGACTACCTGATGGACCGCCGGGCGCAGAAGGAGGGTCGCACCTTTTCCGGCATCGAAGGCTTCGCGATGCAGGATGCGTCGGTGCAGGAGAGCATGGGGACAATCCAGGACCGCACCAGGGAGAACCTGGTACCCACCGACCAGGGAATCATCATGGCGCGCCGACGGCTGATCAAGGCGGCCGAGGAGGCGAAGAAAGGCGTGCAGCCCCCGGGGGTGGACCCGCGGCACCAGCGCGTGCGCTCCGTCTCCATCGTCCTGCCGAAGGGCGTGGCGTTCGCCGAAGCGGCCGAAGGCGCCTTGCTGCCGGAGCCCGGTTCAGCTCACGCCACGGTTTGAGTCAGAAGGGTGAGCATCCACGACTGCAAGTTCGTGGTGCTGCAATCCATGCCACCGGTCAGCTGGCAGGTCACCTCATTTCCCAAAAACTGGCGGCTAATATCCTGTCCGCATGCTCGCGTTTGCATCTGGTCGCGGTTTCGCCGCGCTGCTCACGGTAGCACTCATTGCATGGGGGGCGCGCGCTGGCGCGCAGACTTTCGTCGATCCGGGCTTGCGCTGGCGGACGCTGCAAACGGATCATTTCTCGGTGCACTTCGCCGAAGCGCGGCGCGCCGACGCCCGCCTGGTCGCCGCGGTAGCGGAAGGCATCTATCCCCGCCTTACGAACCAGCTCGGCTGGGAGCCGCGCAGCCGCACGCACGTGCTGCTGCTCGACTCGGCGGACTTCTCCAACGGCTTCGCCACGCCGCTGCCCTACAACGAGACCGGCATCATCCTCACCCCGCCCGACGACGGAGAGCTGCTGCAGAGCCGCGACTGGCTCGAGCTGGTGCTGACGCACGAGCTGACGCACATCGTCCACATGGACAAGGCGCGCGGGATGCCGCTGGCGATGCGCAATGTTTTCGGCCGGCTATGGCCGGCGTTTCCCAATGCCCTCCAGCCGTCCTGGATCCTCGAGGGCCTCGCGGTCTATAACGAGTCGGACACCGCGATCGGCTACGGGCGCCTCGGCAATTCCCATTTCGAAGGCATGATGCGCGCCGAGGTAGCGCGCGGCCTGCGCTCGCTCGCCGAGCTCAATGCCGACGGGCGCGGCTTCCCGCTCAATCGCAACTATCTCTACGGCGCGTACTTCTTCGCTTTCCTGCGCGAGCGCTACGGCGACGCGGCAATCATCCAGTTCGTCGAAAGCTACAGCGGCAAGCTCTTCTGGTACCCCGTGGACAGCAACCCGGAACTTGCCACCGGGAAGACCATGTCCGACCTGTGGCCGGAATACTACGATTGGCTGCGCGCGCGTTTCGCGGCGAAACCGGAGGCCGGTGCGCCTACGGAAGGCGAAATCCTTGCGCGCGGCTGGACGATCTTCAGCCCGGTGCTCTCCCCCAACGGCGACCGCTGGTACGTCCAGGGCAATGGCTACACCTTACCCCACCTGATGCGCCAAGCGCGCGCCGGCGCAGCCGATTCGCTGCGCGAGACCGAGAACGACACGCGGGCGGTTGCCTTCGGCACCGACGCGGTGCTCCTCTCGCAGCTCGAGGTCTGCGACAACTACAACCTCTTTTACGACCTCTACCGGGTCGATGCGCGCGGCAGCCGCAAGCGCCTCACTGAGTGCGGCCGCAACCGCCTCGCTGCGCCGCTGGAAGACGGGCGCATCGTCACCGTGCGCCTTTCGGGTGGTACCGGAGAAGTCGTCATGCTCGACGCGTCAGGCGCGGAGACGAGCCGCCTCTACCGCGCGCACCCGGGGGAATCGATCGTCGGGCTCGCAGCCAAGGGAGACGCGGTGGTCATCAGCTCCCTCCGGGACGGACGCTGGTCGCTGATCGACATCGGCGGCCGCGAGCCCGTCGTGCTCGTCACCGACGCTGCCATCAAGCACTCGCCGCGCTTCGGCGCCTCGCCGGACGAAATCTTCTTCATCGCTGACTACGGCAAGACCTACAACGTCTGGTCGGTGAAGCGCAGTACCCGCTCCGTGCAGCGCTGGACCCGGTCGACGAACGGCGTGCGCGAGCTCAGCGCGCCCGTCGACGGCGAGATGCTGCTCGTGACGATCGAGGCCGACGGCGATGTGCTGCGCCTGTATCGCCTGCCCGAGGAGCCGCTCGAGCGCCGCTATGCGCCGTCGCTCGCCGGCCTGCCCGAAGCTCGCACCCAGGCGCCGTTCGCTGGCGGCGACGAGCCCTATTCGCCCTGGTCGTCGCTGCGTCCGCATGCCTGGGTGCCGATCCTGGAACTGGCGGACGGGATGGCCGCTGTCGGCGTCGCTGTCTCCAGCATGGATGCGCTGGGGCTACACCAGTATTACCTCGCGCCGGAGTACGAGTTCACCCAGAACCAGCTCCTCGGCAGCGCTGATTACGTCTACGACTACCGCCATCGCCTGTCGGTGAACCGCTTCATGACGGTCAAGGCGACCGACTCCGACGAGAAGATCCGCCGGTACCGCATCAGGGAGGACCTGCAGTGGGTCTCGACCTGGCGCCATCTGGCGCTGAACCGACGCTTCTACTGGGGACTGGGAGCGGCGTTCGACCAGGAGAAAGACCACGAGGTGGATGGCGGCACGACGCCTCTGGTGCGCGAGCGCGTCGTGGGAATCGTGGCCGGCGTCGATACCCGCCGCCAGCAGTGGCTGTCCGAAGGGCCGAGCCAGGGGCAGTGGCTGCGGCTGTTCGCGGAAACCTCGAGCAAGCTCAAAGCGGACTATGACGGCAACGTGGTGCGTGCCGACTGGCGCGCGCATCTGCCGCTCCACCGCACCGTGCTCGCGCTACGCTGGAACGAGGCTTACGGGACGACGACCGCGCAGCCTTTCGAGCTCGGCGGCAGCAAATCCGACGATTACATCCCGTTGCCGAGGCTCAACGAGCGCCAATTCGCCTTGCGCGGCTATACCAGCGGCGAGCCCACCCTGATCGGCCATCGCGCGCGCGTGCTGACGGCCGAGTGGCGCGCGCCGCTCCTCGATCTCGACCGTCACGCGATGACTCCGCCGGTCGGAATCAACCGTCTCTCCCTCAATCTCTTCTACGATCTCGGCGCGGCCTGGGAGAGGGGTGATTCGCCCAACTACCATCGCGGCATCGGCGTCGAGCTGCTCGCCGAGCCTGAACTCATCTACATCGCCCGCTGGCAATTCCGCGCCGGCGTGGCCAAGGGCCTCGACCAGGGAGGAGAGACGAAGGCCTATCTCCAGGCGGGGCGTTCGTTCTAGGGCGCCTTGCGGGCGTGACGCCGCACGCCGCTTCCCCGGCCAGCGCGCGGGCCGATGTCGGCCTGCTCGATGCGGCGGCCATCGACATACACGTCGGCGAGGGTGCGGCCGTACTTGTCGGTCCCAAGCGGCACGATCACCACGTCCTTGCCCTTGATGAGGCTCTGCAGCCGCTTCTTCGCCGCCGACCCGCCCGGCTCGCTCATCTCCGCGGCGTAGACATTGACGAGACGGATCTTCTTGCGGTCGCAGACCAGAGTATCGCCATCGACCGCGAGGCAGCGCGCCAGCGCCGCCGGCGCGGAGCTCAGCACCAGCAGGAGAATGAGCCAGCGCGTGACGAGCGAGGCTATTGGCCGCGCCTCAGCCGGCGATAGCGCGCCATGTGGCGGATCGCATCGCGCGGGCGGCCGAGCTCCTCGCAAAGGAGCGCGAGGTTGTAGCAGCAATCGGCGAAGGCCGGATCCGTGCGCAGCGCTTCTTCATACGCCTTGGCGGCCTCCTCCTTGCGCTTCATGTCGTCGAGCAGCACGCCGAAGTTGAAGAGCAGGATTGCATCGTTCCCGCAGGCAGCAATCGCTTCCCGGTACACGTTCTCGGCCTGGGCCAGGCGTCCGGTGTCATGCAGCAGCCGTCCGAGGTTGATGCGGGCGTCGACATGCGTCGGATCGGCGGCGATCGCGGCCCGATAGGCATCGATGGCGCCGGCGCTGTCCGAATTCTCCAGCGCCGCGCCCTCCTCGAACCACTGCGTGCGCGGCTTTCCCTGGAGGATGCTGAGCGAGCCTGCGGCCGGGTCGCCCTCGAAACCGAGCAGGTACTGTCCGGACTCGGCCTGCCAGCGGCTCGCGCCCTCCTTGACGATCACCCGGTCCGCGACCGCGGCGACGCTGAGCCCCGAGAGCGGCATCGATTGCGGCAGCCGCCGGCGCAGCGCGCGCAGGGAGCGCAGGATACGGCGCGGCGGTACCTTGGCCGCGACCAGCGCCTGCGCGGTGCGAAGCGCGATCAGGTCCTGGAAGGAGAACCGCCAGGCATTGCGCGGTCCGCGCCCCGGCGAAACGAAGCCGGCGGCAACCAGCGCGCGGATGGTGCTGCGCGGAAGCTGCAGCAGCTTCTCGACCTCGCGCACCCCATATTGCTGCACTTATTTCTTCGCAGTTTTCTTCGTTGCCGGTTTCTCGGCCTGCGCCTTGCGGGCCGGCTTCTTCTCCAGGCTCGCCCGGAGCGCTTCCATCAGATCGATCACCTGACCGCCGGTCTCGGACTGCTCGGGGACGGTGATTTCCTGGCCTTCGACCTTCTTCTGGATCGCCGCCTCGATTCGGGTACGCACGTCGTCCTTGTATTGAGCGGGATCGAACCTGTCCGAGGCTTGCTGCTCGATCAGCTGCTGCGCGAGCTTCAACTCGGCGGGCTTCACCTCGGTCTTGGGAATGTCGACGTCGCGCATCGAGCGCACTTCACCGGCGTAGAGGAGCTGCTGCATCACCAACCCCTCGACCAGGTCCTCGACCGGCCGGATCATGACGATGTACTGCTTGCCGCGCGCAGCCCAGCGGCCGAGCGCGCAGCGCCCCGACTCGCGCAAGGCGCGCGCCAGCAACGCATAGGGCTTCGCCCCGCCCTTGTCGGGCCCGAGGTAATAGGCCTTGTCGAAGTACACCGGGTCCACGGTCTTCAGCGGCACGAATTCGGTAATCTCGGCGGCGTGCGTGCCCGTCTCCTCGAGCGCCTTTAGCTCCTCGGGGGTGAACATCACGTACTGGTCCTTGTTGAACTCGTAACCTTTGACCGTCTCCTCGCGCGGCACGACCACTTCCTCTTTCACGCAGACGTACTGCTGCTTGAGGCGGGAGCCACAGGCCTTGTGCAGCATGTTGAAAGAGATGGCCCGGCTCGCCTCGGTGGCGGAATAGAGCTTCACCGGAATGGACACCATGCCGAAGGAGATGGTCAACGACGCAATCGATCGCGCGGCCATGCTTCACCTCATCGAATCAATGACTTAAGAAAGTTACTTCAAGCGAAGGGTTCGAAGCATACCGCATTATGCCTTCGCCAGCGCGAGGGCCTTCTCCAGGCTCTGCTTTCGGGACAGGGCATCGTGCCAACGGTCGCCAGTCTTCGCCAGGCGCTCGGGCACGTTGCTGAGCAGGAAGTCGAGCGGGTGCGCACCAGCGAGCTCCTCCCAGGTGAGCGGCATCGATACCGGCGCGCCGGGCGCACCGCGCGGCGAGTAGGCGACGTTCAGGGTCTTGCCGCGCACATTCATGTTGTAGTCCATGAAGATCTTGCCGGTGCGCTTCGGCACGCTCCACTCGAGCGTGATGTCCTTCGGATGCTGCCGCATCAGGTGGCGCCCGACCAGCTCCGAAACCTCGCGCGCCGCGTCGAAATCGATGCTGCGCCGGATCGGCACGAACACGTGCAGGCCGGTCTTGCCCGAGGTCTTGACGATGGCTTCGAGGCCCATGGTCCGCAGCAGCTCCCGCAGCCAGAACGCGACCTCCTTCCCCTTCTCGAAGGCGACGGTGTTCAGTTCCGGTTCGTCACCCGCGGCTTCCTT
>Ga0210090_1000069_pt1 | contig 10374 bp, 10 predicted proteins | sample Sandmound_ThreeS_7_FD_185572 | JGI IMG/M metagenome (GOLD analysis project Ga0210090, IMG submission 185572) | Wetland microbial communities from San Francisco Bay, California, USA, that impact long-term carbon sequestration -... | ecosystem: Environmental > Aquatic > Marine > Wetlands ...
CCCGTACTTCTTCGCAAGAATGTGCGTCATCGCCGCCGTCAGCGTCGTCTTGCCATGATCGACGTGACCAATCGTGCCAACGTTGACGTGGGGCTTGGTGCGCTCGAATTTGCCTTTGGCCATAGGAGTTCCTACTTCTTGTCCTTGTCTTTGTCGTCCTTATTGATGATGCTCTCCGCGATGTTCTTCGGCGCCTCGGCGTAGTGCTTGAATTCCATGGTGTAGGTCGCGCGGCCCTGCGTCAGCGAGCGCAGCGTGGTCGAGTAGCCGAACATCTCGTTCAACGGCACTTCCGCCTTGATCGCCTTGCTCCCCGGCAGGTCGTCCATGCCCTGGATCACGCCGCGACGCCCGGACAGGTCGCCGATCACGTCGCCCATCTTCTCCTCGGGCGTCTCGACCTCGACCGCCATGATCGGCTCGAGCAGCACCGGCTGCGCGCTGCGCATGCCGTCCTTGAAGGCGAAGATGGCCGCCATCTTGAACGCGTTCTCGTTCGAGTCGACCTCGTGGTAGGAGCCGTCGAACAGCGTCACCTTGGCGTCCACCACCGGGAAGCCGGCGAGCACGCCTTCCTGCAGCGCCTCGTCCACGCCCTTCTTCACCGCCGGGATGAACTCCTTCGGCACGCGGCCGCCCTTGATGGCGTCGACGAACTCGTAGCCCTTGCCGGGCTGCGGGTCGAGCTTCAGCCAGACGTCGCCGTACTGGCCGCGGCCGCCCGACTGCTTGACGAATTTGCCCTGGTGCTCGACTGACCTGCGGAAGGTCTCGCGGTAGGCGACCTGCGGCTTGCCGACCGACGCTTCGACGCCGAATTCGCGCTTCATGCGGTCGACGATGATCTCGAGGTGCAGCTCGCCCATGCCCGAGATGATGGTCTGGCCCGACTCCTCGTCGGTGCGCACCCGGAACGACGGGTCTTCCTGCGCCAGGCGACCGAGCGCGGTGCCCATCTTCTCCTGGTCGACCTTGGTCTTCGGTTCCACCGCCTGGGAGATCACCGGCTCCGGGAACTCCATGCGCTCGAGCGTGATGATGTTCTTCACGTCGCAGATGGTCTCGCCGGTGATCACGTCCTTCAGTCCCACCACCGCGGCGATGTCGCCGGCGCGCACTTCCTTGATCTCCTGGCGCTCGTTGGCGTGCATCTGCAGCAGGCGGCCGATGCGCTCCTTGCGGCCTTTCATCGACGTGTACACGGTATCGCCGGAGCTGAGCACGCCCGAGTAGACGCGGATGAAGGACAGCTGGCCGACGAACGGGTCGGTCATGATTTTGAACGCCAGCGCGGCGAAGGGCTGGTTGTCGTCGGCGCTGCGCGTCGCCGGCTGGCCCTTGTCGGTCTCGCCCTTCACCGGCGGGATGTCGACCGGCGACGGCAGGTAGTCGATGACCGCGTCGAGCATCGCCTGCACGCCCTTGTTCTTGAACGCCGAGCCGCACAGCATCGGCACGATCTCGTTGTTGATGGTGCGGATGCGGATGCCCTTCTTCACTTCCTCGACCGACAGCGCGCCGGACTCGAGGTACTTGTTCATCAGCTCTTCGTTGGCCTCGGCCGCGGCTTCGACCATCTTGTCGTGCCACTCCTTCGCCTCTTTCTCGAGCTCGGCGGGGATCGGCTTCTTCTCGAACTTCATGCCCTGGGTCGAGTCGTCCCAGTAGATCGCCTGCAGGGTGACGAGGTCGATCACGCCGGCGAACTTGTCCTCGAGGCCGATCGGCAGCTGGATCGGTACCGGGTTGCCCTTGAGGCGGGTGCGGATGTGCTCGTAGGACTTGAAGAACGTGGCGCCGACGCGGTCCATCTTGTTGATGAACGCGAGCCGCGGCACGCGGTATTTGTTCGCCTGGCGCCACACGGTCTCGGACTGCGGCTGCACGCCGGCCACCGCGTCGTAGACCATGCACGCGCCGTCGAGCACGCGCAGCGAGCGCTCCACCTCGATGGTGAAGTCGACGTGTCCCGGGGTGTCGATGATGTTGATGCGGTGCTCGGGATAGGAGAGGTCCATCCCCTTCCAGAAGCAGGTGGTCGCCGCCGAGGTAATGGTGATGCCGCGCTCCTGCTCCTGCTCCATCCAGTCCATGGTCGCGGCGCCGTCGTGCACCTCGCCGATCTTGTGGTTGACGCCGGTGTAGAACAGGATGCGCTCGGTCGTGGTCGTCTTCCCGGCGTCGATGTGCGCCGAGATGCCGATGTTCCGGTAACGCTCGATGGGGGTTTTCCGCGCCACAGCCATTGTCCTCAGAACCTGTAGTGGGAGAAGGCCTTGTTCGCCTCGGCCATGCGATGGACCTCTTCCCGCTTCTTCATCGCACCGCCGCGGCCCTCGGCCGCTTCCTGGAGCTCGCCGGCAAGGCGAACCATCATCGACTTCTCGCCGCGCTTCTGCGCCGCCTCGCGGATCCAGCGCATCGCCAGGGCCACGCGCCGCACCGGCCGCACTTCCACCGGCACCTGGTAGTTCGCGCCACCGACGCGCCGGCTCTTCACTTCCACCACCGGCTTGACGTTCTGCACCGCCTGCGTGAACACCTCGATCGGGTCCTTGCCCGACTTTGACTTGATCGTGTCGAGCGCGCCATAGACGATGCGCTCGGCGACCGCCTTCTTGCCGCGCGTCATGAGCACATTGACGAACTTCGCGAGCTCGACGTTCGCGAACTTCGGATCCGGCAGGATCTCGCGCTTGGGAACTTCGCGGCGACGGGGCATCGAATCGTTTCCTTAGGCTGACTTGGGCGCCTTGGCGCCGTACTTGGAGCGGCCCTGCTTGCGGTCTTTCACGCCTTGCGTGTCGAGCGAGCCGCGCACGATGTGGTAGCGCACGCCGGGCAGGTCCTTCACCCGGCCACCGCGGATCAGCACCACCGAGTGCTCCTGCAGGTTGTGCCCTTCACCGCCGATGTAACCGATCACCTCGAAGCCGTTGGTGAGGCGCACCTTCGCCACCTTGCGCAGCGCCGAATTCGGCTTCTTCGGCGTCGTCGTGTAGACCCGCGTGCAGACCCCCCGCTTCTGCGGCGAGCCCGCGAGCGCCGGGACTTTCGACTTGGCGCGCTTCGCGGCGCGCCCATTACGCACTAACTGGTTGACTGTAGGCATGTTTTTAAGAATCCAGAAACGAACCGGGCGGCCACGTCTGCTTCTCCGTAGCCGCCCCGGGGCTAAAAAAGAGGCCGGATTATAAAGAGGAAAATGCCGCGGCGCAAGAAAAAGCGCGCCTCGGATTCATGTCTTTCGCGGCTCGGCGACGAAGCTGAAACGCCTCTCGACTTCGACCCTGCGGAGGCGCGGTAGTTGCTCCCCGGAATCGGCGTAACGGGCGAGGTCGCGGTCGTCGAGCAGCCCGATCCCCTGTTCGGCCCGGATCAGCACCGAGCCTTCCTCGTCGAGCCAGGTTTCGAGCGCTTCGGCGGGCGCACCACAGTGATCGAAAAGCCGTTCCCCCTCGTAATGCAGGACGAAAGGCGTGTAGGCAAGGGCGACGTAGACGCGCTGCGGCCCGTTCTGGAAGTACCAGCAGCCGCGCTCGTCGCTCGCGTAGTTGCGGGCGATGAAGTCGCGCAGCGCCGCATTGCCGATCCTCTCGCCCTTGATGCGCCAGTTGCCGCGCCGATCGAGCTCCAGCCAGCCATACACCGCCGGCACATTGGGCCAGCGCGCCAGGCTGCGAACGACGGCGTCATCCATGGGACTAGAATCGGGCTCGGAGGAGTCCGAGTCTACCCATGAACGACGCAATCGACGTCTATCTGTCCAGGCCCTGGGTCAAGCATCAGGGCGGAAAGCCGGCCGGGATCGAAGTTCCCCTGCGCTCGGTCACGCAGGCCTTCGACGAGGCGACCGAGCGCGACCCCACCCGCACCGCGGTGGCGTTCTACGGCCGCTCGATCAGCTACCGCGAGCTGCGCGAGGCGTCGGACCGGCTCGCCAACGCGCTCGCGAAGCTCGGGCTGAAGAAGGGCGACCGCATCGCCCTGTACCTCGTCAACAGCCCGCAGTTCATCATTGCCTATTTCGCTGCGCTCAAGTGCGGCGCGACCGTGACGCCGATCAGCCCGGTCTATACCAGCCATGAGGTGAAATACCAGCTGCAGGACAGCGGCGCGCGGGCGATCATCTGCCAGGACGTGCTGTACGAGAAGGTGGCGCGCACCGGCGTCGCGCTCGAGTTCGCGGTCGTCACCAACGTCGGCGAGTACCTGCCGACGCTCAAGCGCCTGCTGGCGAAGAAGACGCAGGTCGCGGACAGCAAGGTGCACTGGCTGCAGGACCTGCTGAAATCGCATCCGCCGCAGCCGCCGGCGGTGCAGATCGATCCGAAGAGCGACATCGCCGCCCTGCCCTATACCGGCGGCACCACCGGCAACCCGAAGGGCGTGATCCTCACCCACTACAACCTGGTCGCGGCGCAATCGATCGGCATGGCTGCCTTCCCGAACCTGCAGCCCGGCAAGGAAGTCGTGCTCGCCTTCCTGCCCTTCTTCCACATCTACGGCCAGGTGGTCATCATGCTGAACAGCCTGTGCCAGGGGCACCTGCTGGTGCTGTTCACCAGCCCGGACACCGAGGCGATCATCGCCGCGATGGAGCGCTACCAGGCCACAGTCTTCTACGGCGTGCCGACGCTTTACGAGTACCTCAAGGACCACAAGGACACCGACAAGGCGAATTGGAAGCGCCTCAAGCTCATCGTCTCCGGCGCCGACACGCTGCACGAGTCCACCGTGAACGGCTGGTCGCGTCGCACCGGCTCGAAGATCATCGAGGGCTACGGGTTGTCGGAGACCGCGGCGATCGCCCACATCAACCCGCTCGATCGGCCGAAGACCGGCTCGTTCGGCTGCCCGGTGGAGCTGGTCGAGGCCGCGATCATCAACGCCGAGACGCTGGAATTCTGTCCGCCCGGCGAAACCGGCGAGCTGGTGCTCGCCGGGCCGAACGTGATGGCCGGCTACTGGAACCGGCCGGAAGACACGGCGCGCGCATTCCTCGAGCGCAACGGCCGCCGCTGGCTGCGCACCGGCGACATCGTGCGCATGGACGAGGAGGGTTATTTCCACTTCTACGACCGCTCCAAGGACCTGATCAAGTTCAAGGGCTATTCGATCTTCGCCAAGGACGTGGAGGATGTGCTCTACGGCCATCCGCAGGTGAAGGCCGCGGGCGTGATCGGCGTCGCCGATCCCGCGGTCGGGCAGCGCATCAAGGCGATCGTGGTGCTGCAGGGCGACGCGCGCGGCAAGGTGAGCGCCGACGAGATCAAGGCCTACTGCCGCCAGAGCCTCGCCGAGTACAAGGTGCCGCACATCGTCGAGTTCCGCGGCGAGCTGCCGAAGACCGACGTCGGCAAGATCTCGCGCCGCGAACTCAGAGACGAGGGCGCCGCCTAGCGGCGCGAGAACTCACGCGCCGCTTACGGGGCGGCAATCTCGTCGATCGGGTGCGGCAGGTAGATGCCGAACCCTTGCGCATAGCCGACGCCCAGAGCCTTCAGTCGCGCCAGAACATCCTGCTCCTCCACGCACTCGGCGACCAGGGAGAAGCCCAGCGCCGCGCTCATCTTCAGGATCGCGTTCATCTTGGTGCGCGCCACCTCGCTGGCGAGAATCTTGCGCGTGATGGAACCGTCGACCTTGACGAAGTCGACGCCGATGTCCCGGATGAGCGAGAACGACACCGCGCGGCGGCCAAAGCCGTCGACCAGCACACCCCCGCCGAGCGCGCGGTACGCGGCCGCGAAAGCGGCAGCCGCCTCCGGTCGCGCCAGCGCGTCGCTTTCGTCGATCTCGAACAGCAGCCGCTCGGGCGCGACCCTGTTCAGGCTGAGCTCGGCGCCGACGAAGCGGGGAAAATCCGCGTCGGTCAGCGACTCTGCGGACACATTGACGGTGAAGCGGGCGATGCGCGAGCCCGCCGCGAGCCGCTTCAGGGCGTTGCGCACCACCCAGCGGTCGAGCTGACCCATCATGCGGTAATGCTCGAGTACCGGCAGGAACTCGCCCGGCGGCAGCAGCGCCCTCTCTTCCTCGCGCATCCGCACCAGCACTTCCGCCATGGGGTAGCCGCCCTTGGCGCCCAGCCCGAGCATCGGCTGGCAGTACAGCGCGAATTCGTCCTTCTCGATCGCCTGGCGAAGCCGCGCCGCCGGGTTGCGCCACCCGGAGAGTTCCGCCTCCATGGCCTCGAGAGACCGGTCATCCATTCTTCAATGCTGCGTTAACATCGCTCCCGGGGACAAAACGATAAATCCGGACGCGTGTCGACTCCGTTTTTCGCCGTCGAGAAACTGGCCAAGCGCTTCGGCGGGCTGACCGCCGTGAACGCCGTGAGCTTCGGGCTCAAGCGAGATGAGCTGGTCGGCCTGATCGGGCCGAACGGAGCGGGCAAGACCACGCTGTTGCGTCTGATCACCAAGATCCTGCGTCCCGACTCCGGCCGCATCATCTTCAACGGCGAGGACATCACAGGACTCGCGCCCTGGTAGGTGGTCGACCGCGGCATCGCCGGCACCTTCCAGAACATGCGCCCGTTCCGCCACCTGCCGATCGTCGCCAACGTCATGGTGCCGCTGGTCGCGCCGCGCGCGCGTCGCCGCGGCGAGTGGGTGAAGCGCATCGAAGCGAAGGCGATGGACGCGCTCGAGTTCGTCGGCATCTCGGACATGGCGCTCGAGCCCGCCTCGGCGCTGTCGCAGGGCGATCTCAAGCGCCTGGAGGTGGCGCGCGCCATCGCCACCGAGCCCGAGCTGCTCTTGCTCGACGAGCCGCTCGGCGGCCTGAACTCGGCCGAGTCCGACCTGCTGGCACGCTCGATCCGGCGGCTGCACAAGGGCGGTCGCTTCGGCCGCCTGCACTCGGAGGGCCCGGCGGTGCTGATGATCGAGCACAAGCTGAAGGAGCTGATGTCGATCGTCGACCGCGTGATCGTCGTCGACTACGGGGAGATCATCGCCGACGGGCCGCCGGCCGAGGTGGTGAAGAATCCGCGCGTGATCGAAGCCTACCTTGGAACCCAGCATGCCGCTGCTTGAGGTGCGCGAGCTCTCGCTGCGCTACGACAAGGCGCAGATCCTGAACGGCGTCTCGCTGAACGTCGGCGCCGGCGAGCTGGTCGGCCTGGTGGGCCCGAACGGCGCCGGCAAGTCGACGCTGCTGCGCGCGATCTCGGGGCTGGTGCGGTTCGAGGAGCGCATGAAGCGCGGCACCACCGGCGACATCGTCCTCGAGGGCGAGGTGCGCTTCGACGGCGAGCGCATCGATACCCTGCCGGCGCACGAGATCCGCGCCCGCGGGCTGGTGCACTGTCCCGAGCGGCGCCGGCCGTTCCGCGAGCTGACGGTGCTGGAAAATCTCCAGGCCGGGGCTTTCTTGTCGAGAAATAGGACAAAGACTCAGGAGCGCCTCGAGCACTGCTTCACGCTTTTTCCGCGGCTGTCGGAGCGCAAGAGCCAGATCGCGGGAACGCTTTCGGGCGGCGAGCAGCAGATGCTCGCCACGGCGCGCGCGCTCATGTTCGAAGCGAAGCTGCTCGCGATCGACGAACCGTCGCTCGGCCTCGCGCCGCTCATCCGCGAGGAGCTCTTCGCCGCGATCGCGCGCATTCACGCCGACGGCGTGCCGGTGCTGCTCGTCGAGCAGGAAGTGAGCCAGGTTTTCCGCATGGCGAACCGCAACTACGTGCTCTCGCAAGGACGGATCCTCGCCGAGGGACCGGCGAAGCTACTGATGGCCGACGAGACGCTCCGCGCGGGTTACCTGGGCCTCTAGCGGCGCGCCGCACAACCGACAGGTCTTGCGGAAAACGAAATTGCGCTGCTTGCAGCGCGGGCAGAGCGCCTCGATCTTGTCGCGCACCCACGGCGTCAGGCCGCGCGGCATGAACAGCAGCACCAGCAGCACAATCACGGCGAAGATCAAGAGGCGCAGCTCGCCGAACTCCTTGAAGCTGCCGAGCCACTCGGTGAGCGGATAGAGGATGAACACCGCGGCCACCGGGCCGTAGATCGTCGCCACGCCGCCGAAGATTCCCCAGATCACCACCTGGAAGGAAAGCGCGACCTCGAGCGTCGAAGGTCCGGCGACGCGCAGGTAGTGCGCGAGCAGCGCGCCGGCCAGGCCCGCCGCGGCGGCGGACAGCGCGAACACCGCGAGCTTGTAGCGCGGCGTGTTGATCCCCGACGCGCGCGCCGCGACTTCGTCGTCGCGGATCGCGTGCAGGACGATGCCGAAGCGCGAGTCGGCGATCAGCCACAGGCCGAACACCACCACGAGCATCGCCACCGCGGCGACGTAGTAGTTCGCGGTGGGGCTGAGCACGAGTCGCTGCACGCCGGAGACGCCGAGCTCGCCGCCGGAGAAATCGGGGAAGGCGAAGAGCAATCCGAGGCCGATCAGCGGGAACGCCAGCGTGGCAAGCGACAGGTACGAGCCGCGCAGGCGCAGGCAGAGAAAGCCGGACAGGTAGCCGAACAGCGCGGCCACCGCCGCGCCCAGCCACACCGTGAACCAGGGCGAGACGCCGAGCTTGAGCGACGCGAGCGCCGAAGCGTAGGCGCCGGCGCCGAAGAACAGCGCGTGGCCGAAGTTCACCTGCCCGGTGTAGCCCGCGAGCAGGTCCCAGCTGGCGGCGAAGATCGCGAACAGGCAGGTCATGGTGAGGATGCGCAGCACATAGGCGTCGTCGTAGACCAGCGGCAGGAGCAGCAGTCCGGCCGCCCAGACGAGGACCAGGGTGCGCGACGGCAGGACGAGGATCTCGTTGCGAGCCTCCGCCCAGGCGCGCCGCAGGAGATACATCTAGCGCTCCTCCTCGAAAGCGACGCCGAAAAGTCCTTCAGGACGGGCGAGCAGCACGGCGACCATGATGCCCAGCGCGACCGCGCCCTTCAAGTGTGCCCCCTCCGGGAGGGTGAAGACGGTGATCGCCTCGACGTAGGCGATGATCAGCGCGCCGATGATGCTGCCCTTGAGGCTGCCCAGGCCGCCCAGCACCACGATCGCGAGCATGGTGACGAGCGGATCGAGCCACATGAAAGGATGGATGGAAGTGACAGGCGTGGCGACCACGCCGGCGATCGCCGCCAGGCCGACGGAGAACGCGACCGTGATCATCGCCAACCGGTGCACGTTCATGCCCATCAGGTTCGCCACCTCCAGGTCATTGGCCGTGGCGCGGATCGCGAGGCCGATGCGCGTGCGATAGAGGAAGAACCAGGTCGCCGCGAGCATCACCGCCGCGACCACCAGGATGAGCAGCCGCTGGTAGGGAATGCTCACGCCGCCCACCCGCACCATGCCCTCGATCGTCGAGGGCACGCCGAGGTAATTGCCGCCGTAGGCGGCGAGCATCAGCTCCTGGAAGATCAGGCCGAGGGCGATGGTGGCGATCAGCACCGCCGACTCGTGCTCGCGCACCGGCTCGATCACCAGCCGGTAGCAGAGGAGCGACAGCGCGGTGACGGCGAGCACGGAGACGATCGCCGCGACGGTGAAGCCCGCGCCGGTGCGCGTGAGCATCGTGTAGAAGCAGTACGCCGCGAGCATGTAGAACGCGGTGTGCGCGATGTTGACGATGCGCGCGACGCCGAAGATCAGCGAAAAGCCGATCGCCAGCAGGGCGTAAACGCCCCCGTTAACGAGCCCCGTTACGAGGATGTCTTGGAGCAATGCGCGCCGAGGGGGTACGGGGGAACCGGCGGTTCCCCTGTTCCGTTACCTCGCCGGCATCTTGTACGGCTGCATGCCCTTGATCTGCGGCGGCCAGAACGGCACCTTCTTGCCGTCCTGCCACTGTACGGCGATGCCCGTGGTCTTGCCGACCGCCCAGACGAGGTCGTGGCGCTTGTCCCAGGTATCGGTGCCAGCGGCGCCGATGTGCTCCATCTTCTCGATCACCGGCACCAGCTTGTCGGCATCCGTGCTGCCCGTCTGCTCGATCGCCGCCTTCAGGATCATGATCGCGTCATAGGTGGCGGCGTTGTACGTCGGCGCCTTGCCGTAGCGCTGCTTGAAGGCGCGCACGAACGGCACGGTCTTCGGCGTCGTCTCCACCTCGGCGAAGGTGTCGAGCGTCGAGACGTAGTTCGCCTTGCCCGCCGCCGCCTGCCAGAACTGGTCCTTCTGCCCCTCGACGTTGATGCCGAAGGCAACCGCCTTCATGTTGCGCTCGCCCATCTGCCGGCCGACCGAGATGCCGACCGGGCCCGAAAGGATCGTGAACACGATCTGCGCCCCGCTGCGATCGATGGCGGAGAGCTCGGCGGTCACGTCGGTCCCGTCGCCCAGCGTCACCACGATCTTCTCGGCGCCGGAGACCACGTGCTGGTTGGTGACGATGATCCCCTCGGGGCGCAGGACGAACCC
>Ga0210090_1000070_pt1 | contig 10336 bp, 10 predicted proteins | sample Sandmound_ThreeS_7_FD_185572 | JGI IMG/M metagenome (GOLD analysis project Ga0210090, IMG submission 185572) | Wetland microbial communities from San Francisco Bay, California, USA, that impact long-term carbon sequestration -... | ecosystem: Environmental > Aquatic > Marine > Wetlands ...
GAGATCGCGCCGATGAGCAGCGTCCAGTAGGTCCACGGCATGTGCTTGCGCAGCCCGCCCATGCGCCGCATGTCCTGCTCGTGGTGCAGGGCGATGATCACCGAGCCCGCGGCGAGGAACAGCACCGCCTTGAAGAAGGCGTGCGTCATGAGGTGGAACATCGCCGCCGAGTACGCCGAGGCGCCGAGCGCGACGGTCATGTAGCCGAGCTGCGAGAGCGTCGAGTAGGCGATGACGCGCTTGATGTCGTATTGCGTGAGGGCAACCAGCCCCATCGACAACGCAGTAATGCTGCCAATGATCAAAACTACTGAACGCGCCGTCTCACTCAGCTCATAGAGGGGCGACATGCGCGCGACCATGAAGATGCCCGCGGTCACCATGGTCGCGGCGTGGATCAGCGCCGAGATCGGCGTCGGGCCTTCCATCGAGTCGGGCAGCCAGACGTGCAGCGGGAACTGCGCGCTCTTTCCCATCGCTCCCACGAATAACAGGAGGCAGATCAGCGTCATTCCGGACGCAAGCGAAGGGGCTTGCGAAAACACCGCCTGGTAGTCGAGCGTGCCGAAATGCATCAGGATCAGGGCGATGCCGAGCAGGAAGCCGAAGTCGCCCACCCGGTTGACGAGGAACGCCTTGAGGCTGGCGTAGATGGCGCTCTCGCGCGTGTACCAGAAGCCGATCAGCAGGTAGGAGACCAGGCCGACCGCCTCCCAGCCGAAAAACAGCTGCACGAAGTTGTTCGCCATCACCAGCATCAGCATCGAGAAGGTGAAGAGCGAGATGTAGGCGAAGAAGCGCTGGTAGCCCGGGTCGCCGTGCATGTAGCCGATGGTGTAGATGTGCACCATCAGCGAGACGAAGGTCACCACCACCATCATCAGCGCCGAGAGGCGATCGATGAGGAAGCCGATCTCGAAGCGCGTCTCGCCGCTGGTCAGCCAGGTGTAGACCGTGCCGTTGAAGCTGTTCCCGTTCAGCACGTCGGCGAAGATCACGCACGAGCAGAGGAAAGAGAGGAGCACGGCGAAGATGGTCACCGAGTGCGCGCCGGCGTTGCCGATGCGCTTGCCGCCCAGGCCGGCGACGATCGCGCCGAGGAGCGGCGCGAACGGAACGATGAGGTAAAGCTCTTTCATCCTGTGGCGTCTATCCTCTTAGGGCGTCCAGGTCTTCGACGTCGATGGTGCTCAGGTTCCTGAACAGCACCACCAGGATGGCAAGGCCGATGGCGGATTCCGCCGCGGCCACCGTCAGGATGAAGAACACGAACACCTGCCCGGCCAGGTCGCCGAGGTAATACGAGAAGGCGATGAAGTTCAGGTTGACCGCGAGCAGCATCAGCTCGATCGCCATCAGCAGCACGATCAGGTTGCGGCGGTTGAGGAAGATGCCGACCACGCTGATCGCGAACAGGATCGCGCCCAGCACCAGGAAATGGGAAAGCGTCAGCGCCATCGTCATCGCCGTCAGTCCTTCTCCGCCGGCATGGAGACGAGACGCACCCGCTCTTCCCTTCTCGCCTTCACCTGCTCGGACGGATCCTGGTGGCGCGTGTCCTTGCGCTGGCGCAGCGTCAGGGCGATGGCGGCGATGATCGCGACCAGCAGGATCACCGCCGCGACCTCGAAAGCGAAGGCGTACTGCGTATAGAGCACGCGGCCCAGTTCCTTGGTGTTGCTGTAGCCCGGCGGTATCTGCTTTGGCGTTTGCCCGAAAATCTTGTGGGAAAGGATCGCGACCATCTCCGCCACCATGATGCCGCCCACCACCAGCGCGAGCGGCAGGTTGCGCCAGAAGCCCTCGCGCACGCGCTCGAGGTTGATGTCGAGCATCATCACCACGAACAGGAACAGCACCATCACCGCGCCGACGTAGACCACCACCAGCGCGATGGCGAGGAACTCGGCGCGCAGCAGCAGCCAGATCGCCGAGGCGGTGAAGAAGGCGAGCACCAGCGACAGCGCGCCGTGCACCGGGTTGCGCGCCGTGATCACGGCGAGCCCCGAGGCAAGCAGCACCGCCGCGAAGGCGTAGAAGATCGCGGTCTCGAACATCGTTGTTGTTCTAGCGGTAGCGGGCGTCGGCCGCCCGATCCCGCGCTATTTGCTCCTCGTAGCGGTCGCCGACGGCGAGCAGCATCGGCTTGGTGTAGTAGAGGTCCCCCCGCTTCTCGCCGTGATACTCGAGAATGCGCGTCTCGACGATGGCATCGACCGGGCAGGCCTCCTCGCAGAAGCCGCAGAAGATGCACTTGGTGAGGTCGATGTCGTAGCGCGTGGTGCGGCGCGTCCCGTCGTCTCTTTGCTCGCTTTCAATATGAATTGCCAATGCTGGGCAAACGGCTTCGCACAACTTGCAGGCGATGCAGCGCTCTTCGCCGTTCGGATAGCGGCGCAGCGCGTGCAGGCCGCGGAAGCGCGGGCTCATCGGCGTCTTCTCTTCCGGGTACTGGATGGTGATCTTGGCCGCGAACAGGTGCCGCCCGGTGAGCGCCATGCCTTTCAGCAGCTCGAGCAGCAGGAAGGACTTGAGGAAATCCAGCATGCGCGTCATCACCAGAGGCTCCACGGAGTCTGCATCCAGATGCCCACCACCGCGATCCAGACCAGCGTCAGCGGGATGAAGATCTTCCAGCCCAGCCGCATGATCTGGTCGTAGCGGTAGCGCGGGAAGGTGGCGCGCAGCCAGAGGAACATCGAGACGATGACGAAGATCTTGGCGAGCAGCCAGAGCGCCGGCGGCACCCAGTCGAGGATGGGCGCGTCGATCGGCGCCTGCCAGCCGCCGAAGAACATCACCGCCGTCAGCGCCGAGATCAGCAGCATGTTCATGTACTCGGCCATGAAGAACAGCGCGAAGCTCATGCCCGAGTACTCGATCATGTGGCCGGCGACGATCTCGGACTCGCCCTCGACCACGTCGAAGGGCGCGCGGTTGGTCTCGGCCACGCCGGAGACGAAATACACCACCAGCATCGGCGCGAGCGGCAGCCAGTTCCAGGAGAGGAAGTTGAGTCCCATGCGTGCGAAAGTGCCCCGGCCCTGGCCGTTGACGATGTCGGAGAGGTTGAGGCTGCCCGACACCATCAGCACCACCACCAGCGCGAAGCCCATCGCCAGCTCGTAGGACACCATCTGCGCCGCCGAGCGCATTGCGCCGAGGAAGGCGTATTTCGAATTCGACGCCCAGCCGGCCACGATCACGCCGTAAACGCCCAGCGACGAGAGCGCCATGATGTAGAGCAGCCCGGCGTTGATGTCGGCCAGCACGATCTCGGGCGCGAACGGGATCACCGCCCACGCGGCGAGCGCCGGCACCAGCATCGCCACCGGCGCGAGCAGGAACAGCGCCTTGTTGGCGTTGGCCGGCAGGATGATTTCCTTGAGCAGCAGCTTGATGCCGTCGGCCACCGGCTGCAGCAGGCCGAGCGGACCGACGCGGTTCGGCCCGAGGCGGATCTGGATCCAGCCGATCAGCTTCCGCTCCCAGAGCGTCAGATAGGCGACGGCGCCGAACAGTGGCGCGACGATGGCGATGATGAACGCCAGGTTGACCGCCGTCTCATAGACCATCGGGCCCCACACCGGGCCGAGCTTCGACTGGCTGTAGATGAGCAGGCTGTCGAGCATCAGGCGCTCTTCTCCACCAGCAGCGCGCCGAACATCGGCCCGAGGCCCGCGGTCGAGGAATGCGCGGCGGCGATGCGCACGCAATCGTCGGGCAGCCGCTCGTCGAGACCGGCTTTCAGCCTGGCCTGCCCGCCCTGCTGCCTCACCCACACCAGGTCATCCTTTGCCACACCGAGGCGCGACATCAGCCGGCCGTTCATCCATGCTTTCGGCGCCTGCGCGTCCCTCGTCCTCTGCAGCGGGGGCGAGCGGCGCACCAGCGGATCGGCGAAATAGATCGGCACGTCGGTGACGCGCTGGATGCCCGAGATGGAAGCGGGTTGTTGCGCCTGAATCTTCAATTCATTGGACAGCAGCTGGCCGACATCCCGGCCATTCAGGCACGCGCTGCGCACCTGCTCCACCGTGTCGAGCTCGCAGCCGGGCCGGCCGAGCATGGTGCCGAGCACGCGCAGCACCTTCCAGCCGGGCCGCGCGTCGCCGAGCGGGTTGACGGTCGCGTGGAAGCTCTGCACCCGCCCCTCCATGCTGACGAAGGTGCCGGCGCTCTCGGTAAAGGCCGCGATCGGCAGCAGCACGTCGGCGTATGCGAGTCCAGTCTTGTAGGGCGTGAGGCTCACCACGAACTCGGCGGCCTCCAGGGCGCGCGTCGCGGCCTGCGGATCGGCGCAGTCGAGCTCGGGCTCGGTGTTGAGCAGCACCAGGTGCTTCATCGCCAGTACGGTGTTGACGCTGCCGCCGACCGGCAGGCCGGCGACATAGCCGCCGACCGAATTGGCGGCCTCGCCGAGGATGCCGACCTTCACGCCCAGGGCCTGGGCGGCGGCGACGATCTGCGCCGCCTGCGGATGCTGCTGCGCGAAGTTGCCGATGAGAACAGCCGCGTTTCTCCCGGAGGAGAGAGCCTCTTTGAAAGAAGCAATTTCACCGATCAGCCGGGATGGGGAAACCACTTTCTTGCTCTTCAGCGGCATCAGCCAGTCGTCGTCGACCGAATGCAGCATATGGATCTCGGCGCGACGCTTCGCCGCCTGGCGCAGCCGGTGCGCCACCAGCGGGTGCTCCTTGCGCAGGAACGAACCGACGACCAGCACGCGGTCGAGGTTCTGCAGCTCGGCGATCGGCATGCCCAGCCAAGGGATGCCCCGGCGCGCGCCGTCGGCGGAGAAATCGGATTGGCGCAGGCGGAAATCGACCGAGGAGCCGAGCTTGCCGGCCAGATAGAGCTCCTCCAGAGTCGAATGCGGGGAGGCGAGCACGCCGATCGGATTGCTTCCAATCTTCGAAACAACAAGATCGAGAGCCTCCTCCCAGTCGGCTTCCTGCCAGGCGTCGTTCATCTTCACCATCGGCCGGCGCAGGCGGTCCTCGGAATTCACGCCTTCATAGGAGAAGCGGTCCTTGTCCGAGAGCCAGCACTCGTTCACCGCCTCGTTCTCGAGCGGCAGCACGCGCATCACCTTGTTCTGCTTCACCTGCACCACCAGGTTCGAGCCGAGGCCGTCGTGCGGGGAAACCGACTTGCGACGCGAGAGCTCCCAGGTACGGGCGCTGTAGCGGAAGGGCTCGGAGGTCAGGGCGCCCACCGGGCAGAGATCGATCATGTTGCCGGAGAGCTCGGACTCGACCGCGCGCCCGACGAAGGAAACGATCTCGGAGTGCTCGCCGCGGCCGGCGAGGCCGAGCTCCATCACGCCGGCGATCTCCTGGCCGAAGCGCACGCAGCGCGTGCACTGGATGCAGCGGCTCATCTCCTCCGCCGCGACCAGCGGGCCCAGCTCCTTGCGCAGCACCACCCGCTTCTCTTCCTGGTAGCGCGAGCTGCTGTGCCCGTACCCCACGGCCAGGTCCTGCAGCTGGCACTCGCCGCCCTGGTCGCAGATCGGGCAGTCGAGCGGATGGTTGATGAGCAGGAACTCCATCACCCCGTTCTGCGCGGTCTTCGCGGCGGGCGAATGCGTCCAGACCTTCATGCCGTCGGTCACCGGCGTAGCGCAGGCCGGCAGCGGTTTGGGCGCCTTCTCGACCTCGACCAGGCACATGCGGCAGTTGGCGGCGATCGAGAGCTTCTTGTGCCAGCAGAAATGCGGCACGTAGGCGCCGATCTTGTGCGCCGCGTCCATCACGGTCGCGCCGTGCTGGACTTCGACTTCCGTGCCGTCGACGGTGATTTTCAGCATTACGCCGCTTCTTTCAGCTTTTCTTTCTGCGTACGACCCCAGCGCGGCTCCATGTTCTCGTGGAGGCAGCGCTTGTGCTCGATGTGGTGCACGAATTCGGCACGGAAATGTTTGATGAAGCTTTTCACCGGCAGCGCCGCGGCGTCGCCCAGCGCGCAAATCGTGCGGCCGGCGATGTTGTCGGCGACGTCGTCGAGCAGCGCCAGGTCCTCCATTCGCCCCTGCCCGTTCTCGATGCGGTTGACCACGCGGTAGAGCCAGCCGGTGCCCTCGCGGCACGGCGTGCACTGGCCGCAGGACTCCTCGAAGTAGAAGTACGACAGGCGCTCGAGCGCCCGCACCATGCAGGTCCGCTCGTCCATCACGATCACCGCGCCGGAGCCGAGCATCGATCCCGCCTTGGCGATCGAGTCGTAATCCATGTCGGTCTTCATCATGATGTCGGCCGGCAGCACCGGCATGGAAGAGCCGCCCGGGATGACCGCTTTCAACTTATTTCCTTTGTAAACACCCCCAGCCATTTCCAGCAGCTTCGCGAAGGGCGTGCCGAGCTTGACTTCGTAGTTGCCGGGACGATTCACGTGTCCGGTCACAGAGAAGATCTTGGTCCCGCCGTTGTTCGGCCGGCCCAGAGCCAGGAAAGCGTCCGCGCCGTTGCGCAGGATCCAGGGCACCGCGGCGAAGGTCTCGGTGTTGTTGATCGTGGTCGGCTTGCCGTACAGGCCGTAGCTCGCCGGAAACGGCGGCTTGAAGCGCGGCTGGCCCTTCTTGCCTTCGAGCGATTCGAGCAGCGCCGTCTCCTCGCCGCAGATGTAGGCACCGTAACCCGGATGGGCATACATCTCGTAGGAGAAATCGGAGCCGAGGATGTTCTTGCCGAGATAGCCGGCGGCATACGCCTCCCGCAACGCCTCCTGGTACTGCTCGTAGGTCTCCCAGATCTCGCCGTGGATGTAGTTGTAGCCGGCGTTCGCCTGCATGGCGTAGCCGGCGATGATCATGCCCTCGATCACCGAGTGCGGGTTGTAGCGCAGAAGGTCGCGGTCCTTGCAGGTGCCGGGCTCGCCCTCGTCCGAGTTGCACACCACGTACTTGGCGCCGGGGAACTGGCGCGGCATGAACGACCACTTGAGGCCGGTGGGGAAGCCCGCGCCGCCGCGGCCGCGCAGCGCGGACTTCTTCAGGTCGTTGGTGATGTCCTCGGGCTTGCGTTTTTCCTGGAGGATTTTCTTCAGGGCCGCATATCCATCCCGCGCCTCGTAGTCCTTGAGGCGCCAGTTCCGGCCGTCGAGGCCCTTCATCAGGATCGCGTCAGGACCGTAGTTCATTTGAGGCTTTCCAGGAGCTGGTCGAGCTTCTCGTTCGACAGGTAGTCGTGCATCTTCTTGTTGTTGACCAGCAGCACCGGCGCCATCGCGCAGGCGCCCATGCACTCGCCTTCCTTGAGCGTGAAGCGCCCGTCGGGGGTGGTCTCGTTGAAATCGATGCCGAGCTTCTCGCGCAGGTGGTCGCCGGCGGCGAGCGCCCCCTGCAGGCCGCACGGCAGGCAGGTGCAGAGCGTGAGCTTGTACTTGCCGGTCGGCTTCAGGTTGTACATGGAGTAGAACGTCGCCACCTCGTAGACCGCGACCGGAGGCATGCCGAGGTATCCGGCGACGGTGTCCATCACTTCGGTCGACAGCCAGCCTTTCTCGTCCTGGGCGATGATGAGCGCGCTCATCACCGCCGACTGCTTCTGGTCGGCCGGGTACTTGGCGATCTCCTTGTCGATTTTTTCCAGCGAAGCCGCGGACAAAGTCATCGATCGACCTCCCCGAAGACGATGTCCTGGGTGCCGATGATGGCGACGGCGTCGGCCAGCATGTGGCCGCGCGACATCTCGTCCAGCGCCGCGAGGTGCGCGAACGCGGGCGGGCGGATCTTCATGCGGTAGGGCTTGTTGGCGCCGTCGGACACGAGGTAGATGCCGAATTCACCCTTCGGCGCCTCGATCGCGGCATACACCTCGCCTTCGGGCACGTGCATGCCCTCGGTGACCAGCTTGAAGTGGTGGATGAGCTGCTCCATCCCCTCCTTCATCTCCAGCCGGCTGGGCGGCGCCACCTTGTGGTTGTCGGTCATCACCGGGCCCGGATTCTTGCGCAGCCAGTCGATGCACTGCTTCATGATGCGGTTCGCCTGCCGCATCTCCTCGACCCGCACCAGGTAGCGGTCGTAGCAGTCGCCGTTCACGCCGACCGGGATGCCGAACTCCAGGCGGTCGTAAACCTCGTAGGGCTGCTTCTTGCGCAGGTCCCACTCGATGCCCGAGCCGCGCAGCATGGCGCCGGTGAAGCCGAGCGCGAGCGCGCGCTCGGGCGAGACGACGCCGATGCCGACCGTGCGCTGCTTCCAGATGCGGTTCTCGGTGAGCAGCGTCTCGTAGTCGTCGACGTAGCCGGGGAAGCGCTCGGTGAAGGCCTCGAGGAAGTCGAGCAGCGAGCCTTGCCGGTCGGCGTTCAGCCGCTTGATCTGGGCGGCGTTCTTCGAGCGCAGCGCGTCGTACTGCGGCATGCGGTCGGGCAGGTCGCGGTAGACGCCGCCCGGGCGGTAGTAGGCCGCGTGCATGCGCGCCCCCGAGACCGCCTCGTACGCGTCCATCAGGTCCTCGCGCTCGCGGAAGCAGTAGAGGAAGACCGTCATGGCGCCGCAATCGAGGCCGTGCGCCCCGAGCCACAGCAGGTGGTTGAGGATGCGCGTGATCTCGTCGAACAGGACGCGGATGTACTGGGCGCGGATCGGCACCTCGATGCCGATCAGCCGCTCGATCGCCATGACGTAGGCGTGCTCGTTGCACATCATCGACATGTAGTCGAGCCGATCCATGTAGGGCACGGACTGGATGAAAGTCTTGTGCTCTGCGAGCTTTTCCGTAGCCCGATGCAACAGCCCTATGTGAGGGTCTGCCCGCTGGATTACCTCGCCGTCGAGCTCGAGCACCAGGCGCAGCACGCCGTGCGCCGCCGGGTGCTGCGGCCCGAAGTTCATCGTGTAGTTGCGGATCTCCGCCACTATTCCCCTTCCTTGGCGTAGTTCTGCTCGCGCACGATGCGCGGCGTGACTTCGCGCGGCTCGATGGTCACCGGCTGATAGATGACGCGCTTCTGCTCCGGGTCGTAGCGCATCTCCACATGGCCGGAGAGCGGGAAGTCCTTGCGGAACGGGTGGCCGACGAAGCCGTAGTCGGTGAGGATGCGCCGCAGGTCGGGATGGCCCTCGAACACGATGCCGATGAGGTCGAATGCCTCGCGCTCGTACCAGTTGACGCTCGGCCAGAGCTCGTACAGCGACGGCAGCACCGGGAAGGCGTCGTCGGCGCAGAAGCCGCGCAGCCGCAGCCGCCAGTTGTGCGTCACCGACAGCAGCTGCACCGCCACCGCGAAGCGCTCGCCGCCTGCGCCGAGGTGCGACGGCCGGTCGCCGTAGGTCGAGTAGTCAATGCCGGTGAGGTCGATCAGCTGCTCGAAGCGCAGCTCGGGCCGGTCGCGCAGCGCGCGCGCCACCGCGAGGTAATCGGCCGCCTTCACCTCGAGCGTGAGCTCTCCCAGGCGCTCGACGAGGGAGGCGATGCGCCCGCCGAGCGCCTGGCTGAGCGCGTCGTGCAGGCGTTGCAGCTTTGGGGTCATGGGCGGGGTCCGTGCCTCAGCGCGCGATGGTGTTGGTGCGCTTGATCTTGTTCTGCAGCTGCATGATGCCGTAGAGCAGCGCCTCCGCCGTCGGCGGGCAGCCCGGCACGTAGATGTCCACCGGCACGATGCGGTCGCAGCCGCGCACCACCGAGTAAGAGTAGTGGTAGTAGCCGCCGCCGTTGGCGCACGAGCCCATCGAGATCACCCAGCGCGGCTCCGCCATCTGGTCGTAGACCTTGCGCAGCGCCGGCGCCATCTTGTTGCACAGGGTGCCGGCGATGATCATGACGTCGGACTGGCGCGGGCTGGGGCGGAACACGACGCCGAAGCGGTCCAGGTCGTAGCGCGCCGCGCCCGCATGCATCATCTCGATGGCGCAGCACGCCAGGCCGAAGGTCATTGGCCAGAGCGACCCGGTGCGGGTCCAGTTGATCAGCTTGTCGGCGGTGGTGGTGACGAAGCCTTCCCGCAGGATGCCCTCTACTCCCATTCCAGCGCTCCCTTCATCCACTCGTAGACGAAGCCGACCACCAGGATGCCGAGGAACAGCATCATCGAGACGAAGCCGAACAGGCCGATCTCGTTGATCACCACCGCCCATGGAAACAGGAACGCGATCTCGAGGTCGAACAGGATGAACAGGATCGCGACCAGGTAGTAGCGCACGTCGAACTTCATGCGCGCGTCCTCGAAAGCCTCGAAGCCGCACTCGTAGGGCGAGAGCTTCTCGGCATCGGGCCGGTGCGGCCCGAGCAGCGCGCCCAGGACTACCGGCGCTACGCCCACCACGAGGCCTACGAGGATGAATAGCAGGACCGGAAAGTATTCTGCAAGCACGCGCTTCAGGCTCCGCCGA
>Ga0210090_1000072_pt1 | contig 10319 bp, 13 predicted proteins | sample Sandmound_ThreeS_7_FD_185572 | JGI IMG/M metagenome (GOLD analysis project Ga0210090, IMG submission 185572) | Wetland microbial communities from San Francisco Bay, California, USA, that impact long-term carbon sequestration -... | ecosystem: Environmental > Aquatic > Marine > Wetlands ...
GACACCCTGGTGGAGCTGGACCGACTGGTGAAGAAGAGGGGATTCGTGGAACAGAAAGCGAAAGCACAATGAGCGCCATCGTCGACGTGGTGGCAAGGGAAATCCTCGACTCGCGGGGCAACCCGACGGTCGAGGCGGACGTGCTGCTCGAGTCGGGCGTGATGGGCCGCGCGGCGGTGCCTTCGGGCGCCTCGACCGGCAGCCGCGAGGCGATCGAGCTGCGCGACGGCGACAAGCGCCGCTACGGCGGCAAGGGCGTGCTCAAGGCGATCGAGTTCGTCAACACCGAGATTTCGGAAGCGATCGTCGGACTCGACGCCGCGGAGCAGGCGTTCATCGACAAGACGCTGATCGACCTCGACGGCAGCGAGAACAAATCGCGCCTCGGCGCCAACGGCGTGCTGGCGGTCTCCATGGCGACGGCCAAGGCGGCGGCGGAGGAGTCCGGCCTGCCTCTGTACCGCTACTTCGGCGGCTCGGGCGCGATGCAGATGCCGGTGCCCTTGATGAACGTCATCAACGGCGGCGCGCACGCCAACAACAAGCTCGACCTGCAGGAGCTGATGATCGTGCCGGTCGGCGCGCAATCGTTCCGGGAAGCGTTGCGATGCGGCGCTGAGGTTTTTCATGCCTTGCAGCGGATCATCGATGCAAAGGGCCTGCCGACTTCGGTCGGAGACGAAGGCGGCTTCGCGCCCGACCTGCCGACGCACGCGGCGGCGCTCGATCTGCTGGTGCAGGCGATCGGCTCCGCCGGCTACCAGGCCGGCGCAGACGTGATGCTGGCGCTCGATTGCGCCGCCTCGGAATTTTTCAAGGATGGGGTTTACCTTCTCGATTCGGAAGGAAAGAAGCTTTCTTCCGGAGAGTTCTGCGATTACCTCGCCGGACTGGCGGGCAAGTACCCGATCGTCTCGATCGAGGACGGCATGGCGGAGGGCGACTGGGAGGGGTGGAAGCTTCTCACCCAGAAGCTCGGCGGCAAGCTGCAGCTGGTGGGCGACGACGTGTTCGTCACCAACCCGCGCATCTTCCGCGACGGCATCAGGCAGGGCATCGCCAACGCGATCCTGGTCAAGGTGAACCAGATCGGCACGCTCACCGAGACCTTCGCCGCGATCGAGCTCGCCAAGCGCTCGGCCTACGGCACCGTGATCTCGCACCGCTCGGGCGAGACCGAGGACACCACCATCGCCGACATCGCGGTCGGCACCAACGCGCTGCAGATCAAGACCGGCTCGCTGTCGCGCTCCGACCGCGTCGCCAAGTACAACCAGCTGCTGCGCATCGAGGAAGACCTCGGCGACTCGGTGAGCTATCCCGGCAGGGGGGCTTTCGCCCGGCTCGCATGAGCATGAAGATCCTCGCCGCCGTCCTCGCCTCGCTCATCGTCCTGATCCAGGTCCCGCTCTGGCTCGGCAAGGGCGGCTGGTTTCGCGCGTGGGAGCTGGAAAGGGAAGTTTTGAAGCAGCAAGAGAAAAATCAGAGGCTCGATGTGCGCAACTCCGGCCTCGCCGCCGAGGTGAAGGACCTCAAGACCGGCACCGACGCGGTCGAGGAGCGCGCCCGCTACGAGCTCGGCATGGTGCGCAAGGACGAGGTCTTCTTCCAGATCGTCGACGAGAAGGCGAAGCCGCGCTAGAGCGCCAGTCAATGGCTCGCACAAGGTACGGTGCCTGCTTCGTCGCCGCCGCGTTCGCGGCGATGCTTTGCGCGGTTCCGGCCGCAGCACAGGTCAAAGCGAAGCCCGCCACCCCGCGGCAGCTGAGCCTCGAAGCCAAGCCCTGGACGGGAGACTTCGACGGCATGCTGGAGCGGCGCGTCGTCCGCGTCCTCGTGCCCTATAGCAGGACGCTGTACTTCGTCGACAAGGGCAAGGAGCTCGGGCTGACCGCGGAGCTGGCGCGCGAGTTCGAGAAGCACCTCAACGCCCGGCACGCCAAGCAGCTCGGCAACCGTCCCCTCACCGTGGTCCTGATCCCGACCTCGCGCGACAAGCTGCTCGCCCACGTGGCGGAGGGGCGCGGCGACATTGCCGCCGGCAACATCACGGCCACCGACCAGCGTCTGAAGCTGGTGGATTTCGTCTTTCCGGAGGGCGCCAAGCCGGTCCGCGAGCTGATCGTGACCGGGCCCCGCTCGCCGCAGGTCGCGACGCTCGACGATCTCTCCGGCAAGACGGTCCATGTGCGCCGTGGAACCAGCTACTACGAAAGCCTGGAGGCGCTGAATGCCCGCTTCAGGAAGGAGCGCAAGGAGCCCGTCAAGCTCGTCGAGCTGCCCGCCGCGATCGAGGATGAGGACAAGCTCGAGATGCTCGCCGCCGGCGTGCTCGAGCTAGTGGTCGTGGACGACTGGATCGCGCAGATGTGGGCGCAGGTGCTGCCCAAGCTGAAGGTGCGCGAGGACCTCGTGCTGCGCGAGGAAGGCCAGACCGGCTGGGCGGTGCGCAAGGGCAGCCCGAAGCTCGTCGAGGCCCTTGCCACGTTCGACCGCACGGTCGTCAAGAAGCACGGCCTGCTGCGCTCGAATCTCGCGAAGTACCACCGGCGCGTGAAGCAGATCCGCAACAACACCGCGGACGCTGAATGGAAGCGCTTCCAGGCGACCGTCAAGCTGTTCGAGAGATACGGCGCGCGCTACCACTTCGATCCGCTGATGCTGGTCGCGCAGGGCTACCAGGAGTCGCGGCTGCGGCAGGAGGCGCGTAGCCACGTCGGCGCGGTCGGCGTGATGCAGATCATGCCCGAGACTGGCAAGGAGCTCGACGTCGGCGACATCCACCAGATCGAGCCCAACATCCACGCCGGCGCGAAGTACATGAACCGGCTGATGACGCGCTACTTCAAAGACGCGAACTTCTCCGAGCAGGAGCGGACGCTGTTCGCCTTCGCGAGCTACAACTGCGGCCCCGGGAACATCATCAAGATGCGCGCCGAGGCGGTGAAGCAGGGGCTCGACCAGGACAAGTGGTTCGACAACGTCGAGATCGTCACGGGCCGGCGCATCGGCATGGAGACCACGACCTACGTGCGGAACATCTACAAGTACTACGTGGCGTACAAGCTCACGGTGGAGGCGCACGACGCCGCGAAAGGCGCGCGCGAGCAACTCGAGCCGCCGAAACCACCGCCGCCTGCGAAGCCCGCGCCGCGGAAGGCAAAGTCGAAGAAGAACGCCTGATCCGGCGGCAGCTACCAGCCGGGGCTGTTGTAGGGGAAGGGCGAGCCCGGCTGCGAGAAGCCGCGCGGCATCGGTTCCGACTGGACCCTGACCTCCATGTCGGGGCAGCCGGCGAGGCTCAGCAGCAGGGTCGCGAAGAAGATTCTTTTCATGCCGATTTCGCGATGTCGAGGGCCTGCTTCGCCACCGCGGCGGAGACGTCGCCCGGGCCGGCGACCTGCACGGTGGGGAAGGCGAACTGGATGCCGTTCTCGGCGAAGGCTTTCTGGATCATGGCGTAGGCGCGGCGGCGGATGCTGAACTGCTTGTTCGGCAGGGTCTTCATCTTGAGCCGCACCTGGATCGCGAAGTCGCCGAACTGATCGACGCCCTGCATCTTCAGCGGCTCGAGGATATCGGGCGCGAACTCGGGATTGGCCGACAGCTCCTTGCCGATCTGCTTCAGGACCTTCTTCACCTTCTCGAGGTCGGTGCCGTAGACCAGGCCGAGAGTCATCTTGTCGATCACCCAGTCGCGGCTCATGTTCTGCACCGCGCCGAGCTGGCCGTACGGGATGGTGAACAGCGGCCCGCGGTGGTGGCGCAGCCGCACCGAGCGCGCCCCGAGGTGCTCGACGGTGCCCTTGTAGTTGCCGCTCTGGATGTACTCGCCGATGCGGAAAGCGTCGTCGAGGAGGTAGAAGAACTTGGAGAGCAGGTCGCGCACCAGCGTCTGCGAGCCGAAGCCGATCGCCACGCCCACCACGCCCGCGCCGGCGAGCAGCGGCGCGACCTGGACGCCCAGCGCCGAGAGCGACATCAGGACTGCCGTGACCAGGAGCGTCACTGCCAGCGTGCTGCGCACGATCGGCAGCAGCGTGCGCAGCCGCGCCTGGCGGTGCTGCTCGTCGGTTGCCGACGGCCCGAGCGGATCGGAGCCGGTCGCGGCGAGCTTGCTGTCGATGTACGCCGCGGTGACCTTCCAGGCGAGGTCGATGATCAGGACGATGGCGAGCGCGTTCACCGCGCCGCGCAGCAGCCGCATCCACACCGAGTCGCCGGTGAGGGCGTCGACCTGCAGGCCGAACGCGCGCAGGAGGAGGAACGCCGCACCGATGATGAGCAGCGCGCGCAGCGCGCGACCGACCGCGGCGGCGAGCATGCCCGGAGGACGCAACACGTGCTCGGCCGCGCGCTGCGCGAGGCGCATCGCAGGCGGGAGCAGCGCGCCGACGAGAAGCAGCCAGAAAAGGCCCAGCGCCTTCGCCACCCAGAGCAGCCACAGCGCGAAGCACACCGCGGCGGCGGCGCGGGAGCGCCGCCACACGGCCTCGATCGCGATGGCGAGCAGCCCGAGGCCGAGCAGATAGGCGACGAGCGCGCGTGGCGCGGCGGCCATGTCGAGCGCGCCGAGCCGCTCCCAGATCATCCAGCCGAAGGCAAGCCATCCGGCGAAGAGGGCGATGCGCGGCTGCCAGAACCGCGCCTCGGCATCGCCTAGCGGCAGGACGCGCAGCTCGGCGTCCCGCGGTGAAAGCAGATTGCGGCTGACGAGGGTCACCAGGCGCAGCGCGATGAGGGCGGCGAGGAAGGCGAGCACCGCGCTGCGAACCTGCGGCGGCCAGTCGAAGGCGAGGAAGACGACTGCGCTGCCGAGCGTGAAGGCGAGCAGCGCGCCGACGTCGCGGACGAAGCGCAGGCCGAGCGCGACCAACCGAGGCCCCGGCGCTGGCTTGACGTACCTGCGGTACACGCCCTCGAGCGCGAGCCCGATGACGACGAAACCGATAATCAGGAAGATGATCGTCCCGGGGCCCCGCGCCGAGGCCTCCTGCACGATCTGGTCGCGCACGCGCCCAAGGTCGGCGGGGAGGGTCGGCAACGCCGCGACCAGCGACGCGATGTGCTCGCGCACCGCTTCGACCCGCCCGGCCAGGAGACCGGTCGTCGTCTCGTCCGCCATCTGCAGCGATGGTAACAGCGGCCGGTCGCCTCCCCTATGGGACCTTCGTCCAATAAGAGGACGCGGTCACCACATGGGCTTCGGCCGCTCGTAGAACCCTTCCTGGTAGCCTTCCTCGTAGCGGGCGCGATCGACCGGTCCGCCGCAGCGCACGGCGTAGCGCTCGATCTGCGAGCCGGCGTTCATGCGCCCGTCGCGCCGTCCGACCGAGAACCAGTCCGGCCCGCAGTCCTGGCTGTTCATCCCGGCGCAGCCCGCCAGCGCCAGCAGCCCCAGCATGGAAAGTCGTCGCATGTCGCCTCCTTGTTCAGGGACGAACAGCGGCGCAGCCCCGGCATTCCTGCGACCGCCTAGAATAAGCCCATGAACAGGATGGCGATACCTCTGATGAGCGTCCTCACGGCCGCGCTGCTGGGCTGCGCCGCCGATTCGGAGTCGGGCAGGAGGGCGGGCGAGGGCGCGAAGTACGGCGCGGTCGGCGGCGCGGTGGCCGGAGCGGTCGGCGCGCTCATCTGGGGCGGCAATCCGGTCCAGGGCGCAGCCGCCGGCGCCGCGATGGGCGCCGCCTCGGGAGCTGCCACCGGCGCCATGTCGGGGGCCCAGGCCGACGCCGCGGCGAAGGAGAGGGCGGCAAAGCCGGTCGCCGGCGATCCCAAGCTCGCGGCGCTCCGGCAGCGCATCGGCGATACGAACTATTCGGCGCTCATGCTGCTGGCGCAGTGCCAGCATCGCGGGGCCATCGCCACGGCGCAGGAGGCGGCGGCGAGCGCGCAGGATCCGAAGCAGAGGACGGCCGGCCTGGTGATCCAAGCCCTCGCCGCGGAGGAGTCCGGCGACAAGGCGCTGGCCGTTTCCCTTTATCCGAAGATCGTGGAGCAGGATCCGTCGCGCGGCAGCGTGGACAAGCTGCGCGCCGACGCCCTGGAAGGCGTGATCAAGGTGCAGGCCGCGCGCAAGCAGCACGGCCTCCCGCCGGTCTGCGAGCGCACGGGATAGCGCGTTCTAGCGCCGGAAAAGCGCGTAGATGGTCAGCGCGCGGGTGGCGAGGTCGAAGACCTTGCGCGAGCCGAAGAAGACCAGTGCAGCCGCGCCCAGCGCGACCGCGACCGGGTAGCGCCGGAGTCTCTCCACGATCCGGTCGGCCGCCGCCGCCTTGCGCAGGAGCGGCTCGACATTCGCGACCAACGCCGCGCGCTGCGCCGCCGAGCGTGCGACCAGCTCTTCCCGGCGCTGCGCCAATCCCTGTTCCCGGGGGCTCATGGCTTGATCGCCCGCAGATCGCTGCGCAGCTCGGAGATGGTCGCGTCGAACGGCCGCGGCTTCATCGCCGCGAAGCGGCGCAACACGAGCGCCACCACGCCGGCGGCGAGCAGGAAGAACGCCGCCACGCAGATGGTCGCCGTCAGGCGATTGGGCTCGCTGACGCTGAGGATGATCGCGACCGCGCCGAAGGCAAGTCCGATCATGGACAGCACCAGGACCGCCAGCCCGCCGATGATGGCCCCGGCGAGCCGCCTCAGCTCCTCGCGCAGCTCGGTGCTGAACAGCTCGAAGCGCGTGCGGCCGAGGTCGAGCATCCCGGCGAGGAGATTGCGCGCCGTCTCCAGCAGGCCGGCGCTCATTTGCGGCTCAGCAGGACGCCGAGCACCAGCCCGGCAGCGGCGGCGATGCCGACCGCCGCCCAGGGATTCGCGCGCACCTTGCTGTCGAGCTCGGTGCCGGCGCCCTGCAGGTGCTCGCGTGCGGCGCGCAGCGATTCCTCGGCGCGCTCGCGCACTTCCTGGATCTTCGGCCCGGCTTGGCCGGCAGTCGCCCGCAGCAGCTCCTCGGCGTCGGCGATCACGGCCTTGAGGTCGTTCATCATGTTCTCGGCGGGTTCCATGTGCATCTCCGTGGAAAATGGCTCTTTCATCTTACCGGTCAATCGGCCACGTCGGGCTCGAAAAACAGCCACTGGATCTCGGGAAATTCGGCGCGCATCGCGGTCTCGACGCGGTTCACCGCGTCGACGAGCTCGCGCGCCGTGCCCGCCGTCAGCTTCGCCTTCACCGCGACCATCAGCGAAGTGCCGAGCTGCAGCGTCAGCACGCGAAAGATCTGCTCCACGCCGGGCTGGCTCAGCAGGAAGCCGTGCAGCCGCTCCACGGTCTCGCGCTCGGCGCTCTGGCCGATCAGCAGCCCCTTGATCTCGATGCCCAGGCCTGTAGCGACGACGATCAGCACCGCGCCGATCGCCATCGAGCCGACCGCATCCCACAGCGGGTTTCCTGAATGGATCGTCAAGAGGACCGCGAGGAGAGCCAGCGCCAGGCCGAGGAGGGCGGCGAGGTCCTCGCCGAAGATCACCACCAGCTCGCTCTGGCGGCTCTCGATGAACCAGCGATGCAGCGGCTTCGTGCCGCGCACCTTGTTGACTTCGATGAGGCAGGCGCGCAATGAGATCGTCTCCGCGATCAGGCCGAAGACCAGGACGGCGACCGCGACCCAGGCGTGCTGCAGCGGCTCGGGATGGGCGAGCTTGTGCCAGCCCTCGTAGATCGAGAACAGGCCACCGAGCGAGAAGAGCACCAGGGCGACGATGAACGACCAGAAGTAGACCGCCTTGCCCCAGCCGAGCGGGTAGTCGGCGCTGGGCGGGCGTTTCGCCTGCTTCATGCCCCAGAGCAGCAGCACCTGGTTGCCCGAGTCTGCGAAGGAATGGATCGCCTCGGCCAGCATGGCGCTCGAGCCGGTGAAGATCGCCGCGCCCGTCTTGGCCACGGCGATGGCCAGGTTTGCACCCAGCGCGTAAAGTATCGTCCTTACCGAATCGGCTTTACCTGCCATGAAACTGACTCCTCAGCAGCTCGAGCAATTCGACCACGAAGGGTACCTGTTTTTTCCTTCGCTCTTCACCCCGGCCGAGATCAAGGTGCTCACCGACGAAGTGCCCGCGCTCTACGCGCAGCGGCGCCCGGAGAACGTGCGCGAGAAGACCGGCGACGTGGTGCGCACCAACTTCGCCGCGCACCTGTACAGCTATCCCTTCGCCAAGCTCGCGCGCCATCCGCGCATGGTCGAGCCGATCGTGCAGCTCTTCGGCGAAGACGTGTACATGCACCAGTTCAAGATCAACGGCAAGCAGGCGTTCGACGGCGACGTCTGGCAATGGCACCAGGACTACGGCACCTGGCGCGCCGACGACCAGATGCCGGAAGCGCGGGCGATGAACGTCGCGATCTTCCTCGACGAGGTGAACGAGTTCAACGGCCCGCTGATGTTCATCCCCGGCAGCCACAAGCAGGGCGTGCTCGATGCCCAGCACGACACCAGCACGACCAGCTACCCGCTGTGGACGATCAACCATGAAGTCATTTCAGGACTCGTCGCCAAGGGCGGGATCGTCGCGCCAAAAGGTCCCGCGGGCTCGATGATCCTGTTCCACGGCTGCCTGGTGCACGCCTCGACCTCGAACCTCTCGCCCTGGAACCGCGTGAGCGTCTATTTGTCGCTGTGCGCCGTCTCCAACCACATTCGCCGCTTCAAGCGCCCCGGCTACATCGCCCACCGCGACTTCACTCCAATCAAATGCCTGCCGGACGACTGCCTGCTCAAGCACTACGCCGTGCCGCTACCGTGGAAGAACGGGACTCCGCCAGAGGAACTGAAGGACGCTCTGAAAGCCGCCTAGAAACTAATCAGGGACAGACCACAATTTTCCGCATATCAAAAAATGGTGGTCCGTCCCTGTTTTTGAGGTTGGGATGAATCTCTACGCGAAGCTTCACCAGAGGAAAGACAACCCGTTGCGCATTGGGTTGATCGGCGCGGGCAAGTTCGCGGCGATGTACCTCGCGCAGGTGCCGAAGACGCCCGGCGTCGAGCTGGTCGGCATCGCCGATCTCTCGCCTGCGAACGCCAGAGAGAACCTGAAGCGCGTCGGCTGGGATCCGGATCGCCTGCCGCCGATCTCGGAGGACTGGCAGAAGCTGGTCGCGAATCCGAAGGTCGACATCATCATCGAGGCGACCGGCAACCCACCGGCCGCGGTGGAACATGCTTTATATGCTTTTAGTAACAGAAAGCATGTCGTCATGGTGACGGTCGAGGCCGACGCGTTCTGCGGCCCGATCCTCGCGAGGAAGGCCGCCGAGGCGGGCGTCGTCTACAGCCTCGCGTACGGCGATCAGCCGGCGCTGATCTGCGATCTCGTCGACTGGGCGCGCACGGCGGGGTTCCAGGTGGTCGCCGCCGGCCGCGGCCACAAGTGGCTGCCGCACTTCGCGCAGTCGACGCCCGAGACGGTCTGGGGACATTACGGCCTCACGCCCGAGCAGGCGAAGGTCGGCGGCCTCAACCCGAAGATGTTCAACTCCTTCCTTGACGGCTCGAAGCCGGCGATCGAGACGAGCGCGGTGTGCAACGCCACGGGCCTCACGCCCGCGCCCGAAGGTCTCAACTACCCGCCGGGCGCGATCGACGAGATCCCATCGCTGATGCGACCGCGGGAGGAGGGTGGAGTCCTCCACCACAAGGGACAGGTCGAGGTGGTTTCTTCGCTGCGAAGAGACGGGACGCCGATTCCTTACGACATCCGCTTCGGCGTGTTCGTCGTCTTCGAGGGCGAGACCGACTACATCCGCCGCTGCTTCGAGGAGTACGGGGTCAAGACCGATCCTTCGGGACGCTACGCCTGCCTCTACAAGCGCTGGCACCTGATCGGCCTGGAGGTCGGCATTTCGGTCGCATCGGTGGGCTTGCGCGGCGAGCCCACCGGGTGCGCGACGGGGTGGCGGGCAGACGCGGTCGCCGTTGCCAAGAAAAGCCTGAATGAAAATGAAATCCTCGATGGCGAAGGCGGCTACACGGTCGTCGGCCGCCTGGCACCGGCAGAAGTGTCTCTAAGAGAAAACTATCTACCCTTGGGCCTCGCGCACGGCTGGAAGATGCTGAAGCCGGTGAAGGCCGGGCAGCCGCTCAGGTGGAGCGACGTCGCTTTTGACGCGTCCTCGACCGCCGTGAAGCTGCGCCGCGAGATGGAGAAGGATTTTTCCGAGCGCCTGCGGGACGCGGCCTAGCCAGCTTCTCCTGGTACTTGTAGATCTCCGAGTGGTCGGCGTCCTTCGGCAGCAGCTTGCGCGCCTCGCGCCATAACCGAAGCGTTTCGCGCAAGAAAGGCGTTTCCAGCTTCAAGCCCTTTCCAAGCGCCGCGGCA
>Ga0210090_1000074_pt1 | contig 10121 bp, 9 predicted proteins | sample Sandmound_ThreeS_7_FD_185572 | JGI IMG/M metagenome (GOLD analysis project Ga0210090, IMG submission 185572) | Wetland microbial communities from San Francisco Bay, California, USA, that impact long-term carbon sequestration -... | ecosystem: Environmental > Aquatic > Marine > Wetlands ...
GACGAACTCGTGCAGCGAGACGCGTCGGTCGGCGTTGATCACCGCTTCGATGCCGGCGAGCAGCTCCCTTTTCGTCATCTCGGGGGCGGCTTTGACCGCCGGCAGCGCGAGGTCGATCACCGGGAGATGGAAGCCGACACCGAGCCCGCGGGCGAGCGGCGCCGCGGCGGCGGCGCCGGCGGCAAGCGAGTCGAGCCCGGCCGCCTTCATCGCCGCCAGCTGTTCGCGCATCACCTCCTCCTTCGGGGCGAAGAGCAGCGCGACGATCGCGGCGCGCGCCCCGTCGGGCTCGCGCACGCACTCGCGCAGGCCGGCGGGCAGCGCGGCGAGCAGGCGGGCCGCGGTGTCGAGCTTGCCGCCCTGGAGCGCGCCGACGAGCTGCACGCTCTCGTCTGCCGAGCGTCCCCAGTTGGCGCCGTTGTCCACCCGCCGCCGGCCCGAGGGCGGCACGGCGGTCGCCTCCTCTCCGGCGAACGCCGAGACCTGCGCCGATTCCTCGCTCGCCGGAGGCTCGGGCGCGCGACGCCCGCGGTAGGCCGAGGGCTGGAACCCGGGGTGCACACGGCGGATGCGCTCGTCGAGCGGCGGGTGCGTCTCGAACAGGCCGGCGAGCCGCACCTTCACGCTCTGGCCGAAGAACAGGTGCGACAGGTCCTCCGCGTAGCGACCCTGGATCAGCGTGCCGGCGCCCGAGGCTCGGATCTGGTCGAGTGCGCCGGCGATGCCGTCCGGGTTGCGCGTGAACTGCACGCTCGAGGCGTCGGCGAGGAACTCGCGCTGGCGCGATACCGCCGCCTTGATCAGGCGGGCGAAGAACAGCCCGGTGTAGCCGATGATGAACACCACCAGGCCGACCACAAACAGCGCGATGCCGGCGCGCAGGTCGTCCGCCTCGAAGGCGTTGCGCATGATGAAGCCGCCGATCGAGCCGATGGCGACGATCCCCGCCAGCAGGCCGATCATGCGGATGTTGAGGTTCATGTCGCCGTTCAGGATGTGGCTGAACTCGTGGCCGATGATCCCCTGCAGCTCGTCGCGCGTCAGGCGCTCGAGCGCGCCGCGCGTCACGGCGACGACCGCGCCCGAGACGCTCCAGCCGGCGGCGAAGGCGTTGATGCCCTTCTCCTTGTCCATCACGTAGACCTGCGGCAGGCGCACGCCCGAGGCGATCGCCATCTCCTCGACGATGTTCAGCAGCCGCCGCTCCAGGCGATCCTGGCTGTTGGACGCGACCAGGCGCGCGCCCATCATCTGCGCCACCTTCGCCCCGCCGCCGGCGAGGCCGACGATCTTCACCAGGCTCACCCCGAAGATCGTCCCCGCGGTGATGGCGGCGCCCCACACGTAGGCGGTGGACCAGGTGGCGGGCGCATCGGCCTGAACCGTGACCCACATGTAGATCACCGCGACCACCAGGTCGACGGCGGCGACCACCGCGACCACCGCCATGAGGAACAGCACCACCATCACCCGGCTGTTGCGCCGGGCAAGCTGCTGGTGCTCGAAGAAGTTCAACTTGCGAGAACGAGATCCGCTACGAGAAAGACACCTTCGGCGGCTTGCGCTCTTCGGCCGATTCGGTCGCCGCGAGCAGCTCGGCCGGGCCGAAGTTGAACATGCCGGCGAAGATGCTGTCGGGGAAGGACTCGCGCTTGGTGTTGTACTGCATCACCGCGTCGTTGAACGCCTGGCGCGAGAAGGCGACCTTGTTCTCGGTGCTGGCGAGCTCCTCCTGCAGCGAGAGCATGTTCTGGTTCGCTTTCAGGTCGGGATAGGCCTCGGCGAGCGCGAACATCTTCCCGAGCAAGCCGGTGAGCACGCCCTCGGCCTGCCCCAAGCTCTGCATCGCCGCCGGATTGCCGGGTGACGCAGCCGCAGCCTGGGCGGCGCTTTGTGCAGCATTTCGCGCCTTGATCACCGCCTCCAGCGTTTCGCGCTCGTGCTTGATGTAGCCCTTCGCGGTCTCGACCAGGTTGGGAATCAGGTCGTAGCGGCGCTTGAGCTGCACGTCGATCTGCGCGAAGGCGTTCTTGAACCGGTTGCGCAGCGCCACCAGGCCGTTGTAGATCGCGATCGCCCAGATCGTGATGACGACAATGACCCCGAGAACGATCCATCCCATGGCTTTCCCCCCTTGGCAACTACTATAGCCTAGCCGCCGCGGCGCGGCGCTCCTGCGCGCGGCCGAGCGCCATCGAAAGCGCGAAGCAGGCCGCGGCCACGCCGATCGCGACCAGCGAAATGCCGCGAATTTCCATCAGGCTGCGCAGCAACGTGAACAGCCACCCGCCCGCGGCGTCGGCGCCGCGCACCGCGACGATGTCGATCACGTTTTTCGCCTTGTACTTCTCGTCGCGCTCGACGACCGTGAACAGCACCTCGCGCGCCGGGTTGGAGATCGCGAAGTTCGCCGTGCGCTGCAGCGCCTGGAAGGCGATCACCACGACCAGCACCGGCGAGGCGGCGAGCAGCGCGAATCCGGCGGCGAAGACGACCGGCACCAGGGCGAGCGCCGGGCCGACGCCGAAGCGCGCGATCAGCTTGCCGGTGGCGAGGAACTGGACAAGGATGGTGAGGATTCCCACCGCAAGGTCGACGGTCGCGAACAGGCGCGTGCGCACCGCCGGGTCGTCGGAGGCAGCGGCGACGATCGCCGCCTGCTCGAAGTAGAGGAAGGTGGCGGCGACCGACATCAGCGCCACCCAGAGCGCGATGCCGGCGATGTACGGCGAGCGCAGCACCATGACAATGCCGTCGATCGCGCCGCCGCCGGTCGCCGCGGCCTCGGGCTGCTTTTCATCTTCATGTGTCACCGTCTCGAGCCGCGCGGCGCAGAACACCGCGGCCTCGAGCAGCAGCGCGGCGACGATGAGCAGGTTCACCGCGCCGATCATCCCGGCGAGGCCGATCGTGATCGCCGGCCCGGCGAGCGCGCCGGCGCTGCCGCCGGCGGCGATGAAGCCGTAAAGGCGCTTGCCCTGCTCGGAGCGCCAGACGTCCGCCATGAACGACCAGAACACCGAGACGGCGAACAGCACGAAGACGCTGATCCAGACGAAGAACACCCGCGCCACGGTCTGCCGCTCGATATCGAGGTAGAGCAGCAGCCAGAAGATCGCCAGGTTGGCGACAAAGAAGTGATAGACGAGCGGAATGAAGCGGCGGCGCGCCACGCGCGCGACCAGCGCGCCATAGAGCGGCACCGCGGCGAGCATGGCGAGGAAGGTGCCGGTGAACAGCCACTGCAGGTTCCTCACGCCGCCGGCGACGCCCATCTCGTCGCGCAGCGGGCGCAGGATGTAATAGCCCGCGAGCAGGCAGAAGAAGTACGCGAACGACCACAGCATGGCGCGGACCTCTTCGGGCCGCACCGCGACGATTCGCTGAAGGAACTTCAGGGCTTGAGGTTCAGCGCCTGGCGCATTTCCGCCGCCGTGAGAATGCGGCCGGAAACCGAAGAACCCAGGTCGAATGCCTTGGAAGCGGCGAGCGACCCGGCGTTCACCGGGTCGAAGCCCGCGTCCGAGACGAGCTGCATGCCGATCTTCAGCGCCTCGGCGTCGTCGGCAGCGACCGGCAGCGCCATGCGCGGCGCCGGGCGGTTCGCCTCGCGCGCCATGGTCGAATAACCCCAGGAATTGAAGCTGCGCACGGTGCGCGTGCCGGGCAGCAGCGCGGCGGTCGAGACCGCGGCGCCCTTCTCCTTCGCCTGCACCGCCATGTCGCCGTCGCGCGCAGGCACGGGATTGTTGGGATCGATCACCACCTTGCCCCTGAGGCGAATGCCGACCTCGTCGCGGATCGCGGGTAGCGCGGCGTAGGGCACGGCGATGAGGATGGCGTCGCCGAATGCGACCGCTTCCTGCACGCTGCCGGCGCGCGCCTTAGATTTCAATTCGGGCCCGAGGCCGTCGATCGCGCGCTTCACCTGCTCGGCATCGCGGTCGGAGAACATCACCTCGTGGCCGGCCTTCACCCACAGGCCGCCGAGCGTCGAGCCGATGCGGCCCGAGCCGATCACGCCGATCTTCATGGGCTTTGCCTGCGCGAAGGCCGGCGTCGCCAGCATCGCCGCCGTGGCGAGGATGAAATTGCGTCGCTTCATTCCTGTCTCCTTTCAGTTCAGGCTAACACAGCTAGAATCGATTTCATTTCATGGACCCGCGCAGAAGATCGCTCCTGGCGCTGGCGACCGTCGCAGCAGTGCCCCGCATGAACAACGCCCACGCCGTCGAGCCCACCACGCGCGCCATCCCCGCGTCCGGCGAGCGGCTGCCGGTGATCGGCCTCGGCACCTGGCAGACCTTCGACGTCGGCGGCGACGCGGGCGCCCGCGCGCCGCTGCGCGAAGTGCTGAAGCTCTTCGCGAAGGGCGTGGTCGATTCCTCGCCGATGTACGGCAGCTCCGAGAGCGTGGCGGGCGATCTCATCGCCGAGCTCAAGCTGCGCGAGCAGCTGTTCGTCGCCACCAAGGTCTGGACGCAGGGCCGCGACGACGGCATCCGGCAGATGGAGACCTCGTTCCGGCGCCTGCGCGTGAAGCAGATGGATTTGATGCAGGTCCACAACCTGGTCGACGTCTCCACTCACGCCGTCACGTTGCGCAAGTGGAAAGAGGAGAAGCGAGTCCGTTACGTCGGCATCACGCACTACACGTCGTCGGCCTACGGCGCCGTCGAGCGCGAGCTGAAGGCGAATCCCTGGGACTTCCTGCAGATCAACTATTCACTCGGCGAGCGGGAGGCGGAGAAGAGAATCCTGCCGCTCGCCCACGAGAAGAAGGTGGCGGTCATCGTAACCGGCCCTTCCAGGAGGGAACGCTGTTTCAAAAAACCAGGAACCGGCCGCTGCCGCCCTGGGCGAAGGAATACGACATCAATAGCTGGGCGCAGTACTTCCTGAAGTGGATCGTCTCGCATCCCGCGGTGACCTGCGCCATTCCCGGCACCGGCCGGCCCGACCACATGCGCGACAACCTCGTCGCCGGGCACGGCCGCGTGCCCGATGCGAAGGGCCGCCGGCGCCTGACCGAGTACTTCGATGCCCTCGGCTGAAATCCGGAAAGAGATCGTCGATCGCGTCGTCGCGCGGCGCGGCAAGCTGCACCTCTTCGACCGCCTCGATCCCAAGAAGACCGCGCTGCTCGTCATCGACATGCAGAACGCCTTCGTCGCGCCCGGCGCGCCGGTCGAAGTGCCCGCAGCCCGCGACATCGTCCCGGCCATCAACCGCCTCGCCGCCGAGTTGCGCAAGCGCGGCGTGCCGGTGATCTGGGTTCAGCACGAGAACGCCAGGGACGGCAGCGACTGGGACGGCTTCTTCGGCCGCTTTGTCGCTCCCGAGCAGCGCGCCAGGGCCGCCGCGGCCCTCACCGCCGGCTCGCCGATGCAGACGCTCTGGCCCGAGCTCGACGTCGCGCGCGGCGATCTTCGCGTCGCCAAGAACCGCTACAGTCCGTTCATTGCCGGTTCATCGAACCTGAGATCCTTGCTGGAAGGAAAAGACACCCTTCTCATCGCCGGCACCAAGACCAACGTCTGCTGCGAATGCACCGCGCGCGACGCGATGATGCTCGACTACAAGGTGGTGATGCTCTCGGATTGCACCGCCGCGCTCTCCGACGAGGAGCAGCGCGCCACGCTGGAGAACATGATCCAGCAGTTCGGCGATGTCCTCACCGCCGACGAGGCGCTCAGCCTCTTCGATCGACGAACCGCGCGGCCTTGACGTTCGCTTCGAACTCTTTCGCCAGGGTGCCGGTTTCCAGCACCACGACCCTGGGCGTGAGCTCGAACTTCTCCTTCACCTGAACCTCGATCCGCTTCGCGACCTCCGCCGGGTTGCTGCCGCGGCGCACCTCGATCGAGAGGTGCAGGTGGTCGAGCAGGTTCTCGGTCAGCGCCTCGGCGCGGAAGTCGCCGATCTCGAGATGGCGGAACATGAAGTCCTCGAGGTCCTGGTGGCCGAGGTTGATGCCGCGCACCTTGAAGAAGCCCGCGGTGCGGTGCGCGTGCTTGATGCGAGGGAAGACCGAGAACGGGCCTGCCTTTTTTCCCCTTGCCTCTTCCTTCGCCTCGCTGTAGGTGACCAGGTCGCCCGAGCTCCAGCGCAGGAAGGGCGTGACGTTGTTGGTCTGCAGCGCCGTCACCACCAGCGTGCCGACCTCGCCTTCCTTCGCCGGCTCTAGCGTCTTCGGGTCGAGCACCTCGACGCAGTAGAGGTCGGTCCAGATGCGAAAACCGGCGCCGGGCACGTCTTCCGAGCCCATCATCCCGGCCTCGGTCATGCCGAAGTTGTCGGTGAGCTTCGCGCCCCAGCTGCGCTCGATCTTGTCGCGCTTCGCCTGGGAAACCGGCTCCGCCGAGCACATCACGTGCTTGATGCCGAGCTTCGAGAGATCCACGCCCTTGGCCTCGGCCAGGTTGGCGAGGTGCAGGGCGTAGCTCGACATGCCGAGCCAGAGAGTCGGCTTCAACCGCTGGATCAGCTCGAGCTGCAGCGCCGAGGGCGTGGACGTGCCGGAGCCGGCCCAGTTCACGGTGATGCCGCGCGAGGTGGCGCAGCGTGCGTAGATCTGCCCGACCGGGTGGATGCCGAGCGGGAACGACACGTGCGCACGCTCGCCCCGCCCGGCGCCAGCGCAGTCAAAAGTGCGCGCGAACGATTCCAGCCCGACCTCGATGTCCTTGAAGCTGCGCGGGTAGAAGAGCGGCTGGCCGGTGACGCCGCCCGAGCGCCAGTACTCCGCGATCCCGTCGTGCTTCGCGTGGCAGAACTCGCGGTAGAACTGCGTGTCGCTTAGAGCACGCAGCGTGTCCTTGTCGAGGATCGGGATCTTGCGCCACTCGGCTGGGTCGTCCAGTTTCTTGAGAGCAATATTTCTTGGAATTCGTTTCTGCCAGAACGGCGAACGCAATGCGCGCTCCACCGCGGCACGCTTGCGCGTGCTTTGCAGCCGGGCAATCTCTTTTCGGGATTTGGGAAGCTTCAGAGGACTTTGAGGAAACCGATGAAGCGTTTCTGGGCCTGCGGCACTTCGCCCCTCATCGCCGCGAGGCGACGCTCCTTCTCGGGCGTGTTCTCCGGGATTTCTTCCAGGGCGTCGGCGAGCATCGCGTAGTCGGCGCCGACCGGGCAGACGTCGGCGCAGCGCCGGCAGCCGGTGACCACTCCGGCGCCGCGCAGGATGCTCTGCCAGAGGTTGAAGCTGTCTTCCGAGCGAAGCAGGTCCTTTCTTTTCTTCGCATCTCCTTCATGAATGATCTTGTCCAGGTGCTCGGTCAACTGCGCGAAGCCGTGCGGCGAGCGGTGCTTGTCGCAGGCATCCCAGTCGCGGCCCCATTCCAGCACCGCGTCGCCCGGGCAGGTTTTCAGGCAGCGGCCGCAGGTCGGGCCCTTGCACAGCGCCTCGGCCATGGGCTTGTCGCACTCGACGTCGACGCTGCAGAGCACCGCGGTGAGGATCACGCGCGGGCCGTACTCGGGCGTGAGGAGCTGCAGGTTGAGGCCGAGCGTGCCGAGCCCCGCCTCCACCGCGGCGTGCGGGAGGGAGAGGATCGGCTCCATATGCGCCTTTGGATTATTGGAATATTTGGCAGGGTCTACATGGGTCGGCGGCACTATTACGGCCGGGTAGCCGCAGTCTTCCAGCCAGTAGACGAGCTCGAGCGAGGTTTCCTCGAGGTGGGTGAGCGCGAGCTCGTCGTTGTAGTACTTGTGGCGGTCGTTCCAGCGCGTGATGCGCGCCACGCCCTCGTTGAGGCGCCTGGCGAGCACGATGACGCGGCCGGCATCCAGATCCGTGATGTGCGACGCATCGATCGCTTTGCCGTCGGCGATGCCGACCAGGTCGGCGCCGAGCTGCCGCGCCTTGTCTTTTATTTCCTGGGAGGAAAGAAGCTTCTTACGGATTTTCATTCTGGCGCTTCTTGAATTCCTGCAGCTGCTTCGCGACCATGCCCTTGTAGCCCTCCTCGCCGACCCAGCGCACGTTCCACTGCGAGAGCCCCGGGGCGCCGCCCTGCTTCCGCGCTTCCTTGAACTGCTTTTGGATGGCAACCTTTTCCGGCGTCTTCTCCGGGATGTCCTTCTGCAGCTCGGCGAGGTGCGCGTGGTAGTCGTTGCCGACCGGGCACACCGCGAGGCAGCGCGGGCAGTCGCCGAACGACCCGACCACGCGCAAAAGGCCCTGCCAGAAGCCGAACAGATCGACCGTCTTCAGCAATCGCGATTTTTCCGAAGAAGGCGCGTCGATGACGCGCTCCATGAACTGCAGCATGGTCATGAAGCCGAACTCCTGCGCCTCGGTGGCGCAGCCGCGCTTGTCGATGCCCCAGTGCTGCACCGCGTTGGGCGGGCAGGAGTGCAGGCAGCGGCTGCACGACTCGCCGATGCACACCTGCTCGGTGATGCGCTGGTCGGGCTCGAGCTCGAGCTCGGTCAGTATTCCTGTCAGATAGATTCTCGGCCCGAATTCCGGCGTGAGGATGTTGACTTCGAGGCCGAGCGTGCCCAGTCCCGCCTCGACGCCGAGATGGCGCGTGGAGAGGCGCCCGTAGGAGGCGCGCTTGTAGCTCCAGTCGGTCTCCTGGGCCGCGGTGACGAAGGCCGGATGGCCGAGCCGCTCGAGCTCGCTCGCCAGGCGATAGGCGACCTTGTCCATCTTGCGCAGCACCAGCATGTCCATGTACTGCACCGGCACGTTGCTCTTGGTGCGGAACGCACCGGCGGGGATGCGCTGCACCAGCACGATCACGCTCTTCACGTAGGGCGAGATGCGCTCGGGCGTCTGCGGCCAGCGCGGATCGGGCGGAAAGGCGTTCAGCGTCGCGGCGCTGGCGACGCCGGCGAGATCCGCACCAAGCTCGAGCGCGCGGCGCTTCACGCTGGCCGAGTCCGGATTCCTTTGCAGAGGCATGGCCTATTGTAGAATCAATCGCGAGGAGGGATTCCCTATGAAAATCAAATTGCTTGCGGCCGCGTTGCTTTTTGTTGCAGTGAGTGCGCAAGGCGCCGACAAGGTCAAGATCGGCTTCATCAGCACGCTCTCCGGACCAAGCGCCGCGATCGGCGTCGACATCCGCGATGCGTTCCAGCTCGCGGTGAAGATGAACGGCGGCAAGCTCGGCGGCCTGCCCGCCGAGGTGCTGGTCGGCGACGATCAGTTCAAGCCCGACGTCGGCCGCCAGCTCGCGGAGAAGAACATCCGCGTCGACAAGGTGAACTTCCTCACCGGCATCGTCTTCTCGAACATCATGCTCGCCTCGGTGCCGATCGCGTTCGAGAACAAGACCATTTACGTCAGCCCCAACGCCGCGCCCTCGCCGATGGCCGGCAAGCAGTGCAACCCCTACCTGTTCGTCGCCTCCTGGCCGAACGACGCCTACCACGAGGCGGCGGGCCAGCACGCCACCAACCGCGGCTACAAGAACGCCTACCTCATCGCGCCCAACTACCAGGCGGGCAAGGATTCGCTCACCGGCTTCAAGCGCTACTACAAGGGCCGCGTCGTCGCCGAGGTCTACACCCAGCTCGGCCAGCTCGACTACGCCGCCGAGCTGGCGCAGGTGCGCGCCGCCAAGCCCGACGCGCTGTACATCTTCCTGCCGGGCGGCATGGGCATCAATTTCATCAAGCAGTTCGTCGCCTCGGGGCTGTCGAAGGACGTGCCGCTGATCGTGCCGGGCTTCGGCGACGACCAGGACATCATCCGCCCGGTGGGCGAGGCGACCCTCGGGCTGTTCGACACCGCGCACTGGGCGATCGACTTCAACAACGCCGCCAACAAGAAGTTCGTCGCCGCCTTCGAGAAGGAATACCGGCGCCTGCCGACGGTGTTCGCGGCGCAGGGCTGGGACACGGCGATGCTGATCGACGCCGCGGTGCGCGACGTGAAAGGCAAGATCGAGGACGTCGAGGCCGTGCGTAAGGCGATGAAGGCGGCGAAGTTCGAGTCGGTGCGCGGCGCGTTCAAGTTCAACCGCAACCAGATGCCGATCCAGAACTACTACCTGCGCGTGGTCGCCAAGGATGCGCAGGGTCGCCTGGTGAACAAGACCATCGGCACGGTCTTCAAGGACCACGGCGACGCGTACGTGCAAGACTGCAAGATGAAGTAAGCG
>Ga0210090_1000075_pt1 | contig 10118 bp, 8 predicted proteins | sample Sandmound_ThreeS_7_FD_185572 | JGI IMG/M metagenome (GOLD analysis project Ga0210090, IMG submission 185572) | Wetland microbial communities from San Francisco Bay, California, USA, that impact long-term carbon sequestration -... | ecosystem: Environmental > Aquatic > Marine > Wetlands ...
GACAGGGTCGACGAGATGCGGCCGTCCTGCGGCGCGCGCGTCTCGGCGATGTTCATCTTCGCCATCACCTTGAGGCGTACCGCCATCGCCGGCCAGTAGGTCTTGTGCAGCGAGCGGATCTGGCGCAGCACGCCGTCGATCCGGTAGCGGATGCGCAGGAAGTTCTGCTCCGGCTCGAAGTGGATGTCGGAGCCGCCGCGCTCGACCGCGTCGGCGAGCAACGCCGAGATCAGGCGCACCACCGGCTGCGAGTACTCGTCGCCCTCGGTGACGGTGGCGTAGTCGACCTCGCCGGTCTCGATCTCCTTGAGAATCCCGTCGATCGAGAACTCGTGGCCGTAGTAGTGCTCGATCGCGCGCTCGATGTCCGATTCGCCGGCGATGCGCAGCTCGATCTCGAAGCCGCCCTTCAGGTGGCTGCGCACCTGGTCGACGGCGACGATGTTGTTGGTATCGGCGAGCGCGACGATGAAGCGCTTCTGCTGCCGATCGAGCGCCACCGGGAAGATGCGGTAGCGGCGCGCCATGTCGCGCGGCACCACCTTCAGCGCCGCCGGGTCGACGATGATGCGGCCGAGGTCGACCGCCTGGAGGCCGAGCTTCTCGGACAGCGCGTCGCGCAGCGTCGCTTCGGAAACGAAGCCGAGCTGCACCAGCAGCCGCCCCACCGGCACGTGCTGCTTCGTCTGCTCGAGCAGCGCGATGCGCAGCTGGTCCTCGGTGAGGATGCCCTGGTCGATCAGGATCTGACCGAGATGGCGCTTGGCTTGCGGGTTGGTCGGGGAGTTCACTCGGATGGGATGATAAACCGGAGGGGGTCTGCCGCCCTGTCAACTTTTCCCATGTGTGTCAATAAGTTGTAAGGGTGACTGGTCAGCGGCTGAGCTGCGCGACGCGGGCTTCCGCGGTCGCGACGTCGAAGCTCGCGCCGCGGGTGCGGGCGAGCGCGATCGCGTGCCGGTAGTACTCGAGGGCCTGCTTCGTCTGGCGCAGGTGGTCGAGGCTGACCGCCAGGTTGTAGGCAAAGTCGGGATTATTCGGCTCAGCGGCGAAAGCCTTGAAATACTGCGCCTGCGCTTCCGCCCAGCGACCCTGCTGCGCGAGCTGGTTGGCGAGAGCGAAGTTGAGGGCGTGCGCCTTGGGATCGGCGGCGAGCATCGACTTGATGCGGCTTTCCGCAGCCAGCGGATCCATCCGCGCGCCGCGCAGCGCAAGTAGCGCGGCCTGCGCTTCGGCATCGCGCGGGTCCGCCTGCAGCAGGCGCAGGTACGTCGCTTCGGCCGCCTCGAGGCGGCCGGCGCGCACGTCGAGCGCTGCGATGCCGAGCAGCGCGTCGCGGTTGGAGGGGTCGTCGCTGAGCGCCTGCTGGTAGTCGGTGCGCGCCGCTTCGAGGTTGCCGGCGAGATAGGCGGCGTAGGCGCTTTCGACCTTCGGATGCACACTCGGGGCCGCCCGCGGGCTCGCCTGTGCCGGGCTCGACGGCTGGACAACCGGCGAGAGCCGCGGCGCGGGGCGTTGCGTCGCCGCCGGCTTCTGCGGCGGGGTTTCCACCGGCGCGGCGGCCACCGGCGTCTGGGGCGGGCGTGCCACGGCGGCCGGTGGCGTCGCTGCGGCAGCGGGCAGGCCGGGAATCGCCGCCGGATTCGTGCCGGGATCGCTCGCCGGCGCGGGCTTCGCGGCCTCGACCGCAGCGACTTGCGGCTCGGCCTGCCGCGGCGGATTGGCATTGACGAGCGGCGGCGGCGGGCGAAGCTGGAGGTAGAAATAGATCGCGGTGCCGACGGCGAAAGCGCCGAGCACGCCCATCGTGATGTAGAAGGGCATGCGCGGGTTCGGCTCGCGGAACTTCGCTTCGAACACCTTGCGCGCCGTGGCGCGGCTCGCCGCCTCCTGGCGCGCTTCTTCGCGCGGCGGCGCGCTCACGCTCGCACGCCGTTCGCGCCGCGACTCGGCCGGCGCGAGCACCGGCTCCGCTTGCACGGGCGCCGGCTCGGGCTTATCCAGATCGTCGCTGACGATCTCCAGCTTCTGCGAGATCTCCGGCAGGTCGTCGCGCGCCAGCGCCTGCCGCGGCTCGGCGCGCGTCTCGGATTGCGGCTCGGAGTGGGCGGGCGGGTGCGCACCTTCCTCGCTGCGCAGCTCCTCGGGCTCGCCCGGCGAACGGTCGTCGCGCGCGCGCCGCTGCGCCTCCTCCTTGGCCTTCTCGGCCTTCTTGAGGGCCTCGAGTAGCAGGCTCATGTCTAGCGGGCTTGCTCGTCCAGCGGGCCGACCGGCGGCGCGACTCGTGTGGGGTTCGGCTTCCGGAAGTAGTCCTCCGTCGGCACGTGGTCGCGGAAGCGGCGGAAGTCGCCCTCGAGGCTCGGGTCCTGGACCACCGTGGCGCGCAGGAAGATCACCAGCTCGCTCTTGCGGCTGAGCTGCGCTTTATTGGAGAAGAAATCGCCGAGCAGCGGAATGCTGCGCAGGCCGGGGATGCCGGAGTCGGTGTTCTCGGCGATGTCCTGCATCAGCCCGGCGAGCACGCCGAGCTGCCCGCTCTGCAGCCGCAGGATCGAGTCGAACTCGCGCGTCTCGAACACCGGAATGTTGTTCGGGATGGTCAGCGCCGGGTTTGGGTCGAGCGCGTCGCCGACGCGCCGGCGGATCGTCGGCCGCACGTTCAGCACCACCGCGTCGCTGTCGTTGATCTGCGGCAGCACCGCCATCATGAAGCCCTCCGCGGCGACGTTCGGCGTGGTGGTGAACGAGGCCTGGACCACGGTACTGCCGGAGCCGCCGCCGGCGATGGTGATCGGCTGGGTGGACGGCGTGACCGTGAAGTAGATGATGTCGCGCGTCACGCGCAGGATCGCCGTCTGGTTGTTCAGCACCGAGAGCTTCGGGCTCGACAGCACCTTCACGTCGCCGAACTGCTCGAGCAGCTTGATCGAGCCGGTGAAGCTGCCGCCGGCCGAAACGAAGCTGATGAACGGCAGCGAGCTGGCGGCAGTGAACCCTGGGATCGCCGAGGTGGTCGGGGTCAGCGGCGGCTGGCCGAAGGAGGTGCCGGGATTCTGGATGCGCTGCCAGTCGATGCCGCGCTGGTACTCGTTACGCAGCTGCACCTCGGTGACGGTCGCCTCGATCAGCACCTGGCGCTTGGCGCCGCCCAGCACCTGGTCGAGGAACTCCTGCACCTTCTCGTGTTGCTTGGAAGTCGCGCGCACGTACAGGACGCCGCTCTCGCGGTTGGCGATGACCTGCGAGGCTTCGATGTAAGTCGGCTGCGGCGCGACAGCGAGCGTCGGCGCGGCGGACGCCGGAGCGCCACCCGGCGCGCTGCCCGGCGCGGTCGGCGCCGCCGGCGGTGAGGCGATCGCGGCGGGCGCCGGCGCCGCGCTCGCGCCCGCAGGAAGCACCTTGTCGCTCTCGCGCAGAATCTCCTTCACGTTCTGCACGATCGATTCCCAGAGGTTGTTCCGCGCCTCGAGGTCGATGGTCGCGGTGCCGCCGGTCTGGGTGCCGCCGGTGCCGCCGCCACCAGTGGCTGTGCCGCCGAACGTGGTCGAGGCGGCCGACTGCATCTTCACGTTGCGCGAGGCGCTGAGGTAGTCGATCTTGTAGGAGCGCAGGAAGGGCGTGTCGCGCATGACGACCAGCGTCTGCCCGTCGATTTCATAGCGCATCTCGACCTGGCGCGAGATGCGCAGCAGCAGTTGCGGCAGCGTCTGGTCGATGGCATTCAGCGTCACGCTGCCGCTGAGCGCCGGATCGATGTCGATCTGCATGCGCGCATCGCGCGCGAGCGCGAACAGCAGCTCCTGCACGCGCACGTTGTTGACCACCACGCTGTAGGTCTCGGGCCGCAGCGCCGGCTTCGGTTTGGGCAGCAGCGGCGTCAGCTGCACCGGCGGGGGAATGGCGCCTTCAGCGCGCGGCTCGTCGGCGCGGATGTGCGTCGACGACGGCTGCAGCGGCGCCTGGCTGCAACCCGCAAGGACAACGGGCAGCGCGAAAGCCGCCGCCCGGACGAAGCGATTCATCGCACTCCCTCCCGCGACAAGCATAACACGGGACCGGCATGAGAAATCCGGCGTAAGCATTTGTCGCGCCGGTGTTTTCAGCCTTTTTAGAGGGCTTGCCGCAAGTCTGCAAAAGTGCGTGGGGAAGCCTGGAACGCGCGCTGGTACTTCGGCGGCAGCCGGCGCGCGGCGTCGAGCGCCTGCTCGCGCGTGTCGTACTGCCCGAGCACGACGCGGACGCGATAGGCGCTACCGCTCGCCAGAGGGATGACGAACACGTCGCTCAGGGGGACCAGATCGCGCGCGCGCGTGAGAAATCGTTCGAGGCGCGCCGGATCGCTGTTCTCGCTGGTGTAGAGCTCGAGCGCGTAGCGGTCGTCGTCGGCGCGCGCGAGCAGCTCGACCGTGGCGGCGACGCGTTCGGCGAGGAGCTTCTGGCCCGTGACAGGGTAAGCGTTGAGCCCGCGCACCTGGCCCGGCGTGAGATGCGTCGGCGGCCATTCGAGCGCCGCCTGGGCATAGAGCTCGATTTCTTCGTCCTCGTCGTCGTCCTGCTCGCTCGCGACCGGGTTCGCCGCCGGCTTCGCGGGCGCGGCGGCAACCTGCGGCGGCGGCACGGGTCTGGCGGCTTCGCGCTCCCAGGGGATCAGGGCGCCGATCGCCACGCCCGCGATCAGCGCCGCGGCGGCAAACACGGCGGCGCGCGGCACGCGGCGCGCTCTCACCGCGGCGAACTCGGAATCGGCGATCGCCGCGCGCACCTGGCGCACGGTGACGGCGTGGCCACTCTCGGTGTAGGCCGAGAGCAGCGACTTGTCGGCGAGGATGTTGATCCGCCGCGTCAGGCCGTGCGAAGCGCGCGCGATCAGCGCCGTGGCGGCGGGCAGGAAGACGTCCGGACCGCGGTAGCCCGCGGCGCGCATGCGGAAGGAGATGTAGTTCGCCACCTCGGCGGATGAAAGCGGCCGCATGCGGAAGGAATGGGTGATGCGGTCGCGCAGCTGCCGCAGCTCGGGCTTGGCGAGCGTGGCGTCGAGCTCGGGCTGGCCGAACAGCACGATCTGCAGCAGCTTGTGCCGGTTCGACTCGAGGTTGGAGAGCAGCCGCACCTGCTCGAGCGTGTCCTCGGGCATGACGTGCGCTTCGTCGATCAGGACCACGACGCGCCGCCCGGCGCCGTACAGGCCGATGAGGTGCTCCTGCAGCTCGCGCAGCGCGACCGCGCGCCGGTCCTGCGAGAAGGCGAGCTTCAGGTCGTCGCCGATGGCATGCAGGATCTCGTCGCGCCCGAGCGAAGGCGTGGCGAGGTAGATCGTCTCCACCTCCCCCGGCAGGCGCTCCATCAGCACGCGGCAGAGCATGGTCTTGCCGCTGCCGACCTCGCCCGACACCTTGACGATGCCTTCGTCGTGCAGGACCGCGTAGATCAGCGCCTCCAGCGTCGCGCCGCGGTCGGCGCCGTCGAAGAAGAAGTCGGTATGCGGCGTGATGCGGAACGGCGTCTCGGTGAGGCCGAAGTGCTCGAGATAGAGCGCCACCGCTACTTCTCCTCCTTGGTGCCCATCCTGCTGTAGAGCGTGGTGCGATTGACGCCGAGCAGCTTCGCCGCCTGGCTGACGTTGCCGCGCGTAAGGCGCAGCGCCGCCTCGATGTAGCCGCGCTCCCAGGCCTTGAGGGTCTCGTCGAGGCTGAAGGCGCCGGCGCGCTCGAGCTGGCGCTGCGCCTGCTCGGCGATCACGCCGCCGCCCTCGCCCGGGCCGGGCAGCGCGGTCTCGAGGTCGAGCTCGGGCTCGAGCTCGGCTTTCGACAGCCGCTGGCCGGGATACTTGGTGGCGAGCCGGATGACGATGTTGCGCAGCTCGCGCACGTTGCCGGGGAAGTCGTACTGCTGCCAGCGCGCCAGCGCCTGCGCGTCGAGCTCGAAAGGCTGCACGCCGGCCTGGACGGCGAAGTGGCGCCGGAAATGATCGAGCAGCGCGAGCCTGTCGCCTTCCATCTCGCGCAGCGGCGGCACGCTGAGCGTGAACACCGAGAGGCGATGGTAGAGATCGGCGCGGAACGCGCTCTTGCGCACGTCGCGGCGCAGGTCGCGGTTGGTGGCGGCGATGACGCGGCAGCGCGAGGTGCGTCGCTGCGTCTCGCCGACGCGCTGGTACTCGCCGTTCTCCAGCACGCGCAGCAGCTTCGCCTGCAGCTCGAGCGGCAGCTCGCCGATCTCGTCGAGAAACAGGCTGCCGTCCTGCGCGTCCTCGAAATACCCTGCCTTGTTGGCGCTCGCGCCGGTAAAGGCGCCCTTGACGTAGCCGAACAGGGTCGGCTCGACCAGCGTCGGCGCGATCGCGGCGCAGTTGAGCGTCAGGTAGGGCCGGCCGGCGCGCGGCGAGAGGCGGTGCAGGCTGGCCGCGGCGAGCTCCTTGCCGCTGCCCGACTCGCCCTCGATCAGCACCGAGTAGGGCGAAGCGGCGAACTGGGCGATCTGGCTTTTCAGCTTGGCGAGCGCCGGGCTCGTGCCCACCAGCTCCGCCTGCTCGGCGGGCGGCAACGACAGCGCGCGCGCGAGCGCGCGCTTGAGCAGCGCCGGATCGCTCGGCTTGGCGATGAACTCCCACGCACCGAGGGCGCGGGCGTGGCGCGCGTTCGCCGCGTCGTTCTGCCCCGAGAGAACGAAGATCTTCATGCGCGGCGAGTGCGCGAGCAGGTCGGCGATCAGCTGGAAGCCCTCATCGGGCGAATGCGGCGCCGGCGGCAGGCCGAGGTCGACCAGCGCGAGCGGCGGCGGCGAGGGCAGCTGGCGCAGGAGATCGATGGCGTGGGCGCGCGAGTCGCAGGCGTACACCTCGTAATCGGTGCCGAGGGCGAACGCCAGCGTGTCGGTGATCAGCGGGTCGTCGTCGACGACCAGCAGGCCGGGTTTGGGCTCAGGCTGGCTCTGGGGCGCGATCACGGACGCATCTCATGAAGGCCGCTTCCAGGCGCGGCTCGGCGTACTTCTCGCACAGCGCCGCCGGCGTGCCGCGATAGCGCAGCTTGCCTCGATCCAGGACCGCGAGCGACGAGCAGAGCTCCTCCACGTCGGCGAGCACGTGCGAGGTGAAAAACAGCGTCCGGCCTTCGCCGAGCAGCCGCCGCAGCACCGCCTTCACCGCCACGCGTGCCGCCGGATCGAGCCCGCTCATCGGCTCGTCGAGAACGTACAGGTCGCGCGGCACGAGAAAGCACGAGGCGAGGCCGAGCTTCTGCGTCATGCCCTTCGACAGGCTTCGCACCGGACGCGCGAGCGCGTCGCGCTCCAGCTCGAGCTCGTCGAGCATGCGCTCGGCGCGGCCCGGCTGGTAGCGCTCGCCGGCGAGCGCATGCATCGCGCGCAGGAACTCGCCGCCGCGCAGGTAGTGCGGCGGCGAGAAGCGCTCGGGAAGGTAGGCAAGCCGGCGCCTTGCCGCCGGGTTGTCCGCGGCGACACCGAAGAGCTCGATCGCGCCGGCGTCGCTCGCCGTGAGGTCGAGCAGGCAGCGGATGAGCGTGGTCTTGCCGGCGCCGTTCGCGCCAACCAGGCCGAAGCCTTCTCCCGCGTCGACCTCGAGGTCGACGCCGCCGAGCGCGGCGAGCTTTCCATAGTGCTTCGCGAGCGCGCGGATCCGCACGGCGGCTGACATCCCGGATGAACCTCCCTCATGGGCGATAATATTACGCCGTGCCGCAGTCTTCCCCTGGCTCTGAGACTTTGACGAATATTGTCGAGATCCGGAACGTGTCTTTCAGCTATGACAGCGCGCGGCCGGTGCTGCGTGACGTCACCCTCGACATTCCGCGCGGCTCGGTGGTCGGCATCATGGGCCAGTCCGGCTGCGGCAAGACCACGCTTCTGCGCATCATCATGGGGGCGTACTTCCCGGGCGCCGGCGCGGCGCGCGTCGTCGGCCAGGTCACCAGCGAGCTCGACCGCGACGGTCTGTACGCGATGCGGCGCAAGATGGGGATGCTGTTCCAGTTTGGTGCGCTGTTTACCGACCTGTCGGTGTTCGAGAACGTCGCTTTTCCGCTGCGCGAGCATCTGCACCTGCCCGAGGAGCTGGTGCAGGACCTGGTGATGATGAAGCTGCAGGCGGTCGGCCTGCGCGGCGCGGCGCACTTGATGCCGACCGAGCTCTCCGGCGGCATGGCGCGGCGCGTGGCGCTGGCGCGCTCGATCGCGCTCGACCCGCAGCTCATGCTCTACGACGAGCCGTTCACCGGCCTCGATCCGATCTCGTTCGGGGTCATCGTGCGCCTGATCCGCGAGCTGAACGACTCGCTCGGCGCGACCTCGGTGATCGTCACGCACGACGTGCAGGAGGCGCTCGACGTGGTCGACTACGCCTACTTCATGGCGGACGGCAAGGTGATCGCCCAGGGCTCGCCCGGCGACATTCGCGAGAGCCGCGAGCCTTTCGTGAACCAGTTCGTCAACGGCAAGCTCGAGGGACCGGTTCCTTTCCACTACCCGGCGCCGCAGTACGACGCCGACCTCGAGCTGGCGGCCGGCTGAGATGCTGATCGGCGCACTGCGAGCTCGCCTCGAGCGCCTCGGCAGCACCGTGACCTCGGCGATCTGGCGCCTGGGATTCGCCAGCCGCTTCCTGTTCTATCTCGCCGTGCATTCGGGAACGGCGCTGCGGCGCTTCCACCTGACGATCGCGCAGATCTATTTCGCCGGCGTGCTTTCGCTGGTGATCATCCTGGTGTCGGGCTTGTTCGTCGGCATGGTGCTCGCGCTGCAGGGCTACGAGACCCTGCAGCGCTTCGGCGCCTCCGAGTCGCTCGGCGTGCTGGTGGCGCTGTCGCTGGTGCGCGAGCTCGGGCCGGTGGTCGCGGGGCTGCTGTTCGCCAGCCGCGCCGGCTCGGCGATCACCGCCGAGATCGGCCTGATGAAGGCGACCGAGCAGATCTCGGCGATGGAGATGATGGCGGTCGATCCGATCGCCCGCGTGGTCGCGCCGCGCTTCTGGGGCGGCGTGATCTCGATGCCGCTGCTCGCGGGCCTGTTCTCCGCCATGGGCATCTTCGGCGGCTATCTGGTCGGCGTGCAGCTGATCGGCGTCGACCCCGGCGCGTTCTGGTCGCAGATGCAGGCCGCGGTCGACTGGAACAAGGACATCCTCAACGGCGTCATCAAGAGCGTGGTGTTCGGCATCGCGGTCACCTGGATCGCGGTGTTCGAGGGTTATGATGCGCCGCCGACTGCAGAGGGCGTCTCGCGCGCCACGACGCGGACCGTGGTGACCTCGTCGCTCGCGATCCTCGCGCTCGACTTCATCCTCACGGCACTCATGTTCACGGGAGGCAACAGCAAATGAATCGCTCGACGATCGATCTCTGGGTAGGCATCTTCGTCGCCGCGGGATTCGGCGGGCTGCTCTTCCTTGCCCTCAAGGTCGGCAACCTCGCCTCGTTCTCCACCGCCGACACCTACCAGGTGCACGCCAAGTTCGCCAACATCGGCGGCCTGAAGGAACGCGGGCCGGTGAAGAGCGCCGGCGTGGTGGTGGGCCGGGTGGAGGACATCCAGTTCGACGGCAAGAAGTTCGTCGCCCGGGTGACGCTGAACCTCGACAAGCGCTACGAGTTCCCAAAGGACACGTCGGTGTCCATTCTCACCTCGGGTCTGCTGGGCGAGCAGTATGTCGGCCTCGACGCGGGTGGCGACAGCGCCATTTTGAAGGACGGCGACACGGTAAAGCTGACACAATCCGCGGTGGTGCTGGAGAAGCTGATCGGCCAGTTCCTCTACAACAAAGCGGCCGAGGGCGGGTCTAACAACAAAGCGGCCGAGGGCGGGTCTAAGTGATAGTACGAGTGATGAGTGACGAGTGACGAGTGACGGGGCGCGTCGAGGGGCGGAACAGGGATCGGCGGAACGTGGAGCAGGGACCCGCTTGCGGGATGTGACCGTGGAGCCGATCAATAGCGCGTCGGTCCAATTGCCGATCCCATGCGCGTCTCTGGGGTCAGATCCCCTAAAATGCATTGGGGTCCCTCTTCCGCCCTACGACGCGCCCCGAACTTGTTCGGGGATGTGACCCCCGGTGGCGCGCAGAGCGGCCGACGCGATGACATCGATATTTGGGGACGCCATTACTG
>Ga0210090_1000076_pt1 | contig 10075 bp, 11 predicted proteins | sample Sandmound_ThreeS_7_FD_185572 | JGI IMG/M metagenome (GOLD analysis project Ga0210090, IMG submission 185572) | Wetland microbial communities from San Francisco Bay, California, USA, that impact long-term carbon sequestration -... | ecosystem: Environmental > Aquatic > Marine > Wetlands ...
CGCCGCCCGCCTCCTCGATCAGGCCGGGCACGGTGCGCGCCGGGGTGGCAATCACCGCCAGCTCCGCGGGTTGCGGCAGGTCGGCGAGGCGCCGATAGCAGGGCTGGCCGAACACCTTGCGGTGCTTCGGGTTTACCGCGTGCAGCGCGCCGCGCAGCCCTGCCGCGGCGAGGTTGCGCCAGACGAAGTTGCCGAGGGCGCCTGGCCGCTCGGTCGCCCCCAGCAGCGCGACGCTTTGCGGCGCGAGCAGGGGTCGCAGGTAATGGCGCATCATCGAGTGGCTAATTTAACGCTTTCGCGTCTGCGGGTTTGACCCAGGTCAATCGCGGTGCAGCGGGCGGGCCTAGCATCCGTGGATCGTGGATTGCTTCCACTGCGAGCTGCCGGCCGGCAGCGGCCGCCGCGTTTCCCGCCTCCTCGGCACGGAGCGGGTGTTCTGCTGCGCCGGTTGCGAGGCGGTGGCGCACGCCATCGTCGACGGCGGCTTCGGCCGCTACTACGGCACCCGGATGCAAGCGGCACGCACACCGGAAGAGTTCAAGCCTGTTGATTTTTCGTGCAACAGCGGTGAAGCGTCGCTCATCCTCGAGCGCGTCACCTGCGCCGCGTGCCTGTGGCTGATCGAGCAGGTGCTGCGCGCGAGCCCCGGCGTGCGCCGCGCCGACGTCCATTTCACCGCGCACCGCGCGCGCGTGACCTGGGATCCCGCGCAGACGAGCCTGGCGCGAGTCATCGCCGCGCTGCGCGCGGTCGGCTACGACGCGACGCCCTACGACGCGCGCCGGCAGCAGGAGGCCGACGAGCGCGAGCGGCGCACCGCGCTCTGGCGCCTGTTCGTCGCCGCGTTCGGCGCGATGCAGGTCATGATGTACGCGTTCCCCGCTTATGTCGCGGGCGGCGACCTGTCCGCCGAGGCCGCGCAGGTGATGCGCTGGGCAAGCCTGGTCATCACGCTGCCGGTGCTCGTCTTCGCCTGCCGGCCGTTCTTCGCCGGCGCCTGGCGCGAGCTGCTCGGCCGCCGCCTCGGCCTGGAGACGCCGATCGCGCTCGGCCTCGCCGGCGGGTTCGTCGCCAGCGCCTGGGCGACCGTCACCGGCACGGGCGAGGTGTATTTCGACTCGATCAGCATGCTCGCTTTCCTGCTTCTCGCCGCGCGCTACGCCGAGTCGGCGGCGCGGCGGCGCGCCGCCGCGGCGCTCGATCGGCTGCTGCACTGGACGCCGTCGTCGTCGCTCGCCGCGGGCGCGCGCGTCACGGTCGCGCCCGGCGAGCGCTTCCCCGCGGACGGCGTGGTGGAAGGCGGCGTCTCGAGCGCGGACGAGTCGCTGCTCAGCGGCGAATCGCGAGCGCTCGCGAAGCGTGCGGGGGACGCGGTGCTCGCCGGCTCGGTCAACCTCGAGCAGCCGCTCGTCGTGCGGGTGACCCGCGCCGGCGCGGAAACGCGGGCCGCGGCCATCGCGCGCCTGGCCGAGCGCGCCGCCGCCTCGCGGCCGAGGCTGGTCGAGGCCGCGGACCGCATCGGCGCGGCGCTGACGCAGATCGTGCTGGTCGCCGCGCTGGCCGCGGGCTTCTACTGGGGCGACGCCTGGATCGCGGTCGCGGTGCTGGTGGCGACCTGTCCGTGCGCGCTCGCGCTCGCGGCGCCGATCGTGCTCACTCGCGCCAACGCGGCGGCGCTGGCGAAAGGGGCGCTGGTGACGCGTTCCAGCGCGCACGAAGCGCTCGAGCGCGTGACCGACGTAGTGATCGACAAGACCGGGACGCTGACCGCCGGCCGCATCGTTGCGGCCGGAAGCGATTGCCGCGACCTTGCCGCGGCGCTCGAAAGCCCGAGCCGCCACCCCATCGCGCGAGCCTTTACGAGCAATGAGGGTGAAAGCCTTTTGAAAGTCGAATCGCCGCGCAACTTCCCGGGGGAGGGAATCGAGGGAACCATCAACGGCCGGCGGCTGCGCATCGGTAACCGGGCGTTCTGCGAGGCGATCGCCGGGCCGATTGCGGCGCAGGGCAATGTGTTCCTGGCGGGCGACGGCGAGCTGCTCGCCGCGTACGAGCTTAGCGACCCCCTGCGGCCCGATGCGCAGCGGCTGATCGACGAACTGCGGGCGCGAAACATCGCCGTGCACCTCGCGAGCGGCGACGATCCGGCGGTGGTCGAGGTGCTGGCGCGCCGGCTCGGGATCGAGCGCTGGCAGGGCGCGATGACGCCGCAGGCGAAGCACGATCTCGTCGCCCGCCTGCAAGCCGAGGGCCGCGTGGTCGCGGTGATCGGCGACGGCCTGAACGACACGCCGGTCCTCGCGCGCGCCGACGTTTCCTTCGCCATGGGAAGCGGCGCCGACTCGGCGCAGCTTTCAGCCGACGTGGTGCTGACCGGCGAGCGCCTCGCGTCGGTGCCGGAAGCGCTCGACCTCGCACGCGCGGCGATGCGGATCGTGCGCAGCGGCTTCGCCTGGGCGCTCGCCTACAATGCCGCCATCCTGCCGCTCGCCATCCTCGGGTTGATCGGGCCCTGGGAAGCCGCGCTCGGCATGGGAGCGAGCTCGATCATCGTCATGTTGAACGCCTCGCGCCCGCTCGGGCGCGCGCAGCCATGGAAAGCCTCTACCTCCTCGTCCCGCTCTCGCTCGCCATCGTTTTCCTGATCGGGTGGCTCTTCTGGCGCGCGCTGGCCGGCGGCCAGTTCGACGACCTCGAGCGGCCGGCGCAGGAGGTGCTGATGGACGACGACCAGCCGCGCCCATGAAGGCGATGCGCGTCGAGGCGGCAGGCGGGCCGCTGCAGCTGCGGGACGTTCCCGTTCCGGCGCCGCGCGCGGGGCAGGTGCTCGTGCGGGTGAGCGCCTGCGGCGTCTGCCGCACCGACCTGCATCTCCTCGACGGGGAGCTGCAGGCCTGCCGCTATCCGGTCACGCCGGGGCATGAAATCGTCGGCACGGCGGTCGCAAGCGGCAAGCGCGTCGGCATCCCCTGGCTGGGATGGACCTGTGGCGCCTGCGAGTACTGCCGCGACGGGCGGGAAAACCTGTGCGAGCGGGCGCAATTCACGGGCTGCCAGCTCGACGGCGGCTACGCGGAATACGTCCTCGCCGACGAGCGCTTCTGCCTGCCGATCCCGGAGCGCTACGACGATGCCGAGGCGGCGCCGCTCCTTTGCGCCGGCCTGATCGGCTTTCGCTGCTATCGAAAAGTTTCCGACTTGAAGAGCATCGGGTTGTACGGCTTCGGTGCAGCCGCGCACATCCTCGCGCAGCTCGCCCGCGCCGAGGGCCACACGGTCCTTGCTTTTACGAAGCCGAACGACCTGGAAGGACAGCGCTTCGCGCGCGAATGCGGCGCCCACTGGGCCGGCGGATCGAGCGAGGCGCCGCCCGAGCCGCTCGATGCGGCGATCATCTTCGCTCCCGTGGGATCCCTGGTCATCGATGCATTGAAAAATACGAGGAAAGGCGGCCGGGTGATCTGCGGCGGCATCCACATGAGCGACATCCCGGCGTTTCCCTACGCGCTCCTGTGGGGCGAGCGGCGCATCGAGTCGGTCGCGAACCTCACGCGCGAGGACGGCGCGCGCTTCATGGAAGCGGCGGCACGAATACCCCTGAGAACTTCGACCAGGATCTATCCGCTGGAGAGCGCCAACGAGGCCCTCGCCGACCTGCGCGCGGGCCGGCTGTCGGGCGCGGCGGTGCTGCAGCCCTAGTATCCCGGTTTGATATAGGTCAAACGGCGCACCCCGGCGGTGCCTAGCATCGCGGGATGTCCGAAAACACGTACAACTACACCGTCGTCCGGCAGTTCTCGATCATGACCGTGGTCTGGGGCGTGGTCGGCATGCTGGTGGGGGTGATCATCGCGGCGCAGCTCATCTGGCCCGAGCTCAATTTCGGCGTTCCCTGGCTCTCTTATGGAAGGCTGCGGCCGCTGCACACCAACGCCGTGATCTTCGCCTTCGGCGGTTGCGCGCTCTTCGCCACCTCCTATTACGTCGTGCAGCGCACCTCGCACGCGCGCCTGTTCGGCGACAAGCTCGCCGCCTTCACCTTCTGGGGCTGGCAGGCGGTCATCGTGCTGGCAGCGATCACGCTGCCGCTCGGCATCACCCAGGGCAAGGAATACGCGGAGCTGGAGTGGCCGATCGACCTGCTGATCGCTGCGGTGTGGGTGTCTTACGCGGTGGTGTTTTTTGGGACTTTATACAAAAGAAAAATAAAGCACATTTACGTCGCGAACTGGTTCTTCGGCGCGTTCATCCTCACCGTGGCGCTGCTGCACATCGTCAACAGCGCGGTGGTGCCGGCGACCTTCTGGAAGTCGTACTCCGCCTACGCCGGCGCGCAGGACGCGATGGTGCAGTGGTGGTACGGCCACAACGCGGTCGGCTTCTTCCTCACCGCCGGCTTCCTCGGGATGATGTACTACTTCATTCCGAAGCAGGCCGGGCGGCCGATCTACTCCTACCGCCTGTCGGTGGTGCACTTCTGGGCGCTGATCTTCACCTACATGTGGGCCGGCCCGCACCACCTGCACTACACGGCGCTGCCGGAGTGGACCCAATCGCTCGGCATGGTGTTCTCGCTCATCCTGCTCGCGCCGTCGTGGGGCGGGATGATCAACGGCATCATGACGCTCTCGGGCGCGTGGCACAAGCTGCGCGAGGACCCGATCCTCAAGTTCCTGATCGTCTCGCTGTCCTTCTACGGCATGTCGACCTTCGAGGGGCCGATGATGTCGATCAAGACCGTCAACGCGCTCTCGCACTACACCGACTGGACCATCGGCCACGTGCACAGCGGCGCGCTCGGCTGGGTCGGGCTGATCTCGATGGGCTCGATGTACTACCTCATTCCGCGGCTGTTCGGCCGCACGCAGATGGCGAGCGTGCGCGCGATCGGCGTGCACTTCTGGGTCGCGACCATCGGCATCGTGCTCTACATCTCGGCGATGTGGGTCGCGGGCGTGATGCAGGGCCTGATGTGGCGCGCGGTCGGCGACGACGGCACGCTCACCTACACCTTCGTCGAAAGCGTCAAGGCGACCTACCCGTTCTACGTCATCCGCCTGCTCGGCGGGCTGCTCTACCTGAGCGGCATGCTGATCATGGCCTGGAATGTCTTTCAAACAATAAAAGAATCCAAACCGGCGGAAGCGCTCATTCCGCAACCCGCATGAGACTCAGCCACGACCTGATCGAAAGGAACCAGGCGCTGCTGATCGTCCTGGTCATCTTCGTGGTTGCGGTCGGCGGCCTGGTGGAAATCGTGCCGCTCACGTTCCAGAAATCGGTCACCGAGCCGGTGGCGGGCCTCAAGCCCTATACGCCGCTGCAGCTCACCGGGCGCGACATCTACGTGCGCGAGGGCTGCTACAACTGCCACTCGCAGATGGTGCGGCCGTTCCGCGCCGAGGTCGAGCGCTACGGCCCGTACTCGGTCGCCGGCGAGTTCGTCTACGATCGCCCGTTCCAGTGGGGCTCCAAGCGCACCGGCCCCGACCTGCACCGCGTCGGCGGCCGCTATTCCGACGACTGGCATCGCATCCACCTGCTCAACCCGCGCGACGTGGTGCCGGAATCGAACATGCCGGCCTACCCGTGGCTCGCCAGGACCCCGGCCAACGCCGAGGACATCGCCGCGAAGCTGAAAGCATTGCGAATCCTCGGCGTGCCCTATAGCGAGGAGGAAATCGCCGCTTCAGGAAAAGAACTTGCCGGCAAGACCGAGATGGATGCCCTGATCGCCTACCTGCAGAACCTCGGCACCGCGCTGAAGAGGAAGAACTGATGCTCACCCTTGCCGCCTTCGCCGCCTTCATCGGCATCGTCGGGTGGGCCTATTCGCCCTCGCGCAAAGCGCGCTTCGAGCGCGACGCGCAGCTTCCCTTCGATGGAGACGAGCAATGAACGAGTTCGACTCCGGATTCTGGAGCGTCGCCATCGCGGTCGTGACCCTGGTCTCGATCGTCGCCTGCGCCGTGTTCCTCAGAGCGCAGACGGTGCGCAGCGGCGGCGACACCACCGGCCACGTCTGGGACGAGGATCTCGCCGAGTACAACAACCCGCTGCCCAACTGGTGGCGCTGGCTGTTCTACATCACGATCGTTTTCAGCCTCGTCTATCTGGTGCTCTATCCGGGCCTCGGCTCTTGGCCGGGCACGCTCGGCTGGTCGCAGATCACGCAGCTCAAGGAAGAGAACGCGCGCGCCGAGAAGCAGTACGGCCCGCTCTACGAGAAGTTCGCCGCGACCGACATCGAGGCGCTGGCGAAGAACCCCGAGGCGCTGGCGGTGGGGCAGAAGCTGTTCCTCAACAATTGCGCGCAGTGCCACGCCTCGGACGCCGCCGGCTCGCGCGGCTTTCCCAACCTGACCGACCTGGAATGGCTCTGGGGCGGCTCGCCCGAGGCGATCAAGCACTCGATCAGCGAGGGACGGATGGGCATGATGCCGGCGTGGGGCGAGGCGCTGGGCGCCGAGCGCATCAAGGACGTGACGCATTACGTGCGATCGTTCTCCGGCCTCACCCACGACAGCATCCGCGCCGCGCGGGGCAAGGGCGACTTCGACAAGACCTGCGTCGCCTGCCACGGCGCGCAGGGCAAGGGCAATCCGGCCATGGGGGCGCCCGATCTCACCGACAAGGTCTGGCTGCACGGCAGCTCGGAAGAGGCCATCATCCGGACCATCACCGCCGGGCGCGTCGACCAGATGCCGGCGCACAAGGACAAGCTCACGCCGGCGCAGATCCACATCCTCGTGGCGTATGTCTACTCGCTGTCGCGCGGTAGCGCGCTGACGACGCATACCAAGTAGGGTGGACGTGGACGCGCCGCTGCGCGAGCTCGACGCGGTCGAGACCAGCCTCTACGAGGTCCGCAAGAAGATCTATCCGCGCGCCGTGCACGGCTGGTTCGCCGGCTGGCGCTGGGCGATGGTCTGGGCGACGCAGCTCGTCTTCTACGGCGGTGCCTGGCTCACCTGGAACGGCCGCCAGGCGCTGCTCTTCGACATCGCCCACCGCAAGTTCTACCTCTTCGGCCTGATCTTCTGGCCGCAGGACGTCGTCTATCTCACGGTGCTGCTGATCGTCTCGGCGCTGTCGCTCTTTCTCTTCACCGCGGTCGCCGGCCGGCTGTGGTGCGGCTATGCCTGCCCGCAGACGGTCTACACGGAGATCTTCCTCTGGATCGAGCGCAAGATCGAAGGCGACCGCAACGCGCGCATCAGGCTCGATAGCGAAAGGAATTCCGCCCGGAAGATCGGCCTGAAGGCGATCAAGCACGGCCTCTGGATCGCGCTGTCGCTGTGGACCGGGATCACCTTCGTCGGCTACTTCACGCCGATCCGCGAGCTGCTGTCGAGCGCACCCGGCGCCTGGGAGATCTTCTGGGTCGGCTTCTACGGCTTCGCCACCTACGGCAACGCCGGCTGGATGCGCGAGCAGGTGTGCAAGTACATGTGCCCCTACGCGCGCTTCCAGAGCGCGATGTTCGACAAGGACACGCTCATCATCACCTACGACGCGAAGCGCGGCGAGCCCCGGGGGAAGAAGGCCGACAAGGGCGATTGCGTCGACTGCGGCATCTGCGTGCAGGCCTGCCCGACCGGCATCGACATCCGCGACGGCCTGCAGTACGAATGCATCGGCTGCGCCGCCTGCATCGACGGCTGCGACCAGGTGATGGACAAGGTCGGCAAGCCGCGCGGGTTGATCCGCTACTCGACCACCCACGCCCTCGAAGGGACGAAGACGCGCGTGCTGCGGCCGCGCGTGCTCGTCTATTCCGCCATCCTGCTCGCGATCATGGCCGCCGGCGCGGTCAGCCTCTGGCTGCGGGTGCCGCTCAAGGTCGACGTGATCCGCGACCGCGCGGCGATCGCGCGCGAGGTCGAGGACGAGATCGAGAACGTCTATCGCCTGCAGATCATGAATACCACCGAGGAGGCGCGGACCTACGAGATCCGCGTCGAGGGCCTGCGCGAAATCCACCTCGCCGGGGCGGGAATGGTCTCGCTCGACGGCGCGACGACGCGCATGGTGCCGGTCCGGGTGCGGGTGAAGGCCGATCAGGCCGAGCGCGGCACCCACCCGATCGCCTTCATCGTCAGCGCGCCCGAGTCGCCGCGCGAGACGGTGCGCGAAAAATCCGTATTCATCGTACGCTGAGCGCCATGGCGATCCGCCGCTCGCACGCCATCCTCCTCGGCCTCGCCGTGGCGCTCGCCACGGCGGCGAGCGTGGTGACCGCCGCTTATCGCTCGGACCTCGACGCGGCGCAGGAGCGCATCACCCAGGGCAGCGAGATCGCCCGGACGCCGTGCGGGCCCATCGAGTACGCCTCGGTCGGGCAGGGACCGGCGGTGCTCCTGGTGCACGGCGCCGGCGGCGGCATCGACCAGACCGCGCCCTTCGCGCAGGAGATCGCCGCGCGCGGGTTCCGCGTCGTCACGCTGTCGAGGTTCGGCTATCTGCGCACGCCGCTGCCCCCGGACGCGAGTCCAGCGGCGCAGGCCGACGCGCACGCCTGCCTGCTCGACGCGCTCGGGATTGCGCGCGCTGCGGTGATCGGCGTCTCGGCCGGCGGGCCTTCGTCCATGCAGTTCGCCGTGCGCCACGCGCAGCGCTGCACGGCGCTGGTGCTGCTCGTGCCGCTCGCCTGGGCGCCGCAGCCCGCGCAGCGGCTGACGCCGCCGCCGCTCGCTGCGCGCTGGATGTTCGAAACCGCGATCCGGTCGGACTTCCTGTACTGGGCGGCGGCCCGCGCCTGGCCGACGCTCGTCCTGGAGAGCATCCTCGCCACGCCGCGCGGCGTGCTCGAGCGCGCCGACGCCGGCGAGAAAGCGCGCATCGCCTGGATGATGCTCCAGCCGCTGCCGCTGAGCGAGCGCCAGGCGGGACTGCGCAACGACGTCGGCATCGCGGTCTCGCTCGGGCGCTACGACCTCGAGCGCATCGCCGCGCCGACGCTCGTCATCAGCGCGCGCGACGACTCCTACGGCACCTACGCGAGCTCGCTCTACACCGCGCAGCACATCGCCGGCGCGCGCTTCCTCGGCCTGAGCGAGGGCGGTCACCTCTGGGTGGGCCACCACCGCGAGGTGATGAGCGAGATCGTCTCCTTCCTCTCCACGAGCGCGAGATGAGCGCACGCAAGCCCTGGTATCGCGAGCCCTGGCCGTGGATCCTCATGTCGGGGCCCGCCGCGGTGCTCGTCGCCGGCGGCTTCACGGCGTGGCTCGCTTTCTCCAGCGCCGACGGGCTGGTGGTGGACGACTACTACAAGCAGGGCCTGGCGGTGAACCGCGTGCTCGCCAAGGAGGATGAGGCGAGGCGGCTCGGCGTCTCGGCCGAGGTGCGCATGGGGGCGGGCGTCATTGCCGTGCGCCTCGCCGGCCCGCAGCCGGAAGCGCTGTTCGTGCGCCTCGCGCACGCCACGCGCTCGGGCCTCGACGTGCGCCTGCGCCTCGCGCCGGCGCCGGGCGGGAGCTACCAGGCCGAGCTGCCGCCGCTCGCGCCGGGGCACTGGCACATCGTCATCGAGGATGCGCGCGGCACCTGGCGCATCACGAAGGAGGCCGCGTGAAGAAAGCGATCTGGATCCTCTGGCCGTCTTTTCTCGTCGCTTGCGTCGCCGAGCTGGTGTTCTTCTCGGTGTTCGATCCGGTCGACTTCCAGCTCTTCGGCCCGCTCGGGCTGTCGCGCCGCGCCGGCTACTCGATCGGATTTTTCCTATTCTGGGGCATCGCCGCGAGCTCGAGCGCGCTCACCTGCTTCCTCCAGCGCAGCGCCGGCGAGGTGAATCGCGCCCCTTGACCGGGATCAAAGGCGCTCGGCCCAGACGGCCTAAGGTGGGAGGGTCAATGGAAACCAGCTTCTCGGTCGAGCTCGAGCAGCAGGCAGGGTTCGAGTTCAAGGTCCGCTTCGACCTGCCGCCCGGGGCCGACCTCACGCTCGACGAGCCGGCGCCGCTCGGCAAGGGCGCCGGCCCGAACGCGGCGCGCCTGGTCGCCGCCGCGGTCGGCAACTGCCTCGCCGCCAGCCTGGTGTTCTGCCTGCGCAGCAAGTTCCGGCAGAACGCCGC
>Ga0210090_1000077_pt1 | contig 10001 bp, 12 predicted proteins | sample Sandmound_ThreeS_7_FD_185572 | JGI IMG/M metagenome (GOLD analysis project Ga0210090, IMG submission 185572) | Wetland microbial communities from San Francisco Bay, California, USA, that impact long-term carbon sequestration -... | ecosystem: Environmental > Aquatic > Marine > Wetlands ...
CAACGAGAGCAAGGCGACGAGCAACGTTTCCACCAACGCCGATCCGTCGGCCTGGTCCGGCTCGGTGCAGTGGTCCGGCATGGGCGGCCGTGCGCGCGTGGGTGCGGCGTATGACCGCCACAAGGACTTCACGAGCATCGGCGCTTCCGATACCGGCTACTCCGTCAAGGGCGGCTGGAACTTCGGCGTGGTCGACGTGGGTCTGGCGTATGAAGTGATGAAGTACAAGTGCGTCGGCAACCAGCCGGGCTCTACGACCCCCGGGCAGTACGCGGCGTTGTGCGCCTCCGATGGCGACATCAAGGCGAAGCAATACGCGGTGGCGTTGGCAGTGCCGGTCGGCCCGGGCTCGATCCGTGCGTCGTACGCGGTCGCCAAGGACCTCGACGGCGTGATCGGCACGTCTGGCGTCGCGACGTCGCACATCTCGGATACCGGTGCGAAGCAGTACAACATCGGCTACGAGCATCGCTTCTCGAAGCGCACCAACGTGGGCATCGGCTACGCCAAGATCGACAACAAGGCGAACGCGGCGTTCACCTGGACGGGCGCTCCGCCCATCCAGAACGGGCAGTCCAACACCCCGGTCTTCGGATCGGACGTGAGCACGTTCTTCGTCAGCATGACGCATCGCTTCTAAGCGACACGTCAGGGAGGTCTAAACGGGCGCCTTCGGGCGCCCGTTTTTTTTCTGTTAGTCTGGCCAGATGTTTTCCATCGACGCTCTGATCGGCGAGTTCGACCGCGCGCTGCGGGCGGTCGCCGGCGTGACCGAGGCGGCGCGGCGCTCGCCCGCCGAGGGCGTGGCCGAGGCCGAGCTCGGCGCCAGCGAGCGGGAGCACGCGGCCGCGTTGATGCGCGTCAACCATGTGGGCGAAGTCTGTGCGCAGGCGCTCTACCAGGGCCAGGCGCTCACGGCGCGGGACGCGGGCGCGCGCCGAGCGCTCGAGCAGGCGTCGCGCGAGGAGCAGGACCACCTCGCCTGGAGCGCCGAGCGGATCCGCGAGCTCGGCGGCAGGCCGAGCCTCCTCAATCCGCTTTGGTACGCGGGCTCGCTCGCGATCGGCGCCGTCGCCGGCGCGCTCGGCGACCGCTGGAATCTCGCCTTCCTCGCTGAGACCGAGCGCCAGGTCGAGGAGCACCTGACGGGTCACCTCGACGTGCTGCCGGCGGCCGACCGGCGCACGCGCGCCGTAGTCGAGGCGATGCGCGCCGACGAGGCGCGCCACCGCGCGAGCGCGATCGCGCTCGGCGCCGCCGAGCTGCCCGACGCGGCCAAGCGGGCGATGCGGCTTGCCTCGAAGGTGATGACGACGGTCGCTTACCGGTTCTAGCCGTGCTTCAGGTTTACATCGGGTACGACCCGAGGGAAGAGATCGCCTTCGACGTATTGGCACACTCGATCCGGCGACGCTCGTCCATCCCGGTCTCGATCAAGCCGCTGGTGCAGAAGGAGCTGCGCGACGCCGGCCTGTACACCCGGCAGCGCGGGCCCACGGAATCGACCGAGTTCAGCCTGACGCGCTTCCTCGTGCCGGCGCTCGCCGGATACCAGGGCTGGTCGATCTTCATGGACTGCGACATGCTTTGCCTCGCCGACATCGCCGGGCTGTTCGCGCTCCGCCAGGACGACAGGGCGGTGCTGGTCGCCAAGCACGACTACGTGCCGAAGACGCAGCGCAAGTTCCTCGACCAGGTGCAGACCAAATACGAACGCAAGAACTGGTCGAGCCTGATGCTGTTCAACAACGAGCGCTGCCGCGCACTGACCGCGGACTACGTCAACTCCGCTTCAGGCCTCGAGTTGCACCGCTTCAAGTGGGTCGACGACGCCCTGATCGGCGATCTGCCGAAAGCCTGGAACTGGCTCGTCACCGAGTACGACTACAACCCGTCGGCGAAGCTGGTGCACTACACGCTGGGCGGGCCGTGGTTCGACGCCTACCGCGGCTGCGAATACGCCGACGAGTGGTTCGCCGAGCGCGAGGCGATGGGCGCTACGTCGCGCTGAGCGCGGCGCTCGCGAGCGCGCGCTCTTTCCCGACGCCCGCCTTCACCTCGACAAAGCGGAAGTCGTAGAGCACCTCCGGTTTGCGGGCGGCGATCGGCCGGATGACGTCTTCCCACCAGCGCACCGACTTGATCGTGCAGTGCGCGTTGCCGCCGCTCGGCAGACGCTTCCTGGCCGGGAAACAGGCGACGTTGGCGTAGACGAACTTCGTGGCGTACTGGAAAAGCTCGCCGACGATCCACGGCACGTCTTCCTCGGGGCAGTGCTCCAGCACATCGGTGCAGATCACGCCGTCGAACGTGCCTGTCGGCAGCTCGATGTAGGGCGTGTAGCCGGGGTCGTAGCAACGCACGTCGCTGATGCCCCAGAACGACTTGATGTCCGGATATTCGATGCCTTCCTCGGCGTCGCGGATGCGGTGCGGAAAGTACTGCCGGCCCTTGCCGCAGCCGTAGTCGAGGATGGTCCGCGCCTTCGTCGCCTTGATCAGGCGCTTGATATTCGGCGCCTGTGGCGGAAGGCTCTGCCCGGGAAAGGTCTTGTCGGGCGGAATGCCGAGATGAATCTCGCCCTGCGTGTGCATCATCTGGTACTGCTCGATCAGCTTGCGATAGCGGGGGCTGGGCGAGGCGCGCGTGAATTTCTGGCTCATGCGACGTCGATGATCTCAAAATCCTTGGTGATTGCAGCAGTTTTGCCCAGCATGATCGAGGCAGAGCAGTACTTTTCGTGCGAAAGCCGGATGGCGTGCTCGACGACGTTGCGCTTCAGGCCGCGGCCGCGCACGACGAAGTGCATGTGGATCTTGGTGAACACTTTCGGGTCGGCCGGCGCACGCTCGGAAGTCAGCTTCACGTCGCAGCCGGTGACTGCCTGGCCGCTCTTGCGCAGGATCACGACGACGTCGTAGGCGGCGCAGCCGCCGGTGCCGACCAGCACCATTTCCATCGGCCGTGGCGCGAGGTTGCGGCCGCCGCCGTCGGGCGCGCCGTCCATCGCCACGACGTGATTGCTGGAAGTCTCGGCGAGGAAAGTCATTCCTTCGCCGCCGGTCCATCGCACAGTGCAGTCCATCTAGTTTGTGCCTCGCAATATCAGAGGTATGAAATTATTCACGAGGAATGCTATAATTATCAATAAATCATCGCATTACGAATATTCGGCGAAACGAGAACTATGGCATCGCAGAGCAGCAACAAGAGCGGCAGAATCTTGGCGTCTCCTCCACCCTCCTCCAATGGTGGATTTGGCGCAACTCTCGTGAGTCGCGCCATTTTTTTGTGTAAAATCCGCACCCTTTCGCTCCTCCCCGCATGAAAACTTATACCGCGAAGACCGGCCAGATCGAGCACCAATGGGTGGTGGTCGACGCCCAGAACAAGGTTCTCGGCCGGCTCGCATCCCAGATCGCCATGCGGCTGCGCGGCAAGCATCGCCCCGAATACACGCCGCACATCGATACCGGCGACTATGTCGTGGTCGTCAACGCGGCGAAGCTGCGCGTCACGGGCCGCAAGGCCGAGCGCAAGATCTACTACCGCCACAGCGGCTATCCCGGCGGTCTGAAGGAAACGAATTTCGCCAAGCTGCAGGCGGCGAAGCCCGAGCGCGTGCTCGAGAAGGCCGTCAAGGGCATGCTGCCCAAGGGGCCGCTCGGCTACGCCATGCTGCGCAAGCTGAAGGTCTACGCGGGCGACAAGCACCCGCACTCGGCGCAGCAACCCAAAGCAGTGGAGATCGGATAATCATTCCTATGGTCGGCGACTACTACTACGGCACGGGACGGCGCAAGAGAGCGGTGGCGCGGGTGTTCCTCAAGCCCGGCAAGGGCGAGATCGTCGTCAACGGCAAGCCGATGGACGAGTTCTTCGGCCGCGAGACGGGGCGCATGGTCGTGCGCCAGCCGCTCGAGCTGACCAAGAACCCGACGAGCTTCGACATCATGGTGAACGTCTACGGTGGCGGCGAAAGCGGCCAGGCGGGCGCGGTGCGGCACGGCATCGCGCGGGCGTTGATCGAGTATGATGCGGCGTTGAAGCCCACCCTGAGCACGGCCGGCCTGATGACGCGCGACGCGCGAGAAGTCGAGCGAAAGAAGGTCGGTCTGCACAAGGCACGGCGGCGCAAGCAGTACTCGAAACGCTGAAGAAGGGATTGGCGAAACGAAGGGCCGCCTCAGGGCGGCCTTTGTTTTTTGTGGGATAAAAAATGATCAAGGCAGGCATCGTCGGCGGCACGGGGTACACGGGGGTAGAGCTCCTGCGCCTGCTTGCGCGCCATCCGCAGGTGGAGCTGAAGGCGATCACCTCGCGCAAGGAAGCGGGTACGCCGGTGGCGGCGATGTTTCCCAGCCTGCGCGGGCGCGTCGCGCTCGCCTTCAGCGAGCCCGATGCGAAGTCGCTGGGCGGCTGCGACGTGGTCTTTTTCGCCACGCCGCACGGCGTGTGCATGAAGGATGCGCGCGCCGTGCTCGACGGCGGCGCGAAGATCGTCGACCTCTCGGCCGACTTCCGGCTGCAGGACCTCGCCGAGTGGGAGCGGTGGTACAAGATGAAGCACACCGAGCCCGCGCTGGTGCGCGAGGCGGTGTACGGCCTGTGCGAGCTCAACCGCGAGCGCATCAGGAAAGCGCGGCTCGTCGCCAATCCCGGCTGCTATCCGACCGCGATCCAGCTCGGCTTCCTGCCGCTGCTGGAGGCGGGCGTCGTCGACCCGGAGCACCTGATCGCCGACGCGAAGTCGGGCGTGAGCGGCGCCGGCCGCAAAGGCGAGATCAACCTGCTCTTTTCCGAGGCTTCGGACAATTTCGCCGCCTACAACGTCGCGGGGCACCGCCACCGCCCCGAGACGCGGGAGAGCCTGGCGCAGGTCGCGAAGCGCGAGATCGGCCTCGTCTTCAACGCCCATCTCACGCCGATGAATCGCGGCATCTTCGCCACGCTGTACGGGCGGATCACGAAGGAGGCGGACTTCCAGGCGCTGTTCGAGAAGCGCTACGCCGGGGAGCCCTTCGTCGACGTCATGCCGTCGGGCAGCCATCCGGACACGCGCTCGGTGCGCGCGGCGAACACCTGCCGCATCGCCGTTCACCGCCCGCCGGAAGGCGCGCGCAGCGACACGGTCGTGGTGCTGTCGGTGATCGACAACCTGGTGAAGGGCGCCTCGGGACAGGCGGTGCAGAACATGAACCTGATGTTCGGCCTGCCCGAGAGCGCCGGGCTCGACCAGATCGCGGTGGTGCCCTGATGCGCGCGCTCGAGCGCATGTCGAAGCTGCGTCAGCGTTTCGGCATCGCCGCGCCGCGCGTCGCCATACGCTCGCAGATTCCGTGGTACTGGCGCTGGGTCGGCATCGCCGCGCTGCTCGGCATCGCGGCTGCCGCCGCGGCCTGGATCTACGACGCCGGCCGGCGCTTCGCCGGCTTCGACAACAGCCAGGTGCAGCAGGAGCTCAACGTGGCGAAGGAGGAGCTCGCCGCGGCGCGCTCGGAGCTCGAGCGCTTGCGCGCCGTTGCCAGCGCCGCCGACAACCGCATGTCGATCGAGCGCACCGCGCAGCAGAAGCTGGCGCAGCAGATCCGCACCCTCGAGCAGGAGAACGCGCGCGTGCGCGAGGAGCTCGCGACGTTCGAGGGCATGCTCTCGTCCGACGCGCGCTCGTCGGCCGCGCTGACCGTCTACCGTTTCAAGGTCGAGCCCGACGTGCTGCCGGGCGAGTACCGCTATCACCTGCTGCTGCTCACGCCGACGACGCGGCGCGAGCGCGAGTTTCACGGGCGGCTGGAGCTGGTGGTCAGTCTGACGGACGGGGACCAGAGTGCTATGATGAGTTTTCCCGAGCCGGCAGACGCTGGGGCGTCGGAATTCAAGTTGGCATTCAAGTACTTCCGGCGCGTGCAAGGGACCTTTCGGGTGAACCCGAAAGCGCGGGTCGAGAGCGTGCAGGTGAGGGTCTACGAGAACGGCTCGAGCCAGCCGCGAGCGACCCACACCGTGACGCTGTCGTAGCAAGAGAAGGGAGGCAGAGCATGTTCAACAAATCGAGCAAGCCGCAGAACCGCATCGACAGCCTGATCGGCGCGACCACGCGCATCGAAGGCAACGTGGTGTTCAGCGGCGGATTGCGTGTCGACGGCATGGTGCGCGGCAACGTCGCCGCGCTGCCCGATCAGCCTGGCACGCTGGTGGTTTCCTCCGACGCCCGCATCGACGGCGAGGTGCAGGCCGCGCACATCGTCGTCAACGGCGTCATCAACGGGCCGGTGCAGTCGACCGAGACTCTCGAACTCCAGGCGGGCTCGCGGGTCAAAGGCGATGTGCACTACAACAGCATCGAGATTCACCAGGGCGCGGTCGTCGAAGGCCGGCTGGTGCATCACGGGGCCGAGGCGAAGGGCGTAGAATTGAAGCTTGCATCGGGCGGATAAAGCCCTATATCGGGAGTGGGAATGAACGCAGTCACGGAAATGCCGGCACCGCTGCTCTTCAGCGACAGCGCGGCCAACAAGGTAAAGCAGCTGATCGACGAGGAAGGGAACACGGAGCTCAAGCTCCGCGTTTTCGTCACCGGCGGCGGTTGCTCGGGGTTCCAGTACGGCTTCACCTTCGACGAAGTGCAGAACGAGGACGACGCCGTGATGGAGAAGAACGGCGTCAAGCTGCTCATCGACCCGATGAGCTATCAGTATCTGGTCGGCGCCGAGATCGATTACCAGGAAGGCCTGGAGGGCGCGCAGTTCGTGATCAAGAACCCCAACGCGCAGAGCACCTGCGGCTGCGGGTCGTCCTTCTCGACCTGAGCTGATTCAAAGCGGCAAAGCGGAAAAAGGGGCTTCGGCCCCTTTTTTGTTGTCTATTCCAGCCGCGCGACCTCGCCGTTGGCGACGAGATCGAGGCGCGTGAGAAGCGGCGCGGCGTGCGCCAGGAAATCCGGCAGCTGCTGCTGCGGCACCGGCAGCCCCGACGGCATGGCGAGGGTGCGCGGATTGCGCGGCTGGCCGGCGACCTGGAACTCGTAGTGCAGGTGAGGGCCGGTGGCCCAGCCGGTCTGGCCGACGAAGCCGATGGTGTCGTTCTGCGCGACGCGCTGGCCGCGATGCAGGCCAGCGGGGAACCGGCTCAGATGCGCGTACACGGTCGAGTACTGGCCGTGGTGGCGCAGGAGGACGACCTTGCCGTAGCTGCCTTTCACGCCCACGAACTCGACGACGCCGTCGGCCGTCGCGCGCACCCGCGTGCCCACCGCTGCGGCGTAGTCGGTGCCCTTGTGCGCGGTCCAGATGCGTGCGATCGGATGCAGCCGCATGCCGAAGCCGGAAGTGACTCGCGAGAACTCGAGCGGCGAGCGCAGGAACGCCTTGCGCATGTTCCTGCCCTCGGGCGTGTAATAGCTCGAGCCGTAGTGCACGGCACGGAAGGTCTTGCCCTGGTTGACGAACTCCGCGGCGAGCACGCGCCCGCTGCGCACCGCGCGGCCGCCGAGGTAGTGCGTTTCGTAGGCGACGCTGAAGCGGTCTCCCTTGCGCAGGTCGCGATGGAAATCGATATCGCCGCCGAACACGTCGGCGAGCTGCATCGCCACGGCGTCGGGGATGCCGGCGTCATCGCTCGCGCCGAACAGCGAGCTGCGGATGACACCCGACTTCATGCTGACCCGGGTCTCGAGCGGGGCGAGGCTCTCGCTGCGGGCATAGCGGTCGCCTTCCGGCGCGATGCGCACCAGCGTGTCGCGGCCGCTCAGCCAGGCGAGCGAGATCAGCTCGCCGTCGGCGCCGACTTCCGCGCTGACGTAGGTGCCCGGCCGCAACTCGCGCAGCGCGCGCAGGCGCGCGAGCCGCGGGTCGGCGAGGCCGAGCCGGCCGACGAACGCGGCGACCGTGTCGGCCCGCTGGAACTGCTCCTCGCGAACGTAGGTCTTCGGCGCGGCTTGCTGCTCGGCGTGCAGCGCCAGCGCCTCCACCATGGGCGACGGAAGCTGCAGCGCGTCCGGGTCCGGCGAGATCGTGGCGTAGGCGCCGACGGCGCCGAACGCCGCGAGCGTCAGCAGCGTCAGCCCGATCGCGCCCCCCAATGTTCCGGGCTTATGCATCGTTCAGCTAGAATCCCTTTTTATTCAGAAGCCTGCGCAGTCTAGCAAAAGGGACTGTGAGGCGCCTACGGGACATGGCCGCCATCGAGCAGTCCGTTCAGACCATTCGTCGGGGGTGTGACGAGCTGATCGTCGAGGAAGAGCTCGTGAAGAAGCTCGCGAGCGGCCGCAAGCTGCGCGTGAAGCTCGGCCTCGATCCCACCGCGCCCGACCTGCACCTCGGGCATACGGTGGTGATCAACAAGCTGCGCGACTTCCAGAGCCTCGGCCACCAGGTGCAGTTCCTGATCGGCGACTTCACCGGCATGATCGGCGACCCGACCGGCAAGAACCAGACGCGGCCACCGCTGTCGCGCGAGGAGATCCTCGCCAACGCCAAGACCTATCGCGAGCAGGCGTTCAGGATCCTCGACCCGGAGAAGACGCAGATCCTGTTCAACTCCGAATGGTCGGACAAGCTCGGTGCCGAAGGCATGATCAAGCTGGCCGCGTCCTACACCGTCGCGCGGTTGCTGGAGCGGGATGATTTTTCGAAAAGGATGAAGAACAACCAGCCGATCGCCGTTCACGAGCTGCTCTATCCCCTGATGCAGGGCTACGACTCGGTAGCGATGAAGGCCGACGTCGAGCTCGGCGGCACCGACCAGAGATTCAACCTGCTGGTCGGTCGCGAGCTGCAGAAGCATTACGGCCAGGAGCCGCAGTGCGTCCTCACCATGCCGCTGCTCGAGGGCACCGACGGCAAGGAGAAGATGTCGAAGTCGCTCGGCAACTACATCGGCATCACCGAGCCGCCGAAGGAGATGTACGGCAAGCTGATGCGCATTTCGGACACGCTGATGTGGCGCTACATCGATCTCCTGTCCTTTGCGCCTGCGGCGACGATTTCTCTCTGGAAAAAGGAAGCGGCTTCGGGGCGCAATCCCCGGGAGATCAAGGTGGCGTTCGCCAGGGAGATCGTCGCGCGCTTCCACTCGGCCGCGGCGGCAAAGCGGGCGGAGGAGGAGTTCGATGCCACGTTCCGCGACCGCGAGCTGCCGCAGGACATGCCCGAGAAGACGGTCAGCGAGACCGCGATCCTGAAAGTGCTCAAGCAGGCCGGGCTCGTGCCGAGCACGAGCGAGGCGGCGCGCCTGATCGAGCAGGGCGGGGTCAAGATCAATGGCGAGAAGGTGAGCGACAAGAACCTCGCCCTGCGCCGGGGCGAGACGGTCGTGATTCAGGTCGGCAAGCGCAAGTTCGCCCGGGTGACGCTGACCTGACACCAGCCGGAGCTGTGGCCCACCAAGATGGGTTGCGTTCGGTCGTGCACGAGTAGTGCTCCATTTGCCTGCCGCTCAGCATGTGCTATCGTCTTTTCAAGCAAGGCAAGCGGGAGATTCCCATGGGATGCATTCGGGCAAAGAGAACGGCGCTTTCGCTCGCCGTCGCGGGTATTTTCGCCGGGGGGATTTCCCAGGCGCAGGCTTCGGCGTTTGCGCTGATCGAGCAGAGCGCGAGCGGGTTGGGCAATGCGTACTCGGGTGCGGCGGCTGCGGCTGAGGATGCAAGCACGATCTACTACAACCCGGCAGGAATGAGCTTACTGCCGGCGGGGACGCAGATCTCCACTGGTCTCGCGCTCATCAATGTCTCGACGAAATTCAGCGATTCAGGCTCGACGGCTTCGGGAGCTCCCCTCGCCGCTGTTGCGGGGATCAATCCCAATGTGGTGCGGCCGCTCGGCGGCACCGGCGGCAACGCGGGCGGCCTCGGGACGGTTCCAAATTTGTACGTGGCAGGTGATTTAGCGCCAAACTGGAAAGTCGGGATCGGGCTGAGCGCGCCCTTCGGTCTCAAGACCGAATATGACCCGGACTGGATCGGACGGTTCCAGGCGATCAAGTCGGAGCTCAAAACGTTC
>Ga0210090_1000082_pt1 | contig 9739 bp, 5 predicted proteins | sample Sandmound_ThreeS_7_FD_185572 | JGI IMG/M metagenome (GOLD analysis project Ga0210090, IMG submission 185572) | Wetland microbial communities from San Francisco Bay, California, USA, that impact long-term carbon sequestration -... | ecosystem: Environmental > Aquatic > Marine > Wetlands ...
TGCCGGTAAACCAGGTCGTTCCAGTCGGGGATGATGTTGTTGACCGGGCAGCCGCTCTGGCAGAACGGGATGCCGCAGTCCATGCAGCGCGCGCCCTGCACGCCGGCCGCCTCGTCGCTCAGGCGGACGTGGAACTCGCGATAGTGCTTCCTGCGCGCCTCGACCGTTTCGTGCGCTTCCTCGAGCCGCTCGAACTCGAGGAAGCCGGTGATCTTGCCCATCTACGCCACTTTCTTCTGCGCGGCGTCGAGCTCGGCGAGCGCGCGGCGATATTCCTTCGGGAATACCTTGACGAAGCGGCTGCGGTATTGCGTCCACTTCCCGAGCACGTCCTGCGCGCGCTTCGAACCGGTGTACTTCTGATGGTTCTCGATCAGGCGCTTGAGATTCGCTTCGTCCTGGGACTCGGCGAGCACCGGCTCGAGATCGACCATCGCCGCATTGCAGCGCTTCGCGAAATCGCCCTCGAGGTCGAGAACGTACGCGTAGCCGCCCGACATGCCGGCGGCAAAGTTGCGGCCGGTCGAGCCGAGCACGACGACGATGCCGCCCGTCATGTACTCGCAGCCATGATCGCCGACGCCCTCGACCACCGCGTGGGCGCCCGAGTTGCGCACCGCGAAGCGCTCGCCGGCGACGCCGCGGAAGTACGCCTCGCCGGCGATCGCGCCGTAGAGAACGACGTTGCCGGTGATGATGTTCTCGGTGGGCTCGCCGCGGAATTTCGGCGAAGGCTGCACCGAGATGCGCCCGCCCGAGAGACCCTTGGCGCAGTAGTCGTTGGTGTCGCCGACCAGGTCGAGCGTGACACCCTTCGCGAGGAACGCGCCGAAGCTCTGCCCGGCCGAGCCCGCGAGGCGCACGTGGATCGTGTCGTCGGCCAGGCCTTCGTGCCCATAGCGCCTGGCGATCTCGTACGACAGCATCGTGCCGGCAGTGCGGTTGATGTTGCGGATCGGGATCTCGATCGTCACCTTCTCGCGCCGCTCGAGCGCCGGGCTGGCGAGCTCGATCAGGCGGTTGTCGAGCGCCTTCTCCAATCCGTGGTCCTGCTTCTCGCGGTGATAGACCGCGACGCCTTCGGGGACGCTCGGCATGGCGAAGATGCGCGAGAAATCGAGGCCCTTCGCCTTCCAATGCTCGATCCCCTTGCGCGTATCGAGCAGGTCGGTGCGCCCGATCAGCTCGTTGACGGTGCGAACGCCGAGGCGCGCCATCAGCTCGCGCGCTTCCTCGGCGACGTGGAAGAAGTAGTTCACCACGTGCTCGGGCTTGCCCTCGAACTTGCGGCGCAGCACCGGATCCTGCGTCGCCACGCCCACCGGGCAGGTGTTGAGGTGGCACTTGCGCATCATGATGCAGCCCTCGACCACCAGCGGCGCGGTGGCGAAGCCGAACTCGTCGGCGCCGAGGATCGCGCCGATCACCACGTCGCGCCCGGTCTTCATCTGGCCGTCCACCTGCACGGCGATGCGGCCGCGCAGCCGGTTCAGGACCAGCGTCTGCTGGGTCTCGGCGAGGCCGAGCTCCCAGGGCGTGCCGGCGTGCTTGATCGACGACCAGGGGCTCGCGCCGGTGCCGCCGTCGTGTCCGGCGATCGTGACGTGGTCGGACTTGCCCTTGGCCACGCCCGCCGCGATGGTGCCGACGCCGACCTCGGAAACCAGCTTCACCGAGATCGCTGCCTGCGGATTGGAATTCTTCAGGTCGTGGATCAGCTGCGCCAGATCCTCGATCGAGTAGATGTCGTGGTGCGGCGGCGGCGAGATCAGCTCGACGCCCGGCGTCGCGTAACGCAGCTCGGCGATGTACTCCGAGACTTTCTTGCCCGGAAGCTGCCCGCCCTCGCCCGGCTTCGCTCCCTGGGCGATCTTGATCTGCAGCATCTCGGCGCTCGCCAGGTACTCGGCGGTGACGCCGAAACGGCCGGAAGCGACCTGCTTGATCTTCGACTTCAGCGAGTCGCCTTCGCGCAGCGGAATGTCCACCTCCACCCGGGTCTTGCCCAATCGGCTTTGCAGCGACTCTCCGGCCTTGACGGGCGCGTAGCGCCGGCGGTCCTCGCCGCCTTCGCCGGTGTTCGACTTGCCGCCGATGCGATTCATGGCGATGGCGAGCGTGGTGTGGGCTTCGGTCGAGATCGAGCCGAGCGACATGGCGCCGGTGGAGAAGCGCTTGACGATCTCCTTCGCCGGCTCGACTTCCTCGATCGGCACGCTCCTGCCCTCGCGGAAACGGAACTCGAACAGCCCGCGGAAGGTCAGGTGCCGGCGCGACTGGTCGTTGATGATCGCCGCGTACTCCCTGTAGGTGGGGTACGAATTGGCGCGCGAGGCCTGCTGCAGCTTGGCGATGGCGTCGGGCGTCCAGGCGTGATCCTCACCGCGCACGCGCCAGGCGTACTCGCCGCCGGCGTCGAGCGCCTCGGCGAGCACCGGGTCGCGCTCGTCGAACGCCGTACGATGCACGCGAATCGCCTCGTCGGCGACGTCGAAGACATCGATGCCCTCGATGTTCGACGCCGTGCCGGTGAAGTACTTGTCGACCAGCGAGCGCGCCAGGCCCACCGCCTCGAACTGCTGCGAGCCGGTGTAGGACATGTAGGTCGAGATGCCCATCTTGGACATCACCTTCTTCAGGCCCTTGCCGATCGCCTTGACGTAGTTCTTGACCGCCTTGGTCCTGTCCTGCGCGGTCGCGAGGATGGTTTCCATCGCCAGGTAGGGGTGCACCGCCTCGGCGCCGTAGCCGCCGAGGAGCGCGAAGTGATGCACCTCGCGCGCGCTGCCGGTCTCGACCACGAGGCCCGTGGAAGTGCGCAGTCCCTTGCCGACCAGGTGCTGGTGGATGGCCGACAAGGCGAGCAGCGCCGGAATGGCCACGCGCTCGCGGTCGACCAGGCGGTCGGAGATGACAATGATCGAATAGCCCGAGCGCACGGCGTCCTCGGCCTGCGCGGCGAGCGAGGCGAGGCGCGCCTCGACCGCGTCCCTGCCCCACGCCACGGGGTAGGTGATGTCGAGCTCGCAGGCCTTGAACTTGCCGCCGGTGTAGCGCTCGATGTGGCGGATCTTCTCCATCTCGAAGAAGTCCACCACCGGCTGGCTCACTTCCAGCCGCAGCGGCGGGTTGAGCTCGTCGATGCCGAGCAGGTTCGGCTTCGGGCCGATGAAGGAAACGAGCGACATCACCAGCTCTTCGCGGATCGGGTCGATCGCCGGGTTGGTCACCTGCGCGAACAGCTGCTTGAAATAGGCGTAGAGCGGCTTGTTCCTGTTCGACAGCACCGCCATCGGCGAATCGTTGCCCATCGAGCCGATCGCTTCCTCGCCCGTGCTCATCATGGGCTGGAGGATGAATTTCACGTCTTCCTGCGTGTAGCCGAAGGACTGCTGACGGTCGAGCAGGCGCACCTTCGACTTGAGCGGCGGCGTCTTCTCGCTCTCCACCTCGTCGAGCTTGACGCGGATGCGCTCGATCCACTCCTTGTAGGGCTTGCTGCCTGCGAGCGCGTCCTTCAGCTCCTTGTCGTCGACGATGCGGCCTTTCTCCAGGTCGACGAGGAACATCTTGCCGGGCTGCAGGCGCCACTTCTTGACGATGCGCTCCTCTGCGACCGGCAGGCAGCCGCATTCCGAGCCCATGATCACGAGGTCGTCGTCCGTGACGATGTAGCGCGAAGGACGCAGGCCGTTGCGGTCGAGCGTGGCGCCGATCTGGCGGCCGTCGGTGAAGGCGATCGATGCCGGGCCGTCCCACGGCTCCATCATCGCCGCGTGATACTCGTAGAAGGCGCGCCGTGCCGGATCCATGAGCGTGTGGTTCTCCCACGCCTCGGGGATCATCATCATCATCGCGTGGGCGATCGAATACCCGCCCATCACCAGCAGCTCGAGCGCGTTGTCGAACGACGCCGAATCCGATTGCCCGTCGTAGATGAGCGGCCAGAGCTTGTCCAGGTCCTTGCCGAGGATCGGCGAGGAGATCGCGCCCTGCCGGGCGCGGATCCAGTTGACGTTGCCGCGCAGCGTATTGATCTCGCCGTTGTGGCAGATCATGCGGAACGGATGCGCCAGGTCCCAGGAAGGGAAGGTGTTGGTGGAAAAGCGCTGGTGCACCAGCGCGAGCGCCGACTCGACGCGCGCGTCCTTGAGGTCGAGGTAGTACTCGCCCACCTGGTAGGCGAGCAGCATGCCCTTGTAGCAGACGGTGCGCGCAGACATCGACGGCACATAGAACTGCTTGCCGTGCTTGAGGCGCAGCGCCTGGATGGCGTGGCCCGAGCTCTTGCGGATGATGTAGAGCTTGCGCTCGAGCGCGTCGGTGACGGTGACGCGCTTGCCGCGGCCGATGAACACCTGGCGGATGACCGGCTCGAGCTGGATCGCCGGCACGGCGAGGTCCGAGTTGTCGACCGGGACGTCGCGCCAGCCGAGCAGCGCCTGGCCCTCGTCCTTGATGGCGCGCTCGATCTCGTACTCGCAGGCGATGCGCGAGGCCGGATCACGCGGCAGGAACACCATGCCGACGCCGTATTGCCCCGCGGGCGGCAGCTTCACGCCTTGCTTCGCCATCTCTTCGCGGTAGAAGCGGTCCGGGATCTGGATCAGAAGGCCGGCGCCGTCCGAAAGCTTCGGATCCCAGCCGACCGCCCCGCGATGGCTCAGGTTCTTCAGCACCGCGAGGCCCTGCTCGACGATGGTGTGCGACTTCTTGCCCTTGATGTGCGCGACGAAGCCGACGCCGCAGGCGTCGTGCTCGCTCGAGGCGTGATAAAGCCCCTGACTGAAAGAAGAGTCGGGCAAGGTCATGACCGGATTACTGAATATACAGTTACTGCGCCGCAGCGACAATGGCTTGGCGGACGAGAGCATCGTCCACATCGCCACGCAGCGCCGCCCGACCGATCGATTGCAGCAGCACGAAGCGCGTCCTGCCTTTGGCGGCCTTCTTGTCCGTGGCCATCAGCTCCATCAGCCGCTCCGGAGCGAGCGCCGGACCCTTGACCGGCAGACCGGCCCGCTTCAGGAGCTCGCGCACGCGCGACACTTCAGTTTTTCTCAAGTCACCCATTAGGGAAGAAAGCTCGGCCGCCATCACCATGCCGGCGGCGACCGCCTCGCCGTGCAGCCAGCTGCCGTACCCGGCGCCGGTCTCGATGGCATGGCCGAAGGTGTGGCCGAAGTTGAGCAAGGCACGCTCGCCCGCCTCGCGCTCGTCGGCGGCCACTACACGCGCCTTGAGCTCGCAGCTGCGGCGCACCGCATAGGTGAGGGCATCCCGCTGCCGGGCGACCAGCTTCTCGACGTTCGCCTCCAGCCATTCGACGAACGCGGCGTCGAGAGCGAAGCCGTGCTTGATCACCTCCGCGATGCCCGCGCGCAGCTCGCGGTCGGGCAGCGTATCGAGCGTGGCGACGTCCGAAATGACCGCACGCGGCTGGTGAAAAGCGCCGATCATGTTCTTGCCGAGCGGATGGTTGATCGCCGTCTTGCCGCCGACCGAGGAGTCGACCTGGGCGAGAAGCGTGGTCGGCACCTGCAGGAAATCGATGCCGCGCTGGTAGATCGCCGCCGCAAAGCCGGCGAGATCGCCAACCACGCCGCCGCCGAGCGCGATCAGCAGCGTATCGCGGCCGCATCTGGCCCTGAGCAGGGCATCGAAGATCTCGTTCAGGACTTCCCAGCGCTTCGACTGCTCGCCGTCGGCGACGACGATCTCCGTGATACGGGCGCCCTGGACCGCTTTCCTGACCTTCTCCAGATAGAGAGGTCCGACCACTGCATTGGTGACGATCGCCACGCTGCCCGAAAGGTACGGTGCGTAGAGGTCCGTGCGTCCGAGCAGGTCGGCGCCGATGTGAATCGGGTAGCTGCGGCTGCCGAGCGCTACGCCGAGGCTTTCCATCGCTCGCCCAGCTTGCCGAGGAGATCACGCGCCAGAGCCGCGACACCCTGCTTTCCGGTATCGATGACCACGTCGGCGATCGAGCGGTAGAGAGGATCGCGCTCGGCGTAGAGTTCGCGCAGGCGCGCCTTGGGATCGGCGGTGGCGAGCAGCGGCCGGTTGCGGTCGTGGCGGACGCGCTCGTACAGATCGTCGGCCCGCGCGTGCAAGTACACCACGGTGCCCGTCGCCGCCAGGAGGCGTCGGTTCTCCTTCGCGCCGACGACGCCGCCGCCGGTCGCGAGCACGATGCCGCGCAGCGCGGCCAGCTCGCCGATCACTGCCGTCTCGCGCGCGCGAAAGCCCGGCTCGCCCTCGATCTCGAAAATCACCGGGATCTTCACGCCGCAGCGCCGCTCGATTTCCTGATCGCTGTCGAGGAAGCGAAGCTTCAGCCGCCGCGCCAGCACCCGGCCGACCGTCGTCTTGCCGGCGCCCATGAGGCCGACGAGATAGAGGTTGGCGGAGCGTTTCATGCCTTGCATTGTAGGAACAAAAACGGCCGGGGGGTCCCGGCCGTCGTACCGCGCGAAGAGAGCGAAGAGTACTGGGCGGTCAGCGAATCGTGAGGCGCTCGTTGACGATGCGCGGCGTGATGAACACCAGCAGCTCCGTCTTGCGCGAGGAAGTCGTCGTGTTGCGGAACAGGGCGCCGATCAGCGGCAGGTCGCCGAAGAACGGAATCTTGGTGATGTCGGTCCGGTCCTGCTGCTCGTAGATGCCGCCGATGACCACGGTGCCGCCGTTCTCCACCAGCACTTCGGTCTTGACGTGCTTGGTGTTGATCTGCACGCCCGCCGTGGTGGTGGCGCCCGGCTGATCCTTGTTGACGTCGAGCGTCATGATGACGTTGCCGTCGGGCGTGATCTGCGGCTTTACCTTGAGCGCCAGGCTCGCCTTGCGGAACGACACCGCGGTCGCGCCGGAGGAGCTCGCCTGCTGGTACGGAATCTCCGTGCCCTGCTCGATCAGCGCCTCGATCTGGTCGGCGGTGAGCACGCGCGGGCTGGAGATGATCTTGCCCTTGCCGTCGGCTTCCAGAGCGGAGAGCTCGAGGCTGAGGAACCGCGACAGTGACTCGTTGAAGAGGATGAATGAGAACGTCCCGGCGTTGAAGGCATTCAAGCCGGCGGAGGGCAGATTGACCTGCAGGCCGTTACTCGTCAGGTTCGGCGTACCCGTGACGACCTGTGTGCCGCCTTCGCGCGCCGCCTGGCCGGTGTTGCCGAGCTCGGCGCCGCTGGTGAGGCGGCTGCCGCCCGGGCCACGCGCGGCGCCGAGCTGTGCGAAGCCGAAACGCACGCCCAGGTTCTTGAAGAAATCGTCGCTCGCCTCCACGATGCGCGCCTCGATCATCACCTGGCGCACCGCGATGTCGATCTTGGCGATCAGCTTGCGCACTTCCTCCAGCCGCGCCGGCGTGTCCTGCACGAAAAGGGTGTTGGTGCGCGCGTCAACCACCGCACTGCCGCGCTTGGACAGGATGCGCTGGTTCGCGTCCGAGAGCAGCTTCTGCACGTCGGCCGCCTTCTGGTAGTTCATCTGGAACGACTCGGTGCGCGTCTGCTCGAGGTCGTTGATCTGCTGCTGCGCTTCCAGGGCGAGCTTCTCCCTCGTGGCGAGCTCGTCGCGCGGCGCGATCCAGATCACGTTGCCGCTGCGGCGGCTGTCGAGGCCGCGCGTCTGCAGGATGATGTCCATCGCCTGGTCCCAGGGTACGTCCTTGAGACGCAGCGTGATGTTCCCGCCCACGGTGTCGCTGGTGATGATGTTGAGGTCGGTGAAGTCGGCGATGACGTTGAGCACCGCGCGCACTTCCACGTTCTGGAAGTTGAGCGAGAGCTTCTCGCCGGTATAGCGGCCGCGCGCCGAGGCGCGCGTAGGGTCGGCGGACACCGGCTTCACCTCGACCACGAACTGGGTGTCGGACTGGTAGGCGTTGTGCTCCCACTGGCCTTTCGGCTCGATCACCATGCGCACGTTCTCGCCCTGCTGGAAGGCGCTGACGGTGTTGACCGGCGTGCCGAAGTCGACCACGTCCAGCCGGCGACGGAGGTTCTCCGGCAGCGAGGTCTTGATGAAGTCGACGACGATGTTCTGGCCCTGCTGGCGGATGTCGATACCGGTGCTGGTGTCGGAGAGGTCGATGATCACGCGTCCCTCGCCCGCCCGACCGCGGCGGAAGTCGACGTCGCGGATGGCATGCGTCGAATCGGCCCTGCCCTCGGCGAAGTGCGAGATCTGCCCGCCCGGCGCGACCTGCACCTGGGCAGGCTCGGAGAGCGTCACGACCAGCGTGCGGCCGTCGACCTTGGTCTCGTGCGCGACCGGGCGGCGCAGGTTGAGCACGAGGCGCGTGCGCTCCGCACCCTGCACGACGTTCATGCTGCGCAGCTCGCCCTGGCCGATGTCCTGGCTGGCGCGACCGAGCCCGTTGAGCGTGTTCGAGAAGTCGAAGGCGATCCGTGCCGGCGTGGTGACGGCGAAGTTGGGCGGCGGCGTCTTGAGCGCGTCCTTCATGGTGATGCGCACCACGACCTTGCCGCCCTCCTGCGTGACGTCGAACCCTTCAATGCTGTTGGTCTGCGCGGCGGCGAGGCCGAGCCCCGCGAGCCAGAGCAGCACAACACCGAGAGACTGGATGGCTTTCATTGTTTTCATCGTCTTGCCTCCACCAATTGGAGCGTGCTGGCACGCTCCACCCACTCACCCCCGCTGTCCTGCACCAGCTCCTTCAGGTTGATCTGAAACTCGTCGATCCCCGTGATGACGCCAAAGTTCTGGCCCATGTACATCCCCTTCTTCACCCGGTAGAGGTTCGGGCCAGCCTTGACGAGCGCGAACGTTTCCTTCTCCTGCGTGATCGTGCCGAGCATCTGGATCGACTCGAGCGGGAATGCCTCGAGCGGCTCCTTGATGCGCTTCTCCTGCTCGGCGATCTTCGAGTTGAGCTTCTCCTTCGGCTCGGTCCGCGCCACTTCGATGCGCTCCGGCCGGAACGGATCGGTCAAGCCCTCGGCGGTGTACGGCACCGGCTCGTAGGGCTTCACCTGCGGCAGCGGCGGCACCTGGCCGCGGAAGTCCTTGGTCGCCTCGGCGAGCTCCTGCTTCAGCTCCCTGTGCTCGTCGCCGCCGCACGCCGACAGCGCGAGCAGCGCAGCGGCGATCAGGGGCGTGCGCAGTCGCTTCATTTCTTCGCCACCGGTTTCTTCGGTGCCGCTCTCTTGCGCTGCGCGTTGGCTTCGTCGTCGCTGAGGTAACGGAAGGTCCGCGCGGTGGCGTCCATCGTCAGATTGCCGTCCTTTTGCGCCGAGATGGAGACATCGTTCAGCGTCACGATGCGCGAGAGCTGGCCCACGTCGCTCGCGAACGCGCCCATGTCGTGGTAAGTGCCTACCACCTTCACGCTGATTGGCAGCTCGGCGTAGAACTCGCGCACCGTGTCTCCCGCCGCCGGCTTGAAGAGCTCGAACTGCAGGCCGCGGCCGAGGCCGGCCTGGTTGATGTCGACCAGCAGTGCATCCATCTGCGACTTGTCCGGCAGCTGGCGCAGCAGCGCGCCGAACTGGACGTTGATCTCGCGCAGCTGCTGCCGGTGCAGATCCAGGTTGATCGCCTGGCGCTTCTTGTCGAGATACTGCTGTTTCAGCCGCGCCTCTTCGTTGTGACCAGCCTCGAGCTCCTCGATCTGGCCGGCGGTGTCGGCGAAATAGCCAGCGACCGGGATGACGATCAGCACCGCCAGGAGCACGAGGGCCTTGGGCGCCGCATGCCAGGTGCCGGCGTCCTGCCA
>Ga0210090_1000083_pt1 | contig 9739 bp, 7 predicted proteins | sample Sandmound_ThreeS_7_FD_185572 | JGI IMG/M metagenome (GOLD analysis project Ga0210090, IMG submission 185572) | Wetland microbial communities from San Francisco Bay, California, USA, that impact long-term carbon sequestration -... | ecosystem: Environmental > Aquatic > Marine > Wetlands ...
CTCATCACCCCCATCGCCATGGAGCAGGGACTTCGCTTCGCCATCCGCGAGGGCGGCAAGACCGTCGGCGCCGGCGTCGTCGCCAAGATCATCGAGTAACTTTTTTGAGGACAGGGCACAGGGGCATAGCTCAATTGGCAGAGCGTCGGTCTCCAAAACCGAAGGTTGGGGGTTCGAGACCCTCTGCCCCTGCCAGCGCCTGGGAAGCTGAACGATGATCGACAAGATCAAGCTGTTTGTCGCGGCGCTGCTGGTCGCGGCGGGTGTGTGGGGCTACTACTGGCTCGCCGAGCAGGCGCTGGTGCTGCGCGTCCTCGCCGTGGTCGGGGGCCTGATCGCGGGAGCGGCGGTGGCCTGGTTCAGCGCGCCGGGCCGGCAGTTCGGCTTGTTCGCGGCCGAGTCGGTGGTCGAAGTGAAGAAGGTGGTGTGGCCGACGCGCAAGGAGACGATGCAGACCACGGCGGCGGTGTTCGCCTTCGTGGTGGTGATGGCGGTGTTTCTCTGGGTGAGCGACAAGACACTCGAATGGGTTCTGTACGAATTGATTCTGGGCTGGAAAAAAACATGAGCAAGCGCTGGTACGTCGTCCACGCCTACTCGGGATTCGAGAAATCCGTGCAGCGGGCGCTCGAGGACCGGATCAATCGCGCCGGCATGACCGACAAGTTCGGCAAGATCCTGGTGCCGGTGGAGGAGGTCGTCGAGATGAAGGGCGGCCAGAAGCACATGTCGGAGCGGAAATTCTTCCCCGGCTACGTGCTGGTCGAGATGGAGATGAACGACGACACCTGGCACCTGGTGAAGAACACCAACAAGGTCACCGGCTTTGTCGGCGGCACGGCCACCAAGCCCGCTCCGATCCCCGAGAAGGAGGTCGAGGCGATCATGCAGCAGATGCGCGAGGGCGTGGAGAAGCCCAAGCCCAAGGTGCTGTTCGAGAACGGCGAGATGGTGCGGGTCAAGGAAGGCCCGTTCACCGATTTCCAGGGCACCGTCGAGGACGTGAACTACGAGAAGAGCCGCCTGCGCGTGGCGGTGACGATTTTCGGGCGCTCGACTCCGGTGGAGCTCGAGTTCGGTCAAGTGGAGAAGGCGTAAATGGCAAAGAAGATTGTCGGGTTGATCAAGTTGCAAGTGCCGGCCGGCAAGGCGAATCCGTCGCCGCCGATCGGGCCCGCGCTCGGCCAGCGTGGCCTCAACATCATGGAGTTCTGCAAGGCGTTCAACGCGCAGACGCAGAAGGTCGAGCCCGGCCTGCCGCTGCCCGTGGTGATCACGGCCTACGCGGACAAGAGCTTCAGCTTCATCATCAAGACGCCGCCGACCACGGTGCTGATCAAGAAGGCCGCGGGCATCGAGTCGGGCAGCGCGAAGCCGCATACCGACAAGGTGGGCAAGATCACGCGCAAGCAGGTCGAGGAGATCGCCAAGGCGAAGATGCCCGACCTCAACGCCGCCGATCTCGACGCGGCGATGCGCATCGTCGCCGGCAGCGCCCGCTCGATGGGCGTCATCGTGGAGGGCATGTAATGGCGCACGTATCCAAGCGCAGGAAGGCGTTTCTTTCCAAGGTCGATTCGCGCAAGACCTACGCGGCGATCGAGGCGATCAAGCTCGTCAAGGAGACCGCCACGGCGAAGTTTGACGAGGCGGTCGACGTCGCCGTCAACCTCGGCATCGACGCGAAGAAGGGCGACCAGACGGTGCGCGGCTCGGTGGTGCTGCCCGCCGGAACCGGCAAGAAGGTGCGCGTCGCCGTGTTCGCGCCCGGCGATAAGGCACAGGCGGCGAAGGCTGCCGGCGCCGACATCGTCGGCATGGAAGACCTCGCCGAGCAGGTGAAGGCGGGCAAGATCGATTTCGACGTGGTGATCGCCGCGCCGGAAGCGATGCGCGTCGTCGGCGCGCTCGGCCAGATCCTCGGCCCGCGCGGACTGATGCCGAACCCGAAGGTCGGCACGGTCACGCCGGACGTCGCGGGAGCGGTGAAGAACGCCCGCGCCGGGCAGGTGCAGTTCCGCGCCGACAAGACCGGCATCGTGCAGTGCACGATCGGACGCGCGTCGTTCTCGCCCGAGCAGCTGAGAGACAACCTCGCCGCGCTGGTCGACGCCCTGAACAAGGCGAAGCCCGCCGCGACGAAAGGAATTTTTCTGAAGAAGGTTTCCGTGTCGAGCACCATGGGGGTCGGCGTCAAAGTCGATCCGTCATCGCTCTCGGCACAGCAATGACTTTGGCAGTCGTCGTCAAAGACCGTAGGCGCCCGCAGCACGAAGGGCTTAATCGGGTTTCATCCTACGCAGGCGGCGTTCCTGATTCCGGGTCCGCCGTATCGCAGCACAGAAGGAGGTAGACCTTGAGTCTGAGCATGGAACAGAAGCAAGCGATGGTCGCCGAGGTCGCGTCCAAGCTCGCCGCCGCGCAAGCCGTCATCGTCGCCGAGTATCGCGGCCTCGATGTCGCTCGCGTGACGCAGCTGCGCGCGAAGGCGAGGAAGTCGGGCTTGTATCTGCAGGTGCTGAAGAACACGCTCGCGCGCCGCGCGGTCAAGGGCACGCCGTTCGAGAAGCTGGCCGACAAGATGGTCGGCCCGCTGATGTACGGCATTGCCCAGGACCCCGTCGCCGGAGCGAAAGTGCTGGCCGAATTCGCCAAGGAGAACGAGCTGTTCGTGATCCGCGGCGGCGCCATGCCCAACACCGTGATGTCCGACAAGGACGTCAAGGCGCTGGCGCTGCTGCCGAGCCGCGAAGAGCTGCTCGCGAAGCTGGCCGGCACGCTGCAGGCCCCGATTGCCAAGCTGGTCCGCACGCTGAACGAGGTGCCCGGGAAGTTCGTCCGGACCCTCGCCGCGGTGCGCGACGCGAAGGAAAAAGCGGCGGCTTAACCGAAATCAGGAACCCCTACAGAAATTAGGAAAGAAGGAGAAAGCAAATGGAACGCGCGCAAATTCTGGAAGAAATCTCGAAGATGACCGTCCTCGAGCTCTCGCAGCTCATCAAGGACATGGAAGAGAAGTTCGGCGTCTCGGCCGCGGCCGCGGTCGCCGTCGCGGCCCCGGCCGCGGGCGGCGCAGCCGCCGGCGCCAAGGCGGAAGAGCAGACCGAGTTCACGGTCATGCTCACCGCGGTGGGCGACAACAAGGTGAACGTGATCAAGGCGGTCCGCGAGGTGACGAGCCTCGGCCTGAAGGAGGCGAAGGACCTGGTCGATGGTGCGCCGAAGGCCGTGAAGGAAGGCGTGTCCAAGGCCGATGCCGACGCGATCGCCAAGAAGCTCGCCGACGCTGGCGCGAAAGCCGAAATCAAGTAGTGGAACTTGTCCCACCCGGCGGGGTCTCAAGGGCCCTGCCGGGGGTTTTGTATTTTAGTAAATCAAGGGCTTAGGAGCCTCATGACCTATTCGTTGACCGAGCGTAAACGCATCCGCAAGAGCTTCGCGAAGCGCGCCATCGTGCAGAAGGTGCCGTTCCTGATCGCGACCCAGCTCGAGTCCTACACCGGCTTCCTGCAGGCGCACATGCCGCCCGAAGGTCGCCGCAACGAGGGACTGCAGGCGGCGTTCACCTCGATCTTCCCGATCGTCAGCCATTCCGGGAATGCGCGCCTCGAGTTCGTGAGCTACTCGCTTGGCGAGCCGCCTTTCGACGTCAAGGAATGCCAGCAGCGCGGCCTCACCTACGCCAGCCCGCTGCGCGCCAAGGTGCGTCTCGTGATCCTCGACAAGGACGCGCCCAGGCCGACGACCAAGGAAGTGAAGGAGCAGGAGGTCTACATGGGCGAGATCCCGCTCATGACCACCACCGGCTCGTTCATCATCAACGGCACCGAGCGCGTCATCGTCTCGCAGCTGCACCGCTCGCCGGGCGTGTTCTTCGAGCACGACCGCGGCAAGACGCACTCCAGCGGGAAACTTCTTTTCTCGGCGCGGGTCATCCCCTATCGCGGCTCCTGGCTCGACTTCGAGTTCGACCCCAAGGACATCGTCTTCTTCCGCGTCGACCGGCGCCGCAAGATGCCGGTGACGATCCTGCTGAAGGCGCTCGGTTATACGCCGGAGCGCATCCTCGACGAGTTCTTCGACTTCGACACCTTCCACATCAAGGCGACCGGGGTCGAGTTCGACATCGTCCCGGAGCGGCTGCGCGGCGAGGTGGCGCGCTTCGACATCAACGACAAGAGCGGCAAGACCATCGTCGCCAAGGACAAGCGCATCACGGTCAAGCACATCCGCGACATGGAAGGCGCGGGCATCAAGCGCATCAGCTCGCCCGATGACTTCCTCATCGGCCGCACGCTGGCGCACAACGTGATCAGTGCCGACAGCGGCGAGATCTTCGCCAACGCCAACGACGAGATCACCGATACGCTGCTCGCCAAGCTGCGCGAGGCGAAGGTCGGCAAGATCCAGACGCTCTTCACCAACGACCTTGACCAGGGCCCGTACGTGTCGCAGACGCTGCGCGCCGACGAGACCGCGGACATGAACGCCGCGCGCGTGGCGATCTACCGCATGATGCGCCCCGGCGAGCCGCCGACGGAAGACGCGGTCGAGGCGCTGTTCAACGGCCTGTTCTTCGCCGAGGAACGCTACGACCTGTCGGCCGTCGGCCGCATGAAGTTCAACCGCCGCATCGGCGCGCCCAGCGAGTCGAGCTGGCAGGTGAAGTTCCGGGGCGTCGCGCTGCCGAAGGAGGCCGAGGACGAGCTGCGCGCGTATTTCAAGCACGCGCCCGAGCTCTCGCTCCACAAGGTGGGCCTGGAGGGCGTCGCCACCGAGGCCGAGGCCCACGCCCTGGTCGACAAGATGTTCCACGACCTGAAGAGCAAGGGCATCGACAAGTCGAAGCTCGAGTTCCGCATCGACCCGCGCCTGACGCTTTCGCCCAGGGACATCGTCGAGGTGATCCGCATCCTGGTCGAGCTGCGCAACGGCCGCGGCGAGATCGACGACATCGACCATCTCGGCAACCGCCGCGTGCGCTCGGTGGGCGAGCTCGCGGAGAACCAGTTCCGCGCCGGCCTGGTTCGCGTCGAGCGGGCGGTGAAGGAGCGTCTCTCGCAGGCCGAGTCCGAGAACCTGATGCCGCACGACCTGATCAACGCCAAGCCGATCTCGGCCGCGATCAAGGAGTTCTTCGGCTCCTCGCAGCTGTCGCAGTTCATGGACCAGACCAACCCCCTGTCCGAGATCACGCACAAGCGGCGCGTTTCCGCGCTTGGACCGGGCGGATTGACGAGAGAGAGAGCGGGATTCGAAGTGCGCGACGTGCACCCGACCCACTACGGCCGGGTGTGCCCGATCGAGACTCCGGAGGGCCCGAACATCGGCCTGATCAACTCGCTCGCGCTCTACGCCAGGACGAATCGCTACGGCTTCCTGGAAACCCCCTACCGCAAGGTGAAGGATAGCAAGCCGACCAGCGAGATCGTCTTCCTGTCGGCGATCGAAGAGGGCAACTACGTCATCGCCCAGGCGAACGCGCAGATGGACAAGAACGGCCGGCTGATCGACACCCTGGTGTCCTGCCGCTTCAAGAACGAGTTCGAGCTGAAGGCGCCCGAGGAAGTGCAATACATGGACGTGGCGCCCTCCCAAATTGTCTCGGTCGCCGCTTCGCTGATCCCGTTCCTCGAGCACGATGACGCCAACCGCGCGCTGATGGGCTCCAACATGCAGCGCCAGGCGGTGCCCTGCCTGCGGCCGGAGAAGCCGCTGGTCGGCACCGGCGTCGAGCGCACCGCCGCGGTCGACTCCGGCACCTGCGTCATCGCCCTGCGCGGCGGCGTGGTCGACTACGTCGACGCCAACCGCATCGTGGTGCGCGTCAACGACGACGAGACCCTGGCGGGCGACGTCGGCGTCGACATCTACAAGCTCACCAAGTACACGCGCTCCAACCAGAACACCAACATCAACCAGCGCCCGGTGGTGAAGCAGGGCGAGCGCATCGCCAAGGGCGACGTCATCGCCGACGGCGCCTCGACCGACCTCGGCGAGCTGGCGCTCGGGCAGAACATGCTCGTCGCCTTCATGCCCTGGAACGGCTTCAATTTCGAGGACTCGATCCTCATCTCCGAGCGCGTGGTCGGCGACGACCGCTTCACCTCGATCCACATCGAGGAGCTGACGGTGGTGGCGCGCGACACCAAGCTGGGACCCGAGGAAATCACGCGCGACATCTCCAATCTCTCCGAGGCGCAGCTGGCGCGGCTGGACGAGTCGGGCATCGTCTACATCGGCGCCGAAGTCGAGGCGGGCGACGTGCTGGTCGGCAAGGTCACGCCCAAGGGCGAGACGCAGCTCACGCCGGAAGAGAAGCTGCTGCGCGCGATCTTCGGCGAGAAGGCGTCCGATGTGAAGGACACCTCGCTGCGCGTGCCCTCGGGCATCTCGGGCTGCGTGATCGACGTGCAGGTGTTCACGCGCGAAGGCATCGAGCGCGACAAGCGCAGCCAGTCGATCATCGAGGACGAGCTGAAGCGCTACAAGACCGACCTCGCCGATCAGATGCGCATCGTCGAGTCCGACACCTTTGAGCGCCTGGAGCGCCTGCTCACCGGCAAGACCGCGAGCGGCGGCCCGAAGCGCCTCGCCAAGGGCACCAAGGTGACCAAGGATTACCTGGTGTCGCTCGAGAAGTACGACTGGTTCGACGTGCGCCTGTCCAACGAGGAGGCCGCGGCGCAGGTCGAGGCGCTGAAGGAGTCGCTGGCGCAGAAGCGCCGTGAGTTCGACGCCATGTTCGAGGCGAAGCGGAAGAAATTGACGCAGGGCGACGAGCTGCCCCCGGGCGTGCTGAAGATGGTGAAGGTGTACGTCGCGGTGAAGCGCCGCCTGCAGCCGGGCGACAAGATGGCCGGCCGCCACGGCAACAAGGGCGTGATCTCGAAGATCACCCCGGTCGAGGACATGCCGCACATGGCCGACGGCACTCCCGTCGACATCGTGCTCAATCCGCTCGGCGTGCCGTCGCGGATGAACGTCGGCCAGATTCTCGAGACGCACCTCGGCTGGGCGGCGAAAGGCCTCGGCGTGAAGATCGGCGCGCTGCTCAAGCAGCAGCAGAAGCTGGCCGAGTTGCGCAAGGTGATCGAGGGGATCTACAGCGGCCGGGACGAGGATGTCTCGAAGCTGACCGACGAGGAAGTCCTGCAGCTCGCGGGCAACCTCAAGGAGGGCGTGCCGTTCGCGACGCCGGTGTTCGACGGCGCGGCGGAGAGCGAGATCAACGCCATGCTGGAGATGGCCGGCCTGCCCGTGTCCGGGCAGGTGCAGCTGTTCGACGGTCGCACCGGGGAAGCTTTCGACCGCAACGTCACCGTGGGCTACATGCACATGCTGAAGCTGCACCACCTGGTCGACGACAAGATGCATGCGCGCTCGACCGGGCCGTACTCGCTCGTCACGCAGCAGCCGCTCGGCGGCAAGGCGCAGTTCGGCGGCCAGCGCTTCGGCGAGATGGAGGTATGGGCGCTGGAAGCGTACGGCGCGGCCTACACGCTGCAGGAGATGCTGACGGTCAAGTCCGACGACATCACCGGCCGCACCAAGGTGTACGAGAACATCGTCAAGGGCGACCACAAGATCGACGCGGGCATGCCCGAGTCGTTCAACGTTCTGGTCAAGGAAATCCGCTCCCTTGGCATCGACATCGATCTGGAGAGGTACTGATGAAAGCGCTTCTAGAGCTCTTCAAGCAGGTCCAGCAGGACGAGGAGTTCGACGCGATCAAGATCGGGCTGGCTTCGCCCGAGAAGATCCGCTCGTGGTCCTACGGCGAGGTGAAGAAGCCGGAGACCATCAACTACCGCACCTTCAAGCCGGAGCGCGACGGTCTGTTCTGCGCCAAGATCTTCGGGCCGATCAAGGACTACGAGTGCCTCTGCGGCAAGTACAAGCGCCTCAAGCACCGCGGCGTGATTTGCGAGAAATGCGGAGTCGAAGTGACGTTGGCGAAGGTGCGCCGCGAGCGCATGGGCCACATCGAGCTCGCCAGCCCGACCGCGCACATCTGGTTCCTGAAGAGCCTGCCCTCGCGCCTCGGCCTGGTGCTCGACATGACGCTGCGCGACATCGAGCGCGTGCTGTACTTCGAGGCCTACGTCGTCACCGACCCGGGCCTGACGCCGCTCAAGCGCACCCAGCTCCTGACCGAGGACGACTACCTCGCCAAGGTGGAGGAGTTCGGCGACGACTTTTCCGCGGCGATGGGCGCGGAGGGCATCCGCGCGCTGCTGCGCTCGCTCGACCTCAACAAGGCGATCGACGATCTGCGCAAGGAGCTGGAAGCCACCAGCTCGGACGCGAAGATCAAGAAGTTCGCCAAGCGGCTGAAGGTGCTCGAGGGCTTCAAGGCCTCGAACATCAAGCCCGACTGGATGATCATGGAAGTGCTGCCGGTGCTGCCGCCGGAGCTGCGTCCTCTCGTCCCCCTCGATGGGGGTCGCTTTGCGACGTCGGATCTCAATGATCTGTACCGGCGGGTGATCAACAGAAACAACCGACTGAAGCGTCTGTTGGAGCTCAAGGCGCCCGAGATCATCGTGCGCAACGAGAAGCGCATGCTGCAGGAGGCGGTCGATTCGCTGCTCGACAACGGCCGCCGCGGCAAGGCGATGACCGGCGCCAACAAGCGCCCGCTCAAGTCGCTCGCCGACATGATCAAGGGCAAAGGTGGCCGGTTCCGTCAAAACCTCCTTGGCAAGCGAGTCGATTATTCCGGCCGCTCGGTGATCGTGGTCGGCCCGCAGCTCAAGCTGCACCAGTGCGGCCTGCCGAAGAAGATGGCGCTCGAGCTGTTCAAGCCGTTCATCTTCAACAAGCTGGAGCTGCTCGGGCTCGCCACCACCATCAAGGCCGCGAAGCGCCTGGTGGAGCAGGAAGTCCCCGAGGTGTGGGACATCCTCGAAGAGGTGATCCGCGAGCACCCGGTGATGCTGAACCGCGCGCCGACGCTGCACCGCCTGGGCATCCAGGCGTTCGAGCCGGTGCTGATCGAAGGCAAGGCGATCCAGCTGCATCCGCTGGTGTGCGCGGCGTTCAACGCCGACTTCGACGGCGACCAGATGGCGGTGCACGTGCCGCTGTCGCTGGAAGCGCAGATGGAAGCGCGCACGCTGATGCTCGCCTCCAACAACGTGCTTTCGCCGGCGAACGGCGAGCCGATCATCGTGCCGTCCCAGGACATCGTGCTCGGCCTCTATTACGCCACGCGCGAGCGCGTCAACGCCAAGGGCGAAGGCATGAGCTTCGCCGACCTGGCCGAAGTGCATCGCGCCTACGACTCGCGGCAGGTGGATATCGGCGCGCGCGTCTGGGTGCGCATCAAGGAGCGCGACATCAATGAGCAGGGCGAGATCACCGAGCGCATGAAGCGCTACGAGACTACCGTCGGCCGCTCGCTGCTGTCGGAAATCCTCCCCGCGGGCCTGACCTTCGACCTCCTCAACAAGCCGCTGAAGAAGAAGGAGATCTCGAAGCTGATCAACATCGGTTTCCGCCGCTGCGGGCTGCGCGAGACGGTGATCTTCGCCGACAAGCTGATGCAGGCGGGATTCACCATCGCCACGCGCGCCGGCATCTCGTTCGGCGTGAACGACATGACGATCCCGGCCGCCAAGCAGCAGCTCATCAAGGACGCCGAGACCGAAGTGAAGGAGATCGAGAACCAGTACACCTCGGGCCTCGTCACCGCCGGCGAGCGCTACAACAAGGTGGTCGACATCTGGTCGCGCTG
>Ga0210090_1000084_pt1 | contig 9668 bp, 10 predicted proteins | sample Sandmound_ThreeS_7_FD_185572 | JGI IMG/M metagenome (GOLD analysis project Ga0210090, IMG submission 185572) | Wetland microbial communities from San Francisco Bay, California, USA, that impact long-term carbon sequestration -... | ecosystem: Environmental > Aquatic > Marine > Wetlands ...
GAGGTCGTCGACCAGGCGGTGGAAGAACGGCTGCTTCTGGCCGAGCTTGTAGCCATGCCGGATCGCCCTGCGGATGATTCTTCTCAGGACATAGCCCCGGCCTTCGTTACCGGGAATGACGCCGTCGACGATCAGGAACGCGCAGGCACGGATGTGATCCGCGATCACGTTCAGGGACGGGTTTTTCAATTGGGTTTGTCTTGTTTCCCTGGCAGCAGCGCGGATCAAATCCTGAAACAAATCGATTTCGTAGTTGGAGTGCTTGCCCTGCAGCACCGCGGCGATGCGCTCGAGGCCCATGCCGGTGTCGACCGAGGGCTTGGGCAGCGGATGCATCACGCCCTTGTCGTCGCGGTTGAACTGCATGAAGACCAGGTTCCAGATCTCGATGTAGCGATCGCCGTCGGCGTCTGGCGACCCGGGGGGCCCTCCCGGGATGCCGGGACCATGGTCGTAGAAGATCTCGCTGCACGGGCCGCAGGGGCCGGTGTCGGCCATCTGCCAGAAGTTGTCCGACTGGTACTTTTGGCCGCCGGGCTTGTCGCCGACGCGGATGCAGCGCTCGGCCGGCACGCCGACGGTGCGCGTCCAGATCTCGTAGGCCTCGTCGTCGGTCTGGTACACGGTGGTCCACAGCCGCTCGGGCGGGAGCTTGTACACCTTGGTGAGCAGCTCCCAGGCGAACTGGATCGCGTCCTTCTTGAAGTAATCGCCGAAGGAGAAGTTGCCCAGCATCTCGAAGAACGTGTGGTGGCGCGCGGTGTAGCCGACGTTCTCGAGGTCGTTGTGCTTGCCGCCGGCGCGCACGCTTCGCTGCGAGGTGGTGGCGCGGGTGTAAGGCCGCTTCTCCTTGCCGAGGAAGACGTCCTTGAACTGCACCATGCCGGAGTTGACGAACAGCAGCGTCGGGTCGTTGCCCGGCACGAGCGAGCTCGAGGGCACGATGCTGTGCCCTTTCGAGTGGAAATACTCGAGGAAGCTCGAGCGAATCTCGTTCGAATTCATCGAGGTCATTCTACTGCAGTGCCGCAAAAAGCCGGGGTGCCGCGGACACCCCGGAACCGTGACGTCAGGCGTTGATACGACCGTACTTCAGAAGTCTCGCCCTCACCGCGCCCATGGTGCGCTCATGCGCCGCCGCCAACTCCTGCAGAGCCCTGCCGGCGTCGAACGCCGCGAGCAGCTTGCGGTCTTCGTCCTCGCTCCAGGGCTCGCCGGTCTTCGGCGGCATCTGCGAGCGCCGCCGCTCGAAGCGCTCGATGCGCTCGAGCGCGGTCGCGGCTTCGTACAGCGCGCGCACGGTCTGCGGCCGCTGGTAGGCGCTCTCCGGCGGGAAGACCTCGCCCGTCTCCGGGTCGACGCCGCTCGCCAGCGAGCGCACGACTGCCAATGCTTGTGTCTGATCCATTTCGTTCCACCTCCTCTCTACGCAACCTGCGTATGAGGATGAACGCTGCTTTGCGCAGCGCGTTTACTCGTCGTCGCTGATTCGGATCAGGCGATAAATGACGTCGCTCGAAAAGCCGCGACTCTGCAGAAATCGGACTCTCTTCGCCTTCTCTTCTCGGGTATTCGCAACGGAGCGATATTTCTTCTGAAGAATGGAGGCGGCGCGCTCGAGCTCGCCGGCGGCCGAGACGGTCTCGATGATCTCGTCGGGGATGCCCTTCGACTTCAGGTCCTGGCGGATCTTCGCGGCGCCGTACTTGCGCGACAGGATGTGGGCGCGCATCTCGGCAAAACGGTGGTTGGAGAGGAGTTTCCTCCCCTCCAACTCACTCAAGAGAACTTCAAGGAGCTGCGGCGATTCAGCGAACGGCAAAAGCTTTCGGCTCAGCTCGGCGCGGGAATGCTCGCGCCGGGCGAGATACCTCAGCGCGCGGGCTTTAAGCTCCGCCGCGCTTGCGGGTGTTGATGTGCTCAACTTTCTTGTCTTCGGCGGGCTCCTCGGCGGCGGCGACTTTCTGCACGCCGACCTTCTCGCGGATCTTGAGCTCGATCTCCTTCGCCAGCGCCGGGTTCTCCTTGAGGAAGTCGCGGGCGTTGTCCTTGCCCTGGCCGAGGCGGTCGCCGTTGTAGATGTACCAGGCGCCCGACTTCTCCAGCACGCCGTGCAGCACGCCGATCTCGAGTACTTCGCCTTCGCGCGAGATGCCGTCGCCGTAGAGGATGTCGAACTCGGCGTGCCGGAACGGCGGCGCCACCTTGTTCTTCACCACCTTGACGCGGGTCTCGGAGCCGATTACCTCGTCGCCCTTCTTGATCGAGCCGATGCGGCGGATGTCCATGCGCACCGAGGCGTAGAACTTGAGGGCGTTGCCGCCGGTGGTGGTCTCGGGGTTGCCGAACATGACGCCGATCTTCATGCGGATCTGGTTGATGAAGATCACCAGCGTGTTGGTGCGCTTGATGTTGCCCGTGAGCTTGCGCAGCGCCTGGCTCATCAGGCGCGCCTGCAGGCCCATCTGCGGCTCGCCCATCTCGCCCTCGATCTCGGCCTTGGGCGTGAGCGCCGCCACCGAGTCGATGACGATCACGTCGACCGCGCCCGAGCGCACCAGCATGTCGGCGATCTCGAGCGCCTGCTCGCCGGTGTCGGGCTGGGAAATGAGCAGGTCTTCCGTCTTGACGCCGAGCTTCGCGGCGTAGGAGATGTCGAGCGCGTTCTCCGCGTCGATGAAGGCGGCGGTGCCGCCGACCTTCTGCATTTCGGCGATGACCTGCAGGGTCAAGGTCGTCTTGCCGGACGATTCCGGGCCGTAGATCTCGACCACCCTGCCGCGCGGCAGCCCGCCGACGCCGAGGGCGAGATCGAGGCCGAGCGAGCCGGTGGACACCACCTCGATGTCCTTGATCGCCGCGTCGTCCATCTTCATGATCGAGCCCTTGCCGAACTGCTTCTCGATCTGCGAAAGCGCGGCGGCTAATGCCTTAGACTTGTTGTCATCCATGACGCTGTACCTCTTCTTTTAGGTCGGCATCTACGGCAGCTTAAGCTGGGCCAACACCGGATACTGTATAAACGAGCAGTATTGTGAAGCGGTTGACGCGGCCGTGTCAAACCTCGGAAAAACCCTTTAGGAGACAAGACGATGGCGAAAGTTGCGTTTCTTGGGCTCGGTGTCATGGGCTACCCCATGGCCGGCCACCTGCAGAAGAAAGGCGGCCACGAGGTGACGGTCTACAACCGCACCCGGGCGAAGGCCGAGCAGTGGGCCAAGGAGTACGGCGGCAAGCACGCCGGCACGCCGCGCGAGGCGGTCAAGGATTGCGACTTCGTGATGATGTGCGTCGGCAATGACGACGACGTCCGCTCGGTGGTCTTCGGCGACAACGGCGCGCTGGCGGGCATGAAGAAGGGCGCCATCCTGGTCGATCACACCACCGCTTCAGCGATCGTTGCCAGGGAAGTGCACCAAAAAGCAAAGGACAAGGGTATCGGCTTCGTCGACGCGCCGGTCTCCGGCGGCCAGGCCGGCGCGGTCAACGGCCAGCTCGGCATCATGTGCGGGGGCGAGGAAGCGACTTTCGCCAAGGCGAAGCCGGTGATCGACGTCTACGCCAAGATGGCGGCGCTGATCGGCGCGCCGGGCGCCGGCCAGCTCACCAAGATGGTCAACCAGATCTGCATCGCGGGCCTGGTGCAAGGCTTGGCCGAGGGTTTGGCTTTTGCAAAAAAATCAAATCTCGATGTTGAAAAGGTCATCGGCGTCATTTCCAAGGGTGCGGCTCAGTCCTGGCAGATGGAGAACCGCTGGAAGCAGATGAACGAGGTCAAGTTCGACGGCTTCGGCTTCGCGGTGGACTGGATGCGCAAGGATCTCGGTATCTGCATCGAGGAATCGAAGAAGAACGGCGCCCGGCTGCCGGTCACCGCGCTGGTCGACCAGTTCTACGCCCACATCCAGGCGCGCGGCGGCAAGCGCTGGGACACCTCCAGCCTGATGCACCTCCTGATGAAGGACTGATCCGGGCTTCAGCGAGCGAACACGAGCAGGCGGTTGTTCGCCGGCATCGCATTGTCCTCGGCCAGCAGGAAACCGTTCTTCTCCGCCAGGGCGATGATCGTCTCCGCGTCGCGGATGCCGCTCGCCGCATCGCGGCCGCGCAGCATGGCGTCGAAGCGCGCGTTGCTCTCGGAGGTATGCCTGCCGCCGTAGTTGAACGGCCCGTAGAGGCAGAAGACTTTCACGGTGGCGATCCTACCGACCCCCTCGAACATCCGCTCGACCTGCGGCCAGGACATGATGTGGCAGGTGTTGGCGGTGAAGACCGCGTCCGCGTCCACCTTCGGGAACGGCTTGTCGACGTCGAGCTCGAGGGGATTCGCCACCCACTGGCGGATGTCGGACAGGTTCTCCGTCCGGTCGCTCGCCTGCCAGACGAGGTGCGGCAGCTCGGGCGCGAAATAGGCCGCGTGCTGGCCGGTGCCGGAGCCGATTTCGAGCACGAGTTTCTTGTTGGAAAAGACTCGCTTGAGAACAGCCAGTATCGGCGCGCGGTTGCGCTCGCTCGCCTCCGAAAAGGGCTTCACGCTTTTCTCAGCCTCCAGGTCACCACCGGCCCGAGCGCCGCGCCGATGCCGAGTGTCACCCAGGCGATGCCCCAGGAGCCGCCCGAAGCGTCAAGCGCCCAGCCGAACACCACCGGGCTGACCACGCCCGCGCCAAAGCCCACCACCGAGCGCACCGCGTAGGCGACGCCGAGGTAATGCGGCGGCACGCTCTCCGCGAGCACCGTGGAATGCGTGGACGAGTCGGCGATGCCGGCAAAGTTGTAGAGGCAGGCGAGGGCGACCAGCAGCGCGATCGGCGCGGCCATCAGCCAGCCAATCGAGAACGAGAGCGCGAGGCTGACGCACGACCAGGTGAGCAGGGTCTGGACCCTTCCCCAGCGGTCGGCCATGGTACCGCCGACGATGCTGCCGGCGATGTTGGCGAGGTAGGTGAGCCCCGCGAACATCAGCGCCAGGGCTGCTGAATTTTCGTTGCCATGAAGAACTAGAACTGCCGTAAGAAAGGCCGGCAGCCAGGCCCACAGGCCGAGCAGCTCCCAGTTGTGGAAGGTGTAGCCCCAGATCGAGAGCATGCCGCGCCGGTTGCGCCACACAGCCGGAATGGCCGCGAGGAGGGATTCTCCGGCGGGCCGCGGATGCACCCGATTGGCAGTTTGTCTCAATACGAAAATCCCCAGCAACCACGACAGGACCGGCAGGCAAGCCACGGCCGTCAGCGCGCCGCGCCAGTCGGTGAACTTGAGCGCGAGCCCGGCGACCGCGAGGCAGAGCGCGTAGCCCGCGCTCGAGCCGGCGATCAGGTAGCCCATTGCCCGGCCGCGCCGCTCGCGCCCGACGTGGTCGTTGATGAGCGCGAGCGCCGGCGTGTAGTTGCCGCCCTGGCACAGGCCGGTGAGCGCGTGCAGCCAGAACGCCGACCAGAAGCCGTCGGCGAAGAGCACGAACGCCCACGGGCTCGCGCACGAGGCGATGCCGGCGAGGATGTAGGTGCGCTTCGCGCCGAAGTGGTCGGCGAGAAAGCCGACGATGAAGAGCGAGGTGAGGTAGCCGAGGTGAAACGCCGCCTGGATGAGGCCCGCCTCGCGTCCGCTCAGGCCCCATTGCGCCTGCGTGAGCGGCAGGACGGCGGAATAGGCGACGAACCAGGTGGCGGCGAGGACCCGGCTGGAGCAGAGCGCGGCCAGCCAGCTGCCGGAACCCGGGCTCAAGCGGCTTGAGCCAACCTGACCGGGATGCGCCTCGGCCCGAAGGCCTTGGTGAATTTCTGGAAGCGACCGGCGATGTGCGTGCCGCAGAACTTGCAGGCGCCCTCATCGCTCAGGTGGTAACCGTTGATGCTGTACCAGTCGCGCACGATCAGCACCTTCTCGCACGACGGGCAGTAGGTGGATCCGCCAGTCTCATCGTGCACGTTACCGGTGTAGACGTAGTTCAGGCCCGCGAGCTGCGCGATCTCCCGCGCACGCGTCAGCGTCGACGCCGGCGTAGCCGCGACGTCGGTCATCTTCCAGTCGGGATGGAAGGCGCTGAAGTGCAGCGGCACATCCGGGCCGAGATTGCTGCGGATCCACTTCGACATCGCCTTCAGCTCCTCGTCCGAGTCGTTCTTGCCGGGGATGAGCAGCGTGGTGATCTCGGTCCAGACCTTGGTCTCCTTGACGAGGTAGACGAGCGTATCGAGCACCGGCTGGAGGTGCCCGCCGCAGATCTTCCAGTAGAAGTCGTCGCTGAAGCCCTTCAGGTCGACGTTGGCCGCATCCATCTTGGCGTAGAACTCGCGCCGCGGCGCGTCGTGCATGTAGCCCGCGGTCACCGCGACCGCCTGCACGCCCTTGTCATGGCAGGCATCGGCGATGTCCATCGCGTACTCGGCGAAGATCACCGGGTCGTTGTAGGTGAACGCCACCGACTTGCAGCCGAGCTTCACCGCGGCGGCGGCGATGGTCTCCGGCGAGGCTTCGTCCTGCAGCCGGTCCATTTCCTTCGACTTGGAGATGTCCCAGTTCTGGCAGAACTTGCACGCCAGGTTGCAGCCTGCGGTGCCGAACGAGAGGATGCTCGAGCCGGGGTAGAAGTGGTTGAGCGGCTTCTTCTCCACCGGGTCGACGCAGAAGCCCGAGGAGCGGCCGTAGGTGGTGAGATGCATCTCGCCGCCTTCCATCTTGCGCACGAAGCACAGCCCCCGCTGGCCCTCGTGCAGCTTGCAGTCGCGCGGGCACAGGTCGCACTGGATGCGACCGTCCGAAAGCTTGTGCCACCACTTACCTTTCATGGAACTTCTCCACCCTGTAGCGCGAGACGCTGCAGCTCCGCAGCCGGATGTCGCCGGGCAGCCCGGCCTTCCTGGCCAGCTCGTTCATGAACGCGCGCCGCTCGGGAAGCGTCTCCCACACCTGCGGCAGGAAGGTCGCGCGCCGGCCGCCCGCTTCCAGGATCACGCCGTCCACGCCGGGCTCGAGCTGCGAAAGCAGGTCAGCCTCGTCCGCGAACTCGATGCGCTTCGGCGCGGACAGCAGCGACACCTCGACCCGGCAGCTCGACCACTCGTGCAGGGCGAGCTCCGGGAAGCGCGGGTCGCGGAACGCGGCGGCGACGGCGTTCTCCGCCACGTCGACCCGCAGCGGCCGCTGCGCTTCGAGCGTGCCGATGCAGCCGCGCAGGCGGCCTTCGCGCGAAAGCGTGACGAAGGTCGCGCCATGCTGCCGCAGCCAGGGCGCGTCCGGGGCGGCGTAGGCTCGGCCGGAAAGAGCACCGTCGATGCTGCCGCGGGCGATGCCGATCAGCGTGCGCCCGGCGTCCTCGCGCGCCGGCTCGCCGCCCTCGTACAGCCCGAAGGCGGAGTAGCCGACCACCTGGTCGCGTCCGCCCGCGGTATCGCCGGAGTTGCACGCCGCCAGCAGCTTCAGCGAAAGATTCTTGTTTTTTGAAACCTGAAGTAACCCATTGAGGGGCGTCGCGCCGCATGCCTCCTCGTGATCGAGATCGGTGGCAAATGAGGAAATGCGCGCGATGGTCTTGGCATCGATGCGCCGCGCCTCTTCGTACGGGTGGTAATGCGAAAGATCGGTGGAGACGACGATCAGCGTCTCGGGCCCGCCCCAGAGGCGCTCGATCACCTGCGCGACTTCCTCGACGCTCGCCATGCCGACCGCGAACGGCACCAGCGAGAACGAGCCGAGGGTCTTCTGCAGGAAGGGCAGCTGCACCTCGAGCGAGTGCTCCAGGGCGTGCGCGGCGTCGCTGGTCACCACCTGCGGCAGGTCCTTCAGCGAAGCGAGCGCCTCGCGGTCGACCTGCACCTGGCCGAGGGGCGTGGCGAAAGCCTCGCTCGACGGCGCCGCGAGCCCGCGCACCGGCACGCGGTGCACCGGCCCGAGCAGCACGACGCGGCGCACGACGCCGCGCGCCGGGCGCACGGCGTCGTAGGCGCCGGCCGCGACCCCGCCGGAATAGATGTAGCCGGCGTGGGGGACGATGATCGCCTTCGGGAAGGCCGCCCGGGGCGCGAGCGCCTCGGCGCCTCCCAGGAGGTCGTCGACCTCATTGGACAGGGCACGGGGGTTGCCGGGATAGAACATTCCCGCGACGGCGGCGGGACGCAGAGATGCCATACCCCTATGTATGGCCGGGCTAGGCCCGAGTCAAGGTCTCGAGGAGGCCTTCGAGCGCGCGAACGACCGACTGCCGCCGGACGCTCTCGCGGTTGCCCTTGAAATGACGCGTTTCCGAGGAAATCCGCCGGGAAGTGGCGAATGCGAAGCACACCGTCCCGACCGGTTTCGCATCGCTGCCGCCCGATGGCCCGGCGATGCCGGTCACCGCTACGGCGAGCGTGCCGCCGCTGCGCCGCAGCGCGCCTTTCGCCATCTCGCGCGCCGTCTCCTCGCTCACCGCGCCGTGCTTCTTCAGCGTGCTCTTCCGCACGCCGAGCATCTCCTGCTTGGCGGCGTTCGCGTACGTGACGAAGCCGCGCTCGAACCACGCCGACGAGCCGGGGACGGCCGTCACCACCTGCGAAACCCAGCCGCCGGTGCACGACTCGGCGGTCACCAGCATGCCGCCGGACGCCTCGAGTCGCTTGCCGACTTTCGCCGCCAGATGCTTCAAAGGAAGAACCTCTTCACCGCCGCCAGCACGAGCAGCGTGTAGGCGGCGGCGGCCAGATCGTCGACCATCACACCCCAGCCGCCCTTGAAGCGGGCTTCGAGCCAGCGGATCGGCGGCGGCTTGACGATGTCGAACAGGCGAAAGAGGGCGAACGCCGCGCTCTGCCAGGCGAGCGTCGCGGGAATGATCGCCAGCACCAGGAGGAAGGCGACGATCTCGTCCCAGACCATCGCGCCGTGGTCGGGAATGCCGAGATGCCGCCCGGTCAGGTCGCAGACCCAGACCCCGAGCGCGAACAGGACCGCGATCGCCGCCAGCCCGGCGGACGTCGCCAGCGGCTCGCCCACCAGCCATGCCGCGAGCCAGGCGACGAGCGTGCCCGCGGTCCCCGGCGCATAAGGCGTGAGGCCGGCGCCGAAGCCGAACGCCAGCCAGTGCGCCGGATGCGCGAACGTGAAGCGCAGCGTCGGCCGGAAGACGATCACCTGAAGTGGTCGAACCCCGACTTGAACTGCATCGGCTTTCCCCCGGCGTCGAGCACGGTGAGGCGCGCCTCCCCCGTCTGGATCGAGCCGATGCGCGAGAGCGGCAGGCCGAGCTCGCGCGAGAGCGCCTCGAGGTCGGCGCGGCGCGCCGGCGCCGCGGTAAAGAGAAGCTCGTAGTCGTCGCCACCGGAGAGCACGCAATCGCGCTCGAGGTCCGGATTCTTGATTTTCTTGAAAAAAGAATTCCTGGGAATCCGCGGGTACTCGATCACCGCGCCGACGCGCGAGCGCTCGAGGATATGGCCGAGGTCCCCGGCAAGGCCGTCGGAAACGTCGATCGCGGCATTCGCCATGCCGCGCAGGCGCTCGCCCAGCTCGACGCGCGGCTCGGGCTCGTTCAGGCGCTTCGCCGCCTCGGCGATCTCGGGATGGACGAGGCCGAGCGCGGCGCCGCCCAGCTCGCCCGAGACCCAGAGGTCGTCGCCGGGGCGCGCGCCGGCGCGGTACAGCGCCACGCTCGCCGGCACCTCGCCCATGGCAGTGATGGTGATCGTGACCAG